>JAABUZ0100003147.1_pt1 | contig 25221 bp, 26 predicted proteins | sample 5562091 | NCBI WGS metagenome assembly JAABUZ01 (sample SAMN12813069, study PRJNA571459) | rock metagenome | isolation source: Antarctica rocks | place: Antarctica: Victoria Land, Linnaeus Terrace sud | collected 2015-12-21 | reverse complement strand
GTCAGGCAGTAGAAGTCCATGTCTCGCCGCCGGCGGGTGGAGAAGTGGCGGAAGCTGCGGCGGGCCTGCGGACGAGTCATGCCGAGCGTGATCGGGCCCAGCCGAGCGGGAGTGAGACCGCCAGAGGGCCTGGCGCACCTTGGACCGCCATGGGAGCGCTGTCGCGCCGGCGGCATACCCGGCGTCGGCGGCGTACCCGGCGGTGATGAGGCCGGCGCCACGATCAACCGCGGACCGGATGATTGGCTGGTGGCGAAGACCTCGTCGTAGGCGACCTGGCGGCTCTGAGCGTCCGACTGACCGGCGTCCTGCTCTCCCTTGGGGTCCAAACGCTGATCGGTCCAGGCGGCGACCAGACCGCCTGAGGCGTCCGGAAAGACAGTGGTGTTCTCGAACATGCTGCGGTTGCCTGTGCTCGAGCCGTCGCAGTAGATCCCCAGGTTGCACATGTCGCCGTAGTGAACGACCGCGCCCGGGTCGGAGGCCTGCACCTGGCTGAAGGTCGGCGTGCGCGCGTTGGCGTTGGTGCTCTCGGCGACGTCGAACACCCACTGCGTGCTGGGCGGCTGGGGCTGGTTCTTGCCCTGGCAGGAAGTCTCGGGGGGAGCCGTAGTCGGGCAGGTGGCGCCGCTCGTGTAGGGCGTCGCGCTGTAGCCGGTATCGAAGTAGGAGAGCGCCACGTGTCCTGGAGAGCCGGCAAAGATCTGTGGCGTGTAGTGGGTGCCGGCGGCGTCGCCGACGATCAGTGGTTGGCCAGAGCCGTCGCTGGCACCGTTCCAGGTGTTGCCGCCGTCCAGCGAGCGGCTGAGGTACATGTCGTAGTGCTTGTCGATCGTGTCGGCATAGTCCACGAAGGCGACATAAGCGTTTCCTGCGGCGTCGACCGCCACCGGGGTGAACAGCTCCGACATGTCGGCACAGGTGTTAGTGCTCACCCCCTCTACCGGAGAGGTGCCGGGGCAATTCTCGTTGCCACCGTGGGGCCCGATATAGACCGGCACCTGGTGCCAGCTGGAGGAGTCGGCGGGGGTGTCGGACCACGCGACGTATAGCGAGTAGAAGGGCGCCAGCTGCGTGTAGTTGCAGCCGCTCGAGACATTCGTCTGCGGGTCGGCCGTCGTCCAAACCGCATACACGCGTCCGGGATGGGCGGAGCCGGCCGGCGAGACCGCCACCCCTCCCGGAATCGAGTTGCACGCCGTCTGCGGATTGGAAACCGGGACCGGTGCGCCGCACTGCAGCGAGCCGCTGGCCATCGAGCAGCTGACGATGTAGACCGCGGACGGGCCAAAGTCGTGGAACTCGAGGAAGACCCGGGTGTCCTTGTAGTTGGTGTCGGGGCTGTAGACCGCGATCCAGGGACGGTCGACCGCGAACGGGCTGCTCGATGCGGCGCCGGGTGAGGGCAGCTGCGCGACGTCATTGGCGGTCTGCCAGCTCTTGCCGCCGTCGCGCGTGTAGTCGATGTCGGCCTGGAGCGCCCCGGTGAGGTGCCCAATGAATACGGTTCCCGCGCGGTCGGCAGCCATCGTCACGTCCCCGGTCTGACCTTCGGCGCGGCCGGCCAGGTAGGTCCCGTAGGCGGTGTCTTGCTGCCAGTTGACCCCATCGGTTGAGGTCGAGAGCGTCGTATCGGGGGTCCCGGGGGCGGCGTTCGGATTCTGCGAGGCCACGTAGAGCTGTCCGTCCGAGCCCGCGATTCCCGAGGGCTCGTTCGAGCCCGCCGGCGCCTGCTTGGTGACCTGACTGTTGGCATTGAAGCTCAGAGCGTCGGAGCTGGAGTGCGACACCACGGCGGCGGATGCCGCAGCTGGTGCGAGTGCGAGAACGAGCACGCCGACGATCGCGTAGGCGACTGGCGTGCGAATTCTCATCTGCGTTCCTCCCGAGCTAGCGCGCGTGCCGATAGAGCGAAATCCAGTATACCGCCGGCCTCATCCTCGGAACAGCCGATCGCAAGGGGTTCACTCGAAGCGGCTGAAGAGACTCGAACTCTCGACCCTCTGCATGGCAACTGCGCGGCAGACCCTTGATTCCCGATGAATACTGGGAGAGCCCCGTGTTTACAGGGTGTTTTGGAGGCCGAAATCGGCTTCGAGTGGTAGCGCCGCTGGTAGCGCCGTGGTAGCGCCGGTCTACACTGCCGGTTCGTGACTGTCTCTAAGCCAGTCGGAGCGATCCTCTTCCGAGGCGGAAAGGGAGCCGCCCCGACGTCATCTACGCAGTCGCGAAGTGGCGCGACTCGACCGGCCGCCAGAACTACCGGCGGGTCGGCCGGGCGTGGCTGGAGCCGGACGGCAACGGCAGGTGGCGAAAGCGCCGCGGCCGTGCGCCCGAGGGCTACCTAGATCGGCGCGCGGCCGAACGCGCGATGGACGCACTGATCGATAAGACCGAGCGGGAGCTTGCGGCGGCCCAGCCCAACCGCGGGGCGACGTTCGCCGATGCGGTCGCCGCGTGGCGCGACTACGCCGAGCACACGAAGCGACTCAAGCCGGCGAGCCTGCGCAATTAATACGCGCTGCTCTCGCCACCCGGCGACCGACCTCGGCAGGGCGGACATCGCGTGGCGCGGATCATGCGGGCGTTCGGTGATCGCCGGATCGCCGAGATCACCACGGCGGACATCGAGCGGTTCCTCCGCGGCCTCGACCACGCCGGGCTCGCCGCGCGGAACGTCAACTCGCACCGTCAGGCACTCGCCAACGTGTTCGAGTACGCCACGCGGCCGGACACGTTCGCTCTGCCGGCGAACCCGGTCCGGGGCGCCGAGAAGCGCCGCGAGGACTACTCCAAGCCTCCGGACACGTTCACCGCCGAGCAGATCCTCACGCTCGCGCGGGCAGCACGTGAGGGCCGCCACGTCAACGGCGGCCCCCGGTGGGCCAGTGCCGAGCGCGACGTCGAGCAGGAGCGGGCCAACGCACAGGACGCGGCGCTGTACACAGTGGCCGGCTTCACCGGCCTTCGCCAGGGAGAGCTGCGGGCGCTGCGGTGGCGGCACGTTCGGTTCGCGGATCGGACGGTCGTGGTTGTCGCCGGCATGTCCGCCGGCCTCGATTCGACCACCAAGTCCGGCAAGTGGCGCGCGGTACCGCTCGCGCGCGAGGCGTTCGTCGCCCTGGACGAGCTCAGCCGCCGCGAGTGGTTCACCGGTCCCGATGACTTCGTGTTCTGCGGGCCCGCCGGCGACCCGATCGATGACTCGGCGCTCCGCCGCCGCTACAACGCGGCCCGTGACGCCGCCGGGCTGCCGATGCTGCCCTTCCACCACCTGCGTCACACGTTCGCGACGCTGGCGATCCGCGGTCTCGACCCCGCCACTGTTCAGACGCTGCTCGGTCACTCGAAGATCACGACAACGGAGCGCTACCTCCATGCGCGCCCGCTCAACGAGCTGGCCGAGCGCATGGACGCCATCTTCGCCGTCGCGCCGCTGCTGGACGAACAGACGGTCGAATCACGAGGATCCGAGAGGCCTTGAGAGCAGTGCGTCACAGAGAAATGGGTCGGCAACTCTCCAACCGCGACGACCGACCCGGGCGATGAGTCCGTTGAACCCGAGTTGGCGCAGAGCACGGTTGACGTCGCGTGCGGTTGCAGACGGAATGGCGTAGGGGGGCAGGCCCCGCGACAGCCGAAGGATGAGCTCGGGCCCGTATCGGTTGATGACCCGAGCCAAATGGAGGACCAACGGCACCCTGTCCAGCGCCACCCGAACGTGCTTGTTCAACGCGGCGCTGACCCCAAGCTCTTGCGCATCGAGCAGCACTGCGAGCGTGGGCACCGCGAGTCCCCACGTGCGAGCTAGGACGAATTCTAGGTCGTCCGACTCGACGACGAGGCCGTGCGTGCGTGCAACTCGCATCCAGAAGCGATCATCGCGATCAGCACCGACCTCAGCGATCGCGCCAGCGCCAAAGAACGGAGCAGCCTCTCCTGCAAGAACGTCCCTGGCTTCGGTCGGGCACGTGAGCAAGAGTCCGTGCTCCGCCTCGTCCTGAATCACCCCGCGGATCTCCCACAGGGCGTCACGTGACCACCGCGCGGTCAGAACGTGAGCGTGCGTGACGAGCAACAGAGACTTTGGGGTGTTGTGGAGGACCGCGGCAAGAGCCCCCGGGGAGTAGCCGACGTCGGGCTCGTTCAGCGTTGCTATGAAGCGCAGAAACTCGTCGTGCGCGATCTTTAGGTCGGACAGGTCTCTCGACTCGCCGCGCCTGAGGGCGTCGAGAGCCGCCGCTGCATCCTCGCCGAATGCTGCGACTGCGATCTCGATCGCCAGCTTGTGCACGAGCGACGTGTAGTCGCCAACCAGGCTCGGGTCGAACATGATGACCGGGCCGATTGACGGGACCGATGCCTCGGCGATCCAACTTGCTGCCGCCTCGAGTCCCGAGCCGGGATCGCCGTGGAGGATCGTGGTCTGGCCACCGGCCGTGGGAACCTGGCGGGCCCACGGAGGTGCGTTTTGGTAGAGGTAGCGCACGAGCTGGGCACCCTGCGGCATCTCCGTCCGCACTGTGCTCATCGGAGCTTCCAGGCTTGGTGCTTCTGGACCGTCGGGAGCGCCAGGCGGATGACGCTCCCGGTGACGGCCTCGAAGGGTTGCGCCAGCTCCGCGGCGTGCTTGGCGAGGAGCATCGTGCAGTAGGGATGGCAGCGAGATTCCTCGAGCAGCCAGTCGAGTGCAGCGTGGTCGATCGGTACGCCGGCTTGATCGAACCTAGAGCGGAGTCCGTGTTTCCAGTCGTCGACGTTGATCGGCGGCAGCGTGAACTCTTCGCCGAGGTAGCCGAGGACGGACGACCGCCTGAGCTTCCGCTCGGCCCGACTGTCGCTGCTCGTGAGCGCAATTCCTGTGCGGCGGTCGTCTCGCGCCATAAACGCGCGTAGGGCCGCGAGCTCGTGCCGATCCCACTTGGCGATGACGTGAGCCTCGTCGATTGTGATCGCTCCGCGTCGTCCGGTCTTCGCGAGCTCACCCGGGATCGCCTCGAGCATGAACTGGAGCGTCACATCCTCCGGCTTGAGCCCCTCGAGCAGCCCACCGACTGCCGCGGCCTCCTCGCTTCCGAGCGTCTGCCCGGTTCGTGATAGCGCGGTTCCGAGGCGGCTACCGAGCGAACGGGCGGTCGAGGCGGCCCGCTCGCTCGTTGTCCGGATGGCGCTCGCGAGGTAAGCTGCGGCCGCCGACGCCGTGGGATACTCGTCGAGCGGCAGGCGTACGGCGACGAAGCCTTCCCCCTGCAGCCGTGCGAGCGCAGCTCGCGCCACGCTGCTCTTGCCCCAGCGACGGCGGTCGAACACGCGGATGACGTCCGCGGCGCGAAGCCGGTCGGTGAGCGCGTCGATCGAGGGCCCCCGTCCAATCTGATGAGCCTCGTCGATGATGAGACCAGCTGGGAAGAGATCGCTTATATTCATTTCGGCAGTAGTTTACTGCCCTGACGGATATAACTCCAGCGGCTCGGGTTGTGGCTTCGGAGGGCGCCGGACCGCACCCTCCAACTCGGGGGAGAAATAGTGCGACTCCCCAATGCCGGCCGCTGCTAACGCCTGGTTATCGAAGCGACGGAGGAGCCGCTGGCGCGTCGTCACCGGCTGGGAGTCGAGCCCACGTGAGCGTAAGATCATCGAGGGCCAGTCATGAGCGAGTCACCCTGGACCTCCAACGATCCGCAGCCCGGCGACTTCGACGCTGAATTGGAGAAGCTTGCCCCGGCGCTCGTGGAGCGCCTTCCGCCCAATCCGGACGTCAAAGTGCGGGTGGTCGTCGACCTCGACGGCGATGACGCCGCGCGGTTGAGCCGGATCGCCATCTCGCGCGGCGAGGACCCACGAGAAGTCATCTCGAAACTGCTCCGCGCCGCCGATCGCCAAGCCACCGACCGACCCGCGGCCTAATCTAACGATCCGGCTTCGGAAGCCGGCTGATCGCGTCCTCCAGCTCGGGTCGGAGGAAGCGCCACGTGCGGCCGAGCTTGCGGCCGGCAGGATGCCGCGGCGGGCGTACTCCTTGACGGTGTACGGCTTCAGGTCGAGGAGCGCCGCGACGTCCGCGACCGTGAGCACGTCCTCTCGCGTGATGCTCATGGCATGAAACATGGTAGCTTAATTGCGCTAATCACGCTACTGTGAATGAGAGAGTTTGTGACCGACGCAGAGCCGGACCGCGCGGAAGATCCCTGGCTGACTCTGGCCGAGATCGCCGAGGAGTTGCGCATGAGCCCGGCGACGATCCGCTCATGGATCTCAAAGGGCACCCTGCGGGCGATGCGCGCCGGGCAGCGGAAATGGCTCGTCCGTCGCTCGGAGCTCGATCGGATGTTGCGTGGCGAGGACTTCGAGGATGCCCCTTCCCCGCCGCCCGATCCGCCGGAGCCTGGTCGTCGCCGGCGGCAAAGGCGCTTCCCGGACACGATCACCCCGCCGATCGGGCGCCCTGGGCACCCGGAGGAGGAGAACGTCGACGCTGAGGAGTGGCTTGGCGCTGTTCAATGGGAATGGCTCTCGGCGCTTCGGCAGAGCGAGATGGCACCGCCGGATGCCTGGTTCCCCGGCCGCCTCCAACTCATCGCAGAGGCCGCCGCGCGCAAGGCGGCTGCGCTTGCTCTGTTCCCGGCGGACGAGCAGATGCGCTGGGACAGCGAGCCGGAGGGACTGGGGCTCACGCTGTCCTACGAGCTGAGACCGGAGGCAAATCGGCCGGGCCCACCCGACTTGTGGGCGCAGTTCGATTCGGCCGTCGGCAAGCTCGGGATCGCGATCCACAGCGGTGAAGCGGGATTGATCCGGCGCTCGCTGGAGGACCTCTCGGTAACCCTGCACGACATCGCCGAGTCGTTGGACCGCTACCGCGGCCGTTACGGCAACTGGGAGGAGCTGCCGCCGTCGGAAGAGATCGACGAGAACGACGGCGACGGGTCGCCGGACCGCCCGGGAGCTACAGAGTGAAGTGTTTCGCGAACCCTGTTTCCCAAGTCTGCACTTCGGCCCGCCTCCACCCCCGCCAGCACTGGAGATCCGGCGCTTCGGAGCGCTTGACTACCCGCTCTCCACATATTGATCTGAGGGGAGGAGTGCAGGTAGTCAAGCGCTCTGAGCTTGGAGATGGTCAGCGGGGGTGGAGGCGGGCCGGTGATGAGAGTTGGATCAGGGATCCAGGGGTCGGTTGGGGTTCAGGAGTGATGACAGGAACTGGTGGCTGCGACGTCCAGAGACCGGTCGGCAGATCTTTGGCCCGGGGCTGGCTGGGAGGGCGGTGGGGGCGGTGGGTGAGTCGGTGAGTCGGGTACTTCGTCCAGGACCAGCCTCGATGATGGGGCTGGAGTGGCTGGCAAGGGTCGGGCCATCGCCGTTGGATCCGTGGCGGTACGCGATGGGCTGGAGCGAGGTCGCCGCCCGCAACCACGCCCGGCGCTTGGAACGCGAGGGATGGTTGGAGCGCTGCCCGATGGTCCGCGGAGATGGCTCGTTGTTCCTCGCGACTCGGAAGGGCATCCGCGTTCTCGGCCTCGCACTGATCGCCGCCAGCACCCCGGCGCCCACGACATGGGCGCACGACAGCGCCTGCGCGTGGACGGCCGCCTGGCTGACCCTCCGCGGCCGCACCTACCTCGGACCGAGGGAGATCCTCGACGATCCGAGGTGGTCGGGGAAGCTTGACTGGCTCGATCGTCATAGCCTCAAGCGCTCCGGGCACCGACCCGACCTCGTCGGCTTTCTGTCCGACAAGGCGATCGTGGTCGAGGTCGAGCTCGCGCCGAAGTCCAAAGCGAGGCTCAACGCGATCCTGCAGCTGCACCTGGGTTGGATCGTCGCCCGCAAGACGCACGGCGTCATCTACATCTGCGGCGACCAGGAAGGCTCCCGGCGCATCGAACGAGCCGGCGAACGCGTCGGGCTCTACACCAGCACCTGGCATTTACGAATAGAGCTGCTCGACACGCTCAAGGAGCAGACCGTCGCGGCCTACCTTGAGCAGAGCCGGCCGCACCTGGATCCTTTCCAAGCCGCCACGTAGTCTCCGATCGCGTGCCGGGTCCGCCGCCGCTCGATATCGCCGCGATACGTGCGTACTGCGACGGCCGCGTTCCCGCGCAGTTCCTCGACCAACTCCGCGTCGAGGCGCTCGTCGACGGCAACGCCGTGACCATCGCCGAGCGCCGGCCGCCCTGGCGGGAAGATTTCGGACCGGACTGGACGACTGGCCCTGTCGCCCGCCTGCGCTACACGCACAAGACCGCCACCTGGTCGCTGTTCTGGCGGGACCGCAACCAGAAGTGGCACCGCTACACGCGCCTCGGGCCATCCGCGCGGGTCAATGTCCTGCTCGGGGTCAATGTCCTGCTCGACGAGATCGAAGCTGATCCGACGTGCATCTTCTGGGGTTGAGCGCTGGCCGCATCGTCTCACCGAAAGTAGGATCAGCGGCCGTGAGGGAGCGAGAACGGGACACGCGGCGCCGGCGCATCGACCCGAAGCTGACAGCATCGGGTTGGGCGATCGAGGAGGCGACCAGGGCCACGCCGGCCGACCTGTCGATGCCCACCGCGCTGACCGAGCTACCGACGCATGACGGCCCGGCTGACTACGGGCTGTGTGCCGACGCCCATGTGCTCGGCGTCGTCGAGGCGAAGAAGCTGACGATCGGGCCGCAGGGAGTGCTGACCCAGGCCGAGCGCTACCCCGCGGCATCCAGCAGCAGCCCCGCTACCAGGGCGAGTACGGCGTGCCGTTCCTGTACTCGACCAACGGCGAGGTGAGCCGCTTCCACGACGTGCGCCGGGAGCTGAACCGCTCCCGCGCCGTGTCGACGTTCCACACCCCGGACGCGCTCCGCGAGCTACTCTCCCGCGACTTCGATGCGGAGCTGACCAGCCTGAGCGCGATTCCGCCGAACCCGCGGCTTCGGCCCTACCAGGTCGAAGCCAACCAGGCCATCGAGGAGGCGATCGCTGCCGGCCAGCGCCGAATGCTCGTCACGATGGCCACCGGCACGGGCAAGACGCTGATGACGGTCAGCGAGATCTACCGCCTGATGAAGTCCGGCGTCGCACGGCGCGTGCTGTTCCTCGTAGACCGGCGCGCGCTGGCCGCTCAGACCGTCCGGGCATTCGCCTCCTACGAGGCCGAGCCGGGCCTGAAGTTCGACAAGGTCTACCCCCTCTACTCACAGCGCTTCCAGCAAGCCGACCTCGGCGACGAGGCGTTTGACCCCAACGTCATGCCGAACACGCTGCTCACCAGGCCGAAGCTCGGCGACGCGTTCGTGTACGTCTCGACGATCCAGCGGATGACGATGAACCTGTTCGGCGGTGAGGCAGCAGTGACAATCGACGGGGAGGCTGTCGAGGCGGACGTCGAGAAGCTCGATATTCCGATCCACGCCTTCGACCTGATCGTCGCGGACGAGTGCCACCGCGGCTATTCGGCCAAGGAACGGGCGATCTGGCGCGACACGCTAGACCACTTCGACGCGATCAAGATCGGCCTGACGGCGACCCCCGCCGCCCACACGATGGCCTACTTCGAGAACCTGGCGTTCCGCTACGACTACGACCAGGCCGTCCGCGACGGTTACCTCGTTGACTACGACGTCGTCAAAGTGTCCTCGGACGTGCGGATCAACGGCATCTTCCTGGGCGAGGGGGAGCAGGTCGACCAGGTCGACATCGAGTCCGGCGCCAAGCAGCTTGACCTCCTCGACGACGAGCGCGCCTTCGACGCCTCCGCGGTGGAGCGGGAGATCACTGCGCCCGATTCCAACCGCCGGATCCTCCAGGAGCTGAAGCGCTACACCGACGCGTTCGAGTCCGAACACGGCCGCTTCGCCAAGACGCTGATCTTCGCGGCCAACGACCTCCCGCACACCTCCCACTCGGACCAGCTGGTCGACCAGGCGCGCGACATCTTCGGCCGCGGCGAGGCGTTCGTCGCCAAGATCACCGGCCGCGTCGACCGGCCACTTCAGCGTATCCGCGAGTTCCGCAACCGCCCCAACCCCGGAATCGTCGTGACCGTCGACCTGCTCACCACCGGCGTCGACATCCCAGACCTGGAGTTCATCGTCTTCCTCCGCCCGGTCAAGTCGCGCATCCTGTTCGAGCAAATGCTCGGCCGCGGCACGCGGCTCGGCGACAAGGCGGCCGACAAGGACCACTTCACAATGTTTGACTGCTTCGACGGGACACTGATCGAGTACTTCGCCGGCGCCACCGGGATCACCGCCGAGCCACCGGAGGGAGACGGCAAGAGCATCGCAGAGATCATCGAGGAGATCTGGCGTAACGAGGACCGCGCCTACAACGTCAAGCGGCTCGTCCGCCGGCTGCGGAGGGTCGACAAGACGATGACCGGCGAAGCTCGCGACCTGTTCGCCATGTTCATCGCCGGCGGGGGGGACGTCGGCGCGTTCGCCGAGGATCTGCCGACGCTCCTGGCAAAGTCGTTCTCCCCGACGATGCAGATGCTCCGCGACCACGACTTCCAGCGCCTCCTCGACGAGTACCCGCGCGGGCACCGAACGTTCATCGTCGCCTCCACCGTCACGGACACCGTCGGCTCGGAATGGCTGATCCGCGGCGCCGACGGCCAGCAGTACAAGCCCGACGACTACATCACCGTGTTCTTTGACTTCGTCCGGGACAACGCCGCAGCGATCGACGCTCTCGTGATCCTGCTGAACCGTCCGAAGGACTGGAACCCGGACGCTCTGCTCGCGCTCCCGTGATGCGCTGAAGGACGCGCCGCAGCACTTCACCGAGCTGAACCTCGAGCGGGCGTTCCGTGCTCGGTACCAGAAGGCGCTAGTCGACATCATCTCGATGGTGAAGCACGCCGCCGCCAACACCGCCCCACTGCTGACCGCCGCGGAGCGGGTCGAGGCCGCCGTTGCCAAGGTGGTCGACGGGCGCGAGCTGACCGAGGCGCAGGCCGCGTGGGTCGAGCGGATTCGTCGGCACCTGATCGAGAACCTCTCGGTCGACCGCGAGGACTTCGCGCTGATCCCGGCCCTGTCCGACCACGGCGGCTGGGGCAGCGCCGACCGCAGCTTCGAGGGGCAGCTCGCTGAGCTGCTGGCCGACGTCAATAGGGAGCTCGCAGCCGTATGAGTGCCGAAGCAGACGTGGTGGGCCGCCTGTGGGGGTTCGCCCACAACCTGCGCCACGACGGCGTCGATTACGGCGACTACATCGAGCAGATCACCTACCTGCTGTTCCTGAAGATGGCCGACGAGCAGGGCATCACCCAGATTCCGGCCGAGTGCGATTGGCCGCACCTGCGGAGGCTTAGTGGCGTGGCGCTGACCGAAGGCTACGAGGACGCGCTGCGCACGCTCGGCAAGCAGCGGGGCATCCTTGGCGACATCTTCGCCGCCAGCCAGAACCGGCTCAGCAACCCGGCCACGCTGGCACAGCTGATCAAGTCGATCGACGAGACCGAATGGACCAGTCTCGACGTCGACGTGAAGGCCGCCGCGTTCGAGGGGCTGCTGGAGAAGGCGGCGGCCGAGGGCAAGAAGGGCGCCGGCCAGTACTTCACCCCTCGGCCGCTGATCGAGTGCATGGTCCGGTTGATCCAGCCCGACCCGCGCACGTCCCGGAACTTCACGATCGGCGACCCCGCCTGCGGGACCGGCGGATTCCTCGTCGCGGCCTACGAATGGTTGAAGGCGCAGACCGGGGGCGCGTTCGAGCGCGAGGACGCCAAGCGGATCAAGACCCGGACCTACTACGGCCAGGATCTCGTCGCCCGGCCGCGCCGGTTGGCGCTGATGAACCTTTACCTGCACCAGGTCGAGCCGCACATCACGCTCGGCGACTCGATCTACGAGATGCCGACGAGCCAGCGCTTCGATGTCATCCTCACCAACCCGCCGTTCGGCACCAAGGGCGCCAACCAGGCGCCGGTCCGCGACGACTTCGTGGTCGAGACGAGCAACAAGCAGCTCAACTTCCTCCAGCATGTGCTCACGCTGCTCAAGCCCGGCGGACGCTGCGCGATCGTCGTCCCGGACAACGTCCTGTTCGCCGACCGGGCCGGCGAGGTGTTCAAGGTGCTGATGGAAGATTGCAACGTCCACACCGTCCTGCGCTGCCCCCGCGGTACGTTCGCGCCGTACACGGCGGGCACCAAGACGAACGTCCTGTTCTTCACCAAGGGCCAGCCGACCAAGACGCTCTGGGTGTACGACGCCCGCGCGAACGTCCGACGATCACCAAGAAGTCCCGACCGCTGACGCCGGCGCACTTCGCGGAGTTCGAGCGATGCCATGGCGATGACCCGAACGGTCGCGCGGACCGCGCCGAGTCCGACTCAGCGGACGGTCGCTGGCTCAGCTTCACGCTGGACGAGATCATCGAGCGCGGCTACAAGATCGACAGCTTCAAATGGCTCCGCGACGACGAGCTTGATGATCCCGACGAGATCCTCGATCCGGCGGAGCTCGTCACCGACGCGATCGCGGAGCTTCAGGTCGCCGTGGCTGAACTGCATGGCCTTCAGAAGCTGCTCGACACTTCTGAGGCTGCCGCTTGACGCTCGTCAATGATCACCTGCCCGACGGGTGGATCACGACGACGATGGGTGAAGTGTCCGACGTGGTCGGCGGAGGTACTCCGAAGACCACCATCCCGGGAAACTTTGATGACGCCGAGGGCCATCCGTGGCTGACACCGGCTGACCTCACGGGGCACCGTGCGAAGACGATCTCGCACGGTAGGCGCTTCCTCACGGATCAAGGCCTGAAGGCCAGCGCGGCGAAGTACATGCCAGCTGGAACGATCCTGTTCTCGTCGCGCGCCCCTATCGGCTACGTGGCAATCGCTGCGAACCCGGTGACCACGAATCAGGGCTTCCGCAGCTTCGTTCCGTCCGAACGCCTCGACCCCAACTACGCATACCACTACCTCCGATCGATCAAGGAGCTGGCTGAGCAGATGGCCAGCGGCACGACCTTCAACGAGCTGTCGGGATCGAAGGCGAAGACGCTGCCCATACCGCTCCCGCCGGTGGATGAACAGCGTCGGATTGCGGACTGGCTGGACAAGATCGACGCTCGCCAAGCGTCAATTGTGGACAGACTGGGGGCGACGCGCGCAATCGTCGGTCGCCTCCGCGCCGCCGTGCTCGCCGCCGCCTGCTCCGGCCGACTCACCGCCGACTGGCGACAGGAGCACCCCGACGCGACCGCGGGAACGGTCCCCTCGTCCCCCACATCCGCTGAGGTCGCCCTTGACGTGCCGGCAACATGGGCTCGATGCACGCTTGAAGAGATCGCCACCAGCATTACGAGCGGACCGCGAGATTGGTCGCCGTACTACAACCGCGGGTCCAGCACGTTCGTCATGGCGCAGAACGTACGGCCAGGGAGGCTCGATTGGTCATTCCACCAGGCCATCGACCCGCCGGCGGATGATCCGGGCCGTCGTAGGTGTCAGATCGAAGTCGGAGACGTTCTCGTGACCATCGTCGGAGCGAACACAGGTGACGTTGCCCCAGTGCTCGAGGACCGAGCGAAACACTTCGTATGTCAGAGCGTTGCGCTGCTTCGGCCACCGGACGGGGAATACGCACCGTATTTGAGCCACTGGTTCAACAGCGTCGAACACGGGCGGCGGTACTTCGAGGAATGCATGTACGGGGCCGGTAGGCCCCACCTCAGCTTTGAGCAGCTACGCAAGGCGCCTATCGCTATCCCGCCAGCCGCCGAGCGGCGCGAGATCGTCACCCGCGTCGCCGCTGCGGTCAACATCGCCGACCGCCTCGACGCGTCTGTCTCGGCGGCAGAGGCCACGCTCGACGCCGCGTCACGCGCCAGCATGTTCAAGGCCTTCCGTGGCGAGCTTATGCCACCGGAGCCTGACCAGGGGGCCGCTCGGAACGGGGATCAAGGGCTCGGTGCCGCTGCAGCCGGTACCGCGGGCGGGCCATCCGCGATCACCGGAGCGCGACTCGGGCCGGCGGGGGACCAGCCCGTGTTGTCTGACGCAGAAGTTTCCTGATGCCGATACCGGATTTTCAGACCGTGATGAGGCCGCTCCTGGAGCTACTGACGGACGGCCGCGATTGGCCGGTTCGCGACATCCGGGAGGCTCTCGCCGAGCGGTTCGCCATGACGTCGGAGGAGCTTGCTGAACGGCTGCCGAGCGGTCGTGTCACGACGTTCCAGAGCCGCGTCGGATGGGCGGCCACCTTCCTCTACAACACCAAGCTCCTGGCTCGGCCACGTCGGGCGGTCTACACGATCACGGATCGCGGCCGACACGTGCTCGAGCGAGAGCCCGATCGAGTGGACCTCCGAGTGCTCGCTCAGTTCGAGGAGCTCGCGGCGTTCCGCGGTCGCGTTGACCACCGCGGCGGCACCCCGGCGGTGGAACCACAGCCAGTCGAAGAACCGAGCGTCCACACCCCTAACGAACAGATTGAGGCGGCGTTCCGGATCCTCCAGACCGCGCTGGCTGACGAGCTGCTGCAGCGCATCTCGGAGCAGTCACCAGCGTTCTTCGAGGACCTCGTGCTGAGCGTCCTGCGAGCGATGGGTTACGGCGGCACTGGCGACCTCTCGGAGCGTCTGGGGCAGAGCGGTGACGGGGGCGTCGACGGGGTGATCCGTGAGGATCCGCTCGGTCTCGACCTGATCTACGTCCAGGCCAAGCGCTGGTCCGGGGTCGTCGGACGCCCGGAGATTCAGAAGTTCTTCGGGGCTCTACACGGACGCCGGGCGACAAAGGGTGTTTTCCTGACGACCGCCTCGTTTAGTTCCCAAGCGGTCGCCTACGCGGAGAATGTCACGCCCCGCGTGATTCTGGTTGACGGGGCGCAGTTGGCACGACTCATGATCGATCATTCGGTTGGCGTGACGACCACACGCGCATACGAGGTCAAACGAGTGGATCCAGGCTTCTTCGAGCCGAGCGAGTCCGACACGCTCTGACGGAGCTAACGGACCCGGCGGCTCAGCGCCTCGATGACTTGCCGTTGTCCCCGTGCTTTTCCATGATGACGATCGTCTGCGGGGGCTTCGGCAGGGTCCCGGGCGCCGGGATCTTTGGCTCTGGCTGTGGGGCCGGCTGGGGACTCGGATGCGGCATCGCACACATTGTCGATGATCTTCGGATCGCCGACCGGCCAACTTTCAATCGATGTTGACTTTCCCGAGCCCCGACCGTGTCGCGCGCCAGATGAACGGGCCCGTCTGGCCGACGAGATCCTCGAAGCGCCGCCAGTTCGCCATCACGACCTCCAACTGGTTCCAGACGCTGCCGGCGTCGGCTGCGCTGAGCGCGACCATCTTGGCGCTGTGGTCGCGGACCGCGGCGATTTCGGCAGGGTGGTCCTGAATGTGGCGGTCGCGGGTGATGATCAGCCAGCCGCGCTCAGCGACCTGCGGGATCCAGACCTCATCTTTGACAGCCGGCGAGGTCACCGGGCATCCGGGCCGGACGCGCTTGTTGATGGTGGCGCCCGGATCGCCGGGGTAGGTGACGTCGTACCGCAACGCGGCGACCACCTTGGCGACGCCGAGCACGTCGGCGTCGAAGTAGAAGCGGACGGTCCCCAGACGCTGTTCGGTCACGCGGCCGCTGAGGCAGACTCGTACGAGACCGCCCAGCGGACATCGGCTAGCGCGAGATCAAAGTCACCAGCGATCTCTTCGAGGCTGGCGCCGGACTCGGCGTGCTCCCACAGGGCCTCGGTGCTGATCCCCTTGATCGAAGGCCGTCCGAACCTGGTCTCAGGATCGATCCTGACCGGCGAGTCCGGGTTGTCGGCCGGCCGCCAGGCCGCTGCGACCTCGTCGGTCCAGGTCACACGGCGATAGAACGCCTCAGACGCGGGCGTTAACACGAGCTGTCCGCGGGCTTCGGCGATCAGGCAGAACTCGGCGTCAAGCTCCGCTTCCTCTTGCGCGGTCCAGACGAGTTGCTTGCCTTCACCGACGAACGGTTGCGCGTGTGCCAGCGGATAGGGGATCTCGAAGCGGAGCCGCAGGAGGTCCACGAACGTCCGGATCTCAAGCATCGGGACCTGCAGATCGCGGCGGTAGCCGCGCAGGAGCCCAGCCTCGACGAACTCAGCCCAGGTGACGACCCGGACCTCGCGAGGCTCGGTGCGGATCACGGGCGGGTAGGTGCGCCCGCGGCGCCGGCCGCCGTTCAGCCAATAGTGGAGTGTGCCCTGCGAGACGCGCAGGAGCCGCGCGGCCTCAGCCTCGCTGAAGATCTCTCGATCAAGGACGTTCACGGACATCGTGGTGGCCATGATCGCACGCGCCGAAGGCGGCAGGCTCTGCAGGGCGGATCCGTGCAGGCGGCGGGAGCGATTTGGTAGCGCCGAGTGGTAGCGCCGGAGCACAACCTCCTCTTCGCGCCGGGTCGAGCAAAGAAAAACCCTCCGATTTGGAGGGCTTTCGTACTAAGCGGCTGAAGGGACTCGAACCCTCGACCTTCTGCATGGCAAGCAGACGCTCTAGCCAACTGAGCTACAGCCGCGCGGGCGCCGAGTATAGTCGGACCGCAACTGGCGAGCGGGCGGCGCCGGCGGCAGATTGATGGTAAGCGTCGAGGGGCGGGGCGGCCGCTGGCGAGCCGACACTTGGCCGGGATCGACGGCTAGGTTAGGTGGCTGTGCTGGGCGCTAGCTTGACCGGTGGGCGTGAGTTGCGTCGGGTGGCACCCGGCGCGCTCTGGCTCGCGTTATGTCTGGCTGCGTGTGGCGGCACTCACCTCACGTCCGCTGCTCGTCCTCTACTGAGTCCCCCGCGGCACGCAGGGCGCGGCTACCGGTGGCTGGTGCGCACGGCGGGAACTCCGCCGACGATCGCGCAGGAGAACCGGGCCCGCGGCACCCGCGGATGGCGGCTGGCCGGGCCGCCCGCGCAGGTCGGAGGGATCGCGACGGGCACGGTCCGGGGCTACGTGACCGAGCCGGCGCTGGCCCCCGGCCAGATGCAGAGCATCGACGTCAGCGCTCCCGGCTCGCCCACGGTCACGATCCAGGTCTACAGGATGGGGTGGTACGGCGGGTCCGGAGGCCACGAGGTACTGGCCGCCCCGAACCTGCCCGTTGAGCCGCAGCCGGGCTGCCGCCATCTCGCCGCCACGGGCCTGACCGAGTGCCGCTGGCATCCGACGCTCCGTTTTCGCATCCCTCCGGCACTGCCCAGCGGCGTCTACATCGCCCGGCTGTCGGCGCGGACCGGCGCGAGCGATTGCCTGTTCGTGGTCCGCGCCAAGCAGCCCCAGCCGCTGCTCGCACAGCTTCCGACGGCCACCTACCAGGCGTACAACGCGTGGGGTGGTGACAGCCTGTATCCCGGCGGCCGTCGCGTGCAGATCACCGGGACCACCCAGGGTGTCGCCGTTTCCTATGACCGGCCCTACGACAGCCTCACCGGCGCCGGGCAGTTCTTCTCGCGCGATGTCGCGATGGTCCGCTTCCTCGAGCGCTACGGCTACCCGGTCTCGTATACGACCAGCGAGTCCGTCGATCGAGATCCCGGCCAGGTCTACGGCCATCGTGCGCTGATCGACTTCGGCCACTCGGAGTACTGGTCAGCGCGCCAGGCGCGCGCCTTCGCGCGGGCGGCCCATTTCGGAACAAGCCTCCTGTTCTTCGGATCGGACACCTTGAGCTGGCGCGTGCGCTTCCAATCTGGGGGTGCGCGCGGCGGCCAGCCCGGGCATACGATGGTTGCCGACAAGCGGCGGGTCGGAGGCGGGGCGGGTCACGCCGCGCCCGCCGGCGTGTTCCCTGACCGGGGCGCCGGACTGACCGGCTCCGTTTACACGGGCTGCATCACCCCGCGCCTGCCCGGTGCTGGGCCACCGGTCTACCGGTACTACGGATGGACCGCCGCGCGACAGATGCGGCCGAGATGGCTGTTCGCCGGCAGCGGCGTCAGTTCTACCGTCCCGATCCCGGGGATCGTCGGCTACGAGCTCGATCAGCCGATCCGGGGGAAGTCGTCCGGGGTTACTCGGATCGGCGGTGGGGTCGCGCCGTGTCAGTCGGGGGTCGCGGCAGAGCCCGGACTCCCCGCGCCCGGGTTTAGCGCCCTGGCCGATACGACACTTCGCAGGCTGCGCTCGGGAGCGCTCGTGTTCGACACCGGTACGCTGGGTTGGGAGCTCGGGCTGGCCGCGGTGCCGTCAGCCTCACCGGACGCGCCCCGGGCCCCCGACCCGCCGCTCGTGCGAATGACCCGCAACCTGCTCGGACACGTGCTCCGGCGGCCGTGAACGCCGGCCTTTGCCCGGATTCCCAGGCCGGCGGCGTAGAGCCGTACCGACCCACACTTCTCCGACCTTCGTCGTGCCGCCAATCCTGCGCAAGGCCATGCCAGCGCCACTCGTTGTTCAGAGGCGACGACCGGAGTCGAACCGGTGTAGACGGCTTTGCAGGCCGCTGCGTAGCCACTCCGCCACGTCGCCGAGCACGCCTAGGGTAGCCGCCCGGACCGGCTGCGCGGCGCTCAGGCCGCGCGCAGCAGCGCTACGTTGCCCGACGGGTCCCGTACCCGGCACCCGGCGTGCTCGGCGTCGGGCTCGGAGGCGATCCCGGCGTCGGCCAGGCGAGCGGTAACGCGGTGCAGCTCGTCCTGGTCCGGCAGCAGGATCTCGTAGGAGCGCAGGCCGAGTGAGCCCGGTGGCGGCGGGGCGGCGCCGGCGCTGTGCCACGTGTTCAGGCCCAGGTGGTGGTGATAGCCGCCGGCAGAGACGAACAACGCGCCCGGGTAGCCCCGGACGGTGACGTCGAAGCCGAGCAGCTCGGCGTAGAAGCGCTCGATCTCGCGCAGCTCGCAGACCCGCAGGTGCATGTGGCCGATCTCCGTCTGCTCCGGGGGGTGTGGCTGAGGCCCGGTCGCCGCCTGCAGCTCGTCGGCGAGCCCGCGCAGGTCCAGCGGCAGGGTGGCCATCTCGGGACCGATCTCGCCCCGCTTCCACTCCTCGCGGGGTCGGTCGCGGTAGATCTCGATGCCGTTGCCGTCGGGGTCAGACAGATACAGCGCCTCGCTAACCAGGTGATCGGAGGCACCGTCCAATGCCCACCCCGACCCCGCGAGCCGGCGCAGCGCGTGGGCGAGATCCAACCGGGAGGGGAGTAGCACGGCGAGATGAAACAGGCCGGTCGCCCGAGGATCTCGCGGCGGCGCGAAGCGGTCCTCACGCAGCTCGATCAGCGCGCGCCCGTCGCTGACCCCGAGCGCGATGTCGTCGTCCGCCGTCGGATACACACGCAGGCCCAGCGACTCTTCGTAGAAGGCGCAAGACCGGCTGAGGTCAGACACCGTGAGCCGGACGGTGCCCATCCGGGTGCCGGCGGCAATCTGGCCGGTGGCGCTGGGGGAGGAGGTGGTCATCGGCGGCCGGCTGCGCTGCGCGGCCTGCGGGTGAGGAGACGCCGCGGCCCGGGGGCCACGAGACGCGGCCCGGGGGTCACAAGACGCGGCCTGCGAGTCAGGAGACGGTGCACTGCCCACCCGCTCGGGCGCCGGGAAGACGGCTGAGAAGACGGGCCAGCGTCGTGACCTCGGCGGGAGAGAAGTGCTCGAAGAAGAGACGATGGATGCTGCGCACATGCGAGCAACCGGCGGTGCGCAGCTTGTCGTGCCCCGTATCGGTGAGCCGGGCGTAGGACACGCGCGCGTCACTGGGGCAGGCGATCCGCTGCACGTAGCCGGCAGAGACAAGGCCGTCCACGAGCCGGGTGATCCCCGAGCGGGTGAGCCGGGTGCGCTCGGCCAGGGTCGACATCGCCAGCCGGCGCTCGGAGTCCTGAGCGAGGTAGAGCATGACCTCGTAGTCACTCGAAGTGATGCCGTGCTCGCTGACCAGCTCGGCATCGAGCACGCGGACGATCGACGCATGGCTCTGCAGGTAGCTGCGCCATGCCTCGAGCGCGGAGCCCTCGAGACACTCTTCGGTCGTAGCGGACACGCCCTCGATTCTAGTTGACAGATCAATGGTGCCAAGCAAACTGCCGGCTAGAGGCGGGCGGCCGGGGGGATAGACTCATCGGTGCGATGTGGCGCTCCGCCAGAACCGCTCTCGCCCCCGTCGCGGTCGGGCTCGGCCTCGGACTCGCCGCCTGTGGAACCACCTCCACGCGCTCAACCGGGGTCCCCGGTTCCGGGGCGGGTACCGGCCCCGCCCAAGGTTCGAGCCCGAGCGTCGGCCCGGCAGGACTGGCGGTCTCGCCGCGGCGTGGCGGGCCCCACACGACGTTCGCGCTCGCCTTCACCGCGCCGGCCTCGGCCAAGCCTGTCGGCGGCTCCCGGATCGGCTACGCGGTGGCGGTGACCGGCGGTGCGACTGGGAGCTGCATCGGCACCCGCTCGCTGGCGGTCAGCTCGGCCACCAAGGGCCTACCGGTGTCGGTCGAGCTCGATCCGGCCAAGCTCGGCGGCGCCTGGTGCGCGGGCGTACACGCCGCTCGCGTGATCGAGATCGAGACCCCGGTCTGTCACCCGGGGGCGATGTGCCCGCAGTTCGTGCGGGTGATCGGGACGGTCGGCGGGACGCGCTTCACCGTCGGCTCATAGGTTCGGTTGACGACTCGCGCGCTGGACTGACGGCTGGGACAAGCGTCACCGCTGGTCGCCCGGAGCCGGGAGGAAATGCTTGCGCACACAAGCAAGGGTGATAAGCTTGCCATAGCAAGCAATACCCGGTCGTTTCCTAAGCCGCCCTTGACCACAGAACGGAGCACCATGAGTACGTCCACCAGCACCCTTGTTCCCACCGGCACCTGGACGGTTGACCCGGCCCATTCAAAGGTCGGCTTCGCCGTCAAGCACATGGGCATCGCCAACGTGCGCGGCGAGTTCACCGAGTTCGAGGGCACGCTCGAGGTCGCCGGCGACCTCTCCTCGGCCAGGGCCCACGGCTCAGTCAAGGTCGACTCGGTCAACACCAACGAGGCCCAGCGCGATGCGCACCTGAAGTCTGCTGACTTCTTCCACAGCGAGGCGCACCCCGAGATCACCTTCAGCTCGACGGCGATCGAGCCGGTCGACGACGAGACCTTCAAGGTGACCGGCGAGCTCGCCATCCATGGCGTCACCAACCCGATCACCCTGACCGCCGAGGTGCAGGGCACCGACACCGACCCCTGGGGCAACGAGCGCGTCGGCCTGGAGATCACCGGCCAGCTCTCGCGCGGTGACTACGACATGAAGTTCAACCAGGCGCTGGGCAGCGGGAACATGCTCGTCGCCGACAAGGTCAAGCTCGCGCTCGACATCTCGGCCGTAAAGCAGTCCTGACCGGGCCTGAGCGCGCACCGGCGGTCCTTCGGGCCGCCGGCCGCTCGGGACTCAGCTGCGCGGAGAAGCCCCGTGAACCCGATCGACGGCATCCACCACATCACCCTGATCACCGGCGATGCGCCTGCCAACGTGGACTTCTACGTCCGCGTGCTCGGTCTGCGGCTGGTCAAGAAGACCGTCAACCAGGACGATCCGGGCGTTTACCACCTCTACTACGCCGACGAGCACGGCTCCCCCGGCGCCGACATCACCTTCTTCGAATATCCGGGGATCACCCCCGGCCGGCCCGGTGCGGGAATGATCACCGCGGTCGTGCACCGCGTCGGCTCCGAGGCGGCACTGGACTTCTGGGCCCAGCGCCTCGGGGACGAGGGAGTGGGCACCGATCGCCGCGACGGTCGTCTGGGCTTTGCCGATCCCGAGGGCATGCGTCACGAGCTTGGCGTATTCGATCGCCCTGACCGACCGCTCACCGCCCGCTCGCGCGAGCTCCCCGAGCGGTTTGCGCTGGAGGGCTTCGAGGGCGTGCGCGCCGCGGTCGCCGATCCCTCGCAAAGCGAGGCGCTGCTGCAATCGGGGCTCGGTTTCGCCGGGCTGCCGGATCACGTCTGGGAGGCACGCGGCGCGCGGCGGGGCGGCCGGATCCAGCTCGAGACCACCACCGAGCCGGGCATCCCCGGCGCCGGCACGGTGCACCACATCGCCTGGTCGGTCCTCGGCGACGAGATGGAGGGGTGGCGCGCCCGGGTTATTGACACCGGCGGACGGCCAACGCCGGTGATCGACCGCTTCTACTTTCAGTCGATCTACTTCCGCGAGCCGAGCGGGATCCTCTACGAGCTCGCCACCCTGGACGGGGCCGGGTTCGACGTCGACGAACCGGCTGAGACGATGGGCGAGCACCTCGCGCTGCCTCCCGAGTTCGAGCCCATGCGCGGGCGGATCGAGCCGGCTCTGACCGCGCTGCCCGACATCCGCCAATGGCGGCCCGAGTCCGCGCCGGAGTCAGCGTAGTTGTGCGGAACCCTCCCCCCGCGGCTGACGCCTGCCCGTTCGTGGCCGGTGACATCGGTCTGGCGAGCTGGACCGACGTCGAAGCCGACGCGTGGATCGGGTTGCTCGAGAGCCACAAGCGGCTGACCCGGGCTCTGGACGCTGAACTCGAGGCTCGCCACGGCCTCTCGCTGTCGTCGGTCGAGCTGCTCGGCCGGCTGGCTGCCGCCCCGGGCCATCAGCTGCGCCTGTCACGTCTGGCCGCCGAGGCGGGCCGGAGCCTGAGCCGGGTGTCGCGGATCGTGGACGTGCTCGTGGCGCGAGGGGTCGTACGCCGCCAAACCTGCTCGAGCGACGCTCGCGCGGTCGAGGCTCACCTGACCGAGGCCGGCCTCGCGCTGGCTCGAGAAGCGCAGGCCACACATGTCGCGTCGGTCCGCGAACGCTTCCTTGACCGTCTCAACCCCGGGGAGACCGAGGCGCTCGCCTTGGTGTTTCGCCGCTTCTCACCCGAGGTCGCGGGCTCCTGCACCGGGACCTCGGCCGCTGCTGAGACCGCTGCGCGCCCCGAGCACGCGGAGCCCTCCGAGGCCTGACCGGCCGTGGTCGGCGGCCGCACCGCGCGTAAGTGGCTGGGCCGCCACCGCTCAGAAGGTCCGGCTGGCTCGTGGATCGTCCCTCAGCGCGGCCGGGTGAAGTAGATGCGCCACCGCAGCCCGGCCTGCGCCTTGGGACGAGGTCAGGAAGACGGCGACGCACCATCTCCCGTGCCGACAAAGCCCTCTTTGGGCTCGTCCGGAACTGCGTGCACCAGGTGGGGGTCCAGCCGAGTGCAGCCGACTCCCCGTCACAGGCGCTCCACGGCACGGCCTAGCCAGGCATGGGCGGGCGAAGTTCCACCGCGCTCCGCGCCGTCGCGGCTAGAACAGCGACTCCGGCTCGTCCACCGGACTCCGCGTACCGTGATCCGCGGGTGGTGCCTGAAGATTGTCCTCCCACCCCCGGGGCTTACGAAGCTAGCGGTGCGGGCGAGGGTCATCGCCTGCGGTCCGGCCCCGGGCGTGTCCGTGCGGGATCCTCGCGTCTGCACTATGCGATGGTGTATGCGTGCTGTTTGTCCTACTTCCGGGTGCTGGCTGTGAGCCGTGGATCTGGCACCTTGTTGTTGCCCGGCTGCAGGAGCGTGGCCACGACGCCGTCGGGGTGCGGTTGCCCTACGGTGACGGGCGCGCCGGACTGTCTGAGTACGCCGACGCTGTCGCTGGGGCCGTCGACGGACGCGAGGATGTTGTGGTCGTGGCCCAGTCGCTTGCTGGGTTTGTTGCGCCGCTCGTCTGCGCCCGGCTGCCGGTCCGGCTGCTCGTGTTCCTCAACGCGATGATCCCGTTGCCCGGCGAGACCGCTGGAGAGTGGTGGGAGCATGTAGACCATGCCAGTGCGCTTGCTCCGGTCGTGGCCGAGTACGGCCCGCTGGAGTCCTGGGACGCGGCTGCGCAGGCAGCTGTCTTTCTCAATGACGTCGAGCCCGCGCTGGCCGCGGAGTCCGCCACCCACCTCGGACCTCCCGGCGCCGGCATCTTCAGCTCACCGCTGGCGATCGACGCGTGGCCGGAGCTGCTGACCCGGGGCCTGGCAGGCAGGCGCGATCGGTTCTTTCCGCTTGAGTTTCAGCGCCGCGTCGCACGCGAGCGGCTGCAGCTAGTAGAGGCGTCCTGAAGTATCGGTCGGAACTTCTTTGAAGGAGTTTTGGGGCGGGGAGGCGAAGTTATGTATCGATGGCACGCCCGGCCCGTCACCGGATTGAGCTCAGCGAGCAGGAGCGTGTGGAGTTGGAGCGTCGTGCGCGGGCTGAGAAGTTGCCGTTTCAGGATGTGCAGCGCGCGAGGATCGTTCTGTACGCCGCTGAGGGGATGGCGGACACCGAGATCGCGGCTCGGCTGGATACCTCGCCGGGGCTGGTCGGGCGGTGGCGAAGACGGTTCGCTGAGCAGCGGCTGGATGGGCTCAGGGACATGCCGCGCGCGGGTCGCCCGCGCCGTTTTCCCCCCGGAGCAGGTCGCCGCGGTGAAGGCGGTCGCGTGCGAGTTGCCGGTCCGGTACGGGCTGCCGCTGGGTCGCTTCTCACGCACTGAGCTGTACCGGCTGGTGATCGAACTGGCGGTCACCGACGCGTCGGCGTCGACGATCTGGCGCTGGTTGCACGAGGATGCGATCAAGCCGTGGCAGCAGCAGTGCTGGATCTACCGCCGCGACCCCAACTTTGCGGAGAAGGCCGGGCGGGCGCTGGACCTGTACGCCCGCGTGTTCGAGGGCAAGCGCCTGCGCCCAGACGAGTACGTGATCTCGGCCGATGAGAAGAGTCAGCTGCAAGCCCTCGGCCGCCGGCACGAGACGAGCGCTCCCGGTCCCGGTCGACCGAGCCGCTACGAGTTCGAGTACGAGCGCGGCGGCACGCTCGCGTACCTCGCGGCGTGGGACGTCCATCACGCCAACCTGTTCGATCGCGTCGAGAAGAGCACCGGGATCGAACCGTTCGGCAGGCTCGTGGAGCAGGTCATGACCTCAGAGCCGTACGCGTCCGCTCAGACCGTGTACTGGATCGTCGACAACGGCTCATCGCACGCTGGCAAGACATCGATCAAGCGCATGCAGGACCGCTGGCCCAACGCACGGCTGATCCACCTGCCCGTGCACGCGTCCTGGCTGAACCAGATCGAGCTGTACTTCTCGATCGTGCAACGCAAGGCGCTCACCCCGAACGACCTCACAACCATCCATGCGCTCGCCGAGCGACTCCTTGGCTTCGCCGAGCACTACCGGCAGATCGCCCGCCCGTTTGAGTGGACCTTCACCCGCGAGGACCTCCACAAGCTGATCGAGCGGATCGACCGGCACGAGCCCCAACTGGCGCTCGCAGCCTAACCATCAGAACTTACGGACGCGTCTACTAG
>JAABUZ0100003146.1_pt1 | contig 25242 bp, 26 predicted proteins | sample 5562091 | NCBI WGS metagenome assembly JAABUZ01 (sample SAMN12813069, study PRJNA571459) | rock metagenome | isolation source: Antarctica rocks | place: Antarctica: Victoria Land, Linnaeus Terrace sud | collected 2015-12-21 | reverse complement strand
CTGCTATTGCTGCTTCTAACCGTTGTTGTTCTTCTGGGGTCATCACCTTGGCTCTAGTCAGTTCTCTGAACTCCACATACTACATTACTGTCTCCGGTGTTTTTGCATAAATGGGATGCTCCCCATCTTAGGTCTTCACTGTTTATTGGCATTCTGTATGCTCTAGGTGCCACTCTCCTATGGGGTCTAGCCTTTGTCATTCCCAAACTCTTGTCGGACTTTACCCCAATCGAAGTTACCTTAGGGCGCTATTTCTTCTACGGGATGATCTCACTCGGCCTCCTCCTATTGGTCGAGCGAAAATTCATATGGAGTTATAGCCGGAAAATCTGGTTGACTGCTCTTCTTTTTGCAATTGCTGGCAATCTTGGCTATTACTTCTTCGTTGTTTTCGGGATTAAATATATTGGCGCACCGACCACAACACTTGTGATTGGGGCTTTACCGATAACGGTTTCCCTGTACGGCAATTGGCTACGGCGCGAATATCCTTTCTCCCGCCTGGTAGCACCAATTGTGGTGATATTTCTTGGGCTATTAGTCGTCAATCTCCTAGGAATCAATTGGAGTCAAGGTTCAGAGGGGATAACTGTCGTGCAGCGACTTCTCGGACTCTTAAGCAGCTGCACTGCGCTCGTTCTCTGGACTTGGTACGGTGTTACTAACTCAATCTTCTTGAAGGCTCACCCGCACCTCTCATCATCGACTTGGTCAACTTTAATTGGTGTGAGTACACTTTTTTTAGTGTTATTTACCACAGCAATCATGGTATTAAGTGGCAACGGAAGAGCGAATATTGAAAGATATATCAGGTTGGACTCGCAGGTCCTGCTCTTCCTACTTGGCAGTCTAATTCTTGGTGTTGCGGTGAGTTGGGGTGGAACACTTCTGTGGAACCTCGCTTCAGCTCTGCTGCCGGTTTCCCTGGTCGGACAGTTGATTGTTTTAGAGACTATTTTCGGCTTGACTTACGTATTTATCGCCGATTTTAAGTTACCTTCTGCCTTCGAACTCCTTGGCATCATCATGCTCATTGTCGGTGTAGTGCTTGGGATCAACGCTACGCGTCGAAATGGCACTAAGAGAAGGCGCGAGCACTGTTAGCGATGAGAGGATGTATGAAAAGTATAAACAGTTACGCCAGCCGCCTAACCATGAGCCGTACCCAGGCTTAGGTATTTGCGGCGGTATCCAAGCCCTCTCTAATTCCTCAAACCTGAATCCTTACATGTCGCCGTCGCTCCCCTTTACAATAAATTTTTCGGGAAGATACTAATCTTAGAAGCAAACGACGAAACTTAGAGATGCTATGAAAGAAAATACGATCATTCGGATTTACGAAACTGGCGAACCAGAAGTAATGAAGTATGAAACACTTCCTGTTGCTGAACCCGGCCCCGGCGAAATCCGGCTGAAGGTAGAAGCAATCGGGGTTGGATTCGGTGAATGCCTCTATCGCCGTGGTTTTTACATTCAGGATACTGTGTTGCCTTCATCCCTTGGAAACAATGCTGTTGGAACCGTTGACGCGGTTGGTTCGGGTGTTGATGTGCCGAAGGTCGGCGATAGGATTTCGCTGCTCCCGTCATTCGAGATGAACAACTATAGTGTCTACGGGCAATACGCGATCGTTCCTGCCTACGCTGCCGCACCCTACTTTGAATCGATGTCCTTGGAGGAGAACGCTTCAATTTGGATGCAAGTGACCACAGCCTATGGCGCTCTGGTTCACTACGCGAAGATCGACAGCAACGACACCGTTTTGTTGATTCCGGCTTCCGGGGGTGTTGGACTCGCGGCGCTACAAACCTGTAAGAAAGCAGGAGCAACTTCGATTACGACGACTCGCAGCCACGAGAAAGCAAAGAATTTGAAGGATCTCGGCGCTGATCACGTTATTATCACAACTGAGGAGAATATAACCGAGCGTGTCCAAGAAATCACGAATGGAAAAGGCGTTCGTATTATCTTCAATGCTATGACTGGTTCAGTACTGGACGATCTGATTAAAGCGACCCAACCAGGTGGAACCATTTTTCAATATGGAGGTATCGGTGGCAAAGAAACACTCCTACCAATTGCGCCACTGGTCCGTTACGGCATCCGCATCCAAGGCTATTCTTTGTATGAATTGACCTACCATCCCGAAAATCTTGATGGAGTCCGTAAGTATATCAGTGAGGGCATCAAAGAAGGGCACTATACGGCGAATGTTGGCAAAGTGTTCGAGTTCAAAGAAATGGTTCAGGTTCATCACTACTTGGAGAAGGGGGATGTAACCGGTAGTGTTGTCGTGAGAGTTTGATAGGACTATTTGAAGCATGATCAAGAAAAATACGCCGCACAAGTCAATTTGAGGGCAGGCGTGTAAGGAGCAGCGCCCACCGGTACGAGCGCCGGAAGCGGTAATCGCTCCGTGTGACCTCCGAGCGCGCGTTATCTACCCGACTCGGCAAAGCTCCTGGGCCTCCCCCCGCGCTTCCGTTTCCGCATGACCGCGCGCACGAGGGAAAAACCCGTTTATGGCGACCTAGATGAAGACATACCGAATCCGCAACAAGTTGACCCCAGGCGATCGCAGAAAGACAATTGAGCTACCTCATTGGTCGCTTTGAATAAGCAATCGCCCCTGAACTCTTGGCGGCTATGGCGCGCAGAGCAAATGCTGGCAGCAGGGCTACCAATTTGGGCTGCTTGACCACAAAAAAACGCAAGTATTTATAGTTGCAATTAATCCTGGTTCAAACGAATGATTGCAGGTTGGTTGCACTTAATCCTGGTTCAGTTGCAGTTAATCCTGGTTTGAGCGTAATTATAGTTGCAATTAATCCTGGTTTGAAAATGTCCTGATTGCAGGTTTGAGCGATTAGTATTGCAGGTCGCTACAGTTAGGTGTTCGGAAATAATTGTTAGGCGTTGTAGTCTGCCACTATTATCATAAATGACAGCGGCACTCGCACCCTTATTTTCATACCTGAAACCTGTCTCGAACCCAAGGGGGGAGTCTGAGCCTACTTTGGTAGAACCCCTGCCACCCGCACACACTGCTACCCTGTAGCCCCACTTGACGTAGTGTACGTGGCACACTGTGCCGTATCGTTCCCAAAGGTAACGCTGACCTCCTCTGCCGTGCACCGCTGCCCTTCGTTGTAGGTGCAGTCAAATACGTCGCACTGGGACACATCGCCCGCTCCCACCACGCTAACCGACAATGACGCCACTGGCTCTTCTGTATCTGACGTAGTGTAGGTAAAACATTTGGCCAGTTCATCTTCGAAGCTAACGTCGACTGCGCCTGCTGTGCACTGCTGCTCCGAGTTGTAGATGCAGTTAATTGCGTCACATTGGGACACAAGACCTAGATCCATAGCCTCAACTGCCTGAACCATAGTGTTCTCCTTAGTGTGCCTTTTGGTTAAAGTACTTTATCACGATAGTTGATGGGAATCGTATTGGGGGCTACAGGCAATTTAACCTCAACATCTGACGAGAGGTGAATCCATATAAAAACGCTATCATAGTAATATAATAGTGGCGCTGCACTATGCCGAATCTAAGCCTACGCGATGTTCCTGACGAGTACCAACAAATTAAGGAAATTGCTGAGCGCGAACGTCGCTCAATTAATCAACAAATTTTGGTACTTTTAGAGCGCTCTGTGCAGCAACAGAAGCAACCCAAGGCTGAAGTTCTAGAGCGAATTGATCGCCGATCTGCTAGCGCTAGAATTTTCTACAGTGGAGTCCCAGACTATTTTGCCGAGAGCTTACAGTTTGGCGCAAGTTTTTGACCGAACTGTCTACGATGCGATCTATCTAGCACTGGCGGAGGAAATGGAAGCCAGGTTTATCACTGCGGATCTGCGCTTGTACAATGCAGTGAACTTGAGTCTAGGGTTCGTTCAGTACTTGGGTAGCTATTCTAGGTGCAACCAGAACTTATGACTCCCTTCGCGGCGCGAGCAGCCGTTGGCAGATATCGCAGCAATTGGAAAATTTCGTACTCCAGCACTGACGACAATCCTGTTGCTGAATCTATGGTGATTGGACAAGCCCCCAGCTTGGTAGTTGGAAGTCTAAATTACACCAGTTTGCGATTCGACCAATTCAACAATTCAGTTATACATCAGGCAAGAACTCAACTGACAGTGCCTTAATTATTGATGCAATGGGCAAGTTCAACGTTGCTGACAAGCCGACAGAATGTGTCTGTTGTTCCAATCCAACGCAACGTATCAATTGAAGCTGCCCAACTTCGTGCTAGCACTAACCTGAAGTTACCAGATGCTGTTCATGCAGGATGCAGGTGGTTCGCAGAAACCTGCTTAATGATAGATTCAGCCTGACGCACTTCGTCATCCGTGCCATCTACCATCACCAGATACTCAGCTTCGCGGTTAGAGGAAATCCCTAAATTAGCTAAAGCCTCAATCAAGCTGCAACTTGCTATGCCAATCCCAACCCCAGCGAGGGTCGTAATTACAGCCGTTCCAGAAGCTCCTACTGCTACTAATGGACCGACTCCGGGTACTGCTAAAAGACCAAGGCCCACCAAGTAACCGCCTATAGCACCTAACATGCTACCTGTGATCGTCCCACATGTCGCAGTCCTTTCTTCAGGTTTGTCCTCAATATTACAGTGAGTACAAGGCCCATCAAGCTGATCGTCACGTTCTGTGTTGGCACTGACAGAAATCTCAGCCTTTCGAAACCCAGCAGAGTTCAGCTCGTTGAGCGCATGTTCCGCATCAATGCGGGCGGTTGTAAAATGTACTAACAACGCGTCTTTTTTGACCCCCAACCATTTTTTCCTCCTTCTGCAATGTGCAGTTGTCACATCATCAGCAAGTTCCTTTGGATTTCTTAAGCGTCTGACATTTGGCAAACGTCTAATCAGCTAGTGCAGCAATCTCCGACAACAAATCATCTACTTTTTCTAGATAATTTGCTTCAGTTAAAGCCTGCTCGTAGTATTGGTCAGCAATTTCTTGAGTTTTTAGAGAGAAAGCTTGGGGTTGATACAGTTTTTGCGAAAAAGTCATAGGGATTATGCATTTTATGTGCTGCCTAGGCACCTGAATATTACTTATAGTATTTATACGGTAGCTAGAACCTAGATATGGCATCTGGGGGAAACCGTGGCTTAACTTCTGAGTCGCTACTTTTTGAATACGGTTGGATTGCATTTCTTCTTTGGTATTGAACTCTACATTATTAGTAATAACTCGAATAGCAGGCAAAAAAAATAAAGCTGTGTGAAAAATGAATAACAAACATGAAGCAACTACAAGCAGGTTTTGTCAACTCAAATGTATCGCTGCCTAACTAGATGGAACAACTTGATGGGATGACAGCCAAGCTAAAACTCGCACACAGTAAGGGCTACAAGTTAGATGTTTGAAAAAAATGGCTTTGGTTTGAGAACGGATTTAACGAAACCATGAGGCTTGTAACCTCTAGCAACTGGGAATAGTATCAAGAAGGATATGTGAATTTTTATGTACAGAGTTCTAAGTTATATCCGGTGGTAACGCGATGCAGCAAGAATTCTTGACCCACTACCCGTATTCTGGTGCCCGACGAGTGGTGATGGGGCAACGGGGCGCTGTAGCGACGAGTCAACCCTTAGCAGCCCTTGCCGGGATGGAAATGTTATGGGCTGGGGGGAACGCGGTGGACGCCGCCTTAGCAATGGCGATCGCTCTGACTGTAGTAGAACCCACCTCCAACGGCATCGGCTCAGACGCCTTTGCCTTGGTATGGGACGGAAAACTGCACGGTCTCAACGGTTCCGGCAGAAGCCCCCAGGTCTTTACAAAAGAGCTTTTTGCCGGGATGGAGCAAGTGCCATTGTTCGGCTGGTTGGGCGTAACCGTGCCGGGAGCCATTTCAGCTTGGCGTTCTTTATCGGAGCGGTGGGGGCAGTTGCCGTTTGAGCAGTTGTTTGCACCAGCGATTCGGTATGCTGAGGAAGGCTTTCCCGTATCACCAGTGACAGCACAGGCTTGGAAGCGAGCCGAGATCCTCTACCTTCCCCTGAACGGTGCAGAGTTCCAGCCTTTCAAGCAAGTCTTCTTCCCTAATAACCGGGCACCAGCAGCAGGAGAAATCTGGCGAAGCGAGGTTCATGCCAAAACCTTACGTGCGATCGCATCTTCTGGAGGTGAGAGCTTTTATCGAGGCGAACTTGCCCAACAAATAGCAGCCTTCGCCGCATCTACTGGCGGACACCTAACCTCAGATGACTTAGCAGCGCACTCCTGCGATTGGGTGGAACCGATCTCAACAACCTACCGGGGTCTAACAGTTTGGGAAATGCCGCCCAACACACAAGGCATCGCGGCTCTGATAGGCTTAAACATTCTCGAAGGCTTTGACCTTACCAAATATGCCCGTGAATCAGCCCAGAGTTACCACCTTCAAATTGAGGCAATGAAACTTGCCTTTGCAGATACCTACCGCTACATCGCTGATCCTCGCTTCTTTGAGGTGCCTCAGTCACTACTTTTAGACAAAGCGTATGCGTCTGGGCGGAGGCAGCTAATTAATGAAACCGCTATCCCCCTAGCTCAGCCTGGTTTACCTAAAGGGGGAACCGTTTATTTAGCGGCAGCTGACGGGGAACTGATGGTTTCCTTCATTCAATCTAACTACCACGGCTTTGGCAGTGGTATTCTGGTTCCCGATACAGGCATCGCACTCCACAATCGAGGCGTAGGCTTCTCCCTAGAGGCAGAGCATCCTAACCAGGTGGGAGCGGGAAAGCGCCCATTCCACACCATAATCCCTGGTTTTCTGACTCAGGATAATCAACCTATCGGGCCATTTGGCGTCATGGGCGCACCGATGCAGCCACAGGGACATCTACAAGTGGTGGTCAATCTGACCGACTATGGCATGAACCCGCAAGCGGCTCTTGATGCACCCAGATGGCGGTTTATCTCTGGGAAGACGGTACTGTTAGAGCAGGCAGTACCCAGATCAGTGGCGCTGGCACTGGCTGAGTCGGGTCATGATGTCCAGATGAGTGCAGAAGGAGGACTGTTTGGCAAGGGTCAGATTATCTTGCGGCAAGGAGGGGTGTTTGTGGCAGCCTCAGAACCTCGTGCCGATGGGCTAGCACTGGCGTGGTAGACCGTTCAACTACACTCATCTACAAATGGTGCAATCGCTGCAACAAATTCAGCCGTTGATTCATATGGTAAAACATTACGGCCTGGCATTTTGAGCCCACGGCCTTTGGGCAAATACGACAAGTAGTCAGCCAAGCGTTGATCTGGTGTTTCTGCCTTGCCTGCCTGACTAATACTCGATGCTGTGTCCCCTACGACTACCAGCGTCGGCTGGGAGATAGCAGCGATCGCTTCGGTGTAATCCTGTCGCCAAAACCCAGCTAGAAAGGAAAAAACAGCATAGCGACTGTCGGGATTTTTTGCCCCAGCATCTAGGGTATTCAACCATTCAGCATCAACAGAATTGACATCAGCAAATAGTTGGCGAGTCGAGAAAGAACTCAAAAATTGCTGCCGTCGCGCATAGCGATAAAAGGCATTACCCAAAGGAGAATCTAGTAGGTTCCATCTCCATCTTTGCTGCCAAGCACTCGACTTCTCAGTGATCACTGCCCAAGCAGGAGGACCTGCTAATACTAACCCTCGTATCCACTCGGCAGATTGTGAAGAATTAACTAATGCGATCGCCACAGGCAGTAGGGCACCTTGCACCACTACAATCACAGGCTTTTTCACCACCGTCTGCAAAAAGTGTTGCAACTGCTCAGCCCAATCGGTTGGGGTGTAGACCACATGAGGCATATTACTCTCACCACAGCCAAGTAAGTCCGGATTGTAAATCGGATTACAGCGACCTGTCTTCAACCATTCGCCGCAGAATCGCTGCCAAAACTGCCGGGATAAACCCACACCGATGGGATGAATCAACAGCAGCGGAATGCATTCATCGACGTTCGGATGACTCGGAGTATGGACTTCGTAGGCGCAGCGGTAATTCCTCCAAGTGTAAAACTGGGTACGAGGTACTGTATTAATTGGTGAATCATTGGTTTTAAATTTTGGTTGCATAGTTGTCCAGTCAGTAATTCTGTACAAGTGGTTCTTTCAAAAAAGTGTTGGGTGCAGTAACAACCATTCTCAAACTATGCCGACACAAATAAGTCTAGCGGTAAATGACCATAGGTTCCGTTAATTGATTCGTCTTGTGAAGATTGGCAAGACACCAATACTCCGCGATACTTTCCCGTGTAGGAATCTAGATAATACGACTCACTATGAGTATTGAACTTGATATAAACTGAACCAACGAATGAGGTGATGTCAGATCGGTCAAGGTTTGTTTTATAACCTAAAGCGTGTAAATAGGTTTCTAGAGCTAAGAACCCCTGGGCGGCTGAATCGGCGCAAATCCCTAAATTTTGGTAATCCGACTCGCTGGTGATAAGCAGTAGAGCCTGACGAATCAAGGCTTTTTCCGATTCCGAGTCTACAGACTTAGTATCCATGCAGCTAAAATTACCTAGGATTTTTTGTGCTTCTTCAACGGTAAGATTGTTCGAGTTTTGTGTATACATTGATTTTAATTATACCTTCAGGATAACTTGACCTACAATGCCTTAGATGAATCCGCAGTAGTTTTTGATAAAATCGCTGAAAAACATAATTTAGCAAAAATTTTACTCAAAATGAGACAATTAAAATACGCTCGTTGAGGCTCCACCCAGTCGAGCATGCAACCCTCATAGGATAGTAGAAATAATGTTAAAACAAATTGCGGCAGTTCTGCTAGTGGTGTTGGTAGCTCTGAGCCTGACTGGTTGTGTTTCAGCTGGTGCCGGGCTGAAAAGCTATGTAGATAGCATCGATGGCTATGAGTTCTTGTATCCTAACGGCTGGCTCCCAGTTAAAGTTTCAAGTGGCCCGGATGTAGTGTTACACGATTTAATTGAGACAAGTGAGAATGTGTCAGTCGTGATTAATCCTGTGCCTGAAGGGAAAACTCTGACTGAACTGGGGACACCCAGTGAGGTGGGGTATAAGTTGGGAAAAAGCGCGATCGCACCCCCTGACTCAGGCCGAGAAGCCGAATTAGTCAACGCTGGGACGCAGGAATCAGGCGCTAAGACATACTATGTTCTAGAGTACGCTGTTAAACTCCTCAACCAGCAGGAACGGCGCAACCTAGCCAGTGTTGCCGTCAGCCGTGGGAAACTTTTCACCTTCAACGCCTCCGCTCCCGAAAAGCGCTGGCCCAAAGTACAGCGGGTGTTTGAGCAAGTGGTTAATTCTTTCTCAGTTTATTAAAGCGCAAATAACGGACTTTTATGGGCATTCCTCCCTTTGTTCTAGCCTCTGCTTCCCCGGCTCGACGGCGCTTGTTGCAAAGCGCTGGGATTGAACCAGTGGTTTGCCCCAGCGACTTTGATGAATCCCAAATCCCTCTGAGTGACCCAGAGTCGCTAGTGCAGACTTTAGCCCAGCAAAAAGCCCAGACTGTTGCTGCTCAGTTTGAATCAGCATTAATACTGGGTTGTGATTCAGTAATGCTAGTCAATGGTGAGATTTATGGCAAACCAGCTGACCCAGAGCAGGCGATCACACGTTGGCAAAAGATGCGAGGGACTGTCGGCGAACTCTACACTGGTCATGCCTTAATTGACCTATCCCAACGCCGCACCCTGGTACGCGCCCGGATGACACGGGTTTACTTTGCCCAGGTGAGCGATCGCCAGATTGAAGCTTACGTTGCCACCGGCGAACCCCTCAACTGTGCTGGATGCTTTGCCCTCGAAGGTCGAGGGGGTCTGTTTGTTGATCAACTCGAAGGTTGCCATACCAATGTGATTGGCCTCAGCTTACCCCTACTGCGCCTTCTTCTAGAGCAGTTGGGATACGATGTCACTGATTTCTGGCACCTTACTACTTGAGCATCAAAAGATAGCTCATAAGATCGCTCTTAGCAAAATTGACCAGCGTGTAGCACCGCTTCACCGTGACCTGGAATCCAGGCTACCCACTCATCTTCTGATGTCTGACACAGTAGCAGTGCTTCATCATAACTGAAAGTGCTGGGAAGTTCCAAAAGGTGTACCCAGGTATCAGCCTGGAACTCCTGCTGCGACGGTTTGAAGTAAGACTTGTTTGACCAATCCAGATTCTGCCAGAGCGGTTGAACAGCAACTTCTGGCTTATGGGCATTGAGTTTCATACTTTTGTTTTCCCTTGCAATAGACAGCACACAACTAAGGCTGACTCCTCGCATCCGCCTCCAGGCAACCTTAACCAATTGGCTATTTAAATATTAATTCTGTAACCATTGTTACAAAAAACCGAGGCGTTAGCAAGCGACTGCCTGGCAACTTTAACTTTCGTAATTTAAAGCTTAATGACTATATAACTATTTATAAGTAGTAGAAGTCGCTCAGAGGGATGCGGCTGGCTGTAATCTATTTATAGCGATTTTCATTTTCCCATGTCACCTACTTCAACTCCTTCGCTACGTGAGCAACAACATCCCCTGATTCGCCAGTTAGCTGATACTATTGAAGCCGTTTGGCACCGCTACCTGGAACTCTCGCCCTACCCGATGCCCGCTGAGTTGGGGTATGTAGAAGGGCGACTAGAGGGAGAGAAACTGACGATAGAAAACCGCTGCCACGAGACGCCGCAGTTTCGTAAACTGCATCTGGAACTGGCAAAAGTCGGCACAACGCTGGATATTTTGCATTGCGTCATGTTTCCCCGTCCTGAATACCCCCTGCCGATATTTGGTGCAGATTTGGTTGGGGGGCGAGGACAGATTAGTGCTGCGATCGCGGATCTATCTCCCGTCAACCCGGAGCGAACCCTGCCAGATGCCTATTACCCACCACTCAAAGCGCTAAGCGGACTCAATTTTTCCCAGGCGCGTCAACTTCCAGCTTGGGGAGATATCTTTTCGGAATTTTGCCTGTTTGTTCGACCTAGCAGCCCCGAAGAAGAAGCAATGTTTCTCTCACGAGTGGCAGCGTTTCTGGAAATTCATTGTCAGCAGGCGATCGCAACCCAGCCCGTATTAGCTGAACAACAGGCCCAGATTTTAGCTGGTCAACGCTACTATTGCATTAAACAGCAACAGAACGACAAAACCCGCCGCGTATTGGAAAAAGCCTTCGGCTCAGACTGGGCAGAGCATTACATGACGACAGTGCTATTCGACCTGCCAACATCCTAAGCCCCTGGAGCCTCTTCGGTCAGGGAATTGAATAAGTTAGTTGTCGTTCTTTGGCTCAATCTTCTCAGTAGGCATGGGTATCACCAGCATCTTATCGACTCGGTTGCCATCCATATCTATTACTTCAAAGTGCATACCCTCCCATTCAAAATGATCAGTAGCAGCTGGGATACGCCCTAGACGCGTGATCACGAAGCCACCCAAGGTTTGATAGCTGCCCCGGTCCTCTGCTGGCAACTCCTTGAGTTCGAAAATTTCAAAGAACTCATCTACCGGCAACATTCCATCTAACAACCACGAACCATCGTCGCGTTGCACTGCTTGCGGGTCTTCTGGCTCATCATCTGAGGGAACGTCCCCAACAATTTCTACTAAAACGTCGTTGAGCGTAACTAATCCCTGAATTACGCCGTATTCATCTACCACCAGCGAGATGTGAGTACCAGTCTGCTTGAACAACTCCAGGACTTTCAATCCACGGGTACTTTCTGGCACAAATACAGGCTGTCGCAATGATACCGTCAGGTCAAGCGGCTGACCGGACAGACTGCGGGCTAACAAGTCAGTGACATGCATAACGCCTAGGACGTTGTCAAGACCGCCCTGGCAAACCGGAAACCGAGAATGGGCACTATCCACCATCTTCTGTCGGTTCTCTGTCGCTGAATCATCTAAATCAAGCCAGACAATATCCGGCCGTGGCGTCATCAGTGCGCTAACGGGTCTGTCTCCCAAGCGAAACACGCGCTCGACCATATCTTGTTCGGCTTCTTCAAACGTTCCTGCTTCAGTACCTTGCTCGATCAAGACCTTGATCTCTTCTTCTGTCACTTGTGGAGCTGTGGACGGTGTAATGCCCAACAATCGCACCACTGTATCAGTCGAAGCGCTCAATAAATAAACAACAGGGGAGGCAATTTTAGCGAACGTCTGCATCGGCATAGCGACGGCGGCAGCAATCAGTTCCGGGTTGTTTAACGCCAGCCGCTTGGGTACAAGTTCGCCAATCACCAGCGTCAGATAGGTGATAAGCAAAATCGCGATGCCGGATGCGATCGCTTCACTATAAGGTGCCAGCAAGGGGATATGACTTAAGATCGGTACTAGTCTCTTAGATATCGTTCCTTCACCGAAGGCACCGGACAAGATGATCAGGAGTGTTATCCCCACCTGAACGATAGCCAGAAACTTATTCGGGGCATTAGCCAGTTCCAAGGCAGCGCGAGCCCGTGTGTCGCCCTGATTAGCCATTTGTTGCAGCCGCACCTTCCGAGCCGAGACGACAGCCATCTCTGACATCACAAAAATGGCGTTGACGACGGGCAGTAGGAGAACAATTAGAATTTCAATGATTGGGGACATTCCTAAAATTGCCGATCCAGTAACGGCCCTCCTGGGCAAAACCTCTTACTATCTAGTATCGAAGGTGATGTGATAAAAGGCTCTAAAAAAAGAGGGGGAGAGAGGGAGAGGGGGAGATAGAATTGTCGAGCCCTTTTAAAATGTGAGAGAGATCGGCAGCTATCCGCCTGCTTTCACTATCTGCAACGACTTCCACCTCTTTGGGAAACTATGGCCTTTTCTTCCATTGTTCGTGCATTGGGGCGATCGCCCCTCACAACAGAACTGCTATCTAAATTAAACCGACAACAGGTCTGCCGTCTAAATGGCATCCCCCGCCTTCCCAAAGGTTTGGTTGCTTCTGCCCTGGCGCAAACCGCTAATCTCAATTTGTTTGTGGTGTGTGCCACCCTGGAGGAAGCTGGACGCTGGGCGGCTCAGCTGGAGGCGATGGGTTGGCAGACCATGCATTTTTACCCGACAACTGATGCTTCGCCCTACGAGCAATTTGACCCCGAAACCGAGATCACTTGGGGGCAGATGCAGGTACTGGCGGACTTGATGCAAGTCAGGAGTGACGAGAAAGGAAAGATGGCGATTGTAGCGACTCAAGCGTCGCTCCAACCCCACCTGCCACCAGTGGAAGCCTTCAAGCCCTACTGCCTCACCCTCAATCGGGGAATGGAATTAGAGCTGGGTAGCTTCAGCGACAAGCTAGCAACTCTGGGATACGAGCGGGTTCCCCTAGTTGAAATGGAAGGTCAGTGGAGTCGGCGCGGCGATATTGTTGATGTATTTCCAGTCTCGTCCGAGTTGCCGGTGCGGTTGGAATGGTTAGGTGATGAACTAGAGCAAATAAGGGAATTTGACCCAGCCACCCAGCGCAGCGCCACAGCCAGCGCCACGCTTAGCAAGAGCGTTTCTGGCGGTCCAGCACTTGATCGCATTAACCATCTGGTGCTTACTCCCACCACTTTCGCCCCAATCGTGATGTCCTACCTGGGGGAAGAGAAGGCACAGGTCAAACTCTACCTTTCAGCAGAAGAACAACAGTTTGATGCGGGTCAGCCTCTAGAAGGTAGTCGTCGTTTCCTGGGTTTAGCCTTTGACCAACCAGCTTCCCTCCTAGACTATCTATCAGAAAATACACTGGTTGCTATTGATGAACCAGAACAGTGCCACGCTCATAGCGATCGCTGGCTGGAACACGCCGAAGAACAGTGGCAACAGTTAAACAATAGCAAAGCTTCTACCCCTACTCCCTACTCTCTACCTCGTATCCATCGCTCTTTTGACGACTCTCTAGCGATAGCTGCTGCATTTAAGCAATTGTACTTAACAGAACTGGTGGAAGAAAACAACGGCCTGAATTTGGCTAGTCGCCCAGTACCAGCAACACCTCACCAGTTTGCCAAACTCGCGGAAACACTGCGACAAGAGCGCGATCGCGGCCTCTCTATCTGGCTCACTTCCGCCCAGCCCAGTCGCTCTGTCTCCCTATTACAAGAACATGACTGCCCTGCCCAGTTCATCCCCAACCCCCGCGACTACCAAGCGATTGACAAACTGCAAATCCAGCACACGCCGGTAGCGCTGAAATATTCAGGACTGGCAGAACTCGAAGGGTTCATCCTACCTACGTTCCGACTGGTGGTCGTGACTGACCGCGAGTTCTTTGGTCAGCACTCCCTGGCAACTCTCAGCTATATCCGCAAGCGTCGCCGCGCCGCCTCTAAGCAAGTTGACCCCAACAAGCTGCGCCCAGGCGATTATGTCGTTCACAGAAACCACGGCGTCGGCAAATTTCTCAAGCTGGAAAGCCTGACGATTAACAAAGAAACCCGCGAATATTTGGTGGTGCAGTATGCTGATGGCTTACTGCGAGTAGCAGCTGACCAGCTGGGGTCTTTGTCCCGGTTTCGCAGTACCGGGGAACGAGCTCCAGAACTTAACAAGATGTCTAGTAAGGCTTGGGAAAATACTAAGAATAAAGTCCGCAAAGCCATCAAAAAATTGGCGGTTGACCTGTTGAAGCTGTATGCCCAGCGATCGCAGCAACACGGTTACGCCTACCCGCCGGATATGCCTTGGCAGGAGGAACTCGAAGACTCCTTCCCTTACCAGCCTACAACTGACCAGTTGAAGGCGGTGCAAGATGTGAAGCGCGATTTGGAGAGCGATCGCCCAATGGATCGCCTCGTCTGCGGTGATGTCGGCTTCGGCAAAACTGAAGTGGCAATTCGAGCAATATTTAAAGCCGTCACCGCCGGTAAGCAGGTCGCCCTCCTAGCCCCCACTACCATCCTCACCCAGCAGCACTACCACACCTTAAAAGAACGCTTTGCCCCCTACCCGATCCAAGTTGGCTTACTCAACCGATTCCGCAGCGCTGAGGAACGCCGCGATATTCAACGGCGTCTGGCAACGGGTGAACTGGATGTGGTTGTGGGGACACATCAGTTGTTGGGCAAAGGCGTCACTTTACGCGATTTAGGGCTGCTGGTGGTGGATGAAGAACAACGCTTTGGCGTCAACCAGAAAGAGAAAATTAAAAGCCTCAAAACCCAAGTAGACGTCCTAACTCTCAGCGCTACTCCGATTCCCCGCACGCTTTATATGTCACTTTCAGGGATTCGAGAGATGAGTTTGATTACCACACCGCCCCCGTCACGACGTCCGATTAAAACTCATCTGGCTCCTTATGATCCAGAAACGGTACGCAGTGCGATTCGCCAGGAACTCGACCGAGGGGGGCAGGTGTTTTATGTGGTGCCGCGAGTGGAAGGAATTGAACAGACGTCGGCGAATTTGCGGGAGATGGTGCCTGGGGCGAGACTGGTGATCGCTCACGGTCAGATGGAGGAAGGAGAGCTAGAATCAACCATGCTCACCTTCAGCAATGGAGAAGCCGATATCCTCGTCTGTACTACCATTATTGAATCTGGTCTAGATATTCCGCGAGTCAACACCATCTTGATTGAAGATTCCCACCGATTTGGCCTATCCCAGTTGTACCAGCTGCGGGGTCGAGTCGGTCGTGCTGGAATTCAAGCCCATGCATGGCTGTTTTACCCTAAGCAGCGGGTGCTATCAGATGCGGCGCGGCAGCGTTTAAGGGCGATTCAAGAATTCACTACTCTGGGGTCTGGATATCAACTGGCGATGCGGGATATGGAAATTCGCGGCGTCGGCAACCTTTTGGGAGCAGAACAGTCGGGTCAGATGGATGCAATTGGCTTTGACCTTTATATGGAGATGCTGGAAGAAGCCATTCGTGAAATTCGCGGTCAAGAAATTCCCAAAGTTGACGACACACAAATTGACCTTAATCTCACCGCTTTTATTCCAGCTGACTACATCCCGGATTTGGATCAAAAGATGAGTGCCTATCGCTCTGTTGCCGCTGCCAAATCCAAGGAGGAATTAACTCAGATTGCCGCAGAGTGGAGCGATCGCTACGGTGAGATCCCCACAGCAGCGACTCAGCTGTTGCGCGTTGTGGAACTCAAACAGTTGGCTAAGAAACTGGGATTCAGCCGCATCAAACCAGAAGGCAAGCAGCACGTTATTTTGGAAACGCCAATGGAAGAACCCGCCTGGAATCTGCTGATTGGCAATTTGCCAGAACACCTGCGATCGCGCTTTGTCTATTCCCCAGGTAAAGTAACAGTCAGGGGCTTAGGTGTGTCGAGTGCTAATCAGCAGCTAGAGCATTTAATTGACGCCTTGAGGAAAATGCAAGGTGCAATCCCAGAACCCGCGCTCGTTTAAACTCGTTCCCAGGCTCAGCCTGGGAATGCCTTCTAGAGGCTCCTGCCTCTAGTTCTAGCCTCGACCCCTAAATTTTAAATTTGATTTTCCCAATAAGCCATCTGACTTTTAAGCGTGCTGACTTGGACGCTATGCCGCTCTACTAAAGCTTTCAGCTGACGCGCCCTGTCCCTACAAGCATTTCTCTGCCATAGTGCTTTGCTGACTAAGTACACCTAACCCTTGAAGAGGGTCGGAAATCCTGGAATCATTGAATGTGTAGGTCAACCACGAAGCAACTAAGCGCGTGAACGCACAATGGCCTAACTGTGTTAGACAATGACAGACTAATTCCGGGTCATTCCCCCACATGTAAGACAAAAAGCGGCGAATGTAAGACACAATGTAGAACTGTAGTCTCAGGATACTGACTTTGATGCTACACGTGTCAGACAGGCTGTAAGACAATTTCTCAGACGGTATTGTATGCTCGGGAAATCACCTATTCCAAAAGCTTTTAAACCGCCATCGCCAACATGGGTTGTCTCACTTCGCACTTGGCCATTACCTTCGCTACTGACTGAGTACTCCAGTTGAAAGGATGAGCTTGAGCATTCCACTCAGCAATGAACGCGCTCCAACCGTTCAGCCAATGCCTTTTTATCAGCTTTCGTCAACAATTCGCAGGCGCTTGCGTTGTAGGATACTAAACCACTGTTCCACTTGATTCATCCACGAACAATGAACAGGGGGATGATGGAACACAAAACGTGGATGCTTGTGCCTGCCATGCCTGAACCTTCTTGCCCTTGTGTACGCTCAAATTATCCAGCACCAGGTGGATAGTACTGATGTGGCAAGGAATCTCTCGGTTGAGGTATTCTAAAAAGGCAATAAACTCCTCTTGTCGTTTACGCTCATAGGTTTGACCCCAGACTTGACCTGTGCGGGTGTCAAAGGCAGCAAATAGGTTCAGCGCTCCTTTGCGCTCATATTCATGCTCCACCCGCACAGGTAATCCAGGCTGTGCTGGCAACGTTGCTGCTTTGCGAGGACGGGGTTGGAGAGAAGTTTTTTCATCGACCCTAAGCACCATTTCATGCGCTGACAATTGGCGCGTGTACAATGTATTAATTTCTTGGATGGATTGAGCAAACGCTGCATCTCGTGGCACTTTGGGGGATAACCACAAATGATGCCGCCAAGGTTTGAGTCGATGACTAGACAAGATCCGCCTCACTGTAGTAGGGGAGATGCTGCCCACTATCCCAGATGCAACTAATTGACGAGCCAATTCGGTGCTGTCCCATTGTGAGAGCGATCGCCCTTGGGTGTCGGGAAGCTCACAGGCTAACTTCACCAGATACAGTGCCACCTGAGGGGGAAAAAACCGGGGTGCGACCCGGTCGTTTGCTATCGTACAGTCCTGGGATTCCCTGAACGATTACGCGTTTTACCCATTTGCGTAGATGGCGTTCCCCCAGTCCCACTTGTTCACTGGTATGCGAGAAGCTCTGTCCATCCGCTAACAACAGCATGGCACGGGCGCGCTTGGCGCGAGCCCACTGGGGTCTTTTGGCGGCGGAGCCACCCCTCTAAAGTAGCACGGGTCTGAGTGTCCAGTTCAATCTTCAAGGCTGATGTCCGTCCGCGCATCGAGTGCAATCCTGGTTGACCTACAGAATTAATGATTCCAGTATTTCCGACCCTCTTCAATGGTTAGCTGTACTAAGTCCTCACAGTCGTCTTCTAGGGCAAGTTGCAGCTGCCTTTCCCATCTGTCCGCTTCCGCCTGAACCTTTTCTTCGTCTCGTTGGACACTACAACTCGCCCGGGGCGCCTCAACAATAGCTCTATGTAATGTACCGAGGTAGGTATCCCACGTATCCGCTTCCGCCTCAACCTTTTCATAGTCTTCTTTGACACTCCAACTCGCTCGGGGCGCCTCAACATTAAGCTTGTGTGAGGAAAAAGTGTTTTTTGAACTAGAAGAAAAAGTCGCAACCATGAGCGTGTCCCTAAAAGACTAGACGGTACAGTTTGATTACACTTTCTATACTAGACGGTCTAGTTTGATTTGTCAAGGCTGGCTCGTCATGGTGATGCGGGTAGGATTTAGTAGGAGATTTCCTGGCGATCGCGAAAAAACTTCCCACTCTGGCTCGGTGAGGCAACTGTAGCTAACCAGATGGCGGTATCAGCGCCTTGCTCGGGGGAACGGGAAGCCGAAGCACCGCCCATGTCTGTCCTCACCCAGCCTGGACACATGGCATAAACGGCGATACCTCTTGGTTGCAAAGCTTCAGCTAGCATAATGGTTGCGCCGTTGAGTGTGAGTTTGGACAAGCAATAACTCGGCACATTGGCGGAGAGACCGTTCAACTCGCCGTATCCACTCGAAACATTGATAATACGTGCTGCGGGTGCCTTTTCTAATAAGGATAAGAATGCTTGTGTTACTTGAATCGGACCGAAGGCATTAGTGTTCATCGCTAGATTCAGCAAGTCGCGCGAGACGGTGAGGATGTTTACGCCTTCGTCAGGATAAATGCCAGCATTGTTCACCAATACATCGAGGTGGCTGATTTCCCGGCTTAAGTCTTCTGCGGCGCGGTGAATGCTGTCGTCATTGGTAACATCGAGTTCTAGCGATCGCACTTGGGAACCAGTAGATTGCAACTGCGAAGCCGCTTCTTTGCTTTTGTCAAGCGATCGCGCAGCCAGAATCACCTCAAATCCTGCTGCGACTAAGCCTTTACAAACGGCAAAACCGATACCTTTATTTCCTCCAGTAACAAGGGCGCGTTTTCCTTGGAATTGCGGATTCATAATGATTCTCTTTTTGAAAGGTTAATATTTGGTGATGTCGTGTGATGTTTCAATTTAGGCAGCCTCGAAGGCAGCTAGGTGGTTTCCAGCTTGTACCTACATTTTTGGCGAATGCCGTGCTGATACATTTCCTCATCTGGTGGAATATCAACGATTTCCACTAATTTACCTCCAGCAAGTTCACATGTGCGCCGCGACGCCAAGTTATCAGGGTCACAGGTTATCCACAACGGATTAAGTTGATGTCTAGCTGCGAGTGGAACCAATAATCTGATGCTTCTAGCAGCATAGCGGTGTCCCCGAAACTCTGGCTTCACACTGTAGCCAATCTGACCTCGATACAACAAGAGTCTGTCCGTATTACCAATTCTTAAGTTGATGCTGCCCATAACCGCGATGCTATCTCTGTGAACCATACTGAAGTGGTAAGCAGGCACCCATTCTCTCTCAGGATCGGCGGGAAAATACTGGTTGAGAACTAGGAGAAGTTCGCGCTCCTGCAACTGACCAGGAGCAATATATGTAACTTTATTCTGGCGGTTCATTATCTGTCGTCTTGACAACATTTTAACTTTCCTTGGCTAAGAAGCTAATTGCAAATAACTTGGAGCCTTCCGCACTTTTGGTGATGATTGAGAGGAATATAACGTTGAACCAGGTAGCACATCTGAAACAGGAGGATACCTCACTAAAAGCTGACAAGACCCCAAATTATTTACCCATAGCCCGTGCTTGCTAGGATAAGACTGGAGTTTAGACAGTACTTTCAACTCAACTGTTACAAATTTGTAACAGTTGAGAATAAAAACAAAACTCCCTGTCACTTACAACTAAAGAATAGGCTTGTTACAGTGCTAGCACCATCAATTTTTATCAATCAAGGTCAGTGAAGAGCGTTGATTTGACATTGCCACCTATGCAGGGAAATCGGTGAAAAAATTCGGTTATGAATTCCCTACATGATTCTCTGAAAATGTGGGGAATTCATAATAAAATAGAAAAATAAATCCCGATCGCGCTGCGCCAACAGCCATCGGGACTAAAACCAAAAAGTTAAGCCAGAGGTTCCAGCTATGAATATTGTGCCACAGCCTGAAACGGATGTTGATGCGATCATTGCCGATTCTAGTATGACCGCCGAAGAAGCTCGTCGGTGCATTGATGAAATCAAGACATACCTGAACAGCGTTAGGGTGCTGTTGCTAAACCTGGATGAGCGGCGCGGGTGGGAAGCGTTGGGGTATAAATCAATCCGTCAATGCTTAAAGGCGGAGCTACAAGGAAAGCTAGGCAAGTCTGTCTCGCAGCTGTACCGAGAACTAGCCGCTGGTAAAATTGAGCGGGAGTTGTCGCATCGATGCGACAGCATCGGTTCAATTCCAGAACGACACTTGGAGCCACTAACCAAGCTGCCGCCTGAGCAATGGCGAGATACTTGGGAGGAAATAAATAAAACCGCTCCAGAGAGCGGAGTAACTAGGCGGCACGTTCAGTCGGTCGTGAGCCGCAGACTTGAAAACTCGCGTTTAGATGAGTCACGCAGCTTACAAGCTACATCTACTGACGACCAAGATTTTGTCTTAGGCGAGTGGGTAGAGGTGCGAACTCGCAATGGCAACGCAACTTGGGACGGGCTGCGAGGGCCAGTGACACGGGTGGAGCAGTATGAGATTACCGTGCAGCTTGACGAGGACAAGTGGAAACATCTTCGGTTCTACCGGGATGAGTTAGTCAAGGTTCCGGCCCCTAATGACGAGTTGAACCACATGATAGAAAGTGCATGCGCTGAAGCTGAGGGTCGCGTTGCCAGCGCTCAAGACTCAGCCACATCTTTCTACAAGCGTGGCGACCTGGTTCTGATTGACTGCCCCACCTCCGCAGAGAAAGAGTACAGGCAGTGGAACGGCTGCTGGGGCCTAGTTAAAAGTGTCGGGCGTTCCGGTAGCGTTGAAGTTGTGATTGGTGCTAATACAGTACGTTTTAAGGCTTCTGACCTGGATATGATTGATAACCCGATGCCCATCCTCAAAGAAATTGCGGAACACCTCAACCAACTCTTGAGCCGCGATGACTTAGATGAACTAGACCGGCAGACATTAACGTTTTACCACCGAAGACTGAATTTTACCGAGCGGCAACTACAAGTGCTGGCAGGGCTTTGGAACCATTACACTGAACCAGACTAGATGCGTTTTGAATAGTGCTGCCAACTACCAAATTCTCCCTCGCCCACACTGGCGAGGGTTCTTGATGATTGCCCCTAAGTGCGGAATGCGCGATGTAAGAACTTTCTCCGGTCTTTGGCGCACATCTGCATAATTCCTGAACCTAAGCCTGAAAGTTAAATAGAGGTTCATTAAGGGTGACTGAGATGGCTTCTACCAATTCTATTAACACTAACAGTGAGGTCTGGAAATATGCGTCAAAAAAATTGCTTGCTTGGTCTAATCACCATCGCTGCCGCCTTCGGTTTAGTTTCTTCTCCTGCCCGAGCCCAGAACGCAGCAGATGTTAATCAGTCATCTGATCAATATACTGTACAACAAGGCGTCGGCAACAGTTCTGTCAACGCGAGTAGTCAAACCGGCATTGTATTGCAAAAACAGGCTCCATACAGCAGTGGAGTCAACGCCGCAACTCTTGGTCAAAATAGCAGCCAAGGAGCTTTACAATCAGGCTACGGCAATAGTTCTGTCAACGCGAGTAATCAAGGCGGCACCATCTCGCAAGGACACTCTTACCAATACTTCCCATACCATGGTGGATTCAACGCTGGTGGAATTAACGCCGCAGGTGTAACACAAGGCAGCGGGCAGGGAGTGCAAGAGTCAGGTGTAGGCAATAGTGCGATCCAAGCAGGCGATCAAAGCACTAGTGTTCAACAACACTAAAGAATTGGGACCAGCCCAAGCTTGAGGTGCCCAATGGGCTGAGCAATTTAGACAGGACTTGACGCTTGGGTCATAGTGAGCGACCGTTGGCAGATATCGCAGCAATAGCTGCGATCGCGCCTTCGCTTGCGCAAGTCCTGACTTTACCTGCTTACTCCCTTGCCGCTACTAGATTTTCTATTCCCCCTCTCCCCCTCTCCCCATCTCCCCCTCACTAGTAATCTTCGGGTGGGAAGGGAGTAAGCTTGTAGGAACGAACAAGCGCGAGAATGGTAGTAAATTCTTGCAAATTTAAAAATGTTGCTACATTTGAGTACATGGCCTGAAGTCGAAGCCTACCTAGAGCAGTCTAAGGGCATTATTCTCCCAATCGGTTCCACGGAGCAACATGGGCCAACAGGATTGATTGGTACGGATGCGATTTGTGCAGAAGCGATCGCCCGTGGTGTGGGAGAAGCAACTGGGGCCATCGTTGGTCCGACCATCAATGTGGGAATGGCGTTACACCACACTGCCTTTCCCGGCACGATTAGCCTCCGACCCAGCACGATAATTCAGCTAATTCGAGACTACGTGACCTGTTTAACTAGGGCTGGGTTTACCAAGTTCTTATTTATTAATGGTCACGGTGGTAATATTGCCACGCTCAAGGCGGCTTTCGCAGAGACGTACTCCCACCTAGCAGACCTTAACATTCCCAATGCCCAGTTGGTACAGTGCCAAGTTGCTAACTGGTTCATGTCCGGCTCAGTTTACAAACTGGCAAAAGAGTTATACGGCGATCAGGAAGGTTCCCACGCCACTCCTAGCGAAGTAGCTTTAACCCAGTACATTTATCCAGACTCGATAAAACTTGCCCCCCTCTCAGCTGAAGTCGCGTCTGGATACAAAATCTACGGGGCAGCTGACTTTCGGCAGCGCTATCCAGATGGGCGTATGGGGTCTAACCCTGCTTTGGCAACGCCTGAACATGGGAAGCAGTTTTATGAGTTAGCGGTGAAGGACCTGAGCAACGCCTACCTGGAGTTTGTGGCGGAATAAGAGCATCACTTGCGGGGTATGAGCTTAACGATCATCACTTTGTCTGGGACGTTCAGGCTGAGGGTGTTTTTGCTGATGGTAGCGACTGCTCCAGAAATGTTGCCGGAGTCGTCCATAGAGTAGACGCGGGCACTACTGATCGGCGTCGTTAGCCTCAGCTCGGTTGGCATCACTGGCGGCTTAATCTCGCGAACCGGGGTGCTGCTAGTGTCACCATTAGAAATCTCATGCCACAGCACCAGGTAAAACGATCCATCCCGCTTTTGTAGCAGCAGATGATGCAGATACTGCGTCCGCTCATAGCCAGCAGGCGGCTTGAAGGAGAGCGTATATTTCAGTGAACCAGGCGTGAAGCTGCGACCGGGATCTTTGAGGACGCTGATCAGGTTCTTCAACGCCGTGTAGGCTGGCTTCGGGCTGAGGTCATTGTGCAGTAGGCCATAGTTTGCCTCAGGATTGTTGCGATCGTTCGCCACATCAACGAACTCGTACGAGCAGGTGCGGACGATGCCTTTGCGAAAGTACTCCAGGAACATTCGGGGTATGTATTTGGCATGCATCGTCTCAGAGATGCCTTTAGCAGCCGTGCTAGTGTGGTAACCCGTTTCTGTCGCGGCCATCGGCTTAGAACCAAACGACGGCTTGTAAATGTCGAAGGCATAGGGGAATTCGTCGATGTTGACAGAAGGAAAGTTGCCGTGCCAGTAGTACTTGTCGATGGTGTTGTAGCTAAAGGGATCGCTGAACGGGTTGCCGCCATTGGGATAGGGATGGAAGTTGCCCCAGTCAACATAGCGGCTCAGGTCGCCCAAAGGTGGTTTGTGGCTATAGTCGTAGGTCACTCCCAGCGACGGCCCGATCACCTTGACCTTAGCTGTCGCCGGATCGCTCTTCAAAGCCTTCCAGGTATCCTTTGTGACGCTACGCACGTAGGGGAGCCAGTACAAAGGGGATTTCGGGTCGTCGTTGACTTTGGCAGTGTCGCCCGGATGCCAAGACACATATCTGTAGAAATTGTCAATTTCGTTGAGGATCTCCACCGCGTCAATGACATTGGTTCCGACTTTTTTGAGTACAAAGTCGTGGACATTGTAAGACGGGGGATTCACCCAGTACGACGAATTAGGTGCAACTCCCAAATTGGGATCTAATATAAAGGTGGTCTTGATACCAACTGATGCCAGTTGTTTCATTTTCCCAATGATGTCGTCACTGCTGCCGCTGTCGCGGACGTGGCGGACGCCCAGTTCCACCAGTTTTTGCTTGACGGCGTTATATTTGCTCCCATACGGACTATCGGGGTATCCCCAGTGCGTGCCAACGCCGATGCTATCAACAAAACTGTCGGCGCTTTTGGCCCTCTCGGAGGGCATCTCTGGGGCGCTTTTCACCATGGACACCGGACTACTAAGTATCTGCGGTTCTCCTGCACACTGCACCAGCGTGACTGAGAGCAGCGCGAGCAGCATGAGTCGTAGTTGCCGTTGCTTGCGTCGTGGCATATCGGTTCTCAAACTGATGAAAATTTAAAATAAACCCATGCTAGGTTAACGCAAATTGCCGATTTGACATTCTCCTATAGTTGCCTAGCCAAGAAGAGGCAGGGAGGCTGCCCCTCTGCCTATGAGTTAATCTTCATCTTCATCTGGCATCCCATCTGACTGAAGGTGTTGAGGCGGAATAGCAGCAATGATCGCATCTATCACCTTTGCCACTTGAATAATTTCCAAATCTAGGTCTGGGAAGGTTTGACCCTTGGGAACGATCGCTCGTTTGAATCCTAGCTTGGCGGCTTCTTTCAAACGCAGTTCCATCTGGGGAACCGCTCGCACTTGTCCCCCTAGTCCTACTTCGCCAATCAGGACAGTGCGCGGGTCAACAATGCGATCACGGAAACTCGCAACCACTGCGATCGCCACCCCCAAATCGACAGCTGGTTCTTCCACATTCAGACCCCCGGCTGAGGCAACATAAGCATCTAATTTCGACAGGGGAATCCCCACTCGTTTTTCCAACACTGCCAGAATTTGCAGCAGTCGGTTGTAGTCAATGCCAGTACTAGAACGGCGGGGCGAAGCGTAGCTGGTTGGACTCACCAGCGCTTGCAACTCTACCACAATTGGGCGCGTGCCTTCACAAGCCACCACAATAGCAGTGCCAGGAGC
>JAABUZ0100003142.1_pt1 | contig 25267 bp, 22 predicted proteins | sample 5562091 | NCBI WGS metagenome assembly JAABUZ01 (sample SAMN12813069, study PRJNA571459) | rock metagenome | isolation source: Antarctica rocks | place: Antarctica: Victoria Land, Linnaeus Terrace sud | collected 2015-12-21 | reverse complement strand
GTGTCCACCGTGACCGTGCCGCCACCGATGATCGTCGTTGATTCGCGCTCCTCGACGACCGCCGGTCCAGTAAAGGCCGCTCCGGGCGCGAGTGCATAGCGGTCATAAACGGGGACGGGCGCGAACCCGCCCTGCTCCGGCAGATAGATGATTCGCTCGCCCTTGATCGCCATTGTCGCGTCCGCAACGCCTGCTGCTTCGGTGGCAAGATTGATTTCCGGTCTCGGCCCACTCGCGACGACACGCCAGTTCAACACTTCGAGTGGCACGCCTTCCGCGACCCGGCCATAGAGCCGCCGGTACACATCTTCAAACGCCGCTTCAAGCGCAGGCAGCATGGCCGCACGCAGGCCACCGTCCGGCAGCGGCACCGGCACTTCGTGCCCCTGGCCACGATAGCGCATTTCCGCCGTGCGCCGATAGGTGATCTGCGTCGGCGCAACGCCCGCTGCCGCCAATGTCGCGGCTCCATCGCTTTCCATCTCATCGAGCAGTGCGTTGATATGATCGAAGTCGAGGTCTCGTAGTGGCGAGAAGAACGAGCGTACGTAGTCGAAGGCAAGTGGCGCGACGAGGAAACCGAGCGCGGAGGTGACGCCCGCGCCGAGCGGGACGACGAGTTCCGGCAGATCGAGGATTTTCGCGACACGATAGGCATGGCCAGGCCCCGCCCCACCAAAGGCGAAGAGCGGATACGCGCGCGGGTCCTTGCCACGTTCCACGGCGTGGATGCGTGCCGCGCCCGCCATGTTCTCATTGACCACCTGATGAATGCCCCAGGCCGCGTCAATCGCGGAGAGTCCCAGCCGCTCACCAAGAGTGGCAATCGCGCGTTCTGCGGCATCGGTATCGAGGCGCATCTTGCCACCAAGAAAGAATGACGGATCGAGATAGCCAAGGAGCAGGTCGGCGTCGGTGACGGTTGGTGCCGCGCCGCCACGCCCGTAACAGGCAGGGCCAGGTTGCGCGCCCGCGCTATCGGGGCCAACTTTCAGGAGACCGAGGCTATCCGCGCGCGCAATTGAACCGCCACCCGCGCCAATCTCGATCATCTCGATGACGGGGACACGTACGGGCAGCCCACTGCCGCGCTTGAATCGGTAGACGCGCGCAACCTCGAAATCGGCGGAAACGAGCGGCTCGCCATTCTCGATGATACACGCCTTCGCGGTCGTGCCACCCATGTCGAAGGAGAGCAGGTTCGGCCGGTCGGTAAGCGCGCCGTACTGAGCCGCCGCGAGCGCGCCAGCGGCGGGGCCGGATTCAATCAACCGGATTGGATAGCGCTGGGCGGTCTCGACGGTCGCCGTGCCGCCACTCGACAGCATGATATACAGCGATGCGTCGCGCATGCCGAGCGCGCGCAACCGCTCTTCAAGTCGTTGTAGATACGTCTGGACGAGTGGGCGAACATAGACATTCGCGAGCGTCGTGGAGGTTCGCTCGTACTCGCGAATCTCCGGCACGACTTCGGCGGAGAGCGATACGATCAATTCGGGAGCGAGCGCCGCCAGTGCGTCGCCGAGCGCCCGCTCGTGCGCGGGGTTGCGGTACGAATGAAGGAGTGAAACGCCGACCGCTTCGACGCCCTGCGCGCGCATCTCTTCAATGATCGCTGGAAGTGTGGACGTATCCAGCGGCTCATGCACCGTACCATCCGCGAGCGTGCGCTCATTCACCTCAAATCGCAGGCGGCGTGGCGCGAGGGGCGGCGGCATTTCGAGGAAGAGGTCGTACAGGTCGTACCGGCCCTCGTGGCGGATCTCGATAGCGTCCCGAAACCCGCGTGTCGCGATCAAGGCCGTCCGCGCGCCCTTCCGCTCGATCAGCGCATTGGTGACGAGGGTCGTGCCGTGAATGACATTGCCGACCGCTTCCGGCGATTCATTGGCTTCTACCAGTGTCTCGCGCATCCCGGTTTCGACGGCGCGAGCCGGGTCGTCTGGAGTGGTAAGCGTTTTGCCGATGCTGAGGGCACCTGTGCGCTCATCGTAGAGGATTAAGTCCGTGAAGGTGCCACCAATATCAACCCCGGCGCGAAGCGGTCGCGCGCCCACTGTGTGCATCGCCACGCGATCTCCCCTTGCTTCATCACCAAATCGTTACACCTGCGATCCATCATTCGTGCCGTATCAGAGCCATCGAGTGGCGTCGGGCCTGCCAGCCGTTTTACGATGGGATTGGATAGATCGGTCGTTTCAAGAATCCGATGTCCATCCGGGGCCAGAAGGCGAGCCATGTCTTGCCCATGATTGCACTACTGTGGATCGGGCCAAAAAAGTGGGAGTCTTCGCTCGCGTTGCGGTTGTCGCCTAAAACGAAGTACTCGTCCGGCCCAAGCGTGGACGCGCGGCCATCCGTTGGATAGATATAGGTCGGCGGCGCCGAGATATTTGTCTCATTGAGCGCGACGCCGTTGACCATCACTTTACTGTCGCGAATCAGGATTGTATCGCCCGGCAATCCGATGATCCGCTTGATGAATGGCTTGTCGTGCGCGATAGGTGGATTGATGACGACGATATCGCCACGTTTCGGAGGGTGAAAGAGATACTGTTTCTTCCCGCCGATCTCGATATTCCGATAGGCGAGGCGGTTTTCCAGCAGATGTTCAGTGTTCCGGAGGCTCGGCACCATGCTGGCACCGTCCACGACGACCGCCGGCATCACCAGGCGCATGCCGAAAAAGAGCAGCGCCGCGATGATGAGCGTTTCAAACAGTTCACGGGCCGCGCTCGCTCGTCGTGGTTCATGAACCGGCGCTGCATCCATTGGCGCTGCATTGGCAACGTCGCTGACCTCGACTGCTTCCGAATCCTTTGTTGCCACAGCCATTCCCATCTCATAGTCGCACGCCCCACACAGCAGGGAGCGTACTACGCGGGTGCGAGGCGGTCAACGGCGATCAGGCGTCAAACGCGACCGGCGCGGAGGAAACGGGTATACTTCCGGTGAGCGGCGACCGGGACGAACCGCGCCGTGACGCGAAAGGGGCCGTTCATGGCTCAGGTTTCTCGCGACGACGCACGGACACCGTTCGTACTGACCTTCGATGTCGGTACGTCGTCCGCGCGCGCGCTCATCTACGATGCTCAGGCACGGCCAATTGACGGGATGACCGCGCAGATTGCCCATGAGATGACCACGACACCAGATGGCGGCGCGTTCTGCGACGCGGACGCGCTCGTCGAACGGACGGTGAAGGTGATTGACGGCGCGCTCTCGGCGGCGGGGACACACGCCGAGAAGATCGGCGGCGTAGCGTCGGATACCTTCTGGCACAACGTTGTCGGTGTGGACGCGGACGGCACCGCGATCACGCCCCTCTACACCTGGGCCGATACGCGTAGCGAAGGCGCGGCGGTCGCGCTACGGCATCAACTCGATGAGCGCGCCGTCCACGAGCGCACCGGCTGCATGCTGCACGCGATGTACCTACCGGCCAAGTTCGTCTGGCTCGCGGAAACTGATGCCGCCCTCTTCCGTCGCGTCGTCTATTGGATGTCGTTCGCGGAGTATTTTCACTACAAATGCTTCGGCGCGCGCGTCTGCTCGCTCTCAATGGCCTCCGGCAGCGGCCTCCTAAATGTACATGCATGCCAGTGGGACGAGCAAATGCTCGCGGCATTGCCGGTGCAAGTCGCACAACTATCGCCCCTGCGCGATGTAGACGAACCGCTCTCCGGGTTGGCTACCGCCTATGCGCGGCAGTGGCCGTCGCTCGCGCGCGTTCCGTGGTATCCGTCGGTCGGTGATGGGGCGGCGAGCAATCTTGGCAGCGGCGGGGTAAACGGATCGCGCATCGCCGTCAATGCTGGCACGTCCACTGCGATGCGTCTTGTGGTGCGTGCGGAGACGGTGCGCGTGCCGGACGGCCTCTGGGCGTATCGGGTGGATCGGCGGCACTTCGTTGTTGGTGGTGCGGAGAGCAACGGTGGCAATGCGTGGGCATGGCTAAAGGAGCGGATGCGACTTGACGATGATGACGCGACCGTGCGGGCAATCGCAGCGGCACCACCCGATGGGCATGGACTGACGGTGCTGCCATTCCTCGTCGGCGAACGAAGTCCGAACTACAACGCGCGGGCGCGGGCGGCGATCACCGGCCTTGCCCTCGATACGACAGCGCCGGAGATCGCCCGCGCCTTCCTGGAGGCGATCAGTTACCGCCTGGCGCTGATGTATCGAATTATCGCTGCGGATTACCCGGCGGCGCAGGAGATCATCATCAGCGGCTCCGCGCTGCTCAATAACCCGACGTGGATGCAGATGCTCGCTGATGTGTTGGGCATGCCGCTGACCGTATCCGACGAGGCGGAGGCGACAAGCCGTGGCGCGGCGTTGATCGCCCTCGAACAGTTAGGTGCGATATCATCATGGGAGGACCTGCCCGTCGCACTCGGCAAAATGGTGACGCCGAATAGGGAGGCACATCGTATCTATCAGGCGGCGATCGAGCGGCAGGAAAAGATCTATCAGCTGCTCGTGCCGCCACGAACATGAAACGCGTTGAGCGTGGCGCGGAATCGAAAGAGCACGGAGCGTGTTTGAAATCGTGGACATTCGGTTAATGAGGAGGATGACATGGCGACGAATCCACTGACCCTGATTGCGAACTTCGGCCAGAGCGTCTGGTACGACAACATCAGCCGCTCGCTCGTCCGCGACGGTGAACTCAAGCGACTGATCGCCGAAGATGGCGTGGTTGGCCAGACATCCAACCCAAACTTCTTCAAGGAAGCGATCGTCGGCAAAACCGAATACGACGACCAGATGCGGGAACTCGCTGGGCAAGGGAAGAATGGCAACGAAATCTACGAAGTGCTGACGACGACCGATGTACGGGGCGCCTGCGACCTTTTCGCGGCTGTCTACCAGCGGACGAATGGTCACGACGGCTACGTCTCCATTGAGGTATCGCCAACACTCGCGCACGACACGGAGCGTACGATTGCGGAGGCGCGTCGTCTCTGGAGCGTCGTGGATCGTCCGAACGTCATGATTAAGATTCCCGCCGCGCCCGAGGGGCTTGCGGCGATCAAGCAAGCGCTCAGCGAGGGGATAAACGTCAATGTGACGCTCGTCTTCTCCATCGCCTCGTACCGCGACGTGATGAATGCCTATATCGAGGCCCTTGAGTCGCGCGTGCAGCGCGGTGAGCCGGTGGATCGCATCGCGTCGGTCGGCTCCTTCTTCGTCAGCCGCGTGGATGTCGTGGTGGACAAGATGCTGGACGAGAAGATCACGGGCGCGTCTGGCGCAGAGCAGGAGCGATTGCAAAGCCTCCTCGGCAAGGCCGCGATCGCGAACGCGAAGGATGCCTATCATGTGTTCCGTGAAACGTTCAGCGGCCCGCGCTGGGAGGCGCTTGCGGCAAAGGGTGCGATGGTCCAGCGGCCGCTCTGGGCGAGCACCGGTGCGAAGAACCCTGCCTATCGGGACATTCTCTACGCGGAAGAACTGATCGGGCCGGACACCGTAGACACAATGGGGCCGCCAACCATCGAGGCCTTCCGGGATCATGGTCAGGTGCGCAACTCGGTCGAGGAAGATTATCCCGGCGCGCAGCGCGTTCTGAAGGAACTCACGAACGCGGGCATTGACATGGCAAAAGTGACACAGGATCTGCAAGACGCGGGGATCAAACAGTTCTCCGACTCCTTTGAGGCGATCATGAAAGACGTGCGTGCGAAGAGCGAAGAATTCGGTGCGACAGGTGCCCGCGCCGCTGACTGAGAGAGAAGAATCAGTAGCCAGTAGCCAGTAGCCAGTAGCAGTATGCCGAAGCGGATAACAGGGGTACATGTCCCTTGCGGTTTCTGACTACTGCCTACTGACTACCGGCTACTCGTTCAGGAGTTGCCCGAATGCTTGAAACAACGGTTGTCAACCCGCTACGCGAGGGGCTACGCCTGCAGCGCACACCGGAGCCATGCGTGATGGTCATTTTTGGCGCATCCGGTGATCTGACGCGCCGAAAATTGGTGCCCGCACTCTATAATCTGACGCGTGAGCGGTTACTGCCGGGTGGTTTCACCGTCGTCGGTGTGGCGCGGCGGCCGATCGGTAACGACACCTTCCGCGATCAGATGCGGTCGGGCATCAACGAATTCTCGCGCATCCGGCCGGTGCAGGAAACCGTCTGGGAGAACTTTTCGCAGGGTATTCACTACCATCAGAGCGAGTTCCACGACAGCGACGGCTACACGCGACTGGGTGAACTACTCGATCAGATTGATCGCGAGCGTGGTACCTGCGGCAATCGCGTCTTTTATCTCGCTACCGCTCCATCCAATTACAGTGAGATCATCCGGCAACTCGGCGAGCACGGGCTGGCGCGCCGTCCCGCACCGGGCGTGCCGGATGAGGGGCCATGGCAGCGAATCATCATCGAGAAGCCGTTTGGCCACGATCTCGAATCAGCGCGCGAATTGAACAACCAACTCTCTGAGGTCTTCTCGGAGCGGCAGGTTTTCCGCATTGACCACTATCTCGGCAAGGAGACCGTGCAGAATATTCTCGTCTTTCGCTTCGCCAACGGCATCTTCGAACCGCTCTGGAATCGGGGATACGTTGATCATGTGCAGATCACCGTAGCGGAGAGCATTGGTGTCGAGGGGCGCGGCGGCTATTACGAGGAGTCCGGCGCGCTGCGTGACATGGTGCAGAATCACATGATGCAGCTTGTCTCGTTGATTGGCATGGAGCCGCCCGTCTCGAACGACGCGACCGGCGTACGCGATGAGAAAGTCAAGGTGCTCCACGCGATCCGGCCTATTCACCCGGAGGATGTCAACAAGTTTACCGTGCGGGGCCAGTATGGGCCGGGGGATGTCGCGGGGCATCCGATCCCCGGCTACCGCGAGGAGCATGGCGTCGCACCCAACTCGACGACGGAGACGTTTGTCGCGCTCAAGTTTTTTATCGACAACTGGCGCTGGGCAGGCGTGCCCTTCTATCTCCGGACGGGCAAGGCGCTACCGAAACGGGTCACGGAAGTGGCGATCCAATTCAAGCCCGCGCCGCACTTATTGTTTGATCGTGCCGCAGAGACGATGGAGCCGAACGTGCTGGCACTGCAAATCCAGCCGGACGAGGGCATCTCGATCAAGTTCGGTTCGAAGGTACCGGGTCCGACTGTGCAGATCCGCTCGGTGAACATGGATTTCCGTTATGGCACGTATTTTGGTGTGGAACCACCAGACGCCTATGAGCGGCTGCTGTTGGACTGCATGCTTGGCGACTCGACTCTCTTCACGCGGCGCGACGAGGTCGAGGTGGCGTGGGCGCTGATTACGGCAGTTCTCGAAGGCTGGAAAATGGTCGCACCGCCACAGTTCCCGAACTACGATGCCGGGACATGGGGGCCGGAGCGAGCGCACGAACTGCTCGCGCGCGACGGACGGACGTGGAGACGGCTGCGGACACGGTAGGAGGTGGATGATGGCGACCGACGGGCCAGAGACCAGGACCACTGCTGCGCCCGGTGACGGGGCACAACCGGTTGATGTCCGTGAAATCGAGGATGCGCTGACGCAACTCTGGATGACCAGCCAAACTGGCGGTCACGCAACGATGCAAGCGTATACGCTGAACCTGATTATCTTCGCGGGGTCGGCAGCGAATGCGTCGGAGGCGCAGGGCATCGCCGCCCGTGTCGGGCAAATGCATCCATCCCGCACCATCATCCTCCATACTGAGGAGGGCAGCGAGTCGCGTCTCCGCGCCTGGATCTCCGCACAGTGTGAATACGGTGGTGGAATGGAGCGGTCAGGCTCGGAGCAGGTAATGCTCGAAGCGGCGGGTGATGGCATTCGGCAATTGCCCGGTACTGTTATCCCCCTCCTCGTGCCGGAGATACCGGTCGTGCTCTGGTGGTCGGGAGAAGGGCTGTTCACTCACCCGATCTTCCCGGCGCTGATGGACGCCTCGGATCAGCTCGTGATTGATTCCAGCGCCTTTCCTGATTCGGTACAGATGCTTGCCCGCTTGCACGCGCTTGGCTCCGAGGAGTATCCGGGCGTTGCGCTCCGCGATCTTGCGTGGGCGCGCTTGACGCCGTGGCGGGAACTGACCGCCCAATTCTTTGACGCGCCACCGATTCGTCCGTACCTGGACGGCATTCAGCAAGTACATGTGACGTATGCCTATGGGGACGAAGGGCACTACAACCCCGAGCAAGCGCTCCTCTACGGCAGTTGGCTGGCGTCGCGGCTCGCCTGGGAGGCGATCCCGGACCTGCGCCGCTTCGGGCGCGAGATGATGGTAGTGATGCGCGATGAGGAAGCGCCCATCACCCTTGAGTTTTCGGCCCTGCATGCACCGGATTTGCCCTCTGGTTGCCTCCTGTCCGCGACACTCATTGCCCAGTCCGAGGAGACGATCGCGACGTTCGCGATCCAGCACGCGGACGACCGTGCGCACACTGCTGTCACGATGACGGTGCATGGGCAGACGACGCAGGAGCGGATCGTGCCGATGCACGAAGCGTCGGTGGCGGATATGCTCGCGGAAGAAGTGAGTACCGTCCGCCGCGACCATGTCTACGATGAGGCGCTGGCGATTGCGATTCGGATCGCCAGCCCCAGGAGTGGAGGTTCCCGTTGATCGAGAACAATCGCGAGATCGTCGTGCTCCCCGACCTTGATGCCGTCAGCCAGGAAGCGGCCCGTCGGTTCGTCGCGATTGCGAGCGATGCAGTCGCGCGGACGAATCGCTGCACCGTTGCTTTGGCAGGTGGCTCGACACCGGAGCGCCTCTACCGGCTGCTCGCATCGGACCCCTATCGCGACGCTGTACCGTGGGCATCACTTTATCTCTTCTTCGGTGATGAACGCTGCGTGCCACCGGACGATCATGAGAGCAATTACCACATGGCACGGGAGGCGATGCTCGATCACGTTCCAGTCCTGCCGGAACAGGTGTTCCGCATGGAGGGCGAGCGGGATCCGCAGAGTGCGGCGATGACGTATGACGCGATGCTTGGCGATGCCTTCGGCCTCACGCCGGGGCGCATCCCACATTTTGATCTGATCCTGCTCGGCATGGGACCCGACGGTCATACTGCGTCCTTGTTCCCGCAAACCGACGGCCTGCAAGTGATCGAGCGGTTGGCGACCGCGAACTACGTGCCGAAATTCGATTCGTGGCGGCTTACGCTGACCTATCCAGTGCTCGACGCGGCGGCGCACGTCCACTTTCTGGTCGGTGGGGCGGAGAAGGCGGACGCGGTGCAACAAGTGCTCGAAGGGCCGTTTGATCCTGCCGAATACCCCGCACAGGGCGTGCGGACGCCCGAAGGAACGGTCACGTTTCTGCTCGACGCAGCAGCGGCGGGGAAACTGACATCTGCACGATAATGGGGAGCGAACGGCGACTAGATAGGTTAGGAGTTACGCGGTTGGGGCAGTTTGCCTGGTGGTGGCGGGCTTTAGCCTGCCTCTCTGTGGCAGGCTAAAGCTCGTCACCACCGGATTTGTCCACGATCTTATACGTTTCGTCAGCGTCCGCCACGGACGGGCAGATGCATGCACACGAGGAAGGTGCCGCACGCGATGAAGCAATTATTCATTCTGCTCTGGATACTCTGGGCAAATATGCTCTGGATTTTCGGTATCCCATCCATTTATCTCGTGCGTCTGGGCGACTGGCGGGCGTTCGTTTCCGTCCCCCTCTTCCTCTTTACCCTCTACGCCGGGTGGCGGCTCTTCCTCCGCTCTCGCCAGGAGTGGCGGCAAAGCGCATAAATCATGGTAGCGTAGGCTGAAGCCTACCCTACCGGATGCGTTGCCGCTGGCGCAGCGCTTCGTAGAGCAGCACGCCTGCCGCAACCGCGAGATTGAGCGAGCGCGCGCTGCCGTGCATCGGGATTCGCACCGCGAGATCACCTTGCCGCACAATCGCCTGGGGCAACCCGCGCCCTTCATTCCCGAACAACAGAAGAAGCGGAGATGGATAGGTAGCCTGCCAATGTTCCTGCGTCGCCCGCGCGGACGTGGTGACGACACCGACACCATGCGCATGGCTCCATTCCAGGACATCCTCGATTCGGCCGGTCTGCACGATGGGAGTACGAAAGAGTGTGCCGACGCTCGCCTTCACCGCGTTTGGGTGATAGGGGTCCGTCGTGTCACCGATCAGGATGACACCGCTCCCGCCGACCGCGTCCACGGTGCGGAGGATCGTGCCGAGATTGCCCGGATTGCCGATTTCATGGAGTGCGACGAAGATCGCTTGAGGAGTGACGACGAGCGATGGGAGATCGCGAGACGTGGTGAGGACAATCGCGGCCAGCCCGGAGGGATTTTCCCGTGTCGCGATCCGCTCGTAAATGGCTGCGGATACTTCCGCGACCGCGACGCCCGTCGCCTGCTGTCGTTCGACCATCTCCCGCGCTGCGACACTCGTGAGCAGCGCGGGTGCGACGATGAGCGTTTCGATTGCTGCCCCGGTATCCACCGCCTGCCAGACGGCTTGAATACCCTCGACGAAACATGTGCCCGCCTGCTCGCGCCCTTTGCGCTGCTCCAGCGCGCGGATGCGTTTGATGAGCGGGTTCGTCGCGCGTTCAATGTGGGTCACGCCTAACTCCCGCTGCCAGTTCAGCTCGCCACCATGCCAGCGTTTCTTCAAGTGACTGCGTCAGGGGAATCTCCGGCTGCCAGCCCGTCGCATGCCGGAGCCGCACCGTGTCGGCCATCATCACCGGCGCATCCGATGGGCGCAAGCGGGCCGGATCGCGCTCAACAGTAATCGCGACATGAGCAAGGCGACAGAGTGCATCAAGTACATCGGCGACCGGCACCGCAGTTCCCCGCCCGATGTTATAGATGCCGCCGCGTTCGCCGCATTCCAGCAACAGCCCGTACGCGCGCACGACATCGCGAACATCGGTGAAATCGCGTGCGGCATCGAGGTTACCGACGGAGATTACCCGCCGCTCCCCTCGCTCGACTTCGACGATCTGTCGCGCGAAGGCGCTGACGACGAAGTGATCCGTCTGCCCCGGCCCAATGTGATTGAAGGGCCGCACGACGATAACATCGAGGCCATAGGAGTGCGCGTACTGCAATGCCAGCATCTCCTGCGCCGCCTTGCTGACGGCGTAGGGATTCACCGGATGCAAGGGCCGATCCTCACGCAGCGGTTGCGCCTCCAGCGGCGTCGGGCCGTAGACCTCGCTCGAACTGACGATTAGCAGTCGGGACTGCGGAACATACGTGCGGCAGGCATCAAGCAGATGCAATGTGCCGAGAATGTTATTTGCAAGCGTCATTTCCGGGTCTTTCAGGGAGGCCGGAACATTGCTCTGCCCCGCGAGGTGAACAACCATCTCCGGCGTTACCTGCTCAATAAGCGATGCGACCGCAGCGGCATCACGAAGGTCGCACCGGATGAAACGGGAATCCGCCTGCGCGGCGTGCCGGGTCGTTCCTGTCACCTGCCAGCCGGGATATGCCCCAGCGAGATGCGCGCCCAGGTAGCCACCGGCAAATCCCGTCGCCCCCGTAATCAGCACTCGCCGTACGTCGTCCATTACCTCCCCGCCCTTACTTGCCGACAAGCTGGTAGCATAGGCTTCAGCCTGTGGCACTCTCCGAGGGTACATCTTATCCGTAGGTTTCGCAGGCTGAAGCCTACGCTACCAGTTTGCTCTCGTGCATGCCGCATCAGATGCCGCCGATGAAGCGGCCGGGATTGAGTGTGCCACGCGGATCGTACGCGTTCTTGAGATCACGCATCACGGAGATCGTCGGCGGTTCGACGCCCCAGACTGGGAGGGTTTCAGCATGGGCCGGATCGTTGCCGGTGACCGTCAACGTTGGCCAGCGGGACTGCACGGCATCGAGTGTGTGGCGCAGCCCTTCACTGGAAGCATCACCCGTCACACGCATGTACGCGACGCCCATCCCCACCGAGGCGCGGACGGAGACGGTCAGCCCGTACTTCCGCCCTTCTTCGACCGTCTCCGTCACGGCGGCGAGCAAATCGGTGGGCAGCGTTGACAGTTTTAGCACGGCGGTGTGTGCGGTGAGCGTCGCGGTCGCATTCCAGTCGGCGAGGCTTGTCCAGAGGCGGGTGTGCTCATCACCGATCACCGTCGCGATGTCCGTCGCGTCCATCGTCACGCCGCGATCGCGGATTTCCTTCTCCTGCCGCGCGACCGTTGCGTCGCCGCCCTCGCATCGCACGCAGATTAGGTAGCCATCGAGTGGTGACAGGATAGCGGCGGTTGTCGTCGGGGAACTGAACTCAATCGCCATCGGCCGCAGTTGCGACGCGGCGAGCGCCGCCGCCGCCGCGAATGCCGCTCCCGGCCCGTCGAATTGTAAGACGAGCGAGCGTTCCGCCGCCGGTTTCGGCAGCACCTTGAGATTGATGCGCGGCACGACACCAAGCGTGCCAAGCGCGCCGAGGTGCATCTTCATCAAATCGAAGCCGGTGACGTTCTTGACGACCATGCCGCCCGCTTTCGCGAGCGTGCCGTCCACATAGGCGGCGTTGAGGCCGATGCAAAAGTCCCGCAGCGTCCCGTAGCCGTGGCGGCGCGGCCCGGAGGCGTTCGTGGCGAACATGCCGCCGAGCGTAATGCGATCCCGGAGCGGCGGATCGAGCGGCAGCATCTGGTTGCGCGCCGCGAGCACGTCATCGAGGTCGCCAAGTGTGATCCCGGCCTCAACCGCGATGGTCATATCTTCCGCGTGATACTCGATCACGCTGTTGAGTCGCCGCAGGCTGATTGCCAGATCGTACCGGCGCGGTGGATACCCGAGCGTCTGCTGCGTCCCACCACCCCATGGCACGACTGCCACGCCCGCCTCATCCGCAACGCGCAAAAGCGCCGCGACCTCTTCCGCCGTACCAGGCACGGCGACGACATACGGCGTTTGCGCGCCAATCGCGTGCGCCGCCGTACGCTCGCCAGTGCGGATGTGCTCCGCGCTGACGATTCCCTCGACGGAGGCTGCGAGGTGATCGAGATTGACGGCTGCCTCAGTCGTCATGACGGGGTACTTGCATATCGGCCAGCTCGGCGGGCGTCGTATCGTGCTCGTGCGCGCTCGTCGGGGAATTGGGGCCAACTGTCCCGATGGGCGCGGCGGGTTGCAACCCGGCAATCTCCGCGTAGCGCACGGGCATCGCAGTCTCACGCAGCTCGCGGATTTCGCCGCAGATACGCGCATCCGGCAGGATTTTGTCGGGATTGAAGAGGTCGTATGGGTTGAAACTGCGCTTCAGTTTCGCCATCGCCGCAAGGTCCTCGTCCGTGAAGGAGTAGGTCATCACGCCGCGCTTCTCGAAGCCGACGCCGTGCTCGCCAGTGATCGCGCCGCCCATGTCAATGCAGGCGCGCGTGATCTCCATCGCCGCGTCGAGCGTCCGCTCAATGTCGCCCTTTTTTCTGCGATCGAAGAGCAGGAGCGGGTGAAGGTTGCCGTCGCCCGCGTGGAAGATATTCGTCGCCTTCAGTTTCGCGTCCCGCGCCACGTCGGCCACGAGGTTGAGAATTTCGGGCAGTTTGGTGCGCGGCACGACGCTGTCCTGCTGGTAGTAGTTCGGGGCGAGGCGACCCATCGCGCCGAGTGCGCCTTTGCGCCCGGCCCAGAGCGCGTCCCGCTCGTCCTGCGTCGCCGCAACGCGTACTTCCCGCGCGCCGCATTCATTGCAGATCGCCGTCACGCGCTCCGAGAGTTCGTCCAACCCTTCAGCGAGGCCATCGAGTTCAATGAGCAGGATAATGGACTTCCCGTCGTCCGGGTAACCCGCATGGTAGGTCATCTCGACCGCTTTGCACGCCGGGCCGTCCATCATCTCTAATGCGCCGGGGATGATGCCCGCGCCGATGATGCCGGTAACGCTCTGCGAGGCGGCCTCCAACTCATCATAGATTGCGAGCAGCACGCGCAACGTCTCCGGCGAGCGGAGCAATTTCACCGTCACACCCGTGACGATACCCATCGTCCCCTCGGAGCCAACGAGCATGCCCGTTAGATCATATCCGGGCGTATCGAGGACGCCGCCTGTCTCGATAACCCGCCCGTCCGGCAGCACGACTTCGAGGCCGAGGATGTGGTTCACCGTCACGCCATAGGCGAGGCAATGCGGGCCGCCCGCGTTCGTCGCCACATTGCCGCCGATGGACGAGGCGCGCTGGCTGGCGGGATCGGGCACATAGTAGTAGCCGTGCGGCAGGGTCGCCTGCGAGAGATGCAGATTGACGACGCCGGGATCCACAACGGCTCGGCGGTTCGCGTAATCCACGCTGCGAATCTGGTTCATCCGCGTCAGCGAGACGACGATCCCGCCCCGGACCGGCGTCGCACCTCCGGCAAGGCCCGTACCCGCCCCGCGCGGCACGATTGGCATCCCGGCGACAGCGGCGAGCTTGACGATCTCAGAGACCTGCTGCACGCTCGTCGGCAGCACGACAACGTCCGGCATCGCATGCTCGTGTGTGCCGTCCGCGTCATAAACAAGCAAATCACCCCGCTCGGTGAGCACAGCGTCCGGTCCCAGCAGGTTAATCAGGCGACGGATCAGCGTCGGGCGGTCTATCGTTGGTTTCGTCATAGTCAAAGGCATGGATGCCATACGTGGCTCCTTTTCTCAGGTCGTACATTGTCACTACCTATTGTGCCCCATTCGGCATGCGAGAGCAAACCGCATATGTTGTGCCGACAGCAACACTACATCGGGAATCGTGCATACTTCCACCGTTGCATACGACATACAAGAAACGAGGCGGCCGGTGCGAGCACGGTTCACGGCGATACGCTCCCTTGACAGCACATACCGAACACTCGGCTGGCTCTGCCTCGTCGTCGGCATCAATCAACTCGGCTTCGGCAGCATCGTCCCGATTGTGCCGACCTTCGCGCGCTCCTTCGGCGTGTCTCAGGCAGTAGCGGGGTTGGTAATCAGCGTTTACGGCCTCGGACGGCTTCTGTTCGATCTGCCAATGGGCGGTCTCGCGGAGCGCGTCGGTCGCCGGAAGATCATCATTATCGGCGAGATCGTCACGGCGGTCGGCAGCCTGCTCTGTGCCGTCGCGGGCACCTTCCCGCTGCTTATCCTCTTTCGCTTCATCGGCGGCATCGGTGCCGCAACGGTCCTCACTGGCGCGCAGGTTGTCCTCGCGGACATCACGACGCCACAAACCCGCGCACGGATGATGAACATTTACCAGGCGATCTTTCTCTGCGCGGTCGGCATCGGGCCATCGCTCGGCGGCGTGGTAGCGGATGCCTTCGGGACGCGCGCACCCTTCTACGCCTTCGGCTTCCTCAGTCTGCTGGCGGCGCTCGTCTGCTTTTTGCGGGTGCCGGAGACGCGCTATCTCGCCATCGCCCGCGCCGCCGCCGCGAAGCAACCGGCGATGGCGATGGGGCAGGCGCTCCGTATCCTGCTCCGGCAGCGCGGCTTTCTCCTGATCGGCCTTGTGACGTTCGTGCAGTATTTCGCCCGCACTGGCGCGCTTTTCAACATCGTGCCGATCCTCGGGCGGGATCGCCTCGGCCTCAGCGCCTCCGCGACGGGCTTCGCGATCAGTATCGCCTCGTTGATGAACTTCGCGACCATCCCGCTCTCGATTGTCATGATGCACCGCTGGGGCCGCCGGGGTGGGATCATTCCGGGCACGATTGTCTGCGGCGCGGCATTCGCCTGCCTGGCGGTCGCGTTTAACTATCCCCTCTACATCGCCGGGATGTTCCTCTGGGGGCTTGGCGGTGGCGTCGGCGGCTCCGCGCCCGCCGCCTATGCCGCCGACATGGCGCCGCCCGGTGCGAACGGCGTGACGATGGGCATTTACCTGACGCTCGCGGACGCCGGATACGTCGTCGGCCCCTTCCTGCTTGGCTGGATCAGCGACCGGGCAGGCGTGGGCACGGCGCTCTTTATCACCGCCGGGTTATTTGCCATCGCCGTCACGCTCTTCGCCCTCTTCGCGCCGGAAACGGTCCATGGTCGCAACCGCCGCCCACCCAAAGAGGTCGCCGCTGTAGCGGATTAACGCCGTCCTAACTCCCGTCACCTTCCGAGGGAAGGGGTGACTCATCGCAATATCGAGGCGTTCCCAGAACATCCTGATCTCAATGAGGCTCACTCCCCCTTCCCTTTGAGGGAAGGAGGCCGGGGGGTTAGGAATCCCCTTCATCCCGCATTGATGTATCGCTCCAGCAGATCATAGGTGCGGGCCGCGTTCGCGCCGGGTGGCGTATAGACGGCGGCGACGAGATCGGTCGCGCCCGCGTCCGCCAGCGCGCGGAAAGAGGCGAGTACCGCTGCTTCGTCACCGATGAGCGCGACATCGGCAGGCCCTGCCGCGCCCCCTTTATCCAGCACCGCGCGATAGGACGGCAATTGCCCGTACCGCGCGAAGGTGGTGTTCACTTCCGCCCGCACCGCGTCGGCATTGTCGGTTACGCAGACCGGGAGGCCAGCGACAACGCGCGGCGCGGCCCGTCCGGCTTCCCGTGCGGCGGCGGTGATCGTGGGGACGGCATCGTGCGCGAGATAGTGCGCGCTGCCCATCCAGAGGGCTGTACCATCCGCGTGCCGCCCCGCGAGCCGGAGCATCTGCGGCCCGAGTGCAGCGACGAGGACGGGCGGCGGCGTGGCATCCGCCACGGTGATGCCGAAGTTCGCGATGTGAAACTCCTCGCCCGCGAACGTCACCGGCGCGCCGGACAAAAAGCCGGTCAGGCACGCCAGGTACTCGCGCATGTGCCGGATCGGGTGCGACCAGTCGAAGCCCAACCCCGCCTCCATCACGACGCGATGGCTGAGGCCAATGCCGAGAATAAGCCGCCCGCCCGTCGCGACATTCGTTGTCAGCGCTTGCTGCGCCATCGCGACCGGATGGCGCGGATAGGTCGGCACGACAAAGGTGCCCAATTCCACTCCGCGCGTGTGCTGCCCCGCGAGCGCGAGCAGCGTCAGGGCATCGTAGCCGCGCGGCACATTTGCCACCCAGATGCTCTGCATACCGCGCTCCTCGGCACGCGCCATCTCCGCGAGCAAGGTCGGCAAGTCCATCAATACCCCAGGGTTCGGAAGGATGACACCGACTCTCATGCGTTCCTCCTTGTAGACATCAACCGCCCTGGAAGTGTTTCCCACGGCAGCGGTGTCACAGTGGGCAGCCCATACTGTTCAGCCTCGCGCTGAATCCAGTCGCTGAAGAGCGATTTTCCGCGCGTTTCGGTCTGCCGCTCTGCCGCCGCGTTCGGGTCAATCCCGCGCCCACGTTCGAGCATATTGGCGAGCAAGATGCCCTCGTCGTTCTCGACGATGAAGACGGAGTGTACCTGCCCTTCACCGTACTCGCTCGCGATCTTCGCCGTGAACTCGGGCACGATACCGTCGCCTTCGATAAGAATCGGTACGTTCGTGGCGATGTGGCTCTCCACAACGATGCGTAGCGCACCGGAGATGATCCGCGCCACGGCGATAAGTTTGTCCCGATATGCCTCAGGCGACACCCGCCAATCGTCCCGATCGAGAAAGAAGAACAACTCTGGGTGCTGCTCCCGAGAGACGAGACCACTGAACTGGAGCGCCAGGCGAAGGTCATCAACTTGGAGCAATGGGATACCGAGTTGCCGCGCCAAAGATGCCCCCGCTGTGGATTTTCCGACACCGGACGGCCCGCCAATCAGGAGGACTTTGAATGGGACGCCAACGCTCTGCTCCATGATGTCTATCTTAACATTGCCTCCCGATTTTTTCGACGCGCGCACCGCGATGGCAAACGCCCGTGATACACTCCGGCACGGGCAGGGCGAACAGAATGAATGGGGAGCACACATGGACGATAAACCCGAGGGCGCGCGACTTGGCTGGCGAGCGCTTGACACCCAGTACCCAATGACGACGCCCTTCATGCGCATGCGCCAGGATCACGTCAGCATTGCAGACAAAGGTGAGGTCACGTACACATACGAGGAACGCGCCGATGCCGTCGGTGTTGTGCCGGTCACCGCCGATGGCACGATCCTGCTGATCCGCCAGTACCGTTACCCGATTGACACATGGTGCCTGGAAATCCCGGCAGGCGGCACGCGCGACCATGCTGGTCTTCCCCTCGAAGCAGTCGCGCGGATCGAACTGGCGCAGGAAACGGGCGCGACCTGCGCGTCCATGCTCCCGGTCGGATTCTTCTATGTCGCGTGCTCGTCTCGGCGGCAACGGTTTCATGTCTTTCTCGCGCTCGATGTCGAATGCTCGGTTGCCGCTCAGCCCGAAATGACGGAACAGATCGAGGTCTGTCCGATGCCCGCGCGCGACGTGCTCCTTCTCGCGCGCACCGGGCAAATGCCGGAGGGACAGAGCGCACTTTCGCTCCTCCTCTGTCAAGACCTTCTGCGGCAGCATGGCTACCTCGACCATTCATCTCCCTGAGGACACGCCTCTTGCATCTTTGCGATTATGTACGTACACTCCGTATCAGCGATTGAAGTAGGCAGAGAGGAGCGGACGGATGCCGGAGGGACCGATGCGGATAGTGTATGCCCTGACGGGCATCCAACCCGAGGTGCAGGCGTACGCGATGGCAAAATATTCGCGGTCGCGCCAATCCATGCACCGCACCGTCGCCGAACTCTCCGCCGAGCGCGCCGAGCAATTCCTCGAATCGTTCTATTTCCAGTACGGTCACCGTTCGATTGCCGACCTTGCGCATGTCGCGATGGCGGTCGAGAATGTCTCGATCCTCGCTGCGATTGCCGTCGTGGATCAGCAGGTGTGGGACGGGCAGGAGCGCTCGACGCGCTACCAGGACTTCGCGCGCACCGGCTATTACACGCCGGACGCCCTCGCTGTCTCGCCCGACGCGCCCGCGTATACGGCGGCGGCGGATGCGCTCTTCGCCGAGTACGCTGCTCTCTCCAGGGAACTGACAGCGCTGCTCATCGAGACCGTCGGCAAGCCGGAGACGATGGACGACGGCGACTATACACGCACGCTGCGCGCACGGGCCTTCGATGTCGCCCGCGCCCTGTTACCACTCGCCACGATCACGAGCGTCGGCCAGATCACGAGCGCGCGGACGCTTGAACGGCAAATCTCCGAGCTACTCTCCTCGCCATTGACGGAAATCCGCGCAGTAGCGGAAGACCTGCGTGCCGCCTGTCAGTCCGCCGCTTTCGATCCGGCTGTCAGCGCCGCCGCGCAGTTGCAGCAGGCACTCGATGGCATTCATCTGCCCGCCGAGGCACAGGATGCTCTCGCGGCGCTGATGGCGGCGCTCAACCGCACCGCCGCCGCGCCGACGCTTGTCAAGTACACCGCGCCATTCGCCTACCAGATCGCGACCGCCCAGGAGATGCGCCAGGCGGCGACCGAACTGCTGGCAGACATCCCACGCGATCCCGTCAGCCCGACCGTTGCCCTCGCGCCCGCCGCCAATCCAACGGACGAACTCGTCGCGACCCTCCTCTATCAGTACGATCCGAATCAGCACTCGTATTGCCAGATTCTCGAGATCGTGCGCGAACTGTCGGTCGGGTTCAAGCAGGAAATCGCCGATCTTTCGATGCGCCATCGCGGCCCGCACGCCGACTTGCTCCGCGCCCATCAAGTCGGCGCGCCCCTCCAATTCGATTGCACGATTGACATTGGCGCCTTCCGCGATTTGCACCGACACCGACGTTGCGTGCAGATCATTCCCGCGTTCTCCGCCGCTCATGGAACAGATGATGCCGGGCAGTGGTTCGCGTGGGGTTTGGGCGATGCCGCAGCCACACGCGCAGCAGACGCCGGTCTCATCGCGCGCTATCAGCATGCCCTCAGCAAGACTCATGTCGCGATTGACGCGCTTGCACCCGCCCATCCCGACGAGGCGGCCTATCTCTTGCCGATGGCAAGCCGCTGCCGCGCGCTCTTCAAGATGGACTACGCGGAGGCCGCTTATATCATCGAGCAGCGGACAAAGGTCGGCGGCCACTTCTCATATCGCCACGCCGCATATGCGATGTACACGGCGCTCGCCACGCGCGAGCCGGGTTTCGCCCGGTATATCCGCGTCACCCCGCCGACGGATATTGACTTGCTCCGGCGCTGAAGGACGATGGGGCATCCTCGCGTTTGGCACGGTGTCTACTGCGCGCAGTACTCATGAACCGAGGAGCGCGATCATGCTGACGAAATACATCGAAGCCGCCATGCACCACGCCGCATACGAAATCATCGAAGATGACCACTCGTTCTACGGCCACATCCCCGGCTTCAGCGGCCTCTAGGCGAATGCGTCCACGCTGGAAGAGTGCCATGTGACATGGCTGCTCGCAGGCTCACCGACGAAATCATAGGAACGCAGAAAGACGTCAAGGTCTTCAAACCGGACATTCTTTGGATTACTGCGGATCGCCTGCTCACGCCTCTCGCTCTTTGTCATCGCACGATGTCTTCCAGTGTATCACCCGTCCTTTCCGTATCGTGTATTATCTCAGAGTGAAATACGTTCCGCTCACGTCCCGTTAAACCGGCGTTCACACGTAGTATGGGTTTATGGGAGGGCTTGATGCTCGATCAGCATAGCGTACGGTACTTGGTACGACGCTTGCTGCGCCATGCGTGGGATACGCCGCCCCTGGCGGTTGGCGCTGTTCTGAGCATCTTCCTGAGTATCGGCTTTTCACTCCTTCAACCACTCCTCATTCGCTCGCTCATCAATAACGGCATCGCCGCCGGGCAGCATCGTCGGCTGATCGAGGTCTCCATTGCAATCATGATCGTCGCCGTCCTCTCGGCGGTAACGACCTATTTCCGCTCCGTGACGACGCAATGGATCGGGGAGAAGGTCTCGTACGATCTGCGCAACCGCCTTTTTCGCCACCTCGAAGCGCTCTCGTTCACCTTCTATGACGCATCCCAGACGGGCCAACTACTTTCCCGCCTGACGGAAGACATCAGGAACATCCGACGCTTCTACTCGCCTGCCTTCCGCGTCCTGCTACAAACGTCTGTCCTCGTGCTCGGGAGTGCGATCATCATGTTCACGCTGGACTGGCGGCTCGCGCTGCTCGCGTTGGCAATCGTGCCCGTGCTCTTGTGTGTGACGCTCGTCTTTGGGGCCCGCGTGCGGCCTCGGTATCTGCGGGCACAGCAGCAGTACGGGCAAGCGATGAACGTCCTACAGGAAAATCTCGCCGGGATGCGCCTCGTCCGCGCCTTCGGGCGGGAGAATTTCGAGTCCGCGAAGTTCGCGGCGGCGGGGATGACGTACTATCAGCGGCAGATGGATGCCGCAAAACTTTCCGTGCTAGCAAACGCGAACATGCCGATGATTACCGGCGTGGGCACGGCGGTCGTGATCGGCGTCGGCGGCCTGGAAGCGATCCATGGGCAGATTCAGGTCGGCACCTTGCTCGCCTTCTACCTCTATCTGACACAACTCACTGACCCGATCCGGCAGATTGGCTCAATCGTCAACAACGTCGCTCTCGCCCTCGCTAGCACCGAGCGCGTCTACGATGTGCTGGAACGCCACCCGCGCATCGTCACTCCGCCGGACGCCTATCGCCCCGCCCAGGTACGCGGCCACGTCATCTTCGATGAAGTCCGGTTCGCCTATTCGCGGGAAAGCCGGGACGTGCTGCGCGGCATTTCGATCAACGCGCCACCCGGTTCGGTCGTCGCGCTGGTCGGGGCGACGGGGAGCGGCAAAAGCAGCATGATCCAGTTGCTCGCCCGCTTCTATGATGTCGGTTCCGGCAGCGTGCGCGTGGACGGCATTGATGTCCGGCAGTGGGACCTGCCAACGCTGCGCGCCAACGTCGGCTTCGTCCTGCAAGAGACCTTTCTCTTTTCTGACTCGATCCACGAAAACATTGCCTACGGTCGCCCGGACGCGACCCGTGCGGACGTGATCGCGGCGGCGCAGGCGGCGCAGGCACACAACTTCATTGCCCGCCTGCCAGAGGGTTATGACACGCTGCTCGGCGAGCGGGGCGTCAACCTTTCCGGTGGTCAGAAGCAGCGTCTCGCCATCGCCCGCGCGCTCCTCCTCAACCCACGTATCCTGGTACTGGACGACGCGACAAGCAGCGTGGATATGGAAACCGAGTATGAAATTCAGCAGGCGCTCCATATCCTCATGGATAGGCGGACAACCTTTATTATCGCGCAGCGGCTCTCGAGCGTCCGCACCGCCGATCAAATCTGCGTCCTCCACGATGGCGAGATTGTCGAGCGCGGCACCCACGCCCAACTGCTCGCGCTCGGCGGGCGGTATCGCCAGATTTACGATGTGCAGACGCAGAGCAGTGGCGTTGCGGTAGCGAGCGAGTTGGAAGTATGAGCAAACTGGCAACGGTGCCTGCCAACGAGGCGACGGAGCCGGTCGCGAATCCGAAGGCGGGCGCGACGCCGTATCTCTCTCTCGATGACCGCGAGAACGACCTCGGTCGCGGCCTCAATCGCGAGAGCGCCAAACGCCTGCTCGCCTTCCTGCGACCCTATCGGGCGCAATGCGCGCTCTCGCTGACCGCGATCACGCTCCAGACGCTCGGCGAACTGGCGCTCCCCCGCCTCCTTGGCATCGCCATTGACCAGGGTATCGCCAAAGCGAGCACGCACACGCTCATGCTCGCGGTCGGTATCTTCCTCGCCTGTGTCCTCCTCATCTTCGCAGCCCGCTGGACGCAGGGGTACACGACGACGCGAATCGGCAACCGCGTGATCTTCGATCTGCGCTACTCCCTCTTCCAGCACATCCAGATTCTCGGCTTCAGGACCTTCGACCGGATGGGTGTCGGGCGGCTCATTTCGCGCGTGCAGAATGATGTTTCCGTCCTTCAGGACCTCCTGACGGATGGCATCATTGGCCTCTTTGCGGACCTCATGGCCCTGATTGGCATCATTATCGCGATGTTGACGATCAACGTCGAACTCGCGCTCCTCTCGTATATCGTCCTGCCATTGATGGTTGTGGTCGTGATGATCTGGCGGCGGTTCGCGATCCGCGTCTACCGCGCCGTGCGCGCCGCGACGAGCCGCCTTACCGGCTTCTCGGCGGAGAATATCAGCGGCATGCGCGCCATCCAGTCTTTCCGGCGCGAGCAGGAGAATTTCAACCGCTTCGAGCGGCTGAACCGCACGGTTTATGACCAGACGACGCACTCGATCCGTCTCAACTCCGTGCTCGCCCCCAGCGTGGAGATGCTGAGCGGCATGGCGACCGTGATCGTGCTGATCGTCGGCGGCAGTGCCGTTATCAACGGGACGCTGACAATCGGCGCGCTAACCGCCTTTATCGGTTACGTAGCCCGGTTTTTCCAGCCGGTCCGCACGCTCTCCGATCGCTATAATACGCTCCAGGCTGCCACCGTCGCCGCCGAGCGCGTCTTTGAACTGCTCGATGAACCGCCGGACATCACAGACGCGCCGGACGCGATCACGCTGCCACCGATCGCGGGCGAGATCCGCTTCGATCATGTCACCTTCGGCTATGGCACGACGCCGGTCTTGCGCGACATTGACCTGATTATCCCGCCCGGCACGACGGTCGCCTTCGTCGGGCCGACGGGCGCGGGCAAATCGAGCACGATCAACCTCGTGCCGCGCTTCTACGATGTCTGGGATGGCCGCGTCCTGATTGACGGCTACGACGTGCGCGATGTGACGCTCGAATCGCTGCGGAGCCAGTTCGGTATCGTTCTGCAGGACACCTTTCTCTTCTCCACGACGATCAAGGAGAATATCCGCTTCGGCAGGCTCGGCGCGACTGACGCGGAGATCGAGGCGGCGGCGCGGGCGGTCGGCGTTCACGACTTCATCGCCCAGTTACCGGATGGATACGAGTCAGAAGTTGGCGAGCGGGGCAGCGGCCTGAGCGTCGGGCAGCGGCAACTGATCGCCTTCGCCCGCGTCGTGCTCGCCGATCCGCGCATCGTCGTCCTCGATGAAGCGACAAGCAGCGTGGACACGCAGACAGAGCAAATCATCCAGGAAGCCTTGCGAACGGTGCTGCATGGCCGCACGTCTCTCGTCATCGCCCACCGACTCTCGACGATCGTGGAGGCGGACATCATCGTCGTCATTGACGGCGGCCGCATCGTGGAGCGCGGCACGCACGCGGAACTGATGGCCCAACAAGGCCAATACCACCGTCTCTATACCACCGCCCTCCGCCACACGAACGACGGCATGGGCGCGATGGCGCTGCTCGAAACCTGAGTGTGACATTGGTGGCGTAGGCTTCAGCCTGCGTCCCTGTCTCGCAGGCTGAAGCCTACGCCACCAACTCATATCCTTGCAATCACCGCGCCGGTTGAGGTTGCGTCTGATACCGCGCGTTGAATCGCACTCGCTTGCTGAGGCTAAGTAGGCCAACGAGGACGCCTGTCGCGAGTGTCAGAGCGATCATCGTTGGCAGTCCATACAGCAACGTGCCGCCGCTCCCGATCACCAGTGCAACCGTCCCGAAGAATATCCACTGCCCGATGGAGGTGTCTGCCACAACCTCAGTCTCCCCTGTTCGCTTGCCGAAGAACGCCCCGACATCTATTGCGTGATGGAGGGCCACTGCGGGCATCGTAGCGAGCAACCAGACGACGGTGAGCCACATGAGTAGCAATGGCATGTTCTCCCCCGACGAGCCTTCCAACATGTACACTACATGCATCCCAGTCGCCAGAATGCTCACAATCAGGGCGGCGTACCGCGAGCCGGGGAAGCGGACACACAACAAGATGAGCACGGCGACGGGTACGATGATTTCACCGAGTGGAACCAGCAGCGAGATGAGGCCCACATGCCCACTAATGAACGCCGTGTTTGCTAACTGGATTGGGGCAAGGACATCGGGATAGGGGTTCGTGGAGGTCTTCGTCGCCTTGAACTGCGCCCCTTTGAGGAAACCGATCATCGCTTTTCCGGACGTCCACGCCGGATCGTGCAACTTCTCGATCCCGGCGTTAGCGACGGTGCCACCGGCGATGAGCGCGGCGAAGAGGACAAGAAAACCGATCAGGGCACCGAGCGTGCGGGCCGAACGCGAGGTCGGGTCAATCTGGGTCGCCATGGGAATCTCCTCCTTGATGGGGCGCCACTCGCTCCTACAGAGAGCGGAAAGGTGTCGGGGTCCGTCCGGTGCGGTTCGGGATCCTCCCCACAGCCGCCGTATCCCCGACACCTCCAGCCTAGTGCACAATCAGGAGACCTCTTCGATTATGGCGAGGTGCGGTTCATGAACACAGCCGAAACACGCACAGACCCGTTCCGCGATCTCGTCCGCTGTCAGCAGTCGTGCCGGTTCGACGATCCA
>JAABUZ0100003141.1_pt1 | contig 25269 bp, 22 predicted proteins | sample 5562091 | NCBI WGS metagenome assembly JAABUZ01 (sample SAMN12813069, study PRJNA571459) | rock metagenome | isolation source: Antarctica rocks | place: Antarctica: Victoria Land, Linnaeus Terrace sud | collected 2015-12-21 | reverse complement strand
ATACTCATCTCGTCGGCCATCGTCGTGCTCCTTCTCCTGTAACTCTCAACCTTTACACGAGAACCACACGATGGCCGTTTCCGTCCACCTCCTTTCCACTTTTACCCACTATACGGGACGTGACCTAGTGTCGTCCTCGACGCGACAGGCGTACGAGGAACACGTACCGCGCGAGACCGTGGACATTTGCTCGTAGGGCAACCCGTTGCGGCTCGCGCCCGTCGATGGTCAGCGAGAGCCTGACCCATCCGTGCGGTAACCAGTGCGCCCGTGCGCGCACCGCGAGTTCGTCGCGGTCAGGCGCCCGCCACGTAAACACCCCTACCGTCAAACGGGGAAGGCCATCGTTGGCGTCCCCTACGCCGCGCCGACCGTGCGGATGTCCCGGTCCCACGGGCTTGCCGATCCGATGTCGTGTCCCCGGCAACTGGGCTGGGGTAAGCGCCGCATGACGAGACGCCGCGGACCCACAACCTGCCGTCGCGGATATCGTGGGGGCGCTGGTAGCCGTTCCGGTCGGCACGCTGCTGGCGGTCGGCGAGCTTGTCGACGTGGCGGCGACAGCCGTCGTGCGCGTGGCGGTCGGCGTGGCGGTTGTCGCGGTCGGCGTGGCGATTGTCGCGGTCGGCGTGGCGGTCGCTGTGCCGGTAGTGGTCGCGGCCGGCAGCGTGGCGGTGGGTGATCTCGTCGGCGTGGCTGTGGCGCGCGACATCGGGAGTGGGGGCGTGCTCGTCGCTGTGGGGGCTGTGGTGGCCAGCGGAGCGGTGTTTGTCGCGGTGACGGACGGGACGCTAATGGTTGGGGCGTCGGTCGACGCTGGCGTGGACGTGGGGCTGGAGGAAGGTGTGGGCGATGGGCAGGGGCCAGGGCCGGGCGCGGCAAGGGCGGGTTCAGCAATGAGGGCGTGTAACAGGACGTTCGCGTCCGGTACGCCCCAGCCTGTGACGTAATCCCAGCCGGGGCCGGGCGCGGCGAGGCCGTTGTCCGGTCCCGTCGTAATGTCGCGGTAGGCGGTCGTGCCGCCGAGCCCGTACAGCTCGGAGTGGATGTCGCCCAATCCAGGCGACATCCCGCACGACTGAGCGGCCGGCGCTCCTTGCGGTTGCGCGCTCGCATAGCGGGCCTCGTTCGCCAGCGCGAGCAGGCCCGACCAGATCGGCGGACCCGTGCTCGTCCCACCCACCGCGCTCCAGCCCTTGTTCACCACGATGGCGTAGCTATGGCCGGCGTCCATCGCCACGTCGGGGACCTGGCGCTGGCCGTTGCTCAGGTTATTGGCCACGCCCGGCCCGACTTGCCAGTCCGGGCGCGCGAAGATGCCGCTCAGGCCACCGCCGCTGCCCGCCCACCCCAACTCCGCCGCGACGCTGCCGTCTCTGGCCAGCTGGAGCGTGGTCCCGCCCACGGCTAGCGCCAGGGGGTCGGAGGCCGGGTAGTCGACGGCTGGCGCGGAGCGGTCGACCTCCCCGGAGGGCGTGGTGCAATCGTACGCGCCCTGATCTCCGCTGGCCGCCAGCACGGTCATGCCCTCAGCCGCGGCCTGCGCCAGCAGGTTGTGGACCAGCGTGAGGTCGGGCGGCTGATCGGCCTGCTGGGCGGACTCGCACTGCCCCCAACTGGTGCTGAGCATCTGCGCCTGATCGTCGTTGACGATGCGGGCATAGACGTCGTCGACCGGCGTCAGGTCGCTCGACGTGGGCGAGGCTGGGCCGTTGTACACCAGGAGATGGGCGCCCGGCGCCACGGCTCGCGCCAGCTCGATGTCCAGGCTCGCCTCCAGCCGGCCGCTGAACCCGAAGGAGTCGGTCGCCCCGCCGTCGACCGGGATGCTGGTTGGAGCGGTGGACGTGAGGCCAAAGGCGCCGTCGTAGGCGGCGATGTCGGCGGGGTCATAGGGGGCCAACTCGAATAGGGCGACCGTCTGCCCGCTCCCCATGATGGGCACGGTCGCCGTCTGGCCGCCGGAGGCCGCGAGAGTCCCGCTGTAGACCGGCGTGATGTCGTAGGCGGCCCTGAGATTGGCCGGGGTCAGCAGGCCGGGCGGTGGGGTCGGCACAGCAGCCGTGAACCGCACGTCTCGCGCGGGAGACGCATGGTGCGCCTCGTCCGGCGGCCGCGCGGACCAACGCATAGAGAGCGGGAGTCGCGCGACGGTCGCACGCGGCCGGAGCAGCGGACGGTACGGGGCGGTGTCGTCGCGCAACCCTACAACGGTGCTGACTAGACCGGCGAACGACGCTGGCAGGCGCGGCGCGGAGGTATTCGTGTAGTGCGGGCGACCGTCGCGGCCCTGGTAGCGCATCAGCGTCACACCAAACGCGGCGGACACTTGCCCGACGGTCCCCGCGACGTCGAGCAGCAGGTGGTCCGGGTAGGTACGCACCACCCGCAGGCCGAACGACGACAGATACGCGATCAGGGCATCCTGGTCGGTAGCGGACAGACCAAAGAGGCGGCCGAATCCGTCCGGCGTCACGACGGGCATGGTGTGGGGGCCGGCGCGCGGCTGGAGGTACGCGCTCAGCAAGTCCGCACGGCGCAAGGAGAGACCAATGACAAGGGCCAGCGGTTGGCTGGACGGCGCGGGGCCGAGTATGCGCGCCCCGATGAGCGCGGCGGGCGGCGCGGCGTCGACGCGGATGGTGTTGGACGCTGGTTGGCCCACGGTAGGCGTCACGCTCAGGAGGAGTTGCGCGAGCAGCGCGATGAGCATCGTTCGTCGCGGCATTGGCCTATGTCCTCATACTCGACCCACGGGATGCTGTCTGTCCGCCACCCAGGGCACGACCTACCGCAGCCAGCGCGACGCGGACCACGCCAAGGGCGAACGGGCGAACTGCCCATGCAGTCTGCGGCACATCGAGGTCGTATGCGGGACGTTGGAACCAGGCTTAATCAGCTTTTAACGAGACCTTAACAAAGGCGCCTCATGATCCTGAACAAGGTCTGTCACCGCCCTATCTGGGGAGCATCAGCCAAGCAGGCGACGTACCTCGGCCAGCACCGATAGGTCCTCGCGCGCCGCGAGGACCAGCACCCGCACGCGGGAGTCCGGCGCGGCGATGTCGCGGTCCCCGTCTCCAGACGGCGCCTGGGCGCCCTCATGCGAGGGCGCGGCGTCCCGCTCCTCCGGCCGCAGGGACACGCCGGCGTAGCCAAGGGCCTGGCACACGTCGCCGCGCACCCGCGCGCTATGTTCGCCGATGCCGCCGGTAAAGACCAGCGCGTCGAGTCCGCCCAGCACGCCGATCATGGCGCCAGCCATGCGCGCCAGGCTGTAGACGAACATGTCGTAGGCCTGCGCGGCTTGCGCGTCGCCCACGTCGATGGCCGACTGCACCTTGCGCAGGTCGCCCGCCACCCCAGAGACGCCTAGCAGGCCGGACCGGTCGTTGAGCGTGTCGTCGAGCTCGGCGGCGGAGACACCCTGCTTTGTCAGTAGATAAAGCAGCAGGCCCGGATCGACCGAGCCCGAGCGCGTGCCCATCATCACGCCTTCGAGCGGGGTGAAGCCCATGCTGGTGTCGGCGGAGCGCCCGTCGCGCACCGCCGTGATGGAGCAGCCGGACCCCAGGTGGCACACCACCAGCCGCGCCGGGACGCTGCCCAACAACTCGCCGCTCCGACCGACGGCGTAGCTCACGCTGAGGCCGTGGAACCCGTAGCGGCGCAGGCTCCAGCGCGCCGTCCACTCGCGCGGCACGGCGTACAAAGCGGCGCGCTCGGGGATGGTGCGGTGGAAGGCTGTGTCGAAGGCCGCGACCTGCGGCAGCGCGGGGTCCAGCGCGGCCACGGCCTCGATCCCGGCCAGCGCGGCCGGGTTGTGCAGCGGCGCCAGGTCGGCCAGGTCGGCGATGGCGCGGCGCACCCCGTCGTCGACGAGCACGGCCTGCTGGAACGTTGGCCCCCCATGGACCACGCGGTGCCCCGCGGCGTCGACCCGACCGGCGCGCCCCAGGACGGCCTGCACCTCGGCCTCGTGGCGTTGCGGGTCGGGGTCCTGCCACGACTGGTTGCCCTCGTCCTCCACCATGCCGTCCGCCGCGCGCAGCACCGACCACTTGAGGCTGCTCGACCCCGCGTTCAGGATCAGCACGCGCTCCAGTTGTCGTCCGTGCGCACCGGCCGGCCCATGCGCGCCGACCGGCCCGTGTCCCTCGCCACTCCCACCGTCGTTCTGGCTCATATGACCTCGCGGCCCGGCGAGGGTCCGTCATCGTCCCTCGTAGCGGCCAATTGCTACTCTTATACCAACATGGAATTGCGGGCGGCCCGTCCCATGGTACCACCGTTCATGGGGCCGCGTCGATGGGCCGTAGTGGGTTCAACCTCTGGGTGTACCTTACGATGGTGGGCGCCGCCTGACCATAAATGGTCAGGTGAACGGCATCAACCATCACAATCATGGGGCACACATCAGCGGGTTGAGTGGGCCACGAGATGGTGACGAGGCGGTCTACGGTCCCATGATCATGGCGTCGTAGCGATCGGTCAGCCACGCGCCGAGGGTGTCGAGGATGTCGAGCACCGCACGCTTGTCGTCGGAGGGCAAGCGCGCGAGGTCGCGCGCCAGGCCCATGGCTGCGCCGCGCGTGGGATAGTAGGAGGCGAAGATGTCCACCTGACGGTCGAGGTCGCTCGTCCAGCCGTCGTAGCGCGGCATGACCAGCGTGAAGCCGGTGCGCACGATCTTGCGCATGACGCCGCGACAGATCAGCCTGACGTCGGCCGGCCGTTCCGCCGCCAAGAGCCGGTCTCGCGCCGCGGCGAGCCGAAGCCCGATGTCCCCGTTCGTGGCGCGCGCTACCTCGATCGATGGACGGTAGCGGGGTAGGCGCGTCGACAGGTCATCCCCGTCGAGGCAGGCGCAAAGCGTCTTGAGGAAGAAGCCCATATCGTAGTGCTCCCCCGGACTGAGCAGGTTGGCAGGGCTATCGAGCCCCATGCCGACATCGGTCACCACATCGTACTCGTCCCGCAACGTCGCGGCGATGCCGTGCGCGACCGCGTGCCTTGCCCTGTCCGGGTCGGCGCGCAGGGCCACCAGCACGTCGAGGTCCGACACGCCCACGATGGCGGCGCCCCTCACCACGCTCCCGTAGAGATAGATGCTGTGCAGGTCGTCGCCGAAGCGCTCGCTGCACAGCGCCTGCAAGCGCCGAGTGATGGCGACGAACGGGGGCTGGATGCGCGCGAGCGAGACCTCGGGCGCGATGTAGCCGTCGGCGTCGAGGCCGCGATCCATGCCGCTCATACTGCCTCCTGGAGCGCATCGAGCACCTCGTGGTGATGCTCAAAATCGGTGCGCTGCACAAATGTGGTGGGCGACGACCACGCGGGCGCGCGCGGCCAGCAGCGCCCGCAGTATACTACTGGCGTATCAGGGTCCCATCCACCGCGCTTGATCGCTTTCCAGAGGCGCATCCATGGCCAGCGAAGCCCCTGTTCATCCACGACAGCGCGTTTCCACGGCGCCCTGGCCGCCGCATGACAGCGAGGAGAGCATCGTGGGGACCGACCTGCACCAGACGACCATTACCAACCTGCGCCGGGGCATCAACGAGGCCGCGCGCCGCATCGCGATCCCCTGGGACGCCCAGGGCACGGCCCCCGCGACGGCGCCCTGGCAGGCCCTGAGCCAGATCATCCTGCTGGGCTGCATGCGCGCCGACGGCTCGCTCTATCGCACCCTCCCCGACGTGTTCGTCTACCCGCGGCGGGTCGATTCGCGCGCCAGTTCGCTGACGGTGCAGGTTGACGGCCGCCCCTACTCATCGTCGAGGTGCTCGGCGAAGCGACCTTCGAGGCCGACCTGGATCTGGAGCAGGGCAAGGGGTTCAGCTATGCGCGCGCGGGGGGGTGCGAGTACCTTGCTATCGACCCTACCAGCGCCTACCTGCCCGAGGGCATCCGCGCCTGGCGCCTGAGCGACGGTGTCTATCGTCCCTGGGACGCCGACGACGACGGACGTTGGCATAGCACTGAGATCGGCGTCGCCATCGGGCTGGAGGGCGTGCTGGTGACCGTCTACACGCCAGAGGGCCGCCGCCTGCTGCGCGAAGGCGAGGTCGAAGAGGCCCTCGCCCAGCGCGATGCAACAATTGCGCAGCAAAGCGCGGAGATCGAGCAGCAGGCCGCGGAACTCGAGGCGTTGCGGCGTCGGCTGGAGGAGCGGCAGGGCGGCGCGTAACGCGCGGCGGTCAACCGCAAGGCCAGCGCACCAACTCATGTCTCACCACTGACACTGACAGGTCACTGGCCGCTCGCCACCGCGACGGGGGCCTCGCGGAACTGGCGGCGGTAGAGGTCGGCGTAGAGGCCGCTCCGCGCAAGCAGCGATTGGTGCGTGCCACGCTCGGCGATACACCCGTCCTGCACCACCAGGATCAGGTCCGCGCCCTCGATGGTGCTCAGGCGGTGCGCGATGACCACGCTGGTGCGCCCGGCCAGCAACGTCTTGAGCGCCCGCTGGATCGTCGCCTCGGTGCGCGTGTCGATGTTGCTGGTGGCCTCGTCCAGGATCAGGATGCGCGGGTCGGCCAGCACGGCGCGCGCAAAGGAGAGCAGTTGCCGCTGCCCCTGGCTCAGCGACCCGCCGCCCTCGCCCAGCACCGTGTCGTAGCCCTCGGGCAACTGCGTGATGAAGCCATGGGCGTCCACCGCGCGCGCCGCGGCCTCGACCTCCTCGCGCGTGGCCCCCGCGCGGCCGTAGCCGATGTTGTCGGCGATCGTGCCGCTGAAGAGGAACGGCTCCTGGATCACGATGCCGATCTGGCGGCGCAGGCTGGTCCGCGTCACGCTGCGTACGTCGTGCCCGTCGACCCGCACGGCCCCGCCGCTCACATCGTAGAAGCGCGGGATCAGGTTGGCGGTGGTCGTCTTGCCCGCGCCCGTCGGGCCGACCAGGGCCACGGTCTGCCCCGCCTCGATCTCGAAGTCGACGTCGTGCAGCACGTTGCGCCCGCTGGTGTAGGCGAACTCGACGTGGTCGAAGTGGATGTCGCCGCGGATCGGGCCGATGGCCGGCGTGCCCGGCGGGTCAGCCGGCTCGCGGGGCTCGTCCAGGATGGAGTAGATACGCTCGCCGCCTGCCAGCGAGGACTGCAGTTGCGTGTAGACCTGCGAGATCAACTGGATGGGGCGGAAGAACTGCTGCACGTAGATCAGGAACGCCGCCAGCACGCCCACCTTGATCTGATTATTATAGACCAGGTAGCCGCCGAAGCCAATCACGATGGCCGTGGCCAACGTGGAGAGCACGTCGATGGCGGGCGAGAAGGCCGAGGTGATGGCCACGGCAGAGACGTTGGCGTCGCGGTTGGCTCGGTTGCGCTCACGGAAGCGCGCGATGTTGGCAGCGGTGCGGTTAAAGGCCTGCGCTTCCCGCACGCCGACGATCTCTTCCTGTATGTCGGCCGTGACGTCGCCCACCGTCTGGCGGGTGCGCCGGAAGGCCCGGCGCGAGCGTTGCGCGAAGAAGACCGTCACCGCGACCATCACCGGGATGATCACGTAGCTGGCCAGCGCCAACGGCACGTTGAGCAACAGCATGGCGATGACAATACCGACGAGGCTGAACAAGGAGCCCAGCAGTTGCGTCAGGCCCTGCGAGAGCAACTGGTTGATGGTGTCGACGTCGTTGAGCACGCGGCTCATCAGGTCGCCTGCGGGATGAGTGTCGAAGTAGCCCAGCGGCAGGTGCTGGAACGAGTCGAACAGCCGCGCGCGCAGGCCCGCCAGCACCCGCTGGCCGGTGGCCCCGATGCGGGAGATCTGGCCGCGCGTGGCCAGCGCCCCGACGATATAGACCACGAACAGCACGAGCATGTTGAAGGCCAACCCGCCCGGATTGGGGTGGCGCACGGCGATGTCGTCGTCGATGGCCCGGCTGATCAGCCAGGGTCCCGCCGCCTGCGCCAGCGCGCCCACCACAATGAACAGCAGGATAACCAGCAATTGCGGGCGGTACGAGGCCAGTTCGCCCACCAGGCGGCGCGCCGTCCGTCCGCGATCGCGCGCCCTCTCGTCGCTCGCGCCGGCGATGGCTTCGATGCCGCCCGGCCCTCGTCTCATGGCCATGCTTAGGACCTCCCCGCGACGATAGGCTGAGCCTGGCCGCGATCCGTATCGCCGCCCGTCTCGCGGCCGGCGTCCGGTTGTAGCTGTGAGCCCAAAATCTCGTTGTACAACTCGCTGTCGCGCAGCAATTCCTCGTGCGTGCCCCGCGCCGCGATGCGACCGCCGTCGAGGATCAGGATGAGGTCGGCGTCGCGTACCGTGCTGATGCGCTGGGCGATGACCAGCGAGGTATGCCGGCCGTCGCGCATCAGGCGGTCCAGCGCCTCCTGGATCAACACCTCAGTGCCGGCGTCGACCGCGGAGGTGCTGTCGTCGAGGATCAGGATGCGCGGGTTGACCAGCAGCGCGCGCGCGATGGCGATGCGCTGGCGTTGCCCTCCCGAGAGCCCCACGCCGCGCTCGCCCACCACGGTCTCATACCCTTGCGGCAGCGCGCGGATAAACTCGTCGGCCTGGGCCGCGCGCGCGGCTGCCTCGATGTCCGCCTGGGTCGCGTCAGGCCGGCCGTAGGCGATGTTGTCACGCACGGGGCCGCTGAACAGCAGCGCCTCCTGCAGCACGATGCCGATCCCGGCGCGCAGGCTGGAGAGCGTGACCGTACGCACGTCATGACCGTCGATGCGGACGCTGCCCGCGGTGGCGTCATAGAAGCGCGGGACCAGGTTGACCAGCGTCGTCTTGCCCGAGCCGGTCGTGCCCAGGATGGCCACGGTCTGCCCCGGCTCGGCGGTGAAGCTGACCCCGCGCAGGATCTCGCGCTCACCGCCGGGATAGCCGAAGTGGACATCGTCGAAGCGCACCTGCCCCTTGACCGGCGGCAGCTCGATCGCGTCGGGCGCGTCCTGGATCTCCACCGGGGCGTCCAGCACATCGAAGATGCGCAGCGAGGAGGCGCCCGCGCGCGGAATCTGCGCGGCCAGGAAGCCGATGGTCAGCACGGGCTGCAGCAGGAAACCCAGGTAGCTGTTGAACTCGACCAGCGTGCCGATGGAGAGGCTGTGGTCGATCACCTGCGAGCCGCCGTACCAGATGATGGCTAGCGTGCCCAGGTTGGCGACAAAGAACACGAAGGGGAAGTTGTTGGCGAGCATAGTGATGGTCTGGACGTTCTTATCCAGCAATTCCTCGTTGACCTTGCGGTAGCGCGCGGTCTCGTAGTCTTCGCGCGCAAAGGCCCGGATCACGCGTACGCCGGCCAGGTCTTCCTGCAGCACGGTGTTGAGCCGCCCCAAGGTCTGCTGCACCTGCCCAAAGAGCGGGCCGATGCCGCGCACGAAGCGGAACAACAGGACGAGGATAGCGGGGATGATCAGCAGCGCCACGATGGCCAGACGCCAGTTGATGAGCAGCATCAAGACGGTGACCGCGACCAGCATGATGGCGGAGGACGCCAGCTGGATCACACCGTTGCCGGCGAACTGGCGGATCTGCTCGACATCGTTGGTGAGGCGCGTCACCAACTGGCCCGTCTCCACCTTATCGTAGTAGCTGAAGCCCAGCCGCTCGATCTTGGCAAAGAGGGCGTCGCGCAGGTCGTAGGCCACGCCCTGCGAGGCGCGCTCGGTCAGGAACCCTTGCATAAAGGTGAACAGGCCGCGCACCACGGCGACGGCGACCAGGCCGCCGATGGCGACGCCGATGACCGAGGCGTCGCGATGCGCCGTCACGCCGTCGATGACCAGGCGGATAAACTGCGGCGTGGCCAGGTTAGCCGCCGTCACGATCAGCAGCGCCACCAGCGCCCCGGCGCTATCCCACGCGTGGCCGCGCAGATAGGCCATGGCGCGCAGCAGGGCCTTACCCGCTCCGGGCGGAGTGCGCCCGGGTCCACCAGGTCCGCTCGGAGCGCCACCTGCACGGCTCGCGCCATCGGGACGAACTCCCGCTCTCTGTCCTTGCGCCGTGGCCATGCCCTGTCCTCCCCGGTTTCACTCCAGGCCGGTCATGTCTGCTCGTCGAAGCGACGAACAGTCCCATCCCGTGTCACTGTACCAGGAGACGGGCGCGGTCGTGAACCCCTCGGATGGCCAGGTGGCCAGGTGTGCGTCCCGCGATGGCGGCCATGCCGGGATTATTCATGACGGGTGCGTGGGCAGTGTCCGTCCTCTCATGAAGAATGCAGGCCAATGGGCTTACCATTACCAGGAATGGTGATCCATGGCGCCCCAGTCATCGGAGAGGGTCTCCACGCTCTTGACCTTGATGCGCCCGTCCATGTCGCTGTCGCTCCTTTCGCGATACGCTTGTGCGCCGCGAGGCTATCGGTTGCGCTACCGCATCCCCGGCACGTCCTCCAGGTCGTGGTACACCTGTCGCTCATGTGCCCGGGCGACGGCGACCATCTCGTCCGCGCCGCGCGACGGGCCCCCGATGCGCAGGACCGCGTCGCAGCGCGCGGCCAGCAGGCGCCCGACCGGGTGCATGATCTCGTCGAAGGCGGCGTCGCCGATGTGACGAGAGCCAGCGAGTTCCGCTAGCGGCAACGCAAGCGCCTCCCCGGTGACGCCAAGATGCCCGGCTCGAAACAGGCGCAGGGCCACCTCGTTCATGGCGCGCAGGTTGGCGTCGATCAGCGCGGGATCATCGTTCGTCCCCGAGCGATAGGGTCCGGCGACCAGGATCAATAAGGGCTGTGTGGTATTAGTCATCGCTGTATCCTCCGGCCTTCTCTTGTGGTGCGCGTGGAACACTTTGGCGTCCCCAATTGTTGCCCACCCCTTGTGTCGACGCCGTTCCCGCGCTACACTCACGATAATAACCGCTTACTGCCGCATGGTCAAGGATAGAAACGCGGGTAATTGACTGTCAAAGATGGCCCTGAGGAAAGATAGGTGCTAGAAAACGAAGAATACCGCATGCCGTTACTGACGGACGAGCGGCGGGAACGCATCCTGGACGCGCTGCGGCGCGAGGGAAAGGTGCTGGCGACCGACTTAAGCCGCGCGTTGGGCGTCTCCGACGACACTATCCGGCGCGACCTGGATGCCCTGGCAGAAGCGGGCCTGCTGCGCCGCGTCTACGGAGGGGCACTGCGCCGCGCGCCCGTCAACGAGGATTACACGGCGCGACAAGCCGAAGGCGCGACTGCCAAGAACGCCATCGCGCGCGCCACGGCCACGCTCATCCGTCCGGGTCAGGTTGTGATCCTGGACGGCGGGACCACGGTGTTGGCGGTGGCGCGTCACCTGCCGCGCGACCTGGAGGCCACAGTGATCACGACCAGCCCGCCCATCGCGGTTGCCCTCGCCGAGCACCGGGGCATCGAGGTCATCACGATCGGCGGCCGGCTCTATCGCTATGCTCTGGTGAACGTAGGGGCCTCAACCGTGGCAGGGTTGCGCGAGGTACGGGCGGATGTGTGCGTGCTGGGAGTGCTGGCCCTGCACCTGGACGTAGGCCTCAGCGTGATCGACCGCGAGGAGGCGGCTGTCAAGCGGGCCATGATGGAGGCGTCGGCCGATGTCGTGGCGCCGGCCCCGGCGGAAAAGTTGGGCACGGTCGCGCCCTTTATCGTCGGCCCGACCGCGGCTGTGACACATCTCGTGACCGAGGCCGCGGTGTCCGAGGACACGCTGGACCCCTATCGCGCGTTGGGCCTGACGGTTATCCAGGGTTGATCAACGGGTTACATTAGAAAATTAGAACAGGTCCGCGCCGGAGGTGACATAATAGGTCGGGTCGAAGAACTGTCCGCCGGCGCTGGAGACGTGCGTCTCCAGATAGGTGATGTGGAAGCCCAGCTCCAGCAGCGGGGCCAGGCTCGGGTGAGGGCCGGGCACGTGGATGCGTAGCGCCGAGGCGTACCCGCTCGCGTGCTCGACAGCGGCCAGCACGCAGGAGACGGCATCGTCCCCTGACATGACCCCAATGGGTCCTATGGTGCAGGCGTCGGGGTACTGGAGGCTGCCTGCGCCCGGCCGCACGTAGCCGTAGCCCACCACGCTGCCGCCGCGCCGGAACCACAGCGGCGCCCCCCGTTGCTCCCGCACCCAGAACGCGTGATCTTCGGGCCGCGACCGGCCTCCGATCGCGGCGTCCCACTCGACGAGGTCTGGGTCGCCAAGCCGGGCTACCTCGACCTTGATCTCGCTTGCGGGTAGTGGGCTGCGAAAGGGACCGTTGAGCCGGAGATTGATGTGCGGCCATCGCGGCCGCATGCCGTGCCGGACGTACAGGGCCAGGGCGCGCGGATCGGTCGAACTAACCGTGCAGTGGATGCGCTCATCCACGGGCAGCACAGACGCGAGGAGCTTTTGCCCGATGCCGGACGATTGCTCGTCGGGCCGCACGAACAGATCGGTCAGGTAGGTGACGTTGCCCCGCGTGATGGCCGCGGCGAAGGCCACGATGTCGCCGTCCCGCTCGGCGACGAGGACCGTGCCCGTGCGCAAGACGTAGCGGAGATAGGCCGGTACGTCGCCGCGCGGGGGCGGGCTGGGGTTGTCCCGCACCTCGTTGGCATAGAATACGTCCCAGGCAGCCGATAGGTCAGCTTCGACAGCAGGGCGACAGATGGTCATGCCCTTACCATACTCCTCCCTTCGCCGACCCGTCCACCTTGCAAGCGTTGGGGATATTGACAACCGGGTGCATTGTGCCTATGATAATGTTCGACCACCCGCCTTTATGAACCGGGCGTTGCGCGAGCACGAACGCACCAGGGAGGCCGTGGGGGCGCGATGCCCCGGCGGCCCGCGCGGCCATGCGCGTGCATATGCGCGTGCATATGCGCACCGCTGGGCATGAGATCGGGGGGCGCTCGGCGCGCTGGAACAACTCGGGAGCGGGTAACGATCGTGACCGGTCCGTCAGCATCCTTCCTCGCGGCCTTGCTGCCGCACGACTATTTGGACCTTACCTCGTCGCCGCTCGGACCCGCCCTGCGGCGCGAGGGCCTGGTCGCCGTGCATCTGGACGGCGCCGCGCTGGAGACACTCGACGGCGCGGTGGAGACGGACGCCGACGGCGGGGGGCGGCGGCGCGTCGTGGCGCGTCGTGGCGGCGTCGCGGTCGGCGTCGACCTGGAACCGGACCCGGCGCATCAGGCCCTGGTGTGGCGCCTGGACCTGGCGCGGGACGACGCCGGTCCCGGCGCGCGGCTGCACGACCTGTGCCCGCTGGTCCTGGCGCTCGACGGCGCGACCGCGCCGGACCCGGCCATCCTCACCTGGCTGGGCGGCGCCATGCAGTCGTTCTTCCCGCCGGACGCCGTGACGCCGCAGCGCCGGGTCGTCTATCCGCGCACGCCCGCCTACTATGGCGCCGGGCGCTTCGCGTTCGGCGCGCGCGGCGGCCGCTCCAGCGATCAGTACATGCCCTATCTGCTGATCGAGGCCGCCGACGGCTCGGGTGGATTGTGGTGCGCCATCGGCTGGAGCGGGCACTGGACGGCCGAGGCGGTCAAGCCGAAGGACAGCGCCGACCTGCGCCTCACCGTGCGCGTCGAGCCGTGCGACCTGTCCCTGCCACCTGGCGCCCGGCTGCAAGGACCGAGCATCGCCCTGGGGTTGTATCGCGGCGACGCGGCAGCGGGCTGCAATGCCCTGCGGCGCTGGCTGCGCTCGCGCATGCCGCCGTTGCTGGGCGACCCGGGAGAGGGCGACCTGGCCCACTTCAACACCTGGACGGCCATGGACGCCGACGTGGATGAGGCCAGGCTGCTCGACGCGGCCGACCAGGTGGCGGGGCAGGGCCTGCGCTACTTCATGCACGACGCCGGCTGGTATCCCTGCCCGCCCGACAACTTCAGCGCCGGCGTGGGCAACTGGCGCGTCGACCCGCGGCGGTTCCCGCGTGGCCTGGAGGTCGTGGCCGAGCGCGTGCGCGCCAACGGCATGGCGATGGGCCTGTGGATCGAGCCCGAGCGGGCTCACCAGACATCGGACCTGGCCCGACAGCGCCCCGAGTGGATGCTGACCCTGCCCGACCGGGAGCACGCGCTGGTCAACTTCGCCTTGCCCGAGGTGCGGGCCTATTTTCGGGAGGTCATCGGGGATCTGGTCGAGCGCCTGGACCTGCGCTGGCTCAAGTGGGACTTCAACACCGATCCGCTGCCCTACTGGGAGGCCGCGGGCGACGGCGGGCTGGCGCATCTGGGCCACGTTGACGGCGTGTGGGACACGTTCGACTGGCTGCGGCACACCTTCCCCGCGCTGGTGATCGAGAACTGCGCCAGCGGCGGCAACCGGCTCGACTGGGCGGTCTTCAGCCGCTGCCACGTCAACTTCGCCAACGACCAGTACACCCAGCCGGACTGTATCCGCCGCATCATGGGCCGCATGGCGGCCTTCCTGCCCTCCGAGCGGCTCAACATGATCTATGGTCCCTACCAGCGGCGCGCCTATGGCGACGCCGACTGGCAGGTTTTGCTGGGCAGCGCGTTCGGCGTGAGCGAGCCCATCGACAACTGGACGGACGGCTTCAAGGGCATGTTGCGCCGCCACCTGGCGATCCATCAGGCCGCGGCCGGCGCGCAAGCGGGCGACTTCTACCGCCTGACGCCGGACACGCCGCAACTCCGCGCCTGGGAGGCCTGGCAAATGCACGACCCGACCAGCGGAGCGGGGGTGGTGGTCACCTGGCGCTCGGACGCGCCGGAGGACAGGCTGACCGTCCGCCTCTGCGGCCTGACCCCGTCCGACACGTATGCCGTCGGCGACCTCTACGACCCGGCCGTGCCGCCGCTGCTCATCACCGGCGAGGTGCTGCGGCAGGGGCTGGACCTGTCCTTGCCGCCCGGCGGCGCGGCCTTGCGCGCGTACCGGCCATACAAAATGGAGGAGGAGACGGCACGGGAGGGGATCGAGAGGGAGGGAATACGGTGAAGATTACAGAGGTCGAGGCGATCCCGCTGCGTCTGCCCGTGGTCGACGACACGCGCGTCGACGGCACCCAGGACGCGCTGATCATCCGCGTGCATACCGACGAGGGTCTGGTGGGGCTGGGCGAGGTCGATTCCAGCCCCACCGTGGCCAAGGCCATCGTCGACGCGCCGCCGAGCCACGCCATCGCGCGCGGCTTGCGCTCCATCGTGCTCGGCCAGGACCCGTTCGACGTGCAGATGCTGTGGCAGCGGATGGTCGAGGGCACGGTCTATTTTGGCCGCGCGGGCGCCGCCCTGCAAGCCATCGCGGGCGTGGACATGGCGCTCTGGGACCTCGTGGGGCTGGCCACGGGCCAGCCCCTGCACCGGTTCCTGGGCGGCTCGTACCGCGATCGGGTGCGCGTCTACGCCAGCGCCCTCATGCCGGATACCCCGCGGGAGGCGGCCGATTTGGTGGGGCAGCACATCGCCCAGGGTTACACGGCGGTCAAGCTCGGCTGGGGACCGTTGGGCCGCGTCTCCGAGCGTCTCGACGTCGACCTGGTGCGGGCAGCGCGCGAGGCGGCGGGCGCGCACGACCTCATGATCGACATCGGCCTCGTCTGGGACGCCGCCCAGGCGGTCAAGATGGCTCGCCGCTTCGCGGAGTTCGACCTGTTCTGGCTCGAGGAGCCGCTCCCTCCGGACGACCTCGATGGCTACGCCCGGCTGGCCACCGCCGTGGACACGCGCATCGCGGCGGGCGAGCAAGAGACGACCTACGGGGGCTTCGTGGCGCTGGCGGAGCGGGGGGGGTATCCGTGCTGCAGCCGGACCTGGCCCGCGCTGGCGGCCTGACGCCGGCCGTGCGCATTGCCCAGTACGCCCACGACCGCAATATCCTATGCGTGCCCCACGCGTTCTCCACGGGCATCCTGGTCGCCGCGTCGTTGCACTTCGTGGCCGCCATGCCGCGCGGCCAGCTGACCGAGTTCACCGTGAGCGACAGCCCCATCGCGCGCAATCTGCTGGCCGAGCCGTTCGGGCTCGAGTCGGACGGCACGGTGCGCGTGCCGCAGGCCCCCGGCCTCGGCGTCGCGCTCGACGACGCGGTGCTGCGGCGCTACGCCCAGGGACCCGTCCTGGCCCTGCCCGGACGCCAGGTGTAGGCCCCGGCGCCTACGGATCCTGCATCCGGGCGCGTGGCGCGCACGGCAAATGACGCCGACCGCGACCCGTTGGAGCACCGGCCACGGCAAACACCGCCCCCCGGTCCTGTGTCAGGGGCACACCGAGAGCCCGCGACAGGGCGAGCGCGGAAAGGATGGCAACGCCCATGTTGTACGGAGCAGACTACTACCCCGAGTTGTGGCCGCGCGCGCAGTGGCTGCGGGACATCGAGCTCATGGTCGCGGCGGACCTCAACGTGGTGCGCGTAGGGGACCTGTGCTGGTCGGCCATGGAACAGGAACCGGGCCGCGCTTTACGTGTGGTCGTGCCTGGTGAGCATGAGCTCGGTCGCCACACAGGAACCGATAGCGTAGCCCCGTTGTAGGTATAGCGGCGGCAGTCGCCATGTGCGCAAACGGTATACTCGTACGATGGACCCGACCGGTGAGCGGGACGCAGCGCCCGCCACGGCCGCGAAGGGAGCTGCACATAGCTATTTAGGAAGGTAGTCGACTGACGTTATACAGCAAACCATACAAGCCTTCGCGACGCGGAACGCGGTCACGCGTGATCTGGTGATCTTCTGCGCGGTCGTGTCTGGTGATCTTCTGCGCGGTCGTGGTCGTCTATTTACTCGGCGCGGCCTGGGTCGCCGCGGTTGTCGCCAGCCGCGCGCGGCTGACGATGGCCATGGTAGCGCGGGTCATCGCGCTGGCCGTGCTAGCGTTTGTGGCGTCGACGGTCCTGACGGGGATCGTGCAGGCACGGCAGGAGGCGCCCGTTCGTCGCATATAAGCGGCGAAGCGTTTCTTGGCGCGCTGGGTCAGGACGAGGCCCTGCGTGTCCTCCTTAAAGGAGGTCTCGACGCCGCCCCCGCGCTGGTTATAGAACGCGACGGAGGCGAGGAGCACGGCAGTGGGGGCATCCGCACGGCGGTTGTTCATAGAGGGACTGACGCCGTAGGCAAGCGCGGACTGGCGAGGAGTGTGAGTCCCGCCCCACTTTTGTCAGACGAAATGTGATACGATGATCCTGTGGAGATGAAGTGGGCTCGTTCCGCGACTGAACATGGTAGCAGTGAGCAGCGTAGCGGCTAGACGCGCTACGTGGAGGCGAAAAAATGGCAGACCTCATAGCCCAAGAGACGGGGGAGGTTATCACCCCAGAGATGATCGAAGCCCTGTCCGCCGAAGCGGAAGAGGGCTATGATCTGTCCCTTGCCACAGCAGTGCGGGTCGGCCGGCCCGCGCTCGACGGAGGGGCGTCCGCATCGCCGCGCATCACAATCCGCGCCACGCCCCAACTCTATAAGGCGATCCGGGACCGCGCGGCAGCCGATGGGCGTTCCGTGAGCGATGTCGCGCGCGCCGCGCTGGAGGCGTACGTCGGGCAGCCGTGACGGGATGCAGGAGGCGATAGCGGTGGTGACGCGATGCGGGAGGTGATAGTGGCGATGGGACGCAGGCGACATTCGTTTGGCGCGCTCGGATTGCTGCGCGCGGCCGTCCTTGGCGCGCTGCTGGCGCTGCTGGTCGGATGTGGCGGCGACACGTCTTTTAATGGGCCGAGCGCGGCGTCTCCGGACGCCACGAGCACGGCGCAGGCCGCGCCGCCGGAGGCGACGCAGGCCCCGGCGCCCTCGTCGCCGGGCGATGCCGCATCGATGGGCGAAGAGACATATCAGGGCTGTGCATCCGGCGGCGACGGCGGCGACACCATGCTAAACCTGCATAAGAACCGCATCGACGTACCGGGCGCGTACGAGACGCGCACGGTGGCGGATATGCTGGCGCTGCCCGTGCCCAACGGGGTGGTGCTGCTGGCGCGGGAGTCGTGGCTGCCGGGTGACACGGCGACGGTGGCGCGCGACGAGGGCCGCGCGGTCGTGGTGGAAGGCTATATCCTCAAGGTGCGGCACGAGGGACCGGAGACGCCCAACTGCCACGACTCGTCCGCGCGCGACTACCACGTGTGGCTGGGCGCCTCGCCCACGGACAGCCGCGCCACTTCCGTCATCGTCGAACTGGCGCCGCGCGTGGTGGCGCGCAACCCCGCCTGGGGCTCCGAAACCGCCATCCTGCGCCTGACGGGCAAGCACGTGCGCATCGGCGGGTGGACCATGCTGGACCAGGAGCACCCGGAGCAACTGCGGCAGACGCGCGGTACCCTCTGGGAGATCCATCCGGTGACGCGCATCGACGTGGAGCAGAACGGGCAGTTCGTGGACCTGGCCTCGGGCCACGTCGCACTCGGCGGAGGTCGGGTCGACCGCACCACCGGCAACGACGGGCAGGACTACTTCAACCCCCACCGGCCCTCGTCGCGGTCCCACCACCCGCGCCGGCGACGCCACACTAAGTCTGGGACCTGAGCATGAGACGTATTGCCTGGACCTGTCGGCGTCGCATGCCTCGATAAAGTCCGCCAGTTTCTCGCCGATGGGCGCGCGAGCACGCGGCCGTCCGCTAGGACCACGTCCAGTCGCGGATCGCGGGCTCGTCCTCCAGGTGCTCGTGCGCGTAGGCGATGGCCTTGGCGATCAGCGAGTGCAATTCCGCCTGCGGGATGGGCATGCCCGGCCGCGTGGCGCGCTTGACCGCTTCGATGGCCAGATCGTAGCGGCTCATGCCGTTGAGCACTACCATCAGGAAGGGCGTGGTCGTGGTGCCCTGCTCGTTGAAGCCGCGTACGTGGAAGCGCTCGGCGTTGGCGCGCCCGTGGACGACCTCGTGTAGCGCGCGTTGGTAGCCGTGGAAGGCGAAGATGACCGGCTTGTCGGCCGTGAACAGGTTGACGAACTGCGACTCGCTCATGCCGTGAGGGTGCTGGTCCGGCGGAAACAGGCTCATCAAGTCGACCACGTTGACTACCCGAACCTTGAGCTGGGGGATGTTGTCGCGCAGCCAATGCGCCGCCGCTACCGTCTCCTGGGTCGGGATGTCGCCGGCGCTGGCCAGCACCACGTCGGGCTCGCCGTCGTGGTCGTTGCTCGCCCACTGCCAGATCGAGGCGCCGTGGGCCACGTGCGCGACCGCCTCGTCCAGGGTCAGGTACTGCAGCTGCGGCTGCTTGTCCTGCACGATCAAGTTGACATAATTACGGCTGCGCAGGCAGTGATCGGCCACCGCCAGCAGGCAGTTGGCGTCCGGGGGCAGGTAGATGCGCGAGACCTGGCCGCGCTTGGAGAGCATCACGTCGATCAGGCCCGGCCCCTGGTGGCTGAAGCCGTTGTGGTCGTTGCGCCAGCAGGTCGAGGTCAGCAGGACGTTGAGCGAGGCCACCGGCTCGCGCCAGGGCAACTTGAGCGACTCCTCGAGCCACTTGGTGTGCTGCACGGTCATCGAGGACGAGACCATGGCGAACGACTCGTAGGTGGCGTAGAGGCCGTGGCGCCCGGTCAGGGTGTAGCCCTCTAGCCAGCCCTCGCAGAGGTGCTCGCTGAGCACCTCCATCACCCGGCCGTCGGGCGAGACGTGGTCGTCGATGGAAATGGTCTTTCCGACGAAGCAACGGTTTGTGACCTCGAAGACGGCGCCCAGGCGGTTCGAGTTCGTCTCGTCGGGGCAGGTTAGCCGGAAGCTGTGGGGGTTGCGGGCGTAGATGTCGCGCAGCAGCGCGCCGAGTTGGCGCGTCGACTCGCGCAACTCGGCGGCGGGACGCGGGACGTCGAGCTGATAGGCCTGGAAATCGGGTATGTCGAGGTCGACCAGCAGCCGGCCGCCGTTGACGTGCGGGTTGGCGCCCATGCGTCGATCGCCCGTCGGCGCCAGCGCGGCCAACGCGGGGATGAAAGTCCCAGCGGCGTCGAACAGCTCGTCCGGCCGGTAGCTCCGCATCCAGCGTTCCAGCGCGGCCAGGTGGCCGGGGTTCGTCTTGACCCCCTCCAGCGGCACTTGATGCGCCCTGAAGGTGCCCTCGACGGGTTTGTCGTCCACGACCTTGGGCCCGGTCCAGCCCTTGGGGCTGCGCAGCACGATGGCGGGCCAGCGCGGGCGGTCCCCCACGCCGTTCTTGCGCGCCTCGTCCTGGATGGCGCGGATGCGCTCGTAGCAGGTATCGAGCGTGGCGGCGAACCGCTGGTGCATGCGGGCGGGGTCGTCGCCCTCCACGAAGAACACCTCGTAGCCGTGGCCCGCGATGACCGCACGTACCTCGTCGTCTTGAGAGCGCCCGAGCACGGTGGGGCCGCCGATCTTGTAGCCGTTGAGGTGCAAGATGGGCAGCACCGCGCCGTCGCGCGCCGGGTTGAGGAAGTTGATGCCCTTCCAGGAGCCCTCCAGCGGGCCGGTCTCGGCTTCGCCGTCGCCCACCACGGCGGCCACGATCAGGTCGGGGTTGTCGAAGGCGGCGCCGAAGGCGTGGACCAGCACGTAGCCGAGCTCGCCACCCTCGTGGATGGAGCCGGGGGTGGGCACGCTGACGTGGCTGGGCACGCCGCCCGGAGTGGAGAACTGGCGGAAGAGATGTTGCAGTCCGTGCAGGTCACGCGAGACCTCGGGGTAGATCTCGGAGTAGGTCCCTTCGAGGTAGACGTTGGCCAGCAGGGCCGGGCCGCCGTGGCCGGGGCCGGCCAGGTAGATGATGTTGGCGTTGCGTTCCTTAATCAGCCGGTTGAGGTGGACGTAGATGAAGGACAGGCCCGTGGAGGTGCCCCAGTGTCCCAGCAAGCGCGGCTTGATGTGCTCGGGTCGCAGCGGCTCGCGCAGCAGCGGGTTGGCCTGCAGGTAGATCTGGCCGACGGTGAGGTAGTTAGCGGCCTGCCAGTAGCGCTGCATCAGGTCGAGTTGCGCGTCGGAGAGCGGCCCCTGCGCGGGCTCGTGCGGCGCCGGGTCGGCCGGGGCGGCGCCCACGTCGACCGCGACGGCGCTGGAGATAGAGGCGTCAAATCTGTACATCGGGTATTCCTCCCCGCGAAACTAAACGATGAGCGCCCTGCCCCAACTCATCGTCGCCGATTGGCGCCCGAGGCGAGGGGCCGGCGACGCTGCCGCTGACCCTCGCCGGTCAGGGGGCAGGGCGTGCGCCCGCTAGCTTCAGCATACACAGGTCGCGCGCGCGTCTATGGCTGGGAGCACGCCGGGTGAGCGGCCAACCCCATGATTTAACAGGCCTTTAACAACGGCTTTGTGTGCCCTTTACACGAACCAGTTGCGAAGCTGTTACCATTTAGTGTATGGATGACACAAACAGGCGGTCGCGGTAGCGCGAGAAAGGATGGATTGCTGATGGACGCGGGGAATATCGAGGAGATCGTGATCGGGGCGCACGCGGGCGTGACGCCGATCGCGGCGGCTGAGGAGTGTGCGCGGCGGCTGGAGCTGGCGGATGGCGTGCGGATTGCCGTGCGGCGCGCCGGCTCGACGGGCCGTCCGCAGCGCTTCGTGGTGTATGAAGGGCGGATCACGACGCCGCACCACTACGCGGCCGTCACGCTGACCGGGGCGGTCGAGGCGCTGCTGCGGAGCGAGAGTCGCTCCCTGGACGCGTGGGGCCTGCTGCAGGCGGGCCGGCAAGCGGGAGTTTTCCCGGTCGGTGTGACCATGGCCACGATTACGCAGGCGGCCCGCCTCCTGGCGCGCCAAGGCCGCGCGGAAGCGGGCCGGGAGCGTGGGACCTGGAGCTATCGGGCGGCCGCCATCGCCGCATAGCGCGTGGCGTGCAATCCCAGTTCACCCAGAAGGGAGGCGACTATGGCGATGGAGAAACGGCCGCGCGAACAGCGTGGCGGGTCCGAACAGGGAGGCCGTCCGTCCGCATCCCCGGCGCGCGCGACGCCCCGGCCCATCGGCCGCGGCGATCGGCGCGCGGACGGGACGGGGCAGGGGCGCCCGCGGCGCGTGGTGGTGGCCGACGCCGACCCACTGGCGCAGCGCCACCTGCGCGACATGCTGACCGCGGCGGACTACGCGGTGGTCGGGCTGGCCGGCGACCGGGAGACGGCGCGGAGGCTGATGCGCCAGGCGCGGCCTGACGTGGCGCTCCTGGATGTCCTGGTGGTGGGCCAGCCCGAGGCCGACGATGCCGGGACCGGCCTCCTGACCGCGTCGCCGTCGACCGATGCGGTGGTCGTACTGACGGCGTATCACCAGCGCGAGGTGTTGGCCTGGCGTGGGCGCGGCGACGTGGACGCGTCGCTGATCAAGCCGGTGCGGCAGGCGACGTTGCGGCCGACGATCGAGATCGCGCTGGCGCGCGCGGCGGAGGTGCGCGCCCTGCGCGGGCAGGTGCGGTCGTTGCAGGAGGCGCTGGAAACGCGCGCCCTGGTGGACGGGGCCAAGGCGCTGCTGATGGAGGCGCACGGCTTGAGCGAGGCCGAGGCGTTCCGCCGCTTGCAGAAAGGCAGCATGGACCTGCGCCGCCCCATGCGTGAGGTCGCGGCGGCGGTCATCGCCGGCCAGGAGATCCCGCGCGCCAGCGCGCAGCCGGCGCGGCGCGACGAGGCCTGCGCCTAGCACACGTTGGCGTACAAAGCCTGGCGGTCGGCGCGGCCTGCGACTAAAAGTGTCTCACCGGACTACCAAGGGACGTGAGCCAACGTGTACCAGCCGCTCCAGTCACCTTGTGCTCCAGTTCGCGGACGGCTCGCAGAGCGGGGCTGTCCGCGGTCATCGGGATTGGAAGCGGTCCCAATTGGTGATTCTAAAAGCCCGCCAGAGCGGCGAGAGCATCGTGACATAATCGTCGCGCAGGTCGACCTCGACCCCGAGCAGGCGCATAAAGTCGACGGCGGCGCACTCGTGGAAGCGGGTGAACTCGTCGCCAGGGCGTGCGGGGACATCCAGTCGATCATATGCGGCCCACGCCTCCGCCAACTCCGCCAGGTCCCTCTCGCCATCGTCGGATAGGTCGGGCTCCTGGACGAGGTAGGCCGTCGCGTCGCGCGCTCACCTAGGGCAATAGGGCGGCAGGGTCATTTCATTCTCGGCCCACAGGGGCCACCAACATGGTAGGGGCGTAGGGGCGTATTGCATACGCCCTGGCCGTGCCCACCAAGGGCGTATGCAATACGCCCCTACCACCCGGCGATCGACAATGAAATGACCTTGCATAGGCGGCGATCGGCCCGCTTGCATCCTGCCGATCATGCTATGACACGCTCGCCCGACACGTAGGGGAGTGTACCACGGCACGACCTTTTGATGTATGATAGTGTGTGCGATGATCTGCCCGCTCCCTACGAGGAACATAGGTGGGCGGGAACGCCGGAAAGGAGCCAGCGGTAGCGGTATGATGGCCAGAATCGTCGATGCGCAAGCACCCCTGTATGCGGAGCCGCATCGAGCCTCCACGGTGATAGCGGACCTGCCGCACGAGGAGGAGTTGTGGATAACCGATCAGTTGACCAGCGACGGCGAGACGTGGGTCGCCGTTGCGCTGCCGGATGAGCGCCGCGGCTACCTGCCGGGTGGGACCAAGATCGGCCGCTTTCCGGTCGTCGAACTGGCGGGGGACGTCGCCATCCGGGCCGAGCCGTCCGAGGACTCGGCCGTGCTCGTCCTGTACGGCTTGGGCGCGAGGTTGTGGGTCCTGGGCGACGTGACGCGGGATGGGCGCACCTGGCTCAGAGTTGCCGACGGCGAGGGGCGCATAGGGTTTATGCCAGCGGGGACCCAACTTGAGGACACGAGCCCGCGGTCCGCCGCACAGGCGTTGATCGCAAAAGGGAAGCGCGATATGGTGGTCGGCGGGTTGTGGTGCGGGGCGGGATCGCCGTCCCCCTCTACACCTATTCGGCGGCGGCGGGCGGGGGCGTGTACATCGTGGCCTGGGGCGCCATCCTGTTCGGGGGCAGCCAGTTCCTCAAGGGCGTGGCCCACTATCTCGGCACCCGTGAGTCATGACCATCCCGGCGGAAGGCAGCCCTTTGTGGGTCGTTCTCTCCTACCAGTCGCCGACGGTATCGCGCAGCCGGCGGTCGCTCCACTTGGCGTAGACGCGGGCGGTTTCGAGGGTGCTGTGCCCGAGGTGTCGGGCGGTCGATTCGAGGTCGCTGGTCTCGGCGTACAGGCGCGTGCCGGCGGAGTGGCGCAGGGCATGTACGCCCTTGGGGGACACCCCGGCGGCCGCGCACAGTGCGCGCAGGCGCCGCCAGGCGGTGATGGTGGTGCGATAGGGCAGGATGTGCTCCGCGCGACTCGCACGCGGCAGCGCGGTCAGCGCCGCGGCCAACGACGCGCTGACCGCGACGGTGCGCGCCTTGCCGCCCTTGCCGTGCCGCACGGTCAGGCGGCGACGGGCCAGGTCGACGTCGGCCCAGCGCAGGTCGACGCACTCCTGCGCGCGCAGGCCGGCGTGGGCGCCCAGCAGCAGCAGCGCGCGGTCGAGCAGATCGGCGGCCGCGGCCAGCAGCGCGGCCAGTTCGTCGTCGTCGTAGGGGGCGCGCTTGTCCCAGGGCGGGGTCTTATCGGTGGCCACGTGCACGTCGGCGAACGGATCGGCGGCCGTGGCGCCGCACCAGCGCAGCGCGGCGTAGAGGGTGCGGCCGGCCGCCACGCGCGCGGTGACGGTGGCTGGCTTCAGGCCGGCGCGCTCCATGCCCCGCACCCACAGCGCGCCGGCCTCGGGCGCGGGACGCAGCAGGTCCTGTTGCGCCCAGGCGGTCAACAAGCGCGTCAGGGCGGTGCGATAGCTGCGCACGGTGTCGTCGGCTACGGTGGCGCCCGCGCGCCCGAACGTGCGCAGCCAGGCCTCGGTCAAGCTCCACAGGGTCGCCTCGTCGCGGGACTGCGCGGCGGCCATGGCCAGCCGGCGGCGCTCCCCGCGGCCCATCGTCGTCCAGGCCTCGGCGCCCGCGTCGCCGGAACCGAGATACGGAACCAACGCCCGCATCTCCGCCGCATCCTCAACGCCCCCGGCCATCCCGGCGCCCACGACGCCCTCATCCGTCGCCATCGCATCCCTCCCGCACGCCCCGCGCGCTATCCCAATCCGGCGCGCCACGCACCTGTAGTGTACGGGACACCGCCAATTCAAGGGAGTATGTCGCACTGATGCACCGGTGGACCTGCCGCCCGCGATGCGCCCGATGCGCGACAATGGAAGGATGAGCCTCTCTGTACCGACCGATCAGCGCATTTTGGACGCCGCCCAGCGCCTCATGCAGGCGCATGGCTACCACGGCGCCAGCTACGCCGCCGTCGCGGCCGCGGTGGGACTGCGCAAGGCCAGCGTCTTCCACCACTTCCCCACCAAGGAGGACCTTGCCCGTGCCGTCGTCG
>JAABUZ0100003139.1_pt1 | contig 25292 bp, 21 predicted proteins | sample 5562091 | NCBI WGS metagenome assembly JAABUZ01 (sample SAMN12813069, study PRJNA571459) | rock metagenome | isolation source: Antarctica rocks | place: Antarctica: Victoria Land, Linnaeus Terrace sud | collected 2015-12-21 | reverse complement strand
CAGTAATTTTAAAGAAAGAGGATTAATTTTGCGGATGAGTATCATCTAAAGTTGCTATAATTACATATTTTTTTACAGGATCTATTCTACCACTTATTTTTGTAATCAATTCTGTTTAACTACTTACGCAGGCAGCCCAAGCTGAGGTAGATAAGGCGATCACAGCAGTCAAAAAGGCTGAAGCTGACATGGCTGAAGCATACATCCGCGCACCGACTGCAAGTCGCATTCTCGATATTTACGCCAAACCTGGAGAAGTCGTTGGCGAGAAAGGCATCGCTGAGTTGGGACAAACTAACCAGATGCAAGTCGTTGCAGAAGTTTATCAAACTAACATTGGTAAAGTTCGTGAAGGTCAACAAGCTATTATCACGAGCGAATCATTCCCTGGTCAACTGCGTGGAACCGTTCGCCTAATTGGGCTACAGGTGATTCAACAAGAAGTTACTAGCGGTAAACCCGGAGAAAATCTTGATCGCAAGGTAATTCAACTAAGGATTCGACTCAATCCAGAAGATAGCCAACGGGTTGCTAATTTAACCAACTTGCAAGTACAGGTCGCCATTCAACCGAATGCGCCACCAACCAATAGTCAGCATCCACTACAATATCGATGAATCCATGTTTCGTAAATTATTCCGCAAAACGCCGCTAGCTTGGCTGCAAATGAGTCACCAAAAGGCACGTCTGCTGGTTGCCATAACAGGAATTGCCTTTGCCGATTTGCTTATGTTTGTCCAACTTGGAGTCAAGGATGCACTGTTTGATTCGCAAGTTCGCCCCTATGCCACACTTCAAGGGGATTTGTTTTTAGTCAATAAACTGTCTGATAACCTTGCATCCGTCAAAAGTTTCTCAAGAGACAATCTCTATCAGGTAGCAGGCATCGACGGTGTAGCGTCCGTTAGATCGCTGTATATTGGTCAGGTAGATTGGCGAAATCCTGACAACCAAGCCAATCGCCGAATCTTCGTCTATGGGATTGATCCGAATCAGCCAGCATTTAACTTTCCGGAAGTGAATCAACACTTGGATGAACTTAAGTTATTAAATCGAGTACTGTTTGACCAAGCCGGAGGACTTCCTCAGCTTGGAGATGTTCCTACCTTGCTAAAAAAGGAGAATCCGCTTGACGTTCAGGTCAATAATTTGGAAATTAAAATTGTTGGATTATTTACGCTAGGCACCTCCTTTTCTGCTCAGGGTAATCTCATCACCAGTGATTCTACCTTTTTGCGGCTCTTTACCCAGCGTAAAGCAAACGAAATTGATGTGGGTATTGTTAAAGTAAAATCAAAGGCAACAATTAAGCGAGTACAGGCAGATTTGCGAGCAATCCTGCCGGATAATTTGCTGGTGCTAACCCTCGATGAATTCACCGCTCGTGAAAGTGCATTTTGGACAACAGGCTCTCCCATCGGCTATATCTTTGGCTTTGGCGTAGCGATTGGATTCTTGGTCGGAACGGTAGTTGTCTATCAGATTATCTACACAGATGTTTCTGAGCATTTGCCAGAATACGCTACGTTGAAGGCAATGGGCTATAGTAATGCGTATCTCATTGGAGTTCTGATTCAAGAGTCTCTTCTCTTAGCAGCTTTGGGCTTTGTGCCAGGGTTTTTGCTTTCGACTGGACTTTACACCCTTTTTCGCTCCGCGACGCTTTTACCGATTGGGATGAAACTAAGTCGCGCGACATCAGTGCTGGTGTTAACCATCATCATGTGTATTGGAGCGGCAGCGATCGCCGCGCGGAAGTTGCAGCAAGCCGATCCGGCTGACATTTTCTAAAGATTTGACCTCACAAACCGCAACGTCTCAATCGACTTTCAATCAAGCTCCAATGATGAAACCTGTAATTTCAGTTTACCAACTCAATCACTACTTTGGTCGAGGAGAACTCCGCAAGCAGGTATTATTCGATATCAATCTCGACATTTACCCTGGAGAGATTGTGATCATGACTGGACCATCTGGTTCTGGTAAAACCACCTTACTGGCACTAGTAGGTGGATTGAGATCCGCTCAGTCAGGCAGTCTAACAATTTTGTCACAGGAAATGCGTGGTGCCAGTAAGCGGCAACTGATGCAAGTGCGGCGACAGGTTGGCTATATTTTCCAGGCACACAACTTGCTGACCTTCCTAACAGCGAAACAGAATGTGCGAATGTCTTTGGAACTCCATAATGACTACTTAGAGCAAGATATGGATAGGCTAACAACCGACATTCTCAATACCGTTGGTTTAGGCGATCACATCGATTATTATGCAGACAGTCTTTCTGGAGGACAAAAGCAGCGAGTGGCGATCGCTCGTGCCTTAGCCAGCCATCCCAAAATCGTTCTCGCAGATGAACCTACTGCTTCCCTTGATAAAAAATCTGGTCGGGATGTCGTAGAAATAATGCAGCGTTTAGCCAAGGAACAGGGTTGTACCATTTTGCTCGTTACTCACGATAACCGGATTCTTGACATCGCTGACCGCATAATCCACATGGAAGATGGCCGATTGGTAAAAGAAGCGGAATCAGCCCTCCTGTAAATTTTACTTTGATTAGGCGGCATGAGTTCGTTCAGGATTTTCAAGCTTAACCATGGTAAAAGTGACTGAAACTAATTTAAATATGGTTGCTGAAACCGAGCCAGGTTTTAGACAACTATTCGCCGTTTTAATGCACCGACGCTTTTGGCTACTTGGTGTATTAGGTAGTGTCTTGTTGCTCGCAATTGTCTTCACTCTGATTGCCAAGCCTACCTATAAAAGCTCTATGCAGTTGCTAGTAGAGCCTAATTATCAAGGGAAAAGAGAAGCCAAAGCAAAAAGTGAGTTTGCTGACTCTAGTGTTGAGATAGACTATGCCACTCAGCTTAACGTGATGCGGAGTCCTCTGCTCATCCAACAAGCGGTAGATTTGCTTCGTCCTGACTACCCAGATATTACTGTAAAGGAGATTCAAAAATATTTAAGTTTGACTCAAGTGCTGGAGGAGAAAGTCAATACTAAGATCGTCAAAGCGGTCTACACCGACCACGATCCGATAAAAACCGAAAAGGTATTAAATGCACTTCAGACGGTTTATCAAGTTTACAACCGCAAGCAGCAGCAACAGCGTTTAAACAAGGGTCTTGAATTTATCAATGAGCAGTTGCCACAGGTTAAACAAGACGTTGAGCGGGCTGAGGCAAAACTAGAACGGTTTCGCAAAAATCAGAACCTAATTGATCCAGGGCAACAGGCAACAGCCATAGCAGGGACTCTAAATTCCATTAAGCAGGAGCGACAGGCAATTCACGCCCAGTACAAAGATTATCAGGCTCGGGAAATAGCTCTGCAACAAAAAATTGGCCGTTCTCCACAAGATGCACTCATCACTTCCCGTCTGAGTCAGTCTGATCGCTACCAAACGTTGCTCAACGAGTTTCAAAAGACAGAACTGATTCTAGCGCAGCAACGCGCGGTGATCACAGATCAAGACCCTAAAGTTCAAATTTTGGTAGAACAAAGTACTAGGCAGCGAGATCTACTAAAGAATGAGGTAAAACGGGTTTTAGTCGGCGAGGCGGCTCCACTAAAAAGTACACCAGAAAGTCTCCTAGGACAAGGACAGTTCGGTGGGATTGATCAGAGCCTCACTGCCCAACTTGTAGAAGTGCAGACAAATCTACGTGCTCTGATTGCACGCGATACTAGCCGGGCACAGACAGAGCAGCAACTCCGTAATGAACTCAACCGATTCCCGGCTCTGCTGGCTGAGTACAATCAACTACAACCAGAGGTGCAAGTCAACCGTGATCAGCTTGAGCAGCTGCTGAAGGCACGGCAGGACTTGAGCCTAGAACTTGCCCGGGGGGGATTTGTTTGGCAACCTTTAGAGGCACCCCAACTAGGCTTGAAGAGCGGTCACGACTTAGAGCGGAACTTATTGTTGGGTTTAGTGGGTGGGTTGATGCTGGGCTGTGTTGCGGCTTTTGTGCGCGAAATGGTTGATGACGCTGTTCATACCTCTGATCAGTTGGAGAAGCAGGTTGACCTGCCAATGCTAGGAATGACCCCAAAATTGCTGCGGGGCAAAGGTAGTGAGCCTATGATCAAACTGCCTTTCGGCAAGCCGCAATTCCTAGCACCTTGGACAATTGAAGTAACCAATTGGCCACCATCTTGGTCATCGCTGGATCTAATTTATAAGAACATTGAACTTCTGAATTCTGTCTCTTCGTTCAAATCCCTGATGATCACCTCAGCACTGGCTGGTGAGGGTAAGTCAACGCTGGCGTTGGGTTTGGCGCTTAGTGCTGCTCGTTTACACCAACGGGTACTGCTAATTGATGCTGATCTACGCCGTCCCAGTCTGCACAAACAGCTTAATCTCCCGAATGAGCAGGGGCTTTCAACTCTATTAACAAGTGATACCAATCTACCAACCCAGAGTAGTATCGAATCGTCAGGCTCATACATAGATATTTTGACCGCCGGTCCAACGCCTCAGAACCCGGCTAATCTGTTGAGTTCCCTTAGGATGCGGCAATTGATGGCAGCTTTTGAGCAGAAATATGACCTGGTACTACTGGATGCCCCGCCAGTTTTGGGCTTGGTGGATGCCATCCTAGCTGGGTCATTTTGCAGTGGTGTGGTGCTGGTGTCACGCATTGACCAAGTGACGAGAACAGAAGTCACGCAGGCTAAGGCTATGCTAAGCAAGTTAAACGTGATTGGGGTTGTAGCGAACGCGGCTAGCAGCCCTAGCAATCGCTACTATGTGCCTCGCGCGTTGCCAAACGGGTTTGTACTCCAACAAAGTTTTGGAAAATAGCTAATTTTTTCAATTCCCCTCCAATATCAGCTGGGCTGCCCACATGGGAAGGGTGACGCCTTTGTCGTAGGCAGGGATGCTTTGTTGCACTGCTTGGCGGCGATCGCCTTTAGACATCACCGGCTGCGTTTCTGTGCTTGTACGAGCCTCAAGACCCACATAGAGGCACAGAAGCTGCTGTTTCTATTCTCCAACCCTGTTCAGAGCCTGTTGATAAACCAACTGACTCAAGCGAAACTGTCCTTGAGTTTGCAAGGCATCAATTTGTTCTTTCAGGGTTGGGATTAACCCAGTCTGTTTAGCCCAAATTAGAATGCCTACTGTACCCAACACAGGTAAACCCATCCGCCGAGCTACCCGTCGTGCGTTCTTTTCATCCAGCAAAATAGCTTCTACAGGTTCTTCAGAGAATAGATATTGCCTCAGCCTCACCCGCATCCAACTCCATCCGCAATAGGGATACCAGAGACTCATTGGCTACTTTGCGTACTGTTAACCATGAAGCTGAGGCGACTTCCTGTGCCCCAGGTTGACCTGCTCCTGTTCCTACCACTTCTTGCCAGACTGCTTGAGGCAGCAGCACTCCGTCTGGAAATCGCTGGCTCAACACCGAAAGTTGCCCAATCTTACTCAAGGCAATTAAAACGGAGGAATTGGTCACTGCTCTCAACTTAAGGACTCCAGCGTTGCCAAATCAGCTTCTAGTTCATCTAAGTCATAGCTGCGAACCACACCTTCAACGCCCAACAGCTCATGAAATTCCCATTTGCTCATCTTAGCCAACTCACGAGCTTTGCCGAAAGAGAGGAGGCCCTTTTGGTACAACCGCACAGCAAGCTCTTGACGCACACGCGAGAGGCGCTCCTCTGGCGGCAGTCGTAGCGCTTCTGCTAAGTCTTCAGGAATTTCCAAGACTAGCTTGCTCATTGCTTTTACTCAGATTTTGCAGAATGCTTCAATTCTACTCAGTCAATCAACTCACATCTAGCCACTTCTTTTTGTCCAGAGGAATGGCGATCTACTCACTTGCTGCGATATCTGCCTGTCCTAGCTCGCTCCTGAACGCCCTAACTATCGAGTTCTGGCATCGTAAGGTCGCAAAGCCCCAAATCTGGTAACTTGTACCATGCCAGGAAACGATATTATTGGTTATGGTCAATTCACAGATAGGGCAATGAGCCTTGAGCCTTCATGAGCCTCGATTCTCTCCTTGAGATTCTTAATCACGAGCTGCTTGAGACCCAAAATCGCCCCCTCAATTCCACAGAAATTCTGCTTCTGCGGGGCATCTGGCAGTATCTAACCTATAGCCAAATTGCCCAAGAGGGGGGCTATAGCCCTGGCTACCTTACTAATGTCGTCGCCCCGGAGTTGTGTCAACGACTCTCTAAGCTCATCGGCAAGCGCGTTACCAAAAAAAACTGTCGGGCGCTGCTGGAGTCGTATGCCGCAGCCCAAGCAGCACTCCTAGCAACGCCGATGAAGCAACATCCGACTGTGGGCTTCTCCCCGGATGCCAACCAGGATATGTCGCCTCGCTTCCCTAGTGGTTCAGTCCCTCTTGACTCCCCTTTTTATATTGAACGCTCTCCGATTGAGTCGCAGGTTGATCAAGAAATCAGTAAACCTGGAGCCTTAGTGCGGATTAAAGCTCCTAAGGAAATGGGCAAAACCTCACTGCTGAGTCGGAGTCTGGACTATGCCACTCGAATCGGCTACCACACAGTTAGCCTGAACTTGGAGCAAATTGACCTGGCAATTTTGAGTGATCTGAATCGATTTTTGCGCTGGCTGTGTGCCAATGTCACCCGTCAGCTTCAGCTCGAACCGAAACTAGACGACTATTGGGATGAAGATATCGGCAGCAAAGTCAGCTGCACCCTCTACTTCCGAGGCTACTTGCTGGAGCAAATTGACGCTCCCCTCGTCTTGGCGTTGGATGATGTGAACCAGATTTTTGAGTATCCTCAAGTGGCAAAGGATTTTTTACCTCTGTTGCGTTCATGGTACGAAGAAGCCAAAAGACTGCCCATCTGGCAAAAGCTTCGCCTAATTGTGGTTCACTCGACTGAAATTTATGTTCCCCTCCAGCTTAACCAGTCCCCTTTCAATGTAGGGCTACCGATTCAGTTAACCAGTTTCAGTTTAGACCAGGTACAGCAGTTAGCCCAACGCTATGGACTCAACTGGACAGATGGAGAGTCAGCAAGACTTCTGATGGACATGGTTGGGGGACATCCCGCACTGATGCACTTAGCACTCTATCACCTCAGCCGTGGGGATGTAACACTCGCGCAACTGCTGCAAAGTGCTCCTACATCTACGGGAATTTATGACCATCACTTGCAGCGTCATTGGGCAACCTTGGAAGAACAGCCGGAATTAGCGCTCGCTCTTCATACCGTCATGCGTGCCACTGAACCTGTGCCATTAGAACCCATTCTTGCTTACAAGTTAAGCAGTATGGGGTTGATTAAGTTAGATAACAATAAAGCAACACCCAGTTGTCAGTTGTATCGGCACTATTTCGAGAATCAGCAATAGTGATGTGAGCTAAAATGAAAGGAGTCAGTCGTCAGGAGAGAGGCGTCAGTCGTCAGGAGAAAACCCCATGTGAAGGTAGGGGGTTTCAATAAGGACGACTTGAATCTTGCTGCAAGCAGCTAAGAGTTCAATTTTTTCTGATTCGACCTATCTAAATATTGGGGCTTTAAACCCAAGTCTTCCGCCATTCGTACAGGAGTCATTCTGACGACTGACGCCTCTCTCCTGACTACTTTTTGGTAAAGTAGGGTTATTCAGATACATTATTTCTCATATTGCTCTCTTCAGCATATAGCAATCCGATTTAAATTGTGAATCGTAGGGCAGGCATGCAAGCCTACCCTACGGAACTTTTGACGAAGCAATTAAAACGGCTATAGGAGTTTTTTATGAGCTTTACATTAGGTTTTTCTGAGAGCGAGTGAGATTTTGCATGAGATTTTATATGAGAATTATCTATTTGATAATCATGCCAATTATTTTACGATTAACGAGTTACTAAAGCCATAACAATAACTGGCAGACAACTGAATTATTAAAGAACAAAATCATGTCTACCACATCAGCACCTAGCCAAACTTATTCCGTACAAGATAGAGCCTTTGTGTCAAAGCGCCGGTTTGACTGCCGTAGGTCAGGTGGTAGTAGTACAAACGTATATGCTCACAGCACTAAACGGAGTGAAATAAGTAGCACCTGCTACAAGCGATCAGGAAGTGCGACAAACAGGGATTGTCATTCAGACTTTAAAGCGGGATTGGAGCCGCCCAATTTCATGGCGGTGGAAGACCTGACACTTTCTTGGCGATCGCGGCTAACAGCAGACTGTCCGGAACAAAGTGCTGCTACCAGAGAGAGTATTATTCGCTGGCTATTAGGAAACGACTTAGAGCGGGTTGAGATGCTCAACCCGATTCAGATGGAAATTGCTTTGCAAGCAATGGAATATCGCTATCGCATTTTACGATGCCGGTACTTGGGACTAGGGCCAGAGCGGGCTTATCGCAACCTGACGACTCGGCTGGGCACAAGCGTGCAAATCCACAATAAAATCCGCACCTGGCTTGCCAAGAGCCGCGATCACTCCTCGGCTGTGGTGGATGTCTTGCAAGAAGTCATCCACGAATTACTGCAAAGCGATCGCTATATGCAGCAGCAAATGGCCTGGATTGCCAAGTGGACTGATGATGCTAGACTGCGAAATGCCCTGCTGTTCGCCAGTATGGAAGAGTATTGTTTGCGCCGGGTGCGTAATCAACCGCTACTGGTCTACCGGTTTGTCAACTACCTGCGTCGCACTTCTCGGGGGGGCTTAACCAAGGTGCCTACCAGTACCTTATTACGGCTGGTTTCTGAGGAGATTTATACTACTGATAGTGAAAACCCGATCAGCTTACTAGATAAACAGGCCATTGCCCAGTATCAAGACACACAAGCTCTGGTTGAACAACAGATGCTGCGAACTGAGGTGAAACACGGATTTGAGCGCTATCTAGAAGAGAAGCTAGGAACGATTGCAGTACAGTGGCTCCAGCTTTATCTCCAAGGTCGGTCTCAAGAGGCGATCGCCTCTTGTTTGAAATTGCCAGTTAAAGAGGTCTACCGACTGCGCGAAAAAATTAGCTACCATGCCGTGCGCGTCTTTGCCCGGAAACGCGAGCCCGAACTCGTTGGCAACTGGCTAGAAACCCTAATCCCTGAAAACTGAATTTAGGAGTACTGTTTATGTCGATAGATGTTAGTGGATTTCGAGGGTCTGATTTTTCTAAATCTGATAAGTCTAATAAAGAGCAGATCAAGAAGAGTTTTAATGGCGAGATTTTTTTCGGAAACTGGCCTAAAGAGCTTTCTGGTCACGTATTTATCGTCGGTCCTCAGCACCGTCAGGATGAGCATCACTTGTTTGGTGGCACAGGGGCTGTAGTGCGTTGGGATCTGCAAGCTAATCAAGATGGTTGCCTCAAGGTACACTGGGCACCCGTGAAAACCTGGGATAGTTTCTGGCAAAAATATTTTCGCAGGATTTGGAATAAGCCTGTCTTTCCTGCCAGCATAAGTCTCCTGGGTGTTGCCGAGCTTGCCAATACCGCTATCTTCAATCTAAATGGGCGAATGCTACTGACGGCGGATGCAGGACGTTATTGGGAGATTAACCCAGAGACTCTGGAGACAATCACTCCGGTGGGTTACTTTGACGAATACATCATCACAGTACCGGGTTTAGCGTTTCCAATGGTAATGAACACAGCCCACCCCTTTGTGATCAATTCCGACAAAGGTGAGCTACTAAGCTGTCAACTCCGAGCTAGGCCGCGTTTTTTGACAAATTTCTTGGGAGATATGGTCTGTCGCCCTTACATCTATCGCTGGGATGGTGAAGGAAAACTCCAGCATTGGGAACTCCGTGGCATTGACCTAGATGGCTGCACCCACTCAGTTTTAGTCACACAGAAGTGTGTTTTAGTCCCAGATATACCTTTCCAGATGGGCTTAAGCACCCTACTAGGTCTGAAGATCCCCCCAGCCCAAGCCTATAAAAAGACTCAATTATATGTAGTAGACCGGAGCGACCTAAAGGCAGAAAACAACACTGTTCCGGCACGGCTAGTAAGCTTTCCGGGGGATAGCTATCATTTCTTGTGCAACTATCAGCACACAGCGGATGATCATATCCAGCTCTGCGCCATCCAGCAGAGTACCATCAGCTTGACCGAAGCTATTCAAAAAGGCGACATCAATCACTTTACTGGCAAACCCTTTGAGCGCAAGTACTACGGGATTCCTTGGATGTTCGGCTTTGAACCCGGCATCCTGCGCCAGGTTAAGATCCGAGTAGACCCGAATGACACAGGAGTAGACGAAATTCAAACCTTTGTGCATCCTGGCTGGTGGTGTACTCAGCTGTCCGCTAGTGACTCTCAGGAGCAGCTCGAATCCAATGGCTATTCGGCTATCTATCAAGGTTATGGAGGCTTTTCTCGTGACTTGCTCAGCCGCCGTCAGTACCTAGAGTTTCGCGATCACCCCAACCGTTATCTGAACGACAAAGAGGAAGATCCTCACTGGATTGACTTGCCTTCTGTCTTGGCTTGCATTCCTCTAGACAAGGACGGGAACAAACTCACCGAGGAGTTGAAAAAGGAGTTGGAAGTTGAACAGGCTCACCACCCCAATCACCCTCTAGATAGCTGCCGTCTGGTTGAACTCGGTAGAGCCCATCTGGACTTCTATGTCTTTCCAGAGGGACACACACTCAATAGCATGCAGTTCATCCCAGAGGGTAAGGGCTACGTGTTCACTACCGTGTTGGTTAAGGACGCCTATGAAGCTTGGTTGTTTGATGCCAAATGCCTTAAAAAGGGTCCAATTGCTAAGGTTAGGCTGCTTGAAGGTGTGAATTTTGGCTTTATGCTGCACTCCGAATACTTTCAGCGCCTTAATACCTCTGAGCTACCTCCCTATTGTGTCAACCGCACGCTGAGCGATCTGAGCGCTATAAAAGCCCTCATCCAATTTATTCCACAAACCCTATTTAGCGGCTTTAGCTGATACTTTACTGCCCGTTAAATGTTCATCATCTTCATCCATGATTATTCTGACTGGATACCAAATTCTTACCCAGATCCACGAGAGTGCCAACTCAGAAGTCTATCGAGGCATTCGAGAATCGGACAATCAGCCTGTTATCCTCAAGGTACTTAAGCAGGACTATCCCACTGCCCAAAAACTCGCCCGCTATAAGCAAGAATACGAAATTATTCGCAACCTCAACTCCGATTGGGCGATCAAGGCATATGGCTTAGAACTCTATCAGAGAACGTTGATTATCATCCTAGAGGATTTTGGGGCTATATCTTTAGAGCAATGGATGAATGGGAAAGCTTTAGAGCTACAGGAATTTCTTGCCATTGCTATTCAAATAGTTGATAGTTTAGGCAATATTCATGCGGCTAATATTATTCACAAAGATATTAACCCTAACAATATTGTCTTAAATCCCACAACTAAAAAAGTCAAAATTATTGATTTTGGCATTGCTACCGTCCTTAAAAGGGAAAATCCTAGTCTGAAGAATCCCAACGTCCTTGAAGGTAACTTAGCCTATATCTCTCCCGAACAAACGGGACGGATGAACCGAAGTCTAGATTACCGCACTGATTTCTACTCCCTCGGGGTCACCTTCTACAAACTGCTGACGAGCCAATTGCCCTTTGAGACGACTGATACCCTGGAGTTAGTCCATTGCCATCTAGCTAAGCAACCCTTACCCCCCCATCAAATCAGCCCCAGTCTCCCTTTGGTAGTTTCTAACTTAGTGATGAAGCTGATGGCGAAAACGGCTGAGGAACGATACCAAAGTGCTTACGGTATTAAAGCCGATTTGTCAGAATGCTTAAGACAAATAGAAACTTCAGGGAAAATTAAAGTCTTTCCCCTCGCTACTCAAGATATTGCTGATAAGTTTCAAATCCCTCAAAAACTCTATGGGAGAGCAAACGAGATTTCCACCCTAATTGCAGCGTTTGAGAGAGTTGCAGCAGAAAAATCAAACCCGTCCCCAACTGAACTTATGCTAGTTACTGGATATGCCGGGATTGGGAAAACAACGTTGGTACAGGAGATATATAAACCTCTCACTGAAAAACGGGGCTATTATATCTCTGGTAAATTTGACCAATTTCAGCGCAATATTCCCTACTCTGCTGTTGTTCATGCCTTTACTAACTTGGTACAACAACTCTTAGGCGAAAGCAAAGAGCAGCTTAGTCAATGGCGAAACAAGCTCTTAACTGCCTTGGGAGCTAATGGACAAGTAATTATTGATGTTATTCCTGAGGTGGAATTGATAATTGGTGAGCAACCAATTGTGCTGGAATTAGGAGCAATGGAAGCTCAAAATCGCTTCAATTTTGTTTTTAAAAGCTTTATTCATTCGTTTTGTTCTTCTGAGCATCCCCTGGTTATCTTTCTGGATGATTTGCAATGGGCGGATTCTGCTAGTCTAAAACTAATAGAACTGATAATGATGGATGCTGATATTCCCTATCTATTTCTAATTGGAGCCTATCGAGATAACGAAGTTAATCCTACTCATCTGTTGATGATTAATCTCGAAAAGTTGCGTCGAGAATCGGCAATTATTAATCAGATTATATTAGAGCCTCTAGCCCTTAGTCAGATTAATCAGCTAATTACAGATACGCTTAAAAGCAGTAAAAAAGCTGTAAATTTGTTGGCTGAGTTGGTATGGCAAAAAACCAAGGGCATTCCTTTTTTTGTTAACGAATTTTTGCAATTACTATACTCAGAAAACTTACTCGTATGTAATCCTTCTAATACTTCTGAGCTTAAAGGAAAAACTCAAAGAGTTTATTGGCAATGGAATATCAAAAAAATTGCAGCAATTAACCATACTGATAATGTAGTAGAATTCATGATTGGCAAAATGAAAACTTTGCCAATATCTACCCAAGAAGTTCTAAGCTTAGCAGCTTGCATGGGAGCAGAATTTAACATAAATACAATTTCGATTATCTGTGAAAAGTCGGCTTCAGAAGTTTTTAAAAGTTTGAATCTAGCAATTGCTAGAGGGTTGATTCTGACTTCATCAGAATTAGATGAGGAACTAGTAATTCAATTTTATAAATTTGGTCATGACCGTATCCAACAAGCAGCTTACTTGCTGATGGATGAGGAACACAAGCCATTTGTTCACTTAAAGATTGGTCGCTTGCTATGTAAAAATACTCATCCAGAGGATTTCTCAGAGAAAATATTTGAGATTATCGATCACCTCAATTTGGGACTTAAACTTATTACTTGTCAACAGGAACGAAATAAAATTGTCAAACTAAATGTTCTGGCAGCTCAAAAAGCCAAGGCGGCAACTGCTTACGAGGCAGCGCTCAAGTATTTGAATGTAGCAAATGAACTCTTGACAGAGAACAGTTGGCAAACTAATTATAACCTGACACTAAATCTGTACTCAGAAGCAGCAGAGGTAGCCTATTTGAGTGGTGATTTTGGGCAGATGGAACAGTTCGCCTCTGTGGTGCTGCAACAAGCTAAGACATTGCTAGATCAAGTGAAAGTTTATGAAGTCAAGCTCGAAGCCTGGCAAGCACAAAATAAAGATCTAGATGCAATAAAAACAGTCCTGACTGTGCTGAAAAATTTAGAATTCAATTTACCAGACTTTCCCCAACCATCAGATATTCAACAAGAACTGGAGAGAACCAGAGCAAATTTAGCAGGTAAGCAAATCGATGATTTAATTAACTTACCTCAGATGATTGAGCCATACAAGTTGGCAGCCATGAAGATGGCTAGTTCCGTATTTTCTTCTATCTATGTAGCTTCTCCTCAACTTTTAATACTACTGGTATCTAAACAGGTTAATTTATCTATTCAATATGGGAATACTTCGCTATCTGCATTCGCTTATGTTAATTATGGGCTGATTCTGTGTGGTGTATTAGAAGAACTTGATCAGGGCTATCAATTTGGTCAGTTAGCCTTAAAGATTGCGGATAGATTTCATGCCAAGGGACTGATGACTAAGATAATTGCTGTATTCCACGCGACGATTAGTATCTGGAAAGAACCGATCAAAAACTCATTAAAACCGCTTCAATATGCTCATCAGCTCGGGTTAGAAACTGGAGACTTGTACTATGGAGCCACCTGTGCTTATCTCTATTCGTTTCATTCAATTTTTGTTGGCAAGGAACTCGCTAAACTGGCATCAGACATAACCATCTACAGTGAGGCTCTCAGCCAACTTAAGCAAGAAAATACCCTCAATTACAATAAAATCTACGGTCAGGCTGTCTTAAACTTGATGGATCGTGCTGAAAATCCCTGCCGTTTGATTGGGGACTTCTACGACGAAGCAGTCATGTTGCCGCTGCATCTAAAAGCGAATGATCGGTACGCTCTTTGCGCTTTGTATGTTAATAAATTACACGTTTGTTATCTGTTTCAGGATTATTACCAAGCTGTTGAGAACGCTGCCAAGGCAGAACAGTATCTAGACGGATCAACCGCGACATTACTGATTCCTCTGTTTTACTTTTATGATTCTCTTACTCGTCTTGGTGTCTATGATACCCCAAGTTCTCAACAGCAGGAAATCCTAACAAAAGTGTCTGCTCAGCAGGTAAAGATGCAGAAATGGGCAGTTCATGCTCCAATGAATTATTTGCATAAATTTTACTTGGTGGAGGCAGAGTGGCATCGTGTTCAAGGGGCTTATCTGGAGGCAATGGATTTCTATGATCGCGCTATAGACGCGGCTAAGGAAAGTGAATATATCAATGAAGAAGCCCTCGCCAACGAACTGGCAGCTAAATTATATCTGGATTTGGGTAAAATAAAAATTGCCAGAGCCTACATGACTGAAGCCCACTATCTTTATTCCCTCTGGGGAGCGGTGGCGAAAGTTAAGGATTTGTCAGCTAGATACCCTCAGTTATTGACTAACTTCTCACCCCCCCTTTCCCCGACAGAGAAACTGAGTCAAACGACCAACACGACTACTGATACTCGTTCAGGAGAAGCTTTGGATTTAGCCACCATCATGAAGGCATCCCAGGCTATCTATAGCGAGATAGTTTTGGATAAATTATTGACAACCCTAATGAAAATTCTCATTCAGAATGCTGGGGCGCAGGTTGGCTACCTTATTTTAGAAACAGACGGGCAACTCCTGATCGAAGCTTCCGGTTCAGTGGATGAGGATAACATTACTGTTTTACAGTCGATTCCCATTGATAGCTGCCTTCCCGCATCAATTATTAATTATGTCAATCGTACCCGAAAAACCGTCCTCAAAAGTGATGCTGCCCATCAGGGCAATTTTACCAAAGATCCCTATATCAAAGCTTATCAGACTAAATCCATCTTGTGTACCCCACTGATTGCTCAAGGTCAACTTAAAGGAATTATCTATCTTGAAAATAACCTAACTGTGGGAGCTTTTACCCAGGACAGGTTAGAAGTTCTCCAACTTTTATCTGGGCAAGCAGCGATCGCCATCACGAATGCCAAACTTTATACAGAGGTGCGAGAAAGTCAAAGGCGGCTGACTCAATTCCTAGAAGCAATACCAATCGGCGTATCTGTCCACGATCCTATTGGACGAATTTACTATGCTAATCAGACAGCCAAGCAGTTACTAGAACAAAGCAATGCCTCTCGTCACACTCAAAGTGAGCAATTGTCAGAAGTTTATCAAGTGTATCAATCGGGAAAAGGACAGCTATACCCAACAGAGCAATTGCCCATTGTGCGCGCCCTCTCTGGTGAAACTGTTAAAAGGGACGATCTTGAAATTCATCTACCCGCCAAAATTATTCCCCTGGAAGTTTCTGCAACTCCCATTGTTAATGAAACAGGCAAGATTGAATATGCGATCGCCGCTTTCCAAGACATCACTGAACGCAAACAGGCAGAAGTAGAACGGATTCAGTTTACCCAAGAGCTGGCGCTCAAGAATGTCGCCTTGCAGCAGGCAAAAGTTGCATTAGCCGAGTACAACCGTACCCTAGAACAAAAAGTCTCAGAGCGCACTCAAGAACTGTCACAAACGCTCTTAATTCTCAAAGCTACCCAAGCTGAACTGGTATTTGAAAACGCACTTCTTAGGAGTCCAGAACAAGCCTCGACCTACGATTATCAAATTGGGGGTAGTTTGCCCATGGATGCTCCCACGTATGTGGTGCGCTCCGCAGATCGCTACCTATACAAAGCGTTGAAGCTTGGGGAGTTTTGTTACATTCTAAATACACGGCAGATGGGCAAGTCAAGCCTCATGGTTCGCATGATACACCATCTTCAGAAAGAGGGGTTTAGTTGTGCGGCGATTGACATGACCCGCATTGGCAGTGAAAACATCACTCCTACTCAATGGTACAAGGGATTAGCAGTGGAGTTATGGCAGAGTTTTGACTTGCTAGGAGCGGTGAATTTTAAAGCTTGGTGGAATGAGCAAAAAGATTTGTCACCTGTCCAGTGCTTGAGTCGGTTTATACAAGATATCCTACTAGATAAAGTTAAAAGTACACATATTTTTATTTTTTTGGATGAAATTGATAGCGTCTTGGGCTTAAATTTCCCAGTTAATGACTTTTTTGCTTTAATTCGCTTCTGCTACAACCAGCGCACTATTAATCCAGAGTATAAACGTTTAACCTTTGCTCTCTTTGGCGTAGCAACACCAACAGAATTGATTACTGATTATAAAAGAACGCCCTTTAACATTGGTCAGGCAATTGAACTAAAAGGCTTTCAAGTGCATGAAGCTCAACCTTTGCTTCAAGGATTGACAGAGAAAGTCAGTAATCCTCAAGTGGTGCTTAAAGAAGTGTTAGCCTGGACAAGTGGTCAGCCTTTTCTAACCCAGAAGCTCTGTAAGCTCATCCGCAGTTCTTCATCCCCTATTCCGACAAACGGTGAAGCCGAGTGGATTGAAAACTTGGTGCGAACGAATGTGATAGACAATTGGGAATCCCAGGATGAGCCAGAGCATTTGAGAACCATTCGCGATCGCATCCTCAAGAGCGATCGGCAACCTGTGAGGCTACTAGAGCTCTATCGACAAATTTGGCATCGAGGAGAAGTTGTCTCAGTTGATAGTCCAGAATCAAGGGAATTGCTCTTGTCGGGACTAGTAGTCAAGCAACAGGGTTCTCTCAGAGTCCGTAACCGTATTTATAAATTTATCTTTGACAACAGTTGGATTGAGCTGCACGTCTAAGTTTAAAGACTCTCGGCTCAATCTCCTATAGGTTTGATAAAGAAGACTGTAAGCACAATTAGGGAGGTTATACCAGCGCTGAAGTTTTGAGAGATCCTTTCAACAACTACCACTGATACCAAATAAACAGGATACACTGAAAAAATTGCTGATATTCCCGATATTAACAATGAGGCTAGTACTAACCCAATTGCCCAACGATGCTGTAGTCCAGCCTTAGCACCATGGAAGTTGGCACCGATCAGATTAGCATTGGTAAAGTTTGCCCCTCGGATATCGGCTTCACTGAAGTCTGCTTTGGATAAGTTTTTCCCCTTGAAAGATTGTCCTCTGAGGTTTTCACGGCGGAAATCCCTTTCTCCTTCTCTATATCGTTCTAGAACCTCGTCAGTTTTCATGCTGTCAGCCTTGACTGTCCTTAACTTTAACGGCGTAAGTTAGCTTGCTCATGCGTTGCCAAATAGCATAGCGCTTTATCTATCTGCGAGAGTCACAAGTTTTACACAGATGGTTGGGGAGCATATGAAAGACATTTAGAGTCAAAAAAACCTGTGATTGGTAAACAAAACACACAGAAAATAGAAAACAAGAACCTGAATTTACGGACGCGTATTAAGCGTTTAGCTCACAGAACGATTTGTTGTTCTAAGACAATACTTATGCATGATGTGGTAATTAGATTATTTATCAATCGCTACGAGTTTGGGGCTTAACTGAAACGTATTGGTTCAAACCCCAGTACTCAAGGAAAACTCATTTGCCTTGATTACGCGGCACCCGTACTTCAGCAGTAGCTTGGCTGACATTGCCAGCAGCATCACGCGCAGTGTAAGGTTTTATGCATCAGCACTTTTCAGTTCGCCAACAAGTTCTTGTTTTCTTAGTAGTAGTTCTGGCTACTTATCCTGTTAGTCTCTTTTTCGCTCTATTTCTACCTCTTGCACCCATTTCTAATATTTTAGGTTTTTTAGCATTAGTTAGTTACATCGCTACCCTACTTTCAAGCCTAGTTAGAATAGTTTTTCTGACTAATAGAAAGAACCAATTTTTAACTTAGTTACTCAAATATCGCCGCCATTTAGGTGTCGCTGCTTTCAGTCTGGGACTGAATCATGGAGTTTTACAAATCATCCAGAGACATTTGAATTTACTAGACTTACAGACATATATAAAGTATTTTCAATGTTTTTCACTCTTGTTCATTTTCACTCTGCTAGCAATTACCTCTAACGACCAGACTGTAAAAAATTTAAAACAAAAATGGAAAAAACTACACAAGTTGACTTATTTAGTAATTCTCCTATTGCCCTGGCATATTTTGTTCCTGAGAATGGTTCTAGCAAACACGCGCATCGGTTCCAGTTATCGACTATGCCCAATTTTTGTTTACTAAAAGTAAACACATTTGCAAACAATCCGCCTCATAGCGATGCACCGCCGTCACCGTCACAGCTATTGACTGTAAGTACTCTCATACTGAAATCAAAGAACCTGTTATCCAGCGTTTTTAACGTTTCTTTTACTTCGCCTATCTGGGTGTCTAGCCCGTCCAGACGCTTTTCAATTACATCTAACTTCTCTAGCTTCTTGTCAATGGTATCTAGTCGAGTTGAAATATTTGTCAACGCAGATTCAACTTTGTCAAGCCGATCAACGCCGCTAGTCATGTGCACCTCCAAGGTGTAAGGGTGCGGCAGACAAAATCGGTGATTACGGTCATCACGCCGACACCTCATCTGGAACGTACCGGATCAAGTCAGCTGGTTGACACTTAAGTACTCGACACAACTTCTCTAGAGTGTCTCTGTCCAATCTAGGCGGCATTTCATAGGTGTTTTTTAATTTATTAACCGTAACCCGATGCAGTCCCGCTGCTTCCGCTAATTCCCTGTACCCCATCTCACGGTCAGCCATAACCGCTGCTAACCGCCATTTCATTGGCATACGTTTCCATGTTGCGCTCATCATTACCATTTTAGCCTTGAAGACTACTTTAGCCTTAAGGACAACTATAGCAGCACATACGTAGATAGAGTAAATTTATATTGACTATGTTAGTTGAATCGACTAACATAATAGTTATAGAGGCACCTTCAATCGCTTTAGCCTGCACGTCTTGGACTGCCTGCTTGATGTCCGCCCTGGTGGCCCCTCGCTCGACAGTCCGCACTGATACACCAAGTTGAGCCAAAAAACACATCTTTGCCACATCACCAGGGTTTCCACCTATGCGTCACCTATGAGTCACCAACGTGTCACTAAATTGCGATTTCCGTTGCCCAAAATGAGGGTTACAACGAACCCAAACATTTGGGTTCGTTTTCGGGGTGGCGAGCTTCAATCCGGCAATCGGTACTGACTCACAATCCGCTTAGCGAACTCTGGCACATGGGCTGCTAATTTCTCTGAGTGATGCCGCTTCACATAGAGATAATTGCGGGTGAAGTGAGAGTCAATTGAGAAACGGGCATACTCTAGACCCTTGGGACCAATCTTTTCAATCACCACACCCATCAACTGGGCTGCCCACATCGGGAGGGTGACGCCTTTATCGTAGGCGGGGATACTTTGTTGCACGGCTTGGCGGCGATCGCCTTTAGACATCACCGGCTGCGTTTCCAGCTGCTCTTGCACCAAGTCCAGCATCTCCTGCCCTCTGTCATTACGCACCACAATCCACTGCCATCCAAAAGGAGCGCCCATATACCCTACAACTAAATCTGCCAGGGAATTGACGTAATCAAAGCAGCTCATACAAGAGGGAGCAAAGACATCCTTGAGCTGATTCGTCTTCAGCCCAAAGAAAGGCACTGTTTCAACAGAGCCATCCTCGTGTTTAAAGTGAACCCGAAAATCCTGCATGAACTCGTAATGCACCACTGTCTTTGGAGAACGGCTGGTTGTCTCCAGGAATTTTTGCAGCCCCGCACGGTTAACATTGTCTACACAGGGCGTCCCCAAAACATAGAGCTTTTCTAAACCCAGTTGTTTTTCCACTGCCCTTAATGCCTGGATTTGGCAACCAACGCCAATTACTAATAGCCGCTTCATCCCGGATTGTTCAACTTGCTCCAACACAGAAAGATTAGGTGACAGTGTTGGCTTATTTACCCGTGCTGCCAGAATCTCCTCTGGGGTACGGGCGATGATTGGCATGGGTTGAAAGCGGTCTGACTTTGTGTTCTGGACGCAGACGACACCTTCGACGATGCCGCTACTCAGCATTTCAATCGCAATAGTACTAACAATCCCCGTCCACTGCGCTCCAGGAATCGGCTCGGTTTTACGAGCCGCCATCATAGTCTGGTTGACGCCAAAATACAGCTCATCGGGATTATCTAAGTTGCGGCTACGATCATGCGTAGATTCTTCCAATTCAGCGATTTGCTGATTCAGGAAGGCACAAGCTTCTTTGACGTAGTGGATGTAGTAAGTGTCACATAGTCCACACTCGCTACAGAGTTCTTTGGCAGGACGGCGGCTAGAGGGTTTTAAGGCTTTGGCTTTTTTATGCTTGGTAGAATCAACTGAGGTCATAAAAATTCAATGTTTAGCTCTGCTTCAACAATAAGGAGTCAGGAGTCAGGAGTCAGGAGTCAGGAGTCAGGAGTCAGGAGTCAGGAGTCAGGAGTTACTTGGTTACTATTGCAAGATTCCAAGTTACAAATCAAGTAGGATTGCTATATTCAGCTAGTCTACAGTTAGGTTCGCTACAATGAAAGACTAAAGCTCGCGGCCCCAGTTATGTCTCTGCCAATTGTTGCAATTATCGGACGCCCGAATGTGGGCAAATCAACCATCGTCAATCGCCTAGCTGAGACGCAGTCGGCGATTGTGTATGACGAACCAGGTGTAACACGCGATCGCACCTACGCCCGAGCTTACTGGAGCGATCGCGAGTTCCTGGTAGTCGATACTGGTGGCTTAGTATTTGACGATGATACAGAATTTTTACCATTAATTCGCCAACAAGCAATGGCAGCGCTCACAGAAGCGAGTGCAGCAATTTTTGTGGTAGATGGTCAGAGTGGTCCAACAGTATCTGATGAAGCGATCGCGGAGTGGCTCAGGCAACAACCGGTGCCAGTGCTGCTGGCTGTAAATAAATGTGAATCCCCAGAACAAGGTCTAGTTCAGGCGGCTCAGTTTTGGGAACTGGGATTGGGCGAACCATTCCCAGTTTCAGGTATTCATGGCAATGGCACTGGAGAGTTGCTAGACGAGCTGATTACTTACTTACCACCAGTCGAGGAAATTCCCGCAACAAATGAAATCAAAGTAGCAATCGTCGGACGCCCCAACGTGGGCAAGTCCAGCTTGTTAAACGCCTTGGTTGGTGAAAATCGTGCGATCGTCAGCCCCATCTCCGGCACCACCCGCGATGCTATTGATACCGTGATTGAACGGCAGGAGCAAACCTACCGCCTGATTGACACCGCTGGGATTCGCAAAAAGAAAAATGTGGAGTATGGCCCCGAATTTTTTGGGATTAACCGCGCATTCAAGGCAATTCGACGGGCGGATGTAGTTTTGCTCGTAATAGACGCTATAGATGGAGTCACCGACCAAGACCAAAAATTAGTTGGGCGGATTGTGGAAGAAGGACGGGCTTGCGTCCTCGTCATTAATAAGTGGGATGCTGTAGAAAAGGACTCTTACACAATCTACGACTACGAAAAACAACTCAAGGAACGGCTACATTTTATCGAGTGGGTGGAAACAATCTTTGTCAGTGCCAAGTCTGGTCAGCGTGTGGAAAAGATTCTAGAGCTGGTCAACACAGCAGCAGCTGCACACAAACGCCGGGTGACCACCGCTGTAATTAATGAAGTGCTAGAAGAGGCAATCAGCTGGCATTCACCGCCAACCACCCGCCAAGGGCGTCAGGGAAAAATTTACTACGGCACCCAAGTTAGTGCCCAACCGCCAGTGATCGCACTGTTTGTCAATGATGCCAAACGCCTCAACGACAACTACCGGCGCTATATCGAACGGCAATTCCGACAACAGCTAGGCTTTACCGGCACCCCAATTCGCTTGATTTGGCGGAGTAAAAAAGCCCGTGAGGTGGAAAATAGCGGTGCCAATCGAGCCACTCGCGTTTAATTATGGATTTACTGCGATCGCTGCCACTGGGACTGTATCTAGAACAACCAGTAACATGGCTGCATAAACTGGACCCGCGAGTCAAGTTTGCCTGGTTGATGAGCTTTCTGACAACCTACATTCTGGCAAATTCTGTCTGGCGTGTGCTGCTGGTGGGACTGCTGATTCTTGTAACCTTCACAGCCGCGATTCCGCAGCGGGTATGGCGGCAGCAAATGGGCTGGCTGTTGATGCTCTCGTTTTTTGTTCTAATCCTAGGAGTCATCATGCCTGACGGCATGGGTGTAAAACCCGTGCCTCGCCTACCAGTTAACGATCTGGCGAGTAATCTGCCTCAACCGACCGATTATCACTATGTGCTGATAAAGCAGGGTTCGCTCAAGGTTACTCGCCACTCCCTGGATCTGGCAATAAGCATAAGTACAATTTTGTTTAATGTGATCTACAGTACCAACCTGTACCTGCTCACAACCGCGCCAGAAGAAATTACCGCCGGGATTGAGAGTTTAATGAAACCCTTGCGACGGCTAAATTGGCCAGTTACTGAAATTGTTCTAACTTTAACTATGTCATTGCGGTTTATTCCCCTCGTTCTGGAAGAAGTGCAGAATCTAATCCGCTCTGTACAAACACGGGCAATTAACTGGAAAAAGCTGGGCTGGCGGGGAGCTGTGCGGGTATGGATGATGGTCGCAGAGCGGCTGCTGGAAAATCTCCTGTTGCGGGCGGAGCAGATGGCTAGTGCGATGATGGTGCGGGGTTTTACCAGTCCAAATACCCATCGAGTGCAGTGGCACCAGTTGCGAATAAAAAGAATTGACTGGATTGCCATAGGAAGTTTGGTGGTGTTTTGGGGAGCGCGGCTGCTCTGGGGAAGTGAGACTTAAAGAGCGATGATGCGACTGGGAACTGATGTTGTTTATATTCCTCGGATACAAGCGGCTATTGATCGCTTTGGCGATCGCTTCTTGCAGCGGGTGTACACTCCAACTGAACAACAGGATTGCGGGTACGGTAAAGATACCAGCCGACGCCCTTCTATTAACCAGCTGGCTGGGCGCTGGGCGGCTAAAGAAGCCGTTGCCAAGGCACTAGGGACGGGGTGGCGGGGTTTCGGCTACACAGATATTGAGATTCGACGCCAGCCTAGTGGTGCGCCAACCGTCCATCTGCATCGGGCGGCGGCAGAGATGGTACGAGATTCGGGTGAGGATCAGTGGCATCTAAGTTTGAGTCACGATGGAGATTATGCGATCGCCACCGCGCTCCTCGTTTGCCCAGATGTCAAGACATTGCCATCCAACTCAACTGAATGATTTCAAATCAAGGTATTATCTGCATAATCTGGCAACTCGCCTTCTTGAGATGGGCATCCGTAGTCTCAATATTTGATGAACTCAGAAACTTACTTAAATCATCCAACTTGGGGTTTGCTTTTTAGAGTCTGTATTCTTGAAGAACACCAAGAACTGTTCACCACCCTCTATGCCCAGCGCTTATTTTTTTTAGTAACAACTGGAGCTAATGGTCTTAAATTTGACCTGATCAGCCGTTCCGAGGCTCGCCTGATGCTGGAAAATCGCTTACGGCTGCTGCGTCGCGCTGGTCAATTGCCGGAGTACGAGCAACTGCAAACAATTCTGCAACGCACCTTCCCATGATAAGTTCGATTGCCGAGCGCATTGCCACGGTTCGCCAAAACCTCCCGGCTTCAGTCAAGCTGATTGCAGTCACTAAGCAGGTTTCTGTAGCAGCAATGCAAGAAGCATATAGAGCTGGAGTTCGTGATTTTGGCGAAAGTCGTGTCCAAGAAGCAGCCACTAAACAGGCTGAACTGCAAGATTTAACCGATATTACCTGGCACTTCATTGGACGTTTGCAGAGCAATAAAGCGAAAAAAGCCTTAGAACAATTTCAGTGGATTCACTCATTAGATAGTTTGACATTAGCCCAGCGATTAGACCAATTGGCGCAACAGATGGGCTTGATGCCAAAAGTTTGCCTCCAGGTCAAACTTCTAAGTGATCCCAACAAATCCGGTTGGACTGTGCCTGAACTCCTTACCGACCTCAGCAAACTGAATCAATGCGAAAGTTTGCAAATTCAGGGTTTGATGACAATTCCTCCCTTAGGACTGAATGAATCCGAGGTCTTGAGCGTTTTCGACCGCACCCGCGAACTCGCCGCTAAAATCCAGCAGCAAAATTGGTCTCATATTCAAATGCAGCAGCTTTCGATGGGAATGTCAGATGACTATCAACTGGCAGTTCGAGCCGGTGCGACAATGGTGCGGTTGGGGCGAACTTTGTTTAGAGATTTCTGAAAATCGCGCTTGACAAAAGATCTAGGTTTGCATTCTGACTTATGACTTGTAATATGACATAGTATCATAGTTGATAAAAAAAGCTTTTCACAGTTAACTATATATGTGATTGAGTGGAAATTAGCTAAGGAGAATTGAATAGTGAAAAATATCTTTTCGAAGCTCCGAGATTTTGTTGGCCTTAATGATCCAGTGGAGTACGACGAGTACGAGTATGAAGAAGATGGGGAGCGGTACGAAAATCCGTACCAGGAAGTAAATCCCCCACCGACACCACAAGAAGAAGAGCGTCTCCAGCGTCGTCGTACGCGAGAGCGGATCGCAGTTACAACACCGCAAGAAACGGGGTCAACGATGAACAATGTAGTCGGGATGCCAAGAGCGGTCAATAGTATTGCGGAAGTAATCGTCATGGAGCCGCGCTCGTTTGAAGAAATGCCTCAGGTGATTCAAGCATTGCGGGAGCGCAAGTCCGTAGTGTTAAACCTAACGATGATGGACCCGGATCAGGCGCAGCGAGCGGTGGACTTTGTCGCAGGTGGCACTTTCGCCATAGAGGGTCATCAAGAACGAGTTGGTGAGAGTATCTTTCTGTTTACACCCATCTGTGTTCAAGTCACTAGTCAGTCTGGCGTCGTTCATCAAATGCCGCACCCCCAAGTAATTCACCCCCGTCCAGTGACTCCTACTCCCGCTTGGACACCGGAATCAACTAGAATAGCTCAGTCAAGTTAGTGGCAAAGAAGGGGCA
>JAABUZ0100003135.1_pt1 | contig 25315 bp, 27 predicted proteins | sample 5562091 | NCBI WGS metagenome assembly JAABUZ01 (sample SAMN12813069, study PRJNA571459) | rock metagenome | isolation source: Antarctica rocks | place: Antarctica: Victoria Land, Linnaeus Terrace sud | collected 2015-12-21 | reverse complement strand
CGGATCGGGCTGTAGGAGAAGGTAAAGTAGCATTCCTCGACGTAGCCGTTGCGGTCGAGCAGCAAGAGTTGATCTTCTGACCACGTTGCCTCGCCCCGTGCAAGCACGCCGGTGAGCATCGGCCCGATAACGTCCCAGATCTCCGGCCAGCATTCTCGGCCGCGCTGTCCCATCGCTGCGGGATGTTTCGTTGCCCCGAGGATTGGGCGATAGGCGTCGTTGTAGAGCATGACGAGTGCTGGGCCCCACCAGATAAGCATCGGGAAGCGCGAGGCGAGACAGATACTGACGGCGGTGCGCAGGCTCTGCGGCCAATCACTGACCGGCCCGAGCGGCGTGGCGGACCAATCGAGCGCGCGCATGAGCGCTCCCATCTCGCCGCCCGTGAGTACCGAATCGGTCGCCGGGCGCTGGGAACCCTCATCGCTCGTCATCACTCAACCTCGTGTCAGTTTCTTACTGCGCAACAGTCAGGTCGTGGCATAGTATACATGAATGGTTTGATCGGTGCGATGTACTCTGAGGAGTTTCAGCCTGCACGGCCCACTGCTTGCCATCCGTACCGATGTGGTACCCTGTACGATGCGCTGGCGGCGGGGTGCCGTCGGCAAGTGGAAAAGGGGCCCTGGTGTGACGAATTACCGCGTCGGCGTGGTCGGCGGGACGGGGATATTGGGGACCGAACTGCTCCGCATCCTCGAACAGCGCCACTTCCCGATTCGTACCCTGAATATCTACGCATCTGACCGCTCGATCGGGCAGCGCCTACCCTTCGGTGAGGGCGAAATCAGCGTCGAACGCCCGCTTCCTGGCGCGTTCAAGCATCTCGATCTCGTCTTCCTCGCGTCTGGGCGGGAGGCGAACGCGCAGGTCCTCCCACACGCGCGGAACGCCGGATGCATGGTCATTAATGTGACCGGCCGCGAGAATACGAGCGAAACGACGCCGCTCATCGTGCCGGAAGTCAATGAAGAGATTCTGGCGAACGGCGCGCGGATCGTCGCCTGCCCGCACGATCTGACGATCCAACTCTGCCTTGTCCTCGCGCCGCTGCATCGGCTCAATCCGGTGCGGCGCGTTACGGTGACGGCGCTCTGCGCGGTCGGCTCGGCGGGCGCGGGGGCGATCCGTGAATTGACGGACGAGACACAGGCGGTCTTGCAGGGGAAGGAACCGGTCGCGCATATCTTCGCGCACCCGATTGCTTTCAATCTCCTGCCGGAAGTCAATGTCTTCCACGCGGACGGCTACTCGCGGGAGGAATGGCTGCTCGCGCAGGAGACAAAGCAAGTGCTCCGCGCACCGGAACTGCGCCTCTCCGCGACTGCCGTGCGCGCGCCCATTTATCAGGCACACACGCAGAACGTGCATGCCGAGTTCTCACGTCTCCTCAGCGCGGACGATGCCCGCCGTGTCCTCGGCAAATCGCCGGGTATCCGCGTCCAGGACGATCCGGCGGTCAGCCTCTACCCGCACCCGGTCGGCGTCGCCGGGCAGGATAGTGTCGCGGTCGGCCGCATCCGGGAGGATAGCAGCAACCCGTATGGCCTCGTCTTCTGGTCCGCGATGGATCACTTGCGCAAAGGCTCCGCTTTGAACGCTGTCCAGATCGCCGAAGCCCTCGCACACCGCAACATCATCTGAAGGAGATTGGTATGGCGGATGAGATTCGATACATCAAGAACATTCCGGGCGGGCGGGGCGATTTACCGTTCAGTCGGGCGGTCGTCGCGAATGGGTTTGTCTGGGTGTCGGGCGTCGGCGGCGCGAGCCAGACAAGCGGCGCGGGCGGCGGCACTATCGAGGAGCAGACGCGCGACACGATTGAGAACCTGCGCAAAATCCTCGCCGTGGCCGGGTCGTCGCTGGAGCGCGTCGTCTGGATTCAGGTCGGGCTGGCCGATCCGGCGGAGTACGCGCGCATGAACGCCGAGTATGTGAAGCATTTCCCGGACGATCAGCGGCCCGCCCGCGCGACGGTCAAGCTCGGCTTCGAGAACCCGAATACCAAACTGGTCATGGCCTGCACCGCACTTGCCGACGATAGCACGACGTAGGCATTCTTTGGAAAGCGAGGCGGCAGATGGACACGCTGAATGACGACGAGATCACCGTACGATTGGAAAAACTCACGGGCTGGGAGCGCAAGGGTGAGACCATTACGAAGACATATGAACTGAGTGACTTTACCCACGCGCTCGGCTTCGTCGTCGTGGTCGTCGTGATCGCCGAGGCGGTCTGGCACCACCCGGACATTACGATCCACAGCTGGAGCAAGGTAGACATTATTTGCAGCTCGCACGACGCGGGCACGATCACAAAGCGCGATGTGGACCTCGCGGACAAAATTGAGGAAGCGTACGCGAAGCGATAAATCGCGATTATGCGAGCAATGAGGCGTCGCGGCGGATCAGCCGAGGCGTCCCGCGTAGCGTCGCGAGATCGGGCGTCCCAGTCGCGAACATCGCGATACGGAGTGGGATCGCCAGTTCTTCGACGGCTTCTAGCACCGACTCTGTGGAGTGGGTAGCCGCCTTGAGAAAAGGGAGCGCAAGCCCGCACACATGCGCGCCGAGGGCAATCGCCTTCGCGACTTCCACGCCGTTCCGCAGGCCGCCACTGGCGATCAGCGGCATCGTCGGGAGCGACGCCGCGATGCTGACGACGCATTCCGCTGTCGGGATGCCCCAATCCGAGAAATGCGCGGCAACGCGCGCGGCCATCGGACTGCGGGCGCGGTGCATCTCCACCTGACTCCATGAGGTGCCGCCCGCGCCCGCGACATCAATCGCTGCGACACCCGCTTCCGCGAGTTGCCGGGCGATGTTCGGCGCGATGCCCCAGCCGACCTCTTTGGCAATGACCGGTACGCTGACCGCGCGGCAGACCGCTTCGATCCGCATGATGAGGCCATTCCACTGATAGTCGCCCTCCGGTTGCAGCGCTTCCTGTAGGGCGTTGAGGTGCAAAATGAGGGCGTCCGCGCCGATCATCTCCACCACGCGGCGACACTCGTCCACGCCGTAACCGTGATTCAATTGCACCGCGCCGATATTCGCGAAAAGCAGGATGTCCGGTGCGACATCGCGGACATGGAAGGTGGCGGCGACCGCCGGTTGCTCAACCGCGCTCCGTTGCGAGCCGACGCCGAGGGCGATACCGGTCGCCTGGGCCGCTTCCGCGAGGCGGCGGTTGATCGTCGTCGCTTCCTCCGTTCCGCCCGTCATGGAGGAGACGAGTAGGGGCAATCGCAGCGTTTTGCCGAGAAATGTCTGGCGCGTGTCAATGGCGTCGAGGTCGCGCTCCGGTAGCGCTTGGTGAACGAAGCGATACCGCTCGAATCCGTTTGTCAGTCCGGAGGCGACATCCTCATCGAGCGTGATGCGTAGGTGTTCGGCCTTGCGATGCTGGATTATCGGGCGGTCGTCAGGCATCGTGGTAATCCCGCTTACCGGCTGTGCAGCGTCTCTTCGCTGATGGAGCGCACCGCAGCGAAGAGCGTACCGGCGCGGGCAGTGCGCGAGAGTTGCGGCCGGGTGACGAAGGGGTCGTAGCCCTGACGGACGATGGCAGCAAGCATCGCGCGGGCGTCGGAGATGACTAACGCGCAATCGAGGCGCGCCCGCCCCCGGAGCATCGTCACGAGCGGTGCGCCGTGGTGGAGCACTGCGAGGACGCGTTCGATCTCGAAAGAGATCATCGCGCGGATATTCGTGTCCGCGTGGCGGTGCGCGATCGCCCGCGCGAGATCGTCATCAGAGACGCCGAAGAGGTGCATATCTTCTCGTGGGACGTAGACGCGGCCACGCGTGTAATCGCGCGCGATGTCGCGCCAGAAGGCGGTTAATTGTACGGCGGTGCAGAGCGCGTCACTATACTCGATCCGCTCGTCGTCCATGTAGCCGAGGATCGCCAGCACGAGCTGACCAAGCGGGTTGGTCGCGCGCGCGCAGAAGGTAAGGAGATCATCATACGTCTCGTACCACGGTGTGCATTGGCGTTCCCGTTGCGCTGTAATGAGGGCGAGGAGCGGGTCGCGCGGCAGATCGCGCGCGGCGAGCGGCGAGAGTACCGGGTGGTAGACCGCCGTGCCATCCCAGACGCGGTTGACATCCGCTTCCCATGCATCAAGGCGCGCCACATGCGCGGCTGTCGGCGTGCCCAGCGTGCGGGTTTCACGGTAAAAAGCGGCGAGGGCAGCGAGCGTTGGGCGATGCCGATGAGGAAGAAGCATCCCGCGCACCGGCAGGCGCGTCGCGCGGGCGCTGTGCGGCGCGGTTCGCATGCTCTGTAGTGGCATGTCTCTTTCGCTGCGTCGTGCCAGTTGCACGTTGTCCGTCGCGCGGACGTGCATAGCATTGGCCTTCATACATCTCCCTCATTGCCCCGCCACACAGCATTCGCTTGCGTAGCATGCTGACCAGTATAGCAGAGTGAGTCGCACGGTGGGGTGAATTGTCCGCTGAATCAGGCGCGTACGTCACAGGCAACGCTCGGTATCAACGGTTCGAACGACAACGGGAGCACTTTGTGACAGGCTAATCCTCCCCAAACGCGCTTTTTCCGACGATGGTCACTGTTACGTCATCCATCGGCGGGTTGTGCAGACCGGCGCGGACATCGCGGTAATACCGTTCGAGCGGCAAATGCTTCGTCAGGCTCTCGCCGCCGACGACGCGCATCGCGAGGTCCACGACGCGGACGGCGGTGTTGGTCGCCGTCATTTTCGCGGCAGCCACCCGGCCCGCGAAGCCGGAACGACGACCACCCGCAATGTCCCACTCGTCGGCCACCGGCCAGAGCAGCAAGCGGGCGGTGAGTAGGGCGATGTCTATCTCACCGATCTTCGCCTGAATTGCCGGTAAGGTAGCAATCGGCCTGCCGAGGCTCGTCGGCACGCGGTCGGTCGCGTACTGGATCGCCGTATTGCGCGCCGCCTCCGCGACGCCGAGATAGGCGCTGCTCACCGCCAGCGCACCCCACGCTCGATGATCGGTGGCACCGGGATCCGCGCCCTTACGCATCCCACCGATGCGGACGACATCAGCATCCGGCACGAACACATCTTCCAGCAGCACGTCATGGCTGCCGGTGGCGCGCATGCCGAGGCTGTCCCATGTCTCGATCACCGAGAGACCCGCCGCACCACGCGTGACGAGGAAGTCGCCTGTCTCCTCTTTTCCATCAATCCCCGCGAAGACGAGGAAAAAGGTGAGGATCGGGCTGAGCGTGCTCCATGTCTTACGGCCATTGATGAGCCAGCCGCCTTCGACCTGTTTTGCGGTCGTGTTCGGTCGCCCGCCGCGCGATGGGGAGCCGAGTTCCGGTTCCGTCGCAACGCTGTTGACCGTCGCACCATCCCGCACGGCTGCCGCGAAAACGCGTGCCCGGATGCCCTCCGGCCAGGCATGGAACTGTGCCTCGCGTCCGATCGTCGAGAGGGACATCGTGCTGGCGAGGGCGGTCGCGCCATTGCCGAGCGCCAGGCGGCCTTGCGCGCGGACGAACTCGCCGAGATTCGCGCCCATGCCGCCGTCTGCCTCGGGAACGGTGAGCGCGAGGTATCCGGCGTTCTCGAGGTCCGTGAAATCCGCAAACGGAAAGGTGTTATCACGATCATACGTGGCGGCGCGCGGGGCGATCGTTGCTGCCAGTTCGTCCGCGAGCGTAACAAAGCGCGCCTGCCGCTCGGTATATACTGCGTCGAGAATCGTCATGCCTGCTCCCTTGTCCTTTTTTCCTCGTGCAATCCCAACCGGGGCATCGTATCATGCCGCACCGTCATCATCGAAGGCGATGCCCTCTATCCGGCGCAGAGGCGCAAACGTAACCTTGACGATAGAGTGTATCCGCCCTACGATTGCGCGCATGCATTCAGATGGCGATCAGATAACGCAGCCGGCATTGCAGGGCATTCGGGTGCTGGAAATGGGCACCCTGATCGCCGGGCCGTTCGCGGCGCGCATCCTCGGCGATTTCGGTGCGGAGGTCATCAAGATCGAGCCGCCTGTGCATGGCGATCCGCACCGCGAGTGGGGCGCGATGACCGATAAGGGCGCGCTCTGGTTCCCGATCCAGGCGCGCAACAAGCGCTCCGTCACGGTTGACCTCCGCATGCCGGAGGGACAGGCGATCATCCGTCGGCTCGTGCGGGAATGCGACATTCTGATCGAGAACTTCCGCCCCGGCAGCCTCGAAAAATGGCACCTCGGCCCCGACGTACTGCGGGAGGAGAACTCCCGGCTGATTATGGTGCGCATTTCCGGCTTCGGGCAGACGGGGCCGTACCGCGCGCGGCCGGGTTTCGGCAACATCGCGGAGGCGATGGGCGGTATCCGCTACATCACCGGTTTCCCGGATCGCCCGCCCGTGCGCGTCGGCATGAGCCTCGCCGATCATGTTGCCTCGCTGTACGCAGTGGTCGGCGCACTGACCGCATTGCAATCCCGGCAGATGACGGGCATGGGGCAAGTCGTGGATGTTGCACTCACTGAAGGGATCTTCAGTCTCTTGCAGGATGCGCTGCCGCAATACACGACGCTCGGCACGATTCAGGAGCGCACCGGAAATGATCTCTTTAAGACCGCGCCATCGAATGTCTATCAGACCAAAGACGGCGTGTGGATGGCGATTAGCGGTAACAACAACAGTATTTTCGTCCGCTTGATGCATGCGATTGGGCGGCCTGATCTTCACGAGAACCCGCACTTGCAGACTAACCCCGGCCGCGCCGAGCATGCGCGGATGCTCGACGAGGCGATTGGGGAGTGGGCGCAGGAGCACACAGCGGGGGAAGTCTCAGAAATTCTTGAAGCAGCGGAAGTGCCGTTCGGGCCAGTCTACAACATCGCGGACATCGTCAACGACCCGCAATACCAGGCGCGGGAGATGATCCTCGACATCCCGCACCCGCTCTTCGGTAGCATCGCCATGCCGGGGGTCGTGCCGAAACTCTCTGACACGCCGGGGGAAGTGAAATGGCCTGCCCCGCCGCTCGGCGCGGACACTGACGAGGTGTTGCAGAGACTTGCCGGTCTTGACGACGACGAACTCGTACGCCTCCGCACTGCTGGGGTGATCTGAGATGGCCTCACTGTCGGAGACCGCTATCGAACTGCGCGGCGTGACGCGCGCCTTCGCGACGGAGCGCGGGCGGTATGTGGCGGTCGAGGATATCTCGCTCGCCATTCCGCGTGGTCAGTTCCTCGCGATCGTCGGGCCAAGCGGGTGCGGCAAGTCCACGATCCTCGGCATGATCGCTGGGCTGGCGAACCCAAGCGCGGGCAGCGTGACGGTCTACGGCGAGCCGATCAAGGGAATCAATCGCCGCGCGGCCTACATGTTCCAGCAGGACGCGTTACTGCCGTGGAAGACGGTGCTCGATAATGTCGCCTTCGGCCCGATGCTGCAAGGCGTCGGCAAGCGCGAATCCCGCGCGCGCGCGGCAGATTGGCTCGGTCGCGTTGGCCTGCACGGCTTCGAGGATCGTTACCCGCACCAACTCTCCGGCGGTATGCGCAAGCGGATCGCTCTCGCGCAGGACCTCGTCAATGAGCCGGAAATCCTCCTGATGGATGAACCGTACAACGGCCTCGATGTGCAGACCCGTGCGATGGTCGAGAATGAGGTGCTGGACCTTTGGTCCGGCTCGAACAAGACGGTTGTCTTCGTCACGCACGATCTCGAAGAGGCGATCTCGATGTCCGACCGCGTCGTGTTGCTCACGGCAGGCCCGGCCTCGCATATTAAGGGCGACTATACCGTTTCGCTACCTCGTCCACGCAATGTGCAGGAAGTCCGCTTTCTGCCTGAGTTTGTCTCACTCTACAAAAATATCTGGGACGGCCTGCGGGACGAAGTGCTCGCGAGTTACGAGAGACAGAGAGCAATGAGCAACGAGCAATGAGCAACGAGCAATGAGTGGGGTTGGTTTCCTCGTTGCTCATTGCTGAAGTGACTGAAGGGAGCGACACATGGGGGCGGTGGTGCGGCCCATCGAAGCGGAGATGCCGGTAGCGACGGTGAAGCCCGCGCGGAGGCGGCGGATCGAGCCGGGCATCCTGACGCTGCAACTGCTCGTGCTTGTTGCGGTGCTCGCGTTCTGGCAATTCGGCGCTGAGTTTGGCATCATCCGCAAGTTCTTCTTCAGCCAGCCGACTGAGGTCGTGCAGCGGCTCGGTGACTGGTTCATCCGCAACCGGACGATCTACCGACACATCGAAGCAACGTTCATCGAGACGGTACTCTCGTTCGTGATTGGCGTTGTGCTCGGTATCGTCTTCGGCTTTATTATGGCCAGGAGCGAGTTGGCAGCGAAAGTGTTCGGGCCGTACGTGACAATGCTCAATGCGATGCCGCGCGTCGTGCTGGCACCGATTTTCGTGCTCTGGTTCGGGCTGGGCCAGAATTCGAAGGTGGCGCTCGGCGTCTCGCTCGTCTTCTTTATCGTCTTCTATAATACCTTCCAGGGTGTCCGCGAGGCTGATCCGCGCGTCATTGATAAAGCGCGGATGCTCGGCGCGAGCAACTGGCAGGTGATCCGCTATGTGCAGTTCCCGTCCGCCGTGACGTGGATTCTCTCCAGCCTCCATACCAGCGTCGGCTTTGCACTCGCGGGGGTCGTCGTCGGGGAGTATCTCGGCTCCACGAAGGGCATTGGCTACCTCGTCTCCTTTGCGGAGGGGAATTTCGACAGTACGGGTGTGTTCGCGGGCATGACCGTTCTGGCGGTGCTCGTGATGGTGATTGAACTGAGTATTATTCCCGTCGAGCGGCGGTTGCTGCGGTGGCAGCCGAAGCGCGAGAGCGGGGCACGCGCACGCGAGGCCTAGGCCCGTGCGGAAGGAGCAGCGGACGTGAATAATAGCAGGTTTGGGAACGCAGGGTTGAGCCGCCGGAAATTCCTCGTTGGTGCGGCGGTATCGGCGGGCACGGCGATCCTCGCGGCCTGTGGCGGGTCGAGCGGCACGACGAACACTGCTGTACCCGCCACCGCCCCTGGGACAAAAGCGCCGACAACCGCTGCCGGATCGAGCGCCGCACCAGCCGCACAGACGACGACAGCACCGGCAACGGCTGCCGCGTCGAGCGCCGTCGCCACGTCGCCACCGTCCGCGACGACGGCCGCGACGAGCGGTTCAGCAGTCGCCGGGACGCCCGCTGCCACCCTGAAGCCGGAGAAGAGTAAGATCATCGTCGCCGTCGGTGGCGCGGAGCAATTCATCTACGCGCCCATCTCGCTCGCCAACCAACTCGGCTACTTCAAGGATATGGGCCTCACGGTCGAGATCGCCAACTTCTCCGGCGGTGCGAAGGCGGCGGAGGCGCTGATCGGCGGCAGCGCGGATATGGTCGTTGGCTTCTACGACCACACGATCCAGACGCAGCCAAAGGGCGAGAAGTTGCAAATGGTCTGCCTCTACGACAACTTCCCCGGTATCGTGCTCGAAGTGAACAGCAAGAACACGGACAAGATCAAGACAGCGGCGGATTTGAAGGGGCAGACGGTCGGCATCACTTCCGCTGGTTCCTCGACGCAGTTTCTGCTCAACTATTACCTGACAAAGAACGGTGTCCAACCCGATCAGGTGAGCATCGTCGCGATCGGCACGGGTAGCACCTCCATTGCCGCGATCCAGCAGGGCAAGGTGGTCGCGGGCATGATGGTGGACCCGGCGGCGACAAAGGTGGAGACAATCGGCGATGCTAAGCCCCTCTGGGATACGCGGACCGAGAAGGACACTGTCTCGCAACTCGGCGGCCCGTATCCGGCGGGTGGTGTCTACTCCACGGCGGACTTCCTTGCGAAGAACCCGAACACGACACAGATCATCGTCACTGGCAGCCTGATGGCGCTGAAGTACATCCAGACGCACTCGCCGGAAGAGATCGCTGCCAAGATGCCGCCGGACTACGTCGGTGGCGATAAGCAGAATTACCTCGACGCGCTGAAGAAAGACCTGCCGCTCTTCTCCACCACCGGCATGATGCCGACAGACGGCCCGCAGAGCGTCTACAACGTCCTCAAACTCTCCGATCCGGTCGTCAAAGGCGCGGCTAGCATTGACCTGATGGCCACATACACGAACAAGTTTGTCGAAGTCGCGGCGAAGCAAGTGAAATAGGGAGTAACGAGTAACGAGATGAATCCCGCATCCCACTCGTTACTCCAATCGGAGGTCGGAATGCATGTGCCGGGGCGCGTGACGATCATGGAAGTGGGGCCGCGCGACGGGTTGCAGAACGAGTCCGTCCTCGTGCCGACGGAAGACAAGGTTGCACTGATCCGGCGGCTGATCGCGGCGGGGTTGGTGGAGATCGAGGCGACTGCGTTCGTGCATCCGCAGTGGATTCCCGCGCTCGCCGATGCGGACGACGTAATGGCCGCCGTCCCGCGCGCAGGCGTGCGATACAGCGTCCTCGTCCCGAATATGCGCGGCTACGAGCGCGCCGCGCCGCGCCGGCCTGACGAGATCGTCCTTTTTTGTTCGGCGACCGAAGGCCATAACCGCGCGAATCTCAATCGTTCGACCGCTGAATCGCTGGAGCAACTGGCGCTCGTCGCGGCGCGGGCAAAGGCGGACGGATTCCAGCTGCGGGGCGCGATCTCAACGTCGTTCTGGTGCCCGTTCGAGGGGCGCGTGCCGCCCACGCGCGTCTGCGAAATCGCCCAGACGTACCAGGCAATGGGCGCGGACGAGGTCGGTATCTCGGACACGCTCGGCGCAGCGGACCCGCTGCATGTCAGCACGCTCGTCGCCGACGTACGGAGCGCCGTGGACATTGCCCTCAGCCTGCATCTCCACGATACCTATGGCATGTCGCTCGCCTGCGTTGTTGCAGGGCTGGATGCTGGAATTACGCGGTTCGATTCCTCCATCGGTGGCCTCGGTGGCTGCCCGTACGCTCCGGGCGCGGCGGGCAACATCGCCACCGAAGATTTGGTCTTCATGCTGCACCGGATGGGCATCGAAACTGGCATAGATGAGGACATCCTGATGGATGCCGCACGCTACGCTGAATCACTCGTTGGCCACCCACTCCAAAGCCGCCGGATGACCCTCGCGCACGCTGCTCATGCTGTCGCGCACTGAGTGGTAGCGTAGACTTATGAACCTTGATAACTTAATCGGGTAATCGTTGGGGACGCAGGCTGAAGCCTACGCTACCGGCTTATTCCCGCTCGCGCGGAATGCCCGCATCCTCGAATGCCTTTGCGATGACCGCGTACGATTTCGTTGCGGCGGCAAGAGCGTCGAAATCGGGGCGAGATTGCACCATTAGGCTGATCTCGACGGTGATGTACTCATTCCACCCTGCGCGCTCCATCGCTTTGAGGTAGCCGACATAATCCATCGTGCCCTCGCCGGGGATGAGGAACTGGTGATCTGGCGCGATGCCGCGCTCGTCCTTGATGTGCGTGTGGACGGTGTACGGCACGAGTTGCGCGACGACTGTCTCCATCTCCATGCCCTGCACATTGAAGTGGCTGATGTCGAAATGGATACCGAGCGCGGGCGAATTGACCTGTTCGACGAGCCAGATCGCTTGCTCCGGCGTGTGCAGCGCGTTGCTGACGTGCGGTTCGACGCCGACAATCACGCCAGCCGCTTCCGCATAGGCGGCGGCGTTGCCGAAAAGGTCCACCAACTCGTCTTTCACTGCTTCCCAACTGCTCGGTTCGCCCGCCGAGGTGGTGCTGACGGAGAGATGTTCACCCGGCTTCTGCAACTCCGCCGCGAGATCGAGATAGGTTTTGAACGTTTTGACATTTTGTGCGCGTTCGGTGGCCTCTCCTCTGAGCAGCGGCGTGTTGCCGGAAAGGCCGCAGAGGTCAATATGATGGTCATCGTAGAGTGTACGAATCCGTTGGCGTTCGGCGGTGCTCATCATTGCGGCATCGGTCGGCCAGCGAGGGATGACCGTCAGTTCGAGGCCATCGTATCCGAGCGCGGCACAGTGCGCGACCGCCACATCAATCGGCGTTTTCTGCATACCCCAGGTGCTAAAGGCGAGCAACATTCCCATCATTTGCTCCTACCTGGTAGCGTAGGCTTTAGCCTGCGGTTCCTCCTGTAGGAGTCCCACGGGAGGAACCGCAGGCTGAAGCCTACGCTACCAGCATTATGCCGATGCGACACTCGGAAGAAGGCCGAGATGTTCGTCAATTTCGCGCTGGTAGGCATCCACGGCGCTCGATTCGACCTCTGCGATGGTGACGGGTCGCCCGGCGACCTGCGACTCGAAGAGCGCGTAGACGAGGGCGACATCGCGCCGCGCCACCGCGCCATTTACCTCCGGTTGCGCGCCGGTGCGGATGCACTCCGCGAGTTCGTAATACTCCAGTGCGAGGATCTTGCGGTCCGTCACTGGGAAGTCGAAGGTATACGTCCACGGGCGCTCGCCGCCAAAGAGTTTCGCGGCGACGGGGCTGAGGCGATAGCTGGGCGCGTAGCCAAGAATCCGCTGGTCCATGATATCCGTGCCGTCATCCAGAATGAGGCGGATAGGGCGACCGTTGCGGTCTCCGGGCGAGACGATTGAGCCGCGTGTGCCGTAGATCGTCCGGCTTTGATAGGGGAGGCCGTGGCCCGCGTGATGGTCAATCCAGTGGGCGTGCGAGCCGTTCGTGAAGTTGATCATGCCGAAGATGGCGTCTTCGCCGGTCGCCGCGAAGGAGTTGGGGAAATCCTTGCCCCACTTCTCGTAGAAGCCGCCCGGGCCGCCGGTGCTCCGTTTATAGCGCGTCTGCTCGTAGAGGCGGGTCTGCCCGAAGGCGCTCTCGGCGTCGCCGAAGTAATACTGGAGGATGTCGGCGTTATGGACGCCCGCATCAAGCGTGATCGTGCCGGTCATCTTCTGGTGCCGCCACGGCGTGATAATCATGCTGTCGCGTCCGCCGATGCCGACTTCGAGAATGAACTGCGGATCGCCGATTGCGCCGTCGTCAATCAGAGACTTGATCAGCCGGTTGATCGGGTCGCGCCGGAAGTTCTCCGCGACGGAAAGAATTTTCCCGGCACGCTCCGCCGCTTCGATGATTTTGTTGCAGCCGCGAATGGTGATGGCGAGCGGCTTTTCGCACATCGTGTGGAGGCCGAGATCGAGCAGCAGCGTCGCTGCCGCGTGGTGCGACCCGGTGTCGGTCGGGCAGTCCGCGCCGTCCAGTTCAACTTCCGCGACCATCCGCGCGGCGTCGGTGAAGACCTGCGGGCGCACGCCCAGATGTTCCAGCGCCTCGTCCGCGAGGTCTTCGGCGTTCTGGCGGTGCAGGTCACAGACGGCGACGAGGTCCGCATTGCGAAACTCCGTGCGCGCCAGTTCCGTGAACCCGGTCAGGTGCCGCCGTCCCATCCCGCCACAGCCAACGATTGCCAGTCGCACGCGCTCTGTCATCACCCGTTCCTCCGTTATGCGATCCGTACCGCGATCCCGTCCAGGGCCGGGCCCGCTGCCGGGTAGCGCTTCATCACGAGCGGATCGTGCCCCGGAATAATGTGCGCGGGGGAATCGGCGAGGGCGCGCACCGTATCGAACGCATCGTACATCTCCGGCACGGTATGTACGAGGCTAAACGGGCGGTCCTCGTCAATGTTCGCGTAGTAGTGCGTCGCGTCCGACGCCAGAACGACGTTGCCCCGCGCGGTTGGCACGCGGACGACCTGCAAGCCTGCTGCATGCCCGCCGACACGATGGACAGTGATCCCCGGCACGATTTCCGCTGTTTCACGGACATACAGAACGCGGCGCGCGAAATTTTCCCGCACGAGAAACAGCACATCCTCCGACTCGACGAGCGCCCGGAAAACACCCCGGCCCGCATGTCGCCCTGTCCAGAAGGCCATTTCGGATTCCTGTACGGAGAAGGTCGCCATTGGGAAGCCGTCGAGGTTGCCGACATGGTCGTAGTGGAGATGGGTGAGGATGACATGCCGCACCTGCGCCGCGTCAATGCCGATCAGTCGCAACCCCTCCATCGGCGTGCGGAGATGGGTACGATTGCGGCAAGCGGCGACGGCGGCAGTGAACCCCGCATCCACGACGACGGTATGCTCCGGCGAGACGGCGGCCCAGACGAAGTAATCCATCGGCATCGGGCCGTCGTGCGGATCGCCCAGGTAGAAATTCTCGCCGCGTCGCGCCTCGCGCGTGGCATATTTCACCGCGTAGATTGCATATGTGGGCAGGTCGCTCATCGCTTCCCCTTTGCAGTGAAAATGGGTGGAGCAATCTTCAGCCTGCCGTCGGGATTGCAGGCTGAAGCCTGCTCCGCTATGAGGAGTGGAGGCTACGAAATGCCGGATGCATCGCGCCACTCGGCGATTACTTCGTGCGTGCCGTCGAGCCGCACGCCAGCCATTTCTTCGAGAATCGTCGCAATCGTTGTATGGCACTGCTCGCTCAGGCCGTGGCCGATGGCGAAGCGGTAGAGTTGCTGCGCGGCGGCGGCAACGAAGAGCGGAACCGCATATTCCTGACCGAGTTCGATGGCGATGTCGACATCCTTGCGCATCAGCCCAATCGAGAAGCCGGAGTTGAAGGCGTGGTTGAGGACGAAGGTCGGGAACTTGTACTCGCTTGACCACGACCGTCCCGTGCCGCTGTTGATGACGGCGAGCGCCGTCTCGACCTCGATGCCCGCCTTGACGGCGAGCGCGAGCGCCTCGGACGTGACGGCCATCGTCGTCGCGGAGACCATGTTGTTGATCGCCTTGATTGTATGTCCCGCGCCCGTGCCGCCAACGTAGTGGATCGTTTTCCCCAGCGCCTCGAAAAGCGGGATGTACCGTTCAAAGAGTAGTCGCGACCCGCCGACCATGATCGTCAGGGAGCCACGCTCTGCGCCTGCGACGCCACCGCTGACCGGCGCGTCGAGCATACTGATCTCCCGTTCCGCCAGCCAGCGGGCAAGCGCGACGGTGCGCGCCGGGACGGCGGTACTCATGTCAATCAGCGTGCTGCCCGGCATCATCGCGTTGCCCAGCCCTTGCAACCGCACGACGGCGTCTATGATTGTCGAGTCCGGCAGCATAGTGATGACCGTCCGACAGCGCGCGCCGAGCGCGGCCAGCGACTCCGCCGCCTCCGCGCCATCCGTGACGGCGAGATGCACGCCCTCCGGCGCGACGTCATAGGCGATCACCGGATAGCCCGCCGCGAGCAACCGCCGCGCCATCGGTAATCCCATATGCCCGATGCCGACGATGCCGACTGCCTCTTTTCGTGACTCCTCTGCCAATGCCCGCTCCTTCGCTGTGCTCATGGATGTCGGTAGCGTAGGCTTCAGCCTGCGGCCCTCTCAGAGAACGCAGGCTGAAGCCTACGCTACTATTAACTGGCGCCGCGCCCACCCTCGTGGACTTTGATGCTCGGCTCGATCCCTTGCGCGCCGACGACTTCACGCCAGGCATCGAAGCCGGCCTGAAACGCGACCGCGCCCGCCTCCGGGAAGGCGATCTCAATTGCTTCGAGAATTTCCTCTTTCGAGACGCCGAGATCGAGGGCAACGCGGATATGGCTCTGGATGTGCCCCTTGCTCGCCCGCATCACCGTGAGGCTGACGATGAAGATCAGTTCCTTGGTCTTGCGATCCAGGCGCCGCTGCTTCAAATACGCGGCGTCCACCAGTTCGTTCGCGGCCTTGATGAATTCAAAATCCTGCTGGACGGCGATTTTATGGTAATCGAGCACGTACCCGCGCTCCTTGACCATCGCGTCAATGTACGCTTGTTTCTCGTCCTGCGTCGCCATCGCGGCTCCTTTCGTGCGCTTCGTTCGTTGGCTGCGAACAATACCACAACCGAGTGTGATTGACGCTCGGTGATGCCGCTGCTACGCTCCCACGCAGGACGAACCCGATGGAGATACCGAAAGGAGCGCATGATGGACGCGAGCAAGGCATCATCCGCACAGGGGGAGCAGGACGCCGCACCGGCATCGGATTGGATGCCGACGGAGCGGATTAGTTGGTTTCCGATCCCGGAAGAGAAGGACCTCGACCCCCGTGTGGCGGACCTCGTGCAGCGGCAACGGGAGAAACTGGGTGCGCCAAACAATGTCGTCCGCGTGCATGCATGGCGGCCGGAGGCGATGCTTCGCTGGCTCGAATTCTACGACTATATCAATCGGGGGCCGTCCGGTCTGAGCCGGATCGAGCGCGAGATGATTGGCGTTGTAGTCTCTGCCGAAAACCGCTGTATGCTGTGACTGACCAACCACGGCACCGAGTTGCGGCGCCTGACTAGTGATCCCGTCAAAGTTGAGCGGATCGCGCAGGATTACCGGCGTGCGGGGTTGTCGCCGCGCGAGCGGGCAATGTGCGACTATGTTGTCAAGATCACGCGCACGCCTATCGAATGCAGCGAAGCGGACATCGAGGCGCTCCGGCCCCACGGCTTCTCGACCGAGGACATCTACGACATCATCAACACGGCGGCGATCTACAACTTTAACAACCGCGTCGCGAGCGCGGCGGGCTTCATCCCGGATCGCGCCTTCCACGGCACGTTCCGCGAGGAGAAGTCGAAGCGGGATTCGTAAGGATGATAGTTCCGGCAGCGTAGGCTTCAGCCTGCGATCCCATGACGAGGCGCGGGACGCAGTCTGAATCCTACGCTACCACTATAATCGGGAGGATGAATTGCACATCGTGATTCCGGATGACTACAACGATGTGTATGCCACCGCGCCTGCCGTCGAGCGTTTGCGCGAGCGGGCAATGGTGACGATCCATACGACGATGCCAACGTCGCTCGATGAATGGGTAGAGCGGCTGAAAGATGCGACGATCGCCGTCGCGAATCGAGAACGCATTCCGCTCACAGCGCCGCTTTTCGACCGCTTGCCGCGTCTGGAAATGATCGCGCAGACGGCAGGTGGTGGCAGCCACCTCGACCTTGCAGCGGCGACCGAGCGCGGCATCCTCGTCACCGGCACGAGTGGCGCGTCCGCCTCCACCGCCGAACTGACAATTGCCCTGATGCTGGCGGCGATGCGACGCATCCCATTTGGTGATGCTGAACTGCGCGCCGGACGCTGGTCACAGTTTGTCGGGCGGGAACTGGCGGGGAAGCGGCTCGGAATTGTCGGGCTGGGCCGGATCGGCAGCCAAGTCGCGCGGGTTTGCGTGGCGATGGGGATGAACGTGCGGAGTTGGAGTCCATCGCTGACCGAAGAACGCGCAGCGGCGGCTGGCACATTGTATCAGGATTTGGATGCACTGCTTGCCGAGTCGGACGTTGTCTCGGTACACCTGCGCCTCACGCCGACGAGTCGCGGCATCCTGAGCCGGGAGAAACTGGCGCTGATGAAGCCGAGCACGCTGTTCGTCAACACGGCACGGGCCGCGCTCATGGACGAGGATGCGCTGGTGGAGATGCTGCAATCGGGGCGGCTTTGGGGCACGGCGCTCGATGTCTTCGCGGAAGAACCGCTGCCGCCGGGCCGTCCTTTGTTGAGCCTGCCAAACGTCGTCCTCACGCCGCACATTGGCTGGGTCGCGGAGGAGAGTTACCGCGTCTTCATCGAAGGCGTCGTTGAGAATATCCTCGCCTACCTCGATGGTCGCCCCGTGCCGTTCCCACTCAACCTGGACGCAGTGGAGCATCGAACACAGAACCGATAGCGATATTCATCGAACTTCGCGGGGGCGTCTTCTTTGGTAGCGTAGGCTTCAGCCTGCGTCCCGTACAGAGACGCAGGCTGAAGCCTACGCTACCACTGCTATAGCGGGTCGAAGACTGGAACATCCCGCAGGTCTTCCTTCGCCATCGCAACGTCCGGCGTGCCGTAGGAATGAAAACTCTCCGGCAGCCGGAGGCCCCATGCCTGCCCCTTCGCACGCTCAGCCTGTGTCCAGACGATCGGTTCCCAGTCCGGTGCGAAGATCAGGTAGCCGCCGGAGAAGACCTCGATGCGGTTGCCGCCTGGTTCGAAGCAGTAGAGGAAAAATCCGTGCGTGACGGCGTGTTTGGATGGCCCTGTCTCGATGACGATGCCGTTTTCGAGAAAGATATCCGCCGCGCGCAGGATGTCCTCGCGGTTGTCGAGCCAGTAGGCGAGGTGATGGAGACGACCGCGCGCGCGCGTCGCGTCAAGTGTGTACGCGATGTCGTGGACGAGTGGCGTAACCGAAATCCACGCGCCTGCCTCGGTGCCGTCATCGAGGATGACCTGCTCGCGGTTCTTGAAGCCGAGATGGTTTTCCATAAAGACGCGGTTCGGCGTCACTTCCGCGCAGAGGACGTTGATGTGATCGAGCCGCCGCACGCCAACGCCCCGGCCCGTGTACCGTTGTGGCTGGTTTTTCAGCGCGGGCCGTAATGCGTCCGGCGCCTGGTATTTCTCGGCGTCATAGTACACCTCCATCAAATGCCCGTCCGGATCGGTGAACTGATAGCCCGGGCCGTGCCCGATGTCGCCTGTGATCCAGCCGTGCCCCTGACCGCTCGCCGCGAGCGCCGTTGCCCGCCGTTCGAGCGCTTCGGGGCTGATGGCGCGCCACGCGGTGTGACCTGCACCGCCGTGCGCCGCCTCGGTCAGTTTCAGCGTGTGCCGCTCGAAATCGCCCCAGCCGCGTAGGAAGACGGACTGCCCCTCGCGCGCCGTTTCCTCCATGCCGAGCACATCACGGAAGAACCGGAGGCTTTCCTCTGGCTTCGGCGTCAGCAATTCGACATGGCCGAGATGGGCGATGTCACGGATGGTCTCGGTCACAGTGGTACCTCCAGTAACGAGCAGTGAGGGAATCAAGCCCTCTCATTGCTTTCGCTCTTGGCGATCTCCTGGATGATCTGCGCGCCGAGGTTGGCGGCGGGGAGGCCACGGAAGAGGAAAGCGAGGTTGACGACCGCGCTCATCTCCTTCCATGTTGCCCCGGCACGCCGGGCGGCGATGGCGTGGAGTCGCGTCGCATCCGACAGGAGACCGAGGAGGATGCCGAAGAGCATTAGTTGCGATGTCTTGACGTCGAAGCATTCCGGATACATCGCCCGCGCCCGCATCTCCTCCTGCATCCGCAGCAGTTCGGGATCGAGCCGCGCGAGCAAATCCGTGCGCGCTTGAATACGCGGCGGCACGAAGCCAATCAGCCCCGTATAGAAGTCCCGGTACTCGTCCACCGTGCCATCGTCAATCTGCCGTTCCGGAAATGGCTCCATTGTCGCTCCTTCGTCGTAGTTCGATGTTTGGAGTTCGGTGTTCGAAGAAAGACGGGATCGGGCTACGAACATCGAACTGCGAACTCCGAACTCCGAACTCACCCCTTCTCCCACGTCCACGGCGGGACGGTCCAGCCGTTCAGGTCATACTCGCTCATGCATTGATCCGCGAAGGAAATGAAGGAGGTCATATGGCCACGGCCACGGGCGAAGTTTAGCAAGTCAATGCGGATCTGCTCGTTGTTGCCGGAGTAGTTGCGCTCGTACAATTCGTGGCGTGCGCCGAATTCCGTGCCGATCGCATCCCAGACGAGTTTGAACAGTTTGACGCGCTCCTCAGCGGTCGTCTCTGAGCCGCGATAGTATTTGTCAATCAGGGGTCGCAGTTCGGAGTTCTGAAGGTCTTTGTAACTGGACGGCGCGACGAGCGGGCTGCCACCGAGATAGGTCTCGAAGAGTAGGTGAATTGCCGCCCAGCATTGGTGCGAGAAGAGGCGCAGTGTCGCGGCGTCCTCGACCTTTGGGATGACACTATCGCCGGGGCCGGGCATCGGGTCGGCGCACATTGCCGTCGTGAGCGCCCAGATCAGGTTGCGCCAGCCGATCACCTCACCGAGGGCGACCTGTACGCCGCGAAACTCGTCCGTGCCGTTCGCGGCAATCCCTTTGGCGAACAGCCCGGCCATGAAGTCCAGTTTCGTGCCGAGCCGCGTGCCGGATTGGAGGTTGTAGCGGCTGAAGAAGCCGGACTCGCGATAAAAGGCGTTCGCCTTGACGACATCGCGGTAGACGAGCACGTTCTCCCACGGGATGAAAGCCTCGTCGAAGAGCAACACGGCGTCGTTCTCATCGAAGCGGCTGGAGAGTGGGTGATCGAAGGGGCTGATCGCTTTGTCTTCGTACGAGTTGCGGCAAAGGAGTTTTGCGCCCTTCGTGTCCATTTCCGCGATGAAGACGAGCGCGAAATCTTCCGCCTTACCCTTTTCAAGATTGGCGGAACTGTTCTGTGCGACGAATGTCGCGTTTGTGATCGCCGATCCGGTCGCCAGCATCTTCGCGCCGCTGACGATGATCCCGTCGTCCCGCTCCTTGACGAGATGGATAAAGACATCCGCGACTTCGTGGATCGGCTTCTTGCGGTCCACCGGCGGATTGACGAGCACATGATTGAGGAACAAGCCCTTCGATGCGTATTTCTTGTACCAGGCGAGGGCGTTCGCGCCGAAGGGAGCATAGAATTCCGGGTTCGCGCCGAGGCTTGCCATGAAGGCGGCTTTGTAGTCCGGCGTGCGTCCCATGAAGCCGTAACTGAGGCGTGCCCATGCTGCGATCGCTTCCCGCGCGTCGAGCAGTTCCTGCGCGGTCTTACTCGGCTGGAAGAACTTGTGCGTGCGGATGCCGTAGTCATCCACTTTCGTCAGTAGATTACGCTGTGCCGGGTCGTGGAGCGAGTCATAGAGCCGGGTAATCGAGCGCGCGGCGTTGCGGAACGCGGGATGCGTCGTCACATCCTTGACGCGCTCGCCGTAGATATAGACCGCACGACCGTCGCGCAAACTTTCCAGATACTCGTCCGCTGTCATGATCGCGTTGATTTCGGCGTCGGGTGTGGGAGATTCATGTGTTGTTATCGCGGTTGCCACCCCTGCCTCCTGTTCTCATCCGCGTTTCCCGTGTACGGGCAGCGTAGCAGGTCGGCGGCGTCACGACAACGCGGGAAGGGGCCGGGGGTTAGGTTCCCTTCCTGATCTCGCGCAGGTGCCGCTGGAACTGGAAGCGGTTTTCCAGCAAGGGCAGGTCGGTGACGAACGCCTTTGGGCCGACCGCCTCGACTTTCGCGACGATGGTCGTCATCTCGTCGGAGGCGAGCGCAGCATGGAAGGCAGACGTGAATTCCTCGACGGTGCGGGCCTGCGCGGTGCAGGCGATGCCGGCGGCCTGCGCCATACCGGCGATGTCGCTGCCCGTCGCAGTCGCGGTCGGGAAGCCGCCAACGCTCAGCAGACTCTCGTTATCGAAGACGACATGGACGAGGTTTTGTGGATGATAGCGCGCCATCGTCGTCAGGCTGCCGAGGTTCATCAGGATCGAGCCATCGCCATCGAGCACGACGACCGGCAGTTCCGGCCTGCTGAGGGCGATGCCGAGGCCCATCGAAGAGGCAAGGCCCATCGCGTGCTGCAAGTAGAAGAAATTCGGGCGGTGGCCGATGGATTGCACCTCGGCGGCGACCGCGCCCATGATCGTCACGACAACGCATTTCTCTAGTTCGGGATAGATCGCGGTGATTGCATCAATACGGAGCATCGGGTTCACTCCTCCCACATCAGGTCGCGGCACAAGAGGAGCGCGACAGGCTTGAGGGCCGATTCGGCGAGCGCCTGCCCCTTGCGGATGCGCGACGCGACATGATCGGGGTGGTCAAGCATCTGGTACGGGATGCCGAGGGTACGCAAGACGGCTTCCGTGACGCCGCCGCCCTGTGTCTGCCACGGGTCGCGTTCGCCGAACTCGCCGCGATAGGAGATCAGCATAAGGAGCGGGATTTTATAGAGGTGTGCGAGCGAGACGATGCCGTTGATGCTCTGCAAAAAGCCGTGGTTCTGCATCATCATCGCGGACTTGACGCCCGCCAGATGCGCCCCCGCCGAGATGCCGACCCCTTCCTCCTCCTTCGCCAGCCGGACGAGCGTTACATCGGGATCGTCCTCCGCCATGCGGATCAGATGCACCAGCCACGTCTCCGGCAGCGCCGACATCATCCGCACATCGCACGCCCGCAGCGCATCATAGATCAGTTGCGAGTTCTTCATCGAGACAGGCATACATCATCCTCTCCACGGTCCGTATCTCATCCGTATTCGTGGGTGGCATGTTGCCACCCACGATGAGCAAGATCAATAGGAAGGAGATAACGATAGATTCGTCTCCACGCCAAGCAAATTCGCGACATGAGATGCAATACTTTGGCCCAGAAGGGGCGGAACCGCATTCCCAATTTGCTTCACGATCTCGGTCCGGGAGCCCGCAAACGCGAAGTCATCATCGAATCCTTGCAGGCGTGCCCCTTCACGCGGTGTCAATGCCCGGTTCTGCGTTGGATGGATGCACCGATTCGATGCCGGATGTACGAAGTTCACAGTGATTGTTACGCTGGGTTCATTCGCTGCAAGACGTGAGTAGCATGAACTGAATCCACTCGTAATGAGGTGTCGGGGGATGCTGGAGATGTTTGGCCCTGAATGTCGAATAATTTCGAGCATCTTCGGTGTGTGCGCGGTCGACGCATGGAGCGTGAGCGCGGCGCAATGCGCTCGTCGCTCGCGTTGGTACTCGGTTTGGGGAGGGTCAGTATATTCATGCGCAGCGTGACCGCTTTCGAGACAGGGAAGGTCTCTAATTGCGTCAGCGACTGTTATTGCTGAGCGGAGAACTGGAGTGTCAAAGTCAAAAAGAGTTCGTTGTCTCGGCAGAAGCATCCGCTGCTTTTCCCGAATGCCGATTGTATCCGAATAGCACGCATGGGTTGGCTCGGGAAATGACAAGTCGATACCCGGTTCGGTACCAAGCATAATCAAACGCTCTCGTTTCTGTGGAACGCCGAAATGTGCCGCGTTTATTATCCGCCAATCGACACGATAGCCGAATTGCTCGAATACCTCCTGCATATAATTTAGCGTATCGCCGTTGTCATATGTAGCTAATCCAACAACATTCTCCAAGACGAACACCTTTGGACGGAAATACGCTACGTACGTAGCAAACTCTTGGAAAAGAGAATTGCGAGGATCCTCGGTGTTCGACGAGCGATGTGGGCGGATTGAAGAGAATCCCTGGCACGGTGGTCCACCGATGATAACGTCGATGTCGCCGCGTCGAACATTCAACCATTGCGACACTTTAGCGGGCTGAACCGATCGAATATCGCCAGCGATGCCGAGGGCGTTTGGGTGGTTGAGACGAAACGTCTCAATGGCAATACGCAAGAGATCAATCCCAAAAACGACCTCAAAGTGGCCTTCGTTTTCGAATCCTTTCGAGAAGCCGCCCGTGCCACAAAATAAGTCTATGACGCGAAACGCTGGCATATATTTCCTCCAATGCAGATGTACGCCTCCGGTGGAGACTATAGTCTCTTTGACGCCGATTGTCAAGGCTGTCACCATAATTGACGATTACCGTAGTGATCAAGATGAAGAGGAGATATGGTAGAGGCAGACGGAGAAACAATAGGAGCGATTGTTCTACGCCTCTTGCGTGAGGCCAGACAGCGTCATCGGATGACTATGGAGGAACTCGCGGATCGTGCAGGTGTGCATCGGACATATATCGGTCTCCTCGAGCGCGGTGAGAGGCAACCCACTATTGATGTCGTTGTTCGTCTTGCTGATGCCCTGAATGTGCGTCTTTCTCAAGTGATCGAGCAAGCGGAAGATCGTATCGCTCTCACAGCGGACCCCACACGAGTCGCGGTATCTGGTGGAGAAGTTGAGATCGTGCCAAGCCCGACCAAGCGCGTCGTTCGCCGCGATCATTTTCGCCCCGAGGGTATCCAGAATTTTCACCAAACGACGGCTTTCGATAGTGAGACGGTTGCGCTCGCGGTTGAATCTGCGTATCACACGCTTGATCTTATTGACGAGCAACTGATGAGTCGAGAATCACCGCCCATTCGCCATTTGGTTGAACTCGCTAATCTTTCCTCAATGCTTGGCAATCTCCTGGCTGGTGGTCTCGCCATCGTATCAAATGGGCTCTATCAACGGAACCGACCCCATGCATATCCGGATTTGCTCTCACAGGTAGACAGTTTACCGAATATCGAATTGAAAACGGCACTCGAAGGTAATATGCCAAAGGGGCATCACGCCAAAGCGGGGATGTATATTACTTTCCGATATGTCCTTGTGAGTCGCGCTGGAATTTACGTGCAAGGTAAAGACAATCGGGGCGAGATACCAACCATTTGGGAAATAAAGTGGGGATCGCTTGCGGAGAGCGACTTTTCCCTTAGCAACACTGAAGGCGATTCCGGTAAAACGGCGGTAATCAAATCTATGTCCTTCGCCGCAATGAACCTGTTGTATTATGATCCCGAGCTCAATCCCTATTCTCGTTCTCGCTACCCGATGTAGACGATCTATCACGCTGGCCAATAGACTCGCGCCCAATCTCGTCGAGTAGGTATTCCGTCTTAGCACTCTGACATGATGAGTTTACTACATTGCGAATTGTCCGGTATCGTGGGAGTGTCACCGCCGGGTCCTCCTCCGCCATGCGGATCAGATGCACCAGCCACGTCTCCGGCAGCGCCAACATCATCTGCACATCGCACGCCTGCAGCGCGTCATAGATCAATTGTGAGTTCTTCATTGAGACCCGGCATAGGGTCTGCCTCCTCGTTTACTGCGTCATTGCACGAGCCTTCATTTGCCCATAAATCCTCGGCTTGGCTGCTAGACGTTACCGCATGTCGTCATTTTCGCAGGCGATGCTGTAGTCCATTAACCACTTCTCTGCTCTCAGGCGCAATGGTCTTATTTCGCCTGTCACTTTTTGGAGATGAAACGAACGCTGATTCACATATACCATATGACTATTTGGGTCATAATAACGGTGATAGTCACGATCCTCTGACTGGGGAATTAGCTCATTTTTCCATTCACCGTTCACTTTAACTCGTCGCGACCGTACTTCAACGCCGATGTCAAACAGTTGCTTGCGATCTTGCTTGTACAGCCAATCCTCAAGCCTTTCATCGTAGTGTTCCAAGTAACTGCGCGTCGTGCGGCCAAAGATCAGCATGCCATCATAAACATGAAGCGCATCTCGTAACTGCTTGCAGCGGGCAGCGGTACGAGGATTTACCCTCTCTCTCGGTGACCAGAATAACTTTGATACGTTTCCGATATGGGTAATGACCGCGAATGCATAGAGGTTGAATTGCCTGATTTCTTCGCTGATGTCCCTCTTCTCACCAAAGCGGTTATTCAACTCATCATATGCAAGGGTCGTGAACTCGCATTGCAATTCTAGGTAGTGGCTCAGTTTGAATCTTTCTGTGCCTTGCGGTCAAGTAATCCTGCTATCTCGGTCACTGTCCACTGATGATCCGCGATGCCCGCCTTCATCGCCGGGGTTTGCCCGTTCAACGCCAT
>JAABUZ0100002124.1_pt1 | contig 25319 bp, 27 predicted proteins | sample 5562091 | NCBI WGS metagenome assembly JAABUZ01 (sample SAMN12813069, study PRJNA571459) | rock metagenome | isolation source: Antarctica rocks | place: Antarctica: Victoria Land, Linnaeus Terrace sud | collected 2015-12-21 | reverse complement strand
GATCGCCTCAGCGGTCTGCTGGGGCATATTGCGGTAGCCGACCATGACGCACTCGGCGCGCATCAGCACCTCGCCATCCTCGGCAAGCCGGATCTCCACGCCCGGCGCCGCCGGCCCCACCGTGCCGATCTTGACCTTGCCCGGCGGGTTGACGGCGCCCATGCCGCAGGTCTCCGACATGCCCCACAGCTCCGCGACCTCGACGCCGATCGCGTGGAAGAACTCGAGCACCTCCGGCGGGGTGGGCGCGGCGCCGACGTTGACGGTCACCGCCTCGTCGAGCCCGAGCATCTTGCGGAGGCCCGCGAACATCTCCTCGTCCGCCCGGCGCACCTCCTCCGCGAGCTCCTCGGGCACCTCCTCCCCGCGCTGCTCGCGGCGAACCTTCTCGAGGGCGGCGTCGAGCGCACGCCGCATGGGCTCTCGCTGCTCCTCGGGCTGCTGGGCGAGCATCGACTCGAGGCCCGACTTGATCTTCTCCCAGATCCGCGGCACCGCGAAGAACCAGTTGGGGCGCACCTCGGGCAGGAACGAGGCGATCTGGCGCGGGTCCTCGCAACAGGTGACGGTGCCCGCGAAGACGATCGGCAGGTAGTGGTGAGCGGAGCGCTCGGCGATGTGGGCCGCCGGCAGCCAGGAGATTACCCGCGCCCCCGGCTCGAGCTTGATGAGCTCCTGGATGCTCGCCACGCCGCTGATCTGGTTGCGGTGGGAGAGCTGGACGCCCTTGGGCGGCCCGGTCGTGCCCGAGGTGTAGATGAGGGTAAGGATGTCGTCGGGCTGCACCGCCTCGGCTGCCGCCTCGGCGTCCCAACCGGGATTCGAGCCCTCGACCTCGGCCAGCGAGAGGCAGCCCTCGGGCGCCTCGCCGTCCACCACGATGACGTGCTCGAGCTCAGGCAGCTCCTTCCGAGCCTCCAGGAGGCCGCCGAGCAGGGCCTGCTCGGTGACCGCGATCCGCGCCTCGGCGTCGCAGACCACGTACTGGACCTGCTCGGGCGAGTAGGTGTTGTAGATCGAGAAGGGGGTGGCGCCGACGGTGATGGCGGCGAGGTCGGCGAGGTGGAACTCCGGACGGTTGGAGAGCAGCAGCGCGATCGTCTGACCACGCTGCAGCCCGAGCGCGGCGAGGCCCCCGGCGAGGGCGTCCACGCGCTCGCGGGCGTGCGACCAGGTCAGGCAGACCGCGTCGTCCTTGGTGCGAAACGCGGGCTGGTCGGGGTGGGCGGCCGCCGTGAGACGGAAGGCCTCGGTGATGGTCGCGGCGTCCACCCCCGCGCGGGTCGCGGTGCTGCTCTCCATCGTGCCTCCCTCGACTCGACTCGGATGCTCGACGGGCAACGCTAGCGCAGGTCCGGCCTCGAGGGGGCCGCCCGTCAGCGCACCGCGAAGCCGCCGTGGCTGAGCGTGCTGATGTCGTTGGAGAGCCCAACGAGGAAGACGAAGATGACGAGCATGAAGCCCACCACGCTCGCGCGCTCGAGCACGCCGAAGTCGATCGAGCGGCCGCGTACCCGCTCGGCCAGAGCCCAGAAGATGTGACCCCCGTCGAGGGGAAGGAACGGGAAGAGGTTGACCACCCCGAGCGAAAGGGAGATCAGCGCGAGGATGAACAGCGCCTGGGTGAGGCTGGCGGCGAATGACTGCTGCGTGGCCTTGAAGCCGCCGACCACGCTGCCCACCTGGCCCTTCTTCCCGTGCTCGAAGAACTTCGGCGCCACGAAGACGCGACCGATCGCCCCGATGGTCGCGGCGGTGACGTTCCACATCGTCGAGACGCTCCGCCCGGCGGCGGCCGACCAGCCGACCGGACGCGTGACGACGTCGAAGCCAAACCCCACCCGCGTGCGCTTCGCGTCCGCGTCGTAGCGGGGCACGATCGAGAACGTGCGCAGGCGGCCGGCGCGTTCGACCGTGATGCGCGCCGGGGTGGTGGCGTGGCAGTCGGGGGTCGGACGGCCGGCGCAGCGATGGCTGGCGATCTGCCTGGAGATCGCCTTCACGTCACCTCGCCGCCCGTCCACCGAGACGATCCGGTCGCCGGCCTCGAGCTTCCCCGCCGCCGGGGGCGCGAGCGAGCCGTCGGCGATCCGGTGGCTGACCACCGGATCGCCGTGGCGATCGTTCACCGTCTGGCCCGTGTGGTGGACCACGAAGAAGAGGATCCCGAAGGCGATGACGAGGTTGACCACCGGACCGGCGAGGATGACCACGATCCGCTTCCACGCCGGCTGGCGGTAGTAGGCGCGGTGCTCGACCTCGGGGGGGATCTCCTCGTGCGGGTTCATCCCGGTGATCTTCACGTAGCCGCCGAGCGGGATCGGGCCGATGCCGTACTCCGTCTCTCCGCGGCGAACCTTGACGAGGAGTGGCCCGAAGAAGAGCGAGAAGCGCTCGACGCGCATCCCGACCGCCTTCGCGACGGCGAAGTGCCCGGCCTCGTGCAGGAGGATGAGGAGCATGAAGCCGACGGCGGCGAGGACGTAGCTCATGCCGCCGCCCGCGCGGAGACGAGCTCTCCCGCCACCGCGCGCGCCTCGCGATCGACGGCGTAGAGCGTCTCGAAGGAGTGCACGCGGCCGCTGCCCAGACGCTCGAGGCAGCGCTCGACGACGGCGGCGATGTCGGTGAAGGGCAGTCGCTCGCCGAGGAAGGCGTGGACGGCCACCTCGTTGGCGGCGTTCAGCACGCACGGCGCCGTGCCCCCGGCCTCGCCGGCCGCGCGCGCCAGGACGAGCGCGGGGAAGGCCTCCGTGTCGAGCTCCTCGAAGGTGAGCGAGCCGAGCGCGGCGAGGTCGAGCGGCGCGACCGGCACGTCCGCTCGCTCGGGATGGTGCAGCGCGTAGGAGATCGCGACGCGCATGTCCGGCGTGCCGAGGTGGGCCAGCGATGCGCCGCCCACGATTTGGATGAGCGCGTGGACGATCGACTGGGGATGCACGAGGACGTCGATCCGCTCGTAGGGCGTCCCGAAGAGGTGGTGCGCCTCGATCAGCTCGAGGCCCTTGTTCATGAGGGTCGCCGAGTCGATGGTGATCTTGGCGCCCATCGCCCACGTCGGGTGGCGCAGCGCGTCGGCCACGGTCACCCCGGCGAGCTCGGCGGGGCTCCGCCCGCGGAAGGGGCCCCCCGAGGCGGTGATCACGAGCCGCTCCACGGCGCCCACGGGCTCGCCCTCGATGAGCTGGTGCAGCGCGGTGTGCTCGGAGTCGACGGGGATGATGCTCGCGCCGGTCGCCTCCGCGAGCGGCATGACGAGCTCGCCGCCGACCACGAGCGACTCCTTGTTGGCCAGCGCGAGATCCATGCCCTCGGCGAGCGCGACCACCGTGGGACGCAGGCCAGCCGAGCCGACGAGGGCATTCAGGACGAGGTCGGCCTCCGACTCGGCCACCAGGCGCTCGAGGCCGTCCGCTCCGGCGAGCACCCCGCCCTCCCATTCCTCCGCCGCTCGGGCGGCGGCGTCGCGGTCGGCGAGGGCGATGCGCCGCACCCCGTGCTCCCGAGCCTGCGCCAGGAGCGCCTCCCACGACCCGCCGGCCGAGAGCGCGACGACCTCGAGCTCCTCCGAGCGCGCGACGACGTCGAGCGCCTGGGTGCCGATCGAGCCCGTCGAGCCGAGGATGAGGAGCCGGCGCACCGGCTCATTGTGGCAACGGTCCCGCGCGTCCCGGTGAACCCGTGACTACCCGGTGAAGCGGGGGTGCGGCGCTCGCCGCGCTCGGACCACGAGCACGGTGGTGCGCGCGCCGGTCAGCCCACTCGCGCTCGCTCTGGCCCCGTAGCGACCCGGACGATGGAGGACGTCGACGACGCTCACCCGTCCGCGTGCGTCGGTCCGCACCCGGTGGCCGGCGAAGCTCAGCAGGGCGCCGCGCACCGGCACCAGAGGAGACGTCGCGGCGGCGCGGACGTCCGGTGTGTTGCACGTGACCGGCCGGGTGCTCACGACGAATCCGAAGCGTCGCCGCTGGCCGGCCGTCACGCGCGAGGGGCGCACCGACAGGTGCAGAGCGCCCGGGGGGCATGGCCGCTCGGCGACGGGCAGGGAGACCGCGAGGCTCGAGACCTGCACGCTGAACGGCGTGTTGCTCGGGCGGTAGTACGGCGCGTCCTGTCCGCGGAGCTCGAGCTTGACCGTATGCCCGGCCAGGAACTTGTAGCCGTTGCCGTGGAGCTGGAAGGTCACCGGCCCGCTCTGGTTGTCGAGCAGCCGGTAGACGCTCCGGCTGATGAGCCGCTCCGTGCCGCCGGGGATGACGTCGTACAGGCGCGCGGCGAGCTGGCCGTTGGGCCCTGTGGTGGCGATGTTCGCGCGCACGGTGGGCAGGCCGAGGAGCGTGAAGCCGCTTCCGGTGACCGCGTGTGTGTAGACGGCGGTGCCCGGCTGGGTCTGGTCGGCGACGGTCTTGCACGCGTCCGACGTGCCGCCGGGGTCGAGCTGGGGCACCGGGTCGAACGCCGGGCCGTCCAGCGCGCCGCCCGTCGAGAGCACGGTCTGAGCGCTCCCGGCGCCGAAGCTCACCGTGCCGGGATGGAGCCCCGGCCAGCTCGCCGCGGTGAACGGACCGCCGTCTGGGGTGTCGCTCGTCTTCGGGCAGGTCTGGGTGAACGCGGTGACGCTCCCCGGGGCCGGGGCCGTGCCCGCGCCCATCAGCCGGGCCGCGAAGAAGTCCGAGCCCTGGGTGTTGAACGCCTGGTTCATCTTCGTCTTGTTCGAGCCGCGAGAGTGGCCGAGGTCGCCGAACTGCAGCGTCACCGCGGCCTGCGGGTCACGGGCGCGCAGCAGGTTGTAGATGCGCAGGGCCTCGGCGGGCGGGAAGAGGTCGTCCGTCCAGCCGTTCTCGATCAGGAGCGGGGCGGGCGCCGCGGCGGAGAGCTGCGAGAGCCCGAAGCCGCCCTTGTCGGCGGTGATCTCCTCGAGCCGCGACACCTCGTCGGGCGTCACGGGCTCGCCCTTGAGGACCTCGACGAACGCGCCCGGGAGGTCGAAGTCACGGTTGGGGCACGGCGAGCTCGGCGGGTTGCCGCAGTAGTACCCGGTGATCTGGCCCGACGCGAAGAGGCCGTTGATGAAGCTCTGGATCGGCACGCCAACCGGGTCGCGGCTTAGGCCGGCGGTCCGGTTGTCGAAGTCGAGGAAGCGGCCGTTGGGCAGCAGCGAGGATGAGAGGTCCGACCACGGCCAGCGCGGCCAGGAGGCGGTGATCGACAGGGGCGTGCCGTTGGGGCTCTTCCACGGGGAGAACGAGCGGTCCGGGTTGATGATCCGATCGCGGAGGAAGGCGAGCTCCATGCTCTGTCCCCCGCCGTAGGAGATGCCGGTCACGCCGATCGCGCCGGGCTTGGTGATGCCCTGATCGACCAGCTTGCCGAGGAGATCCTGCGCGTCGCGCGCCTCGAAGCGGGAGTCGGCGAGTCGGATGTAGCCGTTCGCGCAGTCACCCGAGTGGTTGGGCGTGGCCGTGGGGCCGCCGCCGCACGAGTGCCCGAAGCCGCGCACGGTGTAGTTGAGCACGGCGTAGCCCTGCTTGGCGAAGTAGTTGTTGTTGTAGTGGAAGACTGTCGAGCTCTTGCCCTCCGGCGTCGAGGACTCGAAGTCGGTCTTGTCCCCCCCGTAGCCGTGCAGCATCACGATGGTCGGGAAGGGACCGTCGCCCGTCGCGGGGAGGGTCACGTCGACGTCGAGCGGGACGCCGTCGAAGGTCTTGACCCCGTTCACGGTCCCGCCGGGGCCGGCCTCCCGGGTCGGGCAGAGGCGAACGCCGTGCTGCGCCGTGCACGCGTGGCCGAAGGGCGCCGGCACGGCCGCGCCGGCGGGCGCGACGACCGCGAGGAACGAGAAGACGGCGAGGCAGGCGAGGCGGCGCAATGGAGATCCTTCTCAGGGGGTGGACACTCGATTGTGAACGATTCGTTACCGGGGCGTCGCACTTCCCCCAGGACGGACCCGCTTTCAGAGCAGCGCCACCCACACGTAGTAGCCCGCCACGACCGTGAAGAGGACGGCGTCGAGGCGGTCCAGCGCACCTCCGTGGGCGCCGAAGAAGCGCCCGGTGTCCTTGGTCCCCGCCCCCCGCTTGATCGCCGACTCGAAGAGGTCTCCCACCGGCGCCGTGACGGCCACCGCGACGCCGAGGATGATCGCGTGGCCGCCGCTGAGCCACTCCTCATAGCGGCTGGCGGCCCAGACCGCGAGCACCGCGATCGCCATCCCCACCAGGAGCCCCTCCACCGTCTTCTGGGGAGACAGGTTGGGGGCGAGGGGCCGTCGCCCGAGCGCGCGGCCGCCGAAGTACGCCCCCGTGTCGCCCAGGAACGTCCCGAGGAGGACGTCGATCATGATCGCGTGGCCGTGCGGCAGCCGGATGAGCAGCATCGCGTGGGCCAGCGCCAAGCCGATCCAGTAGACCCCGAGCAGCGTGGCGGCGATGGGCGCCGTGGCGCTGTCCTCCCCCGGGCGGCCGACCACGAGGGCGAAGACGAGCGGGACCGTGGCCACGAGCACGAGCAGCACGTGGAACGGCGATCCGTACAGGGCGGCGAACACGAGCGCGATCACCGCGAGGAACCCGCCGATCTTCACCGGCCGGGTGCGCGCGAGCATCGAGTAGAGCTCGTGCAGGCAGAGGATGCCGAGGGCGATGATGCCCAGGGCGAAGACCAGCCCCCCGAAGTAGGTGATGAAGATCGCGAAGGCGGCGGCGGGCATGGCCACGATGACGCGGGCCAGCAGGTCCGAGCGGTCGTTTCTGCGCTCCGCGCGGCGCGCGCGTCCCGCGGAGGCGCTCACTCCGCCTCCCGGCCGCCGAAGCGCCGGCGGCGCGCGGAGAACTCCCCGAGCGCGGCCTCGAAGGCCGCCCGCGAGAAGTCGGGCCAGAGCTCGTCGCAGAAGACGAGCTCGGCGTAGGCCGCCTGCCACAGCAGGTAGTTCGAGATCCGGCGCTCGCCGCTCGTGCGGATGACGAGGTCGGGGTCGTGCATCTCCGGCGCGTAGAGGTGGCGGCGGAAGTCCTCCTCGCCGCCGCCCGCGAAGGAGCGGGCCGCGTCGAGGATCTCCGCCCGTCCGCCGTAGTTGAAGGCGACGAACAGCGTGATGCGGGTGTTCTGCGCCGTCAGGCTCTCGGCCCACTCCATCTGCTCCACGAGCGCGCGCGGCACCGGCTCGCTCCGTCGCCCCACGAACCGCATCCTCACGCCCTCAGCGTGCAGCTCGGGCGTCTCGCGCTCGATCCGCTCGGAGAACATCCGCATGAGCGCTGTTACCTCCTCGGCCGAGCGCGACCAGTTCTCGGTGGAGAAGGAGTACACGGTGAGCTCGCGCACGCCGAGCTCCACCGCGTCGCGCAGCCGCGCCTTGACCACGTCCGCGCCCGCTCGGTGCCCGTCGAGCACCGGCAGCCCGCGCCCGTGTGCCCAGCGTCCGTTGCCGTCGGTGATGATCGCGACGTAGCGCGCCCGCTGCGCTTCGGGGCCTGCGGCCGCGGGCGGCTCCGCCGCAGCGGAGGAGGTCATACCTCCAGGATCTCTTCTTCCTTGTGCTTCAGCGCGGCGTCGAGGTCGGCGATCTTCTGGTCGGTGAGCTTCTGGAGCTCGCCCTCGGCGCGGTGCTCGTCGTCCGAGCCCGCCTCGCCGGCGTCGCGCAGCTCGCGGAGGTCGTGCATGACGTCGCGGCGGATGTTGCGCACCGACACGCGGCCCTCCTCGGCGATGTTCCGCACCACCTTGACGAGCTGCTTGCGCCGCTCCTCGGTGAGCTCGGGGACCACGAGGCGGATGAGGTTCCCGTCGTTGGACGGCGTCAGGCCCACGTCGGATTCGAGGACCGCCTTCTCGATCGCCTTGATCGAGCTCTTGTCGTAGGGCTGGATGGTGAGCATCCGCGCTTCGGGGGCGTTCACGGTCGCGAGCTGCTTGAGCGGCGTCGAGGCGCCGTAGTACTCGACGTTGACCCGATCGAGGAGGGCGGGCGAGGCGCGCCCCGTGCGCACGGAGCCGAACTCGCCCCGGGTGGCCTCGACGGTCTTGCCCATCCGCTCGCGTGCGTCGCTCAGGAGCTCCCCGATCATGTACGCACCATCGTTCCCACGCGCTCGCCGGAGACTATGCGATCGATGTTGCTCTCGTCCCCCATGTTGAACACGTTGATCGGGAGCCGGTTCTCCATGCACAGGGCGAGCGCGGTCGAGTCCATCACCCGCAGGCGGCGCTCGAGCGCCTCCATGTGGGTGATCTCGGGGAGGAACTCCGCGCCGGGGTCCTCCGCCGGGTCGGACGAGTAGACGCCCTCGACCCCGTTCTTGGCCATGAGGATGATCTCGGCGTGGACCTCGACCGCGCGCAGCGCCGCCGCGGTGTCCGTGGTGAAGAACGGGTTGCCCGTGCCCGCCGCGAAGATGACGATCCGCCCCTTCTCGAGGTGGCGCATGGCGCGCCGCCGGATGTAGGGCTCGGCCACCTCGGAGATCGCGATCGCCGACTGCACGCGGGTGGCCACCTCCTGCTTCTCGAGCGCGTCCTGGAGGGCGAGCGCGTTCAGCACGGTGGCGAGCATCCCCATGTAGTCGCCGGTGGCGCGATCCATCCCCTTCGCCGCGGCGGCCAGCCCGCGGTAGATGTTGCCTCCACCAACCACCACGGCGACCTCCACGCCGCGCTCGCGCACCGCGGCCACCTGCCGGGCGATGGCGACGATCCGCTCGGGATCGGTGCCGTAGTCGAGCTCTCCCATGAGGGCTTCGCCCGAGAGCTTGAGGAGCACGCGGCCGAACGCCGGTCGCGCGCTCGCCGGCCCGTCCGCCGGTGGTTCGCTACTCGCCGACGGCAAAGCGCACGAAGCGGCGGATCACGACGTTCTCGCCGGTCTTGGCCGAGAGCTCGCCGCGGAGCTCCTCGATCGTCTTGCCCTCGTACTTGTCCGCGTTGACGTGGACCTGCAGGAGCAGGACGTTGTCCTCGAGCCACTTCCTGAACTTGCCCTCGGCGATGCGGGCGCGGACGTTCTCGGGCTTGTCGGCGGCCTGGGCCTCGAAGACCCGCAGCTCGCCCTCGCGCACGTCGCCGGGCACGTCGGCCTCGGAGACGTAGAGCGGGCCCGTCGCCGCGGCGTGGAGCGCCACCTCCCGGGCGAATGCGGTGAAGTCGTCGTTGCGGGCCACGAAGTCCGTGTTGCAGTCGACCTCCACGAGCACGCCGACCGTGCCGCCCGCGTGGATGTAGCTCTGGACGGTGCCCTCGGAGGCCTCGCGTGAGCTGAGCTTGCCGATCTTGTTGCCGAACTCGACGCGGAGGATCTCCTCCGCGCGGTCGGGATCGCCGTCGGCCTCCTGCAGGGCCTTCTTGCAGTCCATCATCCCGGCGCCGGTGCGCTCGCGCAGGGCCTTCACGTCCTGGGCGGTGACGCTCATGCGGTCTCCTTCGGCTCCTCAACGGCCGGAGCCTCGGGCGAGACGGGACCGCCGGGGGGCGGCGCCGGGTTGCTCGGGATCTCCTGGACCTCGGTGGGCTCGGGCCCCGGGGGCTCGGGCTCGGTGGCGGCGGGCGCGGCCGGGGCCGGCTCCGGCGGGCCACCGGGAGGTGGGGCGGGGTTGCTCGGCGCGGGCTCGGGCGCGGCGGCGCCCTCGCCCGCGGTGGCCGCCTCGGCGGCCTCCCGGGCGGCCTGCTCCTCGGCCTCGCGCCGGGCCTGCGCCTCGGCCTCGCGCCGCTGGCGCTCCTCCTCCTCGCGGCGGGCCTTCTCCTCGGCCTCGCGCCGGGCCTTCTCCTCCTCCGCGCGGAACACCTGGTGACCCGCGGCGACGACGTCGCCGATGGCGCTCGTCACGATGGAGCACGAGCGGATCGCGTCGTCGTTGCCCGGGACCACGAAGTCGATCCCGTCCGGATCGCAGTTCGTGTCGACCAGGCCGATGATCGGGATGCGCAGGCGCTGGGCCTCGCGCACCGCGATGAGCTCCGTCTTCAGGTCGATGACGAACATCGCGTCGGGCACGCGCTGCATGTTCTTCACGCCGCCCAGGTTGGCCCGGAGCTTCTCGAGGTCGGCCTGGGCCGCCAGGCGCTCACGGGTGGGCAGGAGCTCGAGCTGGCCCTCGGCCTCGTAGCGCTCGAGGTCGTGCAGCCGCCCGATACGCCGGCTGATCGTCCCGAAGTTCGTGAGCAGGCCGCCGAGCCAGCGGTGGTTGACGTAGGGCATGTCGGCCTCGCTGGCGACGTCCCGGACGGCGTCGCGCGCCTGCTTCTTGGTCCCCACGAAGAGGACGGTGCCGCCGCGGTAGGCGATGTCGGAGCAGAAGGCCTGGGCGCGGTCGAGGAGGGTCTGGGTCTTCAGCAGGTCGATGATGTAGATGCCGCCGCGCTCACCGTGGATGAACCGGCGCATCTTGGGATTCCAGCGTCGCGTCTGGTGGCCGAAGTGCACTCCGGCCTCCAGCAGCTCGCGGATGCCTACTTGAGCCACGTGTCCTGCTCCCTTGTTCGATTCGGCGCTGGGATGAGATCCGTCCGCTGAGAGGCGCGGACCCGGCTCGAGAGGAGCCGGGCAGGGTCGCGCCGCCCGAGGGGTCCGGACGGGGTCGGGGAAATTGATCCGTGCGCACGCGAGTCTACGCAAGTTTCTGCGCTCCCTCTCGTTGGAGGGAGTGACGGGTCCGCCGCCCTTCCCCATTGCCGGCGGAGGACTCGTCTCCAGCGGGCCGGCCTCCCTTCCCCTACCTCCGGTGGCCCGGTCCGTTCTGATCGTGGCGGGGCGGCTGTGGACGGGCCGCCCCGTCGCGTTTCTCCTCCGCAGTCAGACCAGCGCGAGCTGGGGCGCGGCGTGAGGAGAGAGCTGGGCGTCGAGGCGGTGCCAGGCGTAGAGCCAGAGCGCCGCGCGCCGCTCCTCGTCGAGGCGGGCGGAGCTGATCACCTCGGCCTCGATCTGCGCGAGCGACTCGCCGCGCTCGGCGCGGTGATCGACGGCACGGCGACAGAGGTCGAGGCCGGTGAGGGCGCGCGGGTGCCGGGGCATGGGGCCATGCTCGACCCTGGTCCTCAAGCTCGGGTTAAACGTTCGTGACCGGTGTGCCGCGAGCACGCGCCAGCGCCGCGTGCAGGTCGGCGGGCAGGGGCGAGGTGAGATCGACGGCGGCGCCGGTGACCGGATGGGTGAAGGCGAGCCGGGCGGCGTGGAGGAACTGACGCTCGAGCCCGAGCGTGCCCGAAGTGCCGTACTCGGGGTCGCCGGCCACGGGGTGGCCGATCGCCAGCAGGTGCGCGCGGATCTGATGGGTGCGCCCGGTCTCGAGCCACACCCGCAGCAGCGAGAAGCCCGGCAGCGGCTCCTCGAGCGCGAAGTGCGTGCGTGCCTCGCGGGGCTCGTCGGTGTCGGGAGAGATCCGCGTGCGCACGCGCCGATCGCGGCCGAGCGCCGCCTCGACGGTGCCGCGGCGCGCCGACGGGCGTCCCTCGACGAGGGCGAGGTACTCGCGGCGGACCTCCCGGGCCACGATCGCGGCCTTGAGCGCCCGGTGCACCTCCTCGGAGCGAGCGACGACGAGGAGGCCCGAGGTGTCGCGGTCGAGCCGGTGCACGATGCCGGGACGCCACGGCTCCTCGCCGCCCGCCACTCGCCCGGCCAGCGCCTGGGCGAGCGTCCCGTGGCGGTGGCCGCGCGCCGGGTGCACCACGAGCCCCGCCGGCTTGTCGACGACGAGCAGGTGCTCGTCGTCGTAGGCGATGCCGAAGGGAACCGCGTCGGGCTCGCCGGAGCCCGAAGTCGTCCGCGCCGGAGCGCCGGCGCGCTCCTCCTCCACGGTGATCCGCTCTCCACCGGTGAGAGCGTGGCGCTTGGGCTGCGCCGCTCCGTCCACCCGCACCCTACCGGCGTCGATCAGCCGCTGGGCCCGGGCACGCGAGCCGAGGGGCTCGGCCAGGTAGCGGTCCAGGCGCACCCCGGCCGCACCGGGCGGAACGACGAGCTCCTTCACGGGCGACGTGGATGGCGCGGACCCTCGAGGACCCACAGGAGGGCGAGCACGCCGACGGTGATCGCCATGTCGGCCACGTTGAACGCCGGCCACAGCGGGACCTTCACGAAGTCGGTGACCGCGCCGTCGCGCAGGCGGTCGATCAGGTTGCCCACGGCGCCCCCGAGCAGGAGGCCAGTCGGCAGCCAGAGCCACGGACGCTCGGGGTGGCGCACGAAGTAGGCGAGGACCAGCGCGAGCGCTGCGAAGGTCGCGGCGAGCACGAGCGCGCCACCGCCCGGGAAGAAGCCGAAGGCCACGCCGGTGTTGCGTACGTGGACGAGCTCGACCGCCGGGAAGATCGGGTCACTCTGTCCGGGCGCGATCCCGTGACGAACCAGGAGCTTCGTGAGCTGGTCGAGCGCGAGGACGAGGAGTAGGGTGGCTACGGCCCGCTTCCACGGGGAGCGCGGCGCGCTAGCCGCGGATGAGCCCGACGATGAGGCTCTGGAGGATGTAGAGGACGAAGATGGCAACGATCGGCGTCAGGTCGAGGGGCCCGGCCATGGGGATGAAGCGGCGAAAGAGCCGGAGGTAGGGCTCGCTCACGTCGCGCAGGAAGCCGATCACCGCGTCGAACGCACGCGAGTACGGCGGCCGCGCGCCGAGCGAGAAGATCAGCGAGGTGAGCACGTAGGCGAAGATGAGCAGGATGTAGACGGTGAAGACCGCGTCGACGTAGTTGGCGATGTCGAGCCGCGAGAGCGCGAGCGGAAGGCTCATCGCGTAACCGGCGCCCCGTCGAGCACGGCGTCCATGGCTTCCTGGAAGGCGGTGCGCAGCCCCCCGCGCTCGAGCGCCGCGAGCCCGCGCGCCGTCGAGCCGCCGGGCGAGGCGACCTCGCGCCGCACCGCGAGGGTGTCGCACCCGCGGGCCTCGAGCAGCGCCGCCGCGCCTCCCAGCGTGGCCACGGCAAGCTCGGCCGCCCGGGAGGAGGGCAGCCCGCGGCGCACGGCGGCGTCGACCTGGGCCTCGACCACGAGGGCCAGGTAGGCGGGACCGACCCCCGAGGTGGCCGTGGCCGCCTCCATCGCCGCCTCGGGGAGCGTCACCACGCGGCCGAGGCGAGCGAACCGGGCGAGCACCTCCTCCTCGAGCGCGCGCTCGACGCACGGCGCCCGCGCGTAGCAGACGACACCTCGGCGCACCTCGACCGGCGTGTTCGGAAGCAGGCGGAAGACCGGCGTGTCCGGATAGGCGTCCCGAAGCTCGGCGATCGGCGTCGCCCCGAGCACCGAGGCCACCGCGCGAGCGCGCCCGGCGAGCTCGCGGGCGACGGGGGTCAGCTGCGCCGGCTTGTGGCAGAGCACGACGAGCTCGGCGCGCTCGGCCAGCTCGGCGTTGGAGCCCGCGACATCGCCGCCGAGCTCCGCGACCAGCGCCGCGGCCCGGCCCGAGCCGCCGTCGGTGCACAGCACGGGCTCGCCCCAGCCGCGCGCGAGGGCGCGAGCCATGTTCCCCGATCCGATGAGCCCGACGCGCATGCCGGGGCAAGGCTAGCGGGGGGACGGCGGCCGCCCGTCCGCGGGCTAGGACTGGTTGAAGAAGCCCTTCTCGATCAGCCGCGCGCGCTCCTCGGCGGAGACCTCGACGTTGCGCGGGGTCAGGAGGAACACCTTGTCGGCGATCCGCTGCATGCCGCCGTCCAGCGCGTAGGTCAGCCCGCTCGAGAAGTCGATCAGGCGCTTGGCGAGGTCGGTCTCGGACCCCTGCAGGTTCAGGATCACCGGGATCGCGTCCTTGAACTTGTCGGCCACGTCCTGAGCGTCGTTGAAGCTCTTGGGCGCGACGAGGTGCACGCGGACCTCTCCGCCGCGTCCGTTGCGGTTCCCGCCTCCACCTCCGCCGCCTGCTCCTGAGCCTCCGGAGCCGCCCCCGACGGGCCGCAGGACGCTCGTGCGCCGCTCCGCTCCGGCGTCGTCGGCGAAGATGTCGTCGATCTCGTCGCGCCGGCGCCGGGAGCCGAGGCGCCGGACGTTCGGGCGCTCGCGATAGCGGTCCCCGAGTGCCGCCTCGGGCTCGGGCTGCGGCTCGTCCTCGGCGTGCTCCTCGTAGGCGTCGCGGTCCTCGGCGAGGCCGAAGTAGACGAGCGCGCGATGCCAGGTGTCGCGGAAGGCCATGATCCAGGTGCGGGATTCGGCCCGTCGGCCGGGATCCCTCCCTCCGGGCAGCCTACCGCGCCCGCCCCCCGCCGCGTCACGCGGCGCTCAGCGCAGGAGCGCCGAGCCGACCCGCACGATGGTCGCTCCCTCCTCCACCGCGACCGAGAAGTCCTGGCTCGTGCCCATCGAGAGGCGCGGGAGCCCGTGGCGCTCGGCCAGCTCGCGCAGGGCGGCGAACCAGCGGCGGGAGTCCTCCGGCGCGCGGGCCGCGGGCGGCATGGTCATGAGCCCGCCGACGCGCACCGGGCAGCGCTCGAGGAAGGCGCCCAGCTCGCCGGGAGCCACGCCGGCCTTGCTCTCCTCCCCGGCGAGATCCACCTCGACGAGCACCTCGAGCCCCGGCGGCGCGTGGCGCTCGAGCTGACCCAGCACCGAGTCGCTGGCCACGGAGTGGATGAGCCGGACGTGGGCGACGACGTCGCGGACCTTCCGGCTCTGGAGCTGGCCGATGAAGTCCCAGGTGAAGCGCTGACCGCACGCGGCGACCTTCTCCGCGAGATCCTGCGCACGGTTCTCGCCGAGCAGCCCGACACCCGCCTCGTGCAGGGCGGCGAGCTCGGGGACCGGCACGTACTTGGTGGCGGTGAGCACCTCGACCTCGTCCGGTTCGCGCCCCGCCCGGCGCGCGGCGGCGGCCACCTCCTCCCGGACCTCCCCGAAGCGGGCGCGGACCCGCTCGGGATCGAGGCCGGTGATCAGGTCCGCCACGCCAGCCCGGCCTGTCGTCCGGTGAGCCCGCCGTGGCGGCGGTGGGAGAAGAAGATCCCGGGCGGCGCGCACATGGTGCACAGGCCGACGTCGTGCACCTCCGCGGCGCCGGCGGCCTCGAGCGCGCGACGGGCGATCAGCTTGAGGTCCACGTGCCGGCCGTGGCGCGCCTCGGGAGCGTAGGCCGCGAAGGCGGCGTGGACCTCGTCTCCGGCCTCGTAGCAGCACGGCCCCGCTCCGGGGCCGACGGCCGCGACGATCGGGTCGCGTCCCCCGAGCTCGCGCAGCGCGGCGATGCCCTCGGCCACCACGCCGGCGGCAAGCCCCCGCCAGCCGGCGTGAACCATCGCCACCGCGCCGGGCGCCGCCAGCGCGATCGGCAGGCAGTCGGCGACGAGAACCAGCGGTGCCACACCACGCAGAGCGGTGGCCTGGCCGTCGGCGGGCGCGGGAGGGAGGTCGGGGTCGGGGGGAGCGGTGACACGGCGCACGGTTGCCTCGTGGACCTGGCGGCCCTGCGCGATCCGCGCCCGCTCGAGTCCGAGCGCGGCCGCCAGGCGCTCCCGGTTGGCCTCGACCGCCGCCGGCGCGTCCTCGGTCCAGCGACCGAGGTTGAGGCTCGCGTACGGCCCGCGCGATACCCCGCCGCGCCGGGTGGTGAAGACGACGTGACCGTCCGACAGCCGGGCGGCGATGTGCTCGCCCAGCGGGAAGAACGGCGCCTCGAGCCTCATCCGGGCGATCCTAGATGGAGGCGCCGCGCCTCGGCCACGGCGGCCGCGAGCTCGGCCTCGCGCCCGGCGAGCTCGCCGTCGAGGCGCCCGGCGCGCGCCCGCGCCAGTCCGGCGCCGAGCGCGGGCCCCTCGCTCGCGCCGGCCCGCCGGAGGTCCTCACCATCGATCTCGAGCCGCACGTGGCGAAGCTCGCTCAGCCAGCGCGCGACGGGATCGGGGGCGCCGAGCGCCCCGACCAGCGCCGCCTCCGCGGGGGAGCGACCCGCGAGCAGCCCGTCGATCTCCGAGGGCCGCGCGGCGCGCGCGAGGAGGGCGGCCAGAGGCTCGAGCTCGCTGCGCAGCACCCGGGCGGCCCGGCCCTCCTCCCGCTCGAAGCCGAGGCGGGTGAGCAGACCGCCCACCTCGGCGACCGGAACCTCTCGGCACGCCGCGGCGATGACGACGGCGTCACGCCGGCCATCCGCGGGCAGGAGCGCGAGGGCCCGCGCGGCCAGGTCGCGGTCGAGCTCGAGCTGCGGGTGCAGGGCGGAGAGGACGCCGAGCTCGCCGAGGCGCGCAAAGCCGGCAACGGGGTCCGGCTCGCCCGCGGCCAGCCTGAGCTCGCGCCCGATGCGTGGCCCCGAGACGGTGGCGAGCGCACCCTCGCGCACCGCCGCGGCGGCGAGCTCCGCGGTGCGCGCCTCGACCGTGAAGCCCAGCCGGGTCGCGTAGCGAGCGAGGCGCAGGAGGCGGGTCGGATCGTGGCGGAAGCTCTCCTCGTGCAGCACCCGAAGCCGCCGGGCGTCCAGGTCCTCGAGCGCGTGGGGAACGGTTCGCAGCCCGCCGGGATCGGTCCCCCCCACCGCCAGCGCGACGGCGTGGACGGAGAAGTCACGCCGGAGCAGGTCCTCGGCGAGCGACGCGGGCCGCACCTCGGGCAGAGCGCCGGGCGTCGGGTAGCGCTCGCTCCTCGCCTGCGCGAGGTCGAAGTGCCGGCCGCAAGCCGCCACCGTCGCCGTGGCGAAGCGCTCGTGCACCTGCACCGTGCCGCCGAGCCCCGCGGCGATCCTGCGCGCGAGCGGAGCCGCGTCGCCCTCCACCACCAGGTCGAGGTCCACGGGCTCTTCTCCGAGCAGGAGGTCGCGCACCGCCCCGCCGACGAGGTGGACCCCGGGCCCGTCTCCGAGGGCCGCGAGCAGAGCTCCGGCCGCGGGAAGGGCGCGCAGCCGGTCCAGCAGGTCGAGCCGCGGCTGAGCACGAGTCACGGCTCGAGCGCGCGCACCGGCACGCCGGCGGCCGCCAGGCGGTCCTTGACCTCGGCGACCCGGTGGCGGCCGTAGTGGAGGATCGAGGCGACGAGCACCGCGTCGGCGCCCGCCTCGAGCCCTTCGACGAGGTGCTCGGGAGTCCCGGCGCCGCCCGAGGCGATCACCGGCACCGCTACCGCACCGGAGACCGCTCGGGTGAGCTCGATGTCGTAGCCCTCGCCGGTGCCGTCCCGGTCCATGCTCGTGAGGAGGATCTCCCCCGCGCCGCGCTCGACCGCCTCGCGCGCCCACTCCACCGTGTCGCGTCCCGTCGGCGAGCGCCCGCCGGCGACGAAGACCTCCCAGCCCGCCGAGGGGTCCTCGGGCGCCCGCCGCCGGGCGTCGACGGCCAGCACCACGCACTGCGCGCCGAACCGGGCCGCCAGCTCGTCGATGAGCTCGGGGCCCGCGACCGCCGCCGAGTTGATCGAGACCTTGTCCGCGCCCGCGTCGAGCACCGCCTGCGCGTCCTCCACCGAGCGGATGCCACCGCCGATGGTGAAGGGGATGAACACGTTGTCCGCCGTGCGCCGCGCCAGCTCGACCACGGTTCCCCGCTTGTCGTGAGTGGCGGTGATGTCGAGGAAGACGAGCTCGTCGGCGCCCTCGGCGTCATAGCGCTCAGCGAGCTCGACGGGATCGCCCGCGTCCCGGAGGTCGACGAAGTTGGTGCCCTTGACCACGCGGCCGGCGTCGACGTCGAGGCACGGGATCACGCGCTTGCAGTGCACCGGCCCTCCTCCAGCGCCGCCTGGCCCTCCGCGACCGTGAACCGTCGCTCGTAGAGCGCCTTGCCGACGATCACCCCCGCGAGGTTGACCAGCCGCAGGCCGGCGAGCGCGGCGAGGTCCTCCACCGCGGAGACCCCGCCCGAGTAGACGAAGCTTCCTCGTAGCCCCCGGGCTATTTCGCGCACCTCCTCGGGATCCGGTCCCTCGAGCATCCCGTCCTTGTCGATGTTCGAGTAGACGAACCGCTTCACGCCGCGATCCTGCATCCCGGCGATCACATCGGTCGCGAGCATGCCGGTCTGCTCCGTCCATCCCGCGGCCGCGACCCGGCCGTCGCGCACGTCCACCGAGACGACCACCCGGTCGCGGTGGGCGGCGAGCACCGCGTCGAGGAAGTCGACGTCGGCGTAGGCGGCGGTCCCCAGCACCACCCGGCTCGCGCCGGCCCGGAGGGCGCCCTCGACGGCCTCGAGCGAGCGCAGTCCACCCCCGACCTGCACGGGCACCTCGACCTCGCGCACGATCCGCTCCACGTGCTCGAGGTTCACGGGCGCCCCGGCACGGGCGCCGTCGAGGTCCACTACGTGGAGGAACCGCGCTCCCGCCTGCGCCCACGCCCGGGCCGCGCCCACCGGGTCCTCGGCGTAGACCGTCCGCTCGTCGAAGTCCCCGCGGGCCAGGCGCACCGCCTTGCCCTCGAGGATGTCGACCGCGGGGAAGAGGATCATGCCGCCGCCCGACCCTCGCGCGCGCAGGTGCGCGCGAAGTTGCGCAGCAGCGCGAGCCCGTGCGTCGAGGACTTCTCCGGGTGGAACTGCACGCCGAACACCGAGCCGCGCTGCACCACGGAGGCGAACGGCGCACCGTACTCCGCCGTGCCGAGCTCGTCCTCCTCCCGGGCGGGACGCGGGGCGAAGGAGTGCACGTGGTAGAAGGCGCACGCCTCGGGGAGCCCGGCGCTGAGCGGCGAGGGGCGCCGCCAGCGCACCACGTTCCACCCGATGTGGGGCAGGCGTCGCCCTCGGGTCTCGAGGGCGGTCACGGTGCCGGGGAGCAAACCCAGCCCCGCCGCGCCGCCGAGCTCCTCGGAGGAGTCGAAGAGCAGCTGCATCCCGAGGCAGATGCCGAGCACCGGGGTCCCCGTCGCCGCCCGCTCCACGACGAGCTCGTCCAGCCCGAGGGCGCGCAGGCGCTCCATCGCCGCGGGGAACGCGCCGACGCCCGGCACCACCAGACCGTCGGCGCGGCGCAGGACGGCGTGCTCGGCGCTGACCACGGGCCGGGCGCCGACGTGCTCGAGCGCCTTCTCGACCGAGCGTCGGTTGCCCATGCCGTAGTCCGCGACGCCCAGGGTGGGAGCGGCGCTCACGTGAGGGTCCCCTTCGTGCTCGGCACGCCCCGCTCGCCGGGGTCGAGCGCGACCGCCTCGCGCAGTGCGCGCGCAAAAGCCTTGAACGCCGCCTCGATCACGTGGTGGGCGTTCGCGCCCGCCTCCACGGTGACGTGCAGCGTGAGCTTCGCCGCGTTGGCGACGGCGCGGAAGAACTCCTCGGCCAGCTCGTGATCGAAGTTGCCGATGGCGCCCGGCGCCAGGGCCGCGCTCCACGCGCACAGCGGTCGCCCCGAGACGTCTAGCGCGCACGCGGCGCGGGCCTCGTCCATGGGGACGACGGCATGGCCGTAGCGGGCGATCCCCGTCCGGTCGCCGAGGGCGCGGTCGAGCGCCTGGCCGAGGCAGATCCCGACGTCCTCGACCGTGTGGTGAGCGCCCGTCTCGAGGTCCCCGGTGGCGCGCAGCTCGAGGTCGAGCCGCCCGTGGCGGGCGAGCAGGTCGAGCATGTGGTCGAGGAAGCCGACGCCGGAGGACCGCGCGCCCGCCCCCGTCCCCTCGAGGGTCAGGCTCAGGCTCACCGCGGTCTCCGCGGTAGCGCGCTCGATGGTCGCGGTGCGGCTCATGGGTGCGGATTCTCGCCCATTCGGGCCTCCATCGACTCGGCATGGACCGAGAACCCCTCCGCCCGGGCGACCGGCGCGCCCGCCGCCGACAGCGCGCCCGCCGCCTCGCCGACGTGCACCTCGGACATGCGACGGCGGAAGCTTGCCACCGAGAGGGCGGAGGCGAAGCGCGCCGAGCCGCCGGTGGGCAGGACGTGGTTGGAGCCCGCGACGTAGTCGCCGAACGCCGTGGCGCCGCTGCGCCCCACGAAGAGGCACCCGGCGCTCCGCACACGCGCGGCGAGGGCCTCCGCCTGCTCGCCCACGAGCTCGAGGTGCTCGGGCGCGAAGGCCTCGGCGAGCGCGAGCGCCTCCTCGGCGTGCTCGGCGTCGGCCAGGACGCACGCCGCGCCGGTCTCCGCCGGCGCGGCTCGGGCGAGCTCCGCTTCGACGGCGTCGAGCGTGCCCGGGTCGGGCGAGACCGCCATCACCACCGTCCCCGGACCGTGCTCGGCCTGAGCACGGAGGTCGAGCGCCACCAGATGCGGGTCGACCCCGGCTCCCGCCGCCAGCACGAGCACGTCGCTCGGCCCGGCGATCCCGTCGATGCCGACCTCTCCGAAGAGCTGGCGCTTGGCCTCCTGGACGTAGAGGTTGCCCGGACCGACCACCACGTCGACCGCCGGCACCGTCCGTGTCCCCAGCGCGAGCGCGGCCACCGCCTGCGCCCCGCCCATGCGATAGACCTCGCCGGCCCGGCCGAGGGCGCAGGCGGCGAGGATCACCGCGTGCGCCTCCCCGTCGGGACCGGGCGGCGTGCAGACCGCCACCTCGTCCACCCCGGCGGCGCGGGCCGTCGCGAGCGCCATCACCACCGTGCTCGGATACGCGCCGCGACCGCCGGGCACGTAGATGCCCGCGCGGCGCACCGGGACCTCGCGCAGGACGATCCGCTGGCCCTCCCCCAGGACGACCTCGCGGTCCTCACGCACCCCCGCCCGCGCGAGCGCCCCGACGTTCTCGTAGGCCACCTCGAGCCCTGCCCGCACCGCCGGGTCGAGCGCGGCGAGCGCCGCCTCGAGCTCCGCGGGCGCCACCCGCAGCGGCCGGGGCTCGGCTCCGCGCGTGTCCCACCGGCGCGTGAGCTCGCGCACGCACGCATCGCCCTCGACGCGCACGCGCGCCACCACGTCGCGCACGGCGTTCTCCACCGAAGCCGGCGGGGGGACGAGTGCCCGCGCGCGGGCCGCCACTCCCGTCGGCTCGCCGCCGAGCGACCAGCGCTCAACCCGCACGCAGCTTCTCCAGCAGCCGGTCGATCGCCGGCGCCTTGAGCTTGTGGGCAACCGGGTTGGCGATCAGCCGCGCGCTGCAGACGGCGATCTCCTCCCGCACCACGAGCTCGTTCTCCCGCAACGTGGTGCCGGTGGCGGTGAGGTCCACGATCGCCTCCACGAGGCCCGTGAGCGGCGCGAGCTCCACCGATCCCTTGACCTCGACGATCTCGGCCTGGCGACCCGTGCGCTCGAACCAGCGGGCGGCGATCCTCGGATACTTGGTGGCGATCCGCATGATCCCGAGGCGACGCAGCGCCTCGGCGGCGCGGTCCTCGCCGGCCTGCGAGGCGAGCACGAGCGTGCAGCGCCCGAACTCGAGGTCGAGGAGCTCGTAGACGTCGCGCTCGGACTGCTCCATGAGCACGTCCTTGCCGGTCACGCCCAGGTCGGCGGCCCCCGCCTCCACGTAGGTCGGCACGTCGGAGGGGCGCATCGTCACGATCCCCGCCTCCTCGAACAGGAGCTTGCGGTCGTTGCCCCTCACCTCTTCGGTCTCGAGCCCGAGGCGGTCGAGGACGTCGAGGGTCCCCGAGAAGAGCGAGCCGCGAGGGACCGCGATGCGCAGGCCACCCGCCGACATCAGAGCCGCTCCTCGCCCGTCAGCGCGATGTGCAGGCGCTCGACGGTGAGCGCGAAGCCCACGGCGGGCAGCTCGCGGCCGAAGCGCCCGAGGAGGTCGTCGTAGCGGCCTCCCCCGCCGAGCGGCGTGCCCAGGGCGGGGTCGTAGACCTCGAACACCGCACCCGTGTAGTAGCCGAGCCCCCGGGCCAGGCCGAGGTCGAAGATGACCCGCTCGGCCACCGCGGGCGCGAGCAGGGCGTGCACGCCCCGCAGCCCCGCCGCCGCCGACGCCGCCGCGGCGGGGAGGCCGGCGAGCACCTCGGGCCCCCCGCGCAGCTGGGGCACGGAGAGGAGGAGCTCCGCGGCCTCCCCCCGCACGCCCAGCGCGTCGATCTCGCGGCCGAGGCCCACGAAGTCGCGCGTGCCGAGCTCTGCGAGCAGGCGCGCGCGCGCCTCCGCCGGCACCCCGAGGCCCTCGAGCAGCGCCGGGTAGAGCGCGGCGTCACCGAGCCCGACGCGGTAGGTCTCGAGTCCCGTAGCGTCGAGCGCGGCGCAGAGGACGGCGAGCGCCTCGGCGGTCCCCTCGGGCGCCGGCGCCCCGACGAGCTCGATCCCCGCCTGGAGGAACTCTCGCGGCTGTCCGCGCTGAGCGCGCACGGCGCGATAGGCGTGGGCGAAGTAGGAGAAGCGAAGGGGCGGCGCGGGCGCCGGGTAACGGGTGGCCACCAGTCGCGCGATCGGCACCGTCATGTCGGTGCGGAGCACGAGCACGTGGCCCTGCTCGTCGAAGAGCCGGTAGGCGGGGTGCGCGTCGGTCAGCCCCGCGCGGCCCAGGGTCTCCTCGTACTCGAGCGCCGGCGTGGCCACCTCCCCGTAGCCCGCGTCCGCGAAGACCGCGCGCACCGCCTCGGTGATCGCGCGGATCTCGCGCATCTCGTCGGGCAGGACGTCGCGCGTGCCGCTGGGGATGGGGTGGATCACGGGCGGGCGCCTCGGCTCGCGGCCGCTGCCCACCGCGGGGTCCGCTGTGTCCGCGCGGCCACTTCAGACCGCGAGCGGCTCGGTCGCCACGCGCTCGATGCGCGCGCCGAGCTCACGTAGCCGCTCGTCGATCCGTTCGTAGCCGCGGTCGATCTCGCGGATGTTGCCAATCTCCGTGGTGCCGTTGGCGCCGCAGGCGGCGATGACCATCGCCATCCCGGCCCGGATGTCGGGCGAGATGACTCGCGCTCCGCGGAGCCGCGAGGGACCGGTGACGATCGCCCGGTGCGGATCGCAGAGCACGATGTCGGCGCCCATGGAGACCAGCTTGTCGGTGAAGACGAGCCGGTTCTCGAACATCCACTCGTGGATGAGCACCGAGCCCTCGGACTGCGTCGCGAGCGCCACCGCGATCGAGGTCAGGTCGGCCGGGAAGGCGGGCCACGGGCCGTCCTGCACCTTGGACTTGTAGTCGCCGGCGTCGCGGGCGACGACGAGCCGCTGGCCGCCAGGCACGATGACGTCGTCACCGTCGGCGACCGAGCGCAGTCCGAGCCGCCCGAAGACGAGGCGGATCATCCGCAGATCCTCGGGAACGGTATCGCGGATGCGAAGCTCACCGCCAGTGACGCCGGCCAGGGCCATGAAGGTGCCGATCTCGATGTGGTCGGCCGCCACGGAGTGGGTGCACCCTCGGAGCTCGGAGGCTCCGTGCACGAGCATCACGTTGGAGCCGATCCCCTCGATTTGCGCACCCATCGCCACGAGCATCCGCGCGAGGTCCTGCACGTGGGGCTCGCACGCGGCGTTGCGCACGATCGTCAGCCCCGGAGTGAGCGCGGCGGCGAGCAGGGCGTTCTCCGTGCCCATCACCGAGGGCTCGTCCATGAAGAAGTCGCACGCCCGCAGCCCGCGCGGCGCGCGCAGGCGGATGTCGGTGCCCATCTCGATCTCCGCTCCGAGCGCCCGGAAGGCGTCGAGGTGCGGGTCGAGGCGGCGGCGGCCGATCACGTCGCCACCGGGTGGAGGCATGACCGCCTCGCCGAGGCGGGCGAGCAGCGGCCCGGCGAGCAGGAACGAGGCGCGGATCCGCTCGGAGAGCACTCGGTCGACCTCTCCGTGCGTCACGTCGGCCGCGCAGAGCGCGACCTCGTTCTGCGCGCGCCACTCGACGCGCACGCCGAGGTCGGCGAGCAGCCCGACCATCGCCTCCACGTCGGCGATGCGGGGCACGTTCTGCACCACCACCTCCTCCTCGGTGAGCAGGGACGCCGCGAGGATCGGGAGCGCTCCGTTCTTGTTGCCGGCGGGCACCACGGTGCCGGAGAGCGGCACGCCGCCTTCGATCATGAACTTCTGCATGGGCGGGAGGGCGCGCGGGGCCGCGGAGGCGGGGGGAGCCGTACGCTCGGCAAGGGTAACAGCCATGGTGCTGTGCCCTTTCGGGACCGACGGCGCGGACCCTTCTCGCCTACGGCGCGTCGGCTGGCACCCGCCCGTCCGGCGTGGTCTGGGCGAAGGATCACCCTGCCGCAGGACGCCCCGGACGGTGGGTCTGGCGTCGGCGCCGGTGCTGCTAGTAGCCCGCGTACGCCGCGAGGCCCGCGCGCACGCCGCTCGGGATCGGACACTTCGCCCGAGTCGCGAGGTCGACGAACACGTGGCGCATCTCCCCCTCCACGATCAGCGACCCGTCGCGCCGGACCTCCATCGCCGTGCCCAGGCTCGTGGTCCCCAGGTGGCTCACCGCGACCGAGATCGCGAGCTCGTCGTCGAAGCCCGCCGACGCGCGGTAGCGGGCGCACGCCTCGGCGACGACCATGTCCACGCCTGAAGCGGTCATGCGTCGATAGCCGCCGAGCCCGTCGCGCCAGAGCTCGGTCAGCGCGATGTCGAAGTACGCGAGGTACTGGGGGTTGAAGACGACACCCTGCGGATCGCACTCGCCGTATCGCACACGCAGGCGGTGGACGAAGCGCTTGGGCACGCCTGAAGCGTACGGCGGACACCGGGCCGCCGCGCGACCGACCCCCGGTGCAAGTTCCCTTGCAGATCGGCGCTGCCCCAAAGGGGAGTGCTTGCAGGGCTTTCGGCCTCGCCCGGCGGCCTCGCTGCGTCCTCGCTCCGCTCCGTCCGATCGGACCTCTAGCCTGCGAACACATGTTCCGGTCTCCTCCTTCGCGCCCCTCGCTCCGGGCCCGCCTCGCCGCGCTCGTCGACGGCGCGCTCGCCGGCGCCGAGCCTCGGGCCAGCGAGCCTCCGCATCCGCACCGTCGCGCCGCCCGCGTCGCTGTGCGCTCGCGCCGGCCGGGCGTCGTGGCCGCCCGACCGCAGACGTGCTCGACGCCGCTGCGCGGGGGCGTGCCGGCGCCCGCGAGTGACCGCCGGGTCGTCCCGCGCTAGTCTCGGCCGCGGCACAGCCGGGGCGCGCCCGGCGAAGGGCGGCCCCGGAAGCACGACAGAAGAACCGGCGGCGTCCTACTCTCCCAGGCCCTTGCGGGCCAAGTACCATCGGCGCTGAGGGGCTTAACGGCTCTGTTCGGAATGGGAAGAGGTGTTTCCCCCTCGCCATGGCCACCGGAAAGGTCGAGAGACCGGCTCCGCGGACCTTCAAAACTGCACAGCGCCATGAAAAGGGCATCAAAAATCCGTCAAGCCCTCGACCCATTAGTACCGGTCTCCTGCAGACGTTGCCGCCCTTCCAGATCCGGCCTATCAACCTGGTGGTCTACCAGGGGTCTTACTCCCTCTAAGGGATGGGAGAACTCATCTCGAGGCCGGCTTCCCGCTTAGATGCCTTCAGCGGTTATCCGATCCGCACGTAGCTAACCTGCTGTGCCCTTGGCAGGACAACAGATACACCAGAGGTGCGTTCATCCCGG
>JAABUZ0100003132.1_pt1 | contig 25329 bp, 23 predicted proteins | sample 5562091 | NCBI WGS metagenome assembly JAABUZ01 (sample SAMN12813069, study PRJNA571459) | rock metagenome | isolation source: Antarctica rocks | place: Antarctica: Victoria Land, Linnaeus Terrace sud | collected 2015-12-21 | reverse complement strand
CTCTGCTATTGCTGCTTCTAACCGTTGTTGTTCTTCTGGGGTCATCACCTTGGCTCTAGTCAGTTCTCTGAACTCCACATACTACATTACTGTCTCCGGTGTTTTTGCATAAATGGGATGCTCCCGGTAGTCAGGACGGATCTGGATCAAGCTTACTTCCTGATTGGGGCTGCTATGAAAGGCAGTGGGATCAAAATTGATGATGAATTGAACCGCACTACTTTCAGCTTGAAAAAGTCTACTGATGCTCTGCTCCAGTGGTATGCCGAGCGGGGAGAAAAGCAAGTAATCCGGGACGCAGCACAACTAGCCCTCAATTTGGTTTCCAATTGGCGAACATCTAGGAGTAAACAAGTAGAAGCTCTAAATAAGCAACTCGAACTAACTTTGTGGGAAAAAATGGAGTTAGAAGAGAGCGTCTATGCGTGAAATGAGTTCTTCCGCTTGGCAGCGTCGTGGTTCTAGCATTGTTTTCCACCGAAATCTGCTGGTTCCTTTGATTGAAGCTGGTGCGATGGTGTCTCTGCGGGAAGCGCTTTCTTGGTTAACAAATTGGCCAACAGACCCGCCAAAAGGAGGTAAGACTGTCTTAGTTGCGGGGCTAGAAACTTGCCTGGAAGTGATGGTGCCGCCGGAAGCAGAAAATTTTCTGCGTTGCACTATTAGACCGTTGCTGATAGAGTGCCGGAGCCGCTGGGATCAGTGTGGTTTAATTTTTGGTTTTGGGTGTTCTGAAAAGAGGTTCTGTGTTGATCCGCAAGACAATATCCTATTTGTGAGTCTGGATGGCTCAACTATTCGTTTATCTGAAGGCGTATGGAATGGGGCAGCGAACGACGAGCTATTTTGTCTGATGACTCCAGACGAGGAAAAAAATCGTGATGTGGTAGGAGGCTATCATGTCCGCTAATTTCAAGATTGGTGAATCGGTTTGTCACCCAGATTTGGGAGAGGGGGTAATTGTTGGCATCGAACCATCTGGGTTTGTCCAAGTGTTTTTCCGTAACCACGGCGAACGGATGGTGCCAGCTACAACACTCGTGCAATCCCTCACTTGGGAACAACAGGTAATTGCTGGTTTGCGCCCAGGAACCCCAGATGCCGTGGAGCAGCTGTGGCTGGCTCTGGAAGCGGCAGAATTGCCCCTGATGGAAAGTGCAGCTACTCTGACTTCAGCCAAGGTAGACTTACTCCCGCATCAGGTGGTTCTGGTACATCGGATTGCCAATGCTTCCCCGCGTCGGTTCCTAGTTGCTGATGAAGTTGGATTGGGCAAAACTATAGAAACGGCTTTGGTATTGCGAGAGTTAGCTTCTCGGGGAGAACTGACTAGGGCGATAATTATAGCACCGGCGGGTCTAGTGGAGAACTGGCGGCGAGAACTCAATGATGTGTTTCATTTGGATTTTGAGGTTTTTGGCTCAGAAGGTGATGTGAGCGATCGCAAATCTAATGCCTTTGCCAAGCACAATCGTCTGATTGCCTCAGTAGATACTCTCAAACGTAAGGCGCGAGTAAAACGGTTTTTGGAAGCTTCCCGTTGGGATTTAGTTGTCTTTGATGAAGCCCACCACCTAAGCGCCTACAAATCGGGTAACAAAGTCAAGAAAACCGAGAACTATAAGCTGGCAGAAGCAATCCGCGAACACTGCCGCGATTTGCTGCTGCTCTCAGCAACGCCCCATCAGGGCGATCATTTCCGGTTTTGGATGCTGATCCGCTTGCTCAACCCAACGCTGTTTGAAAATGCCGCTGATATGGTGGAAAACCGCTATCGCCTCAATCCCGTGGTGGTTCGTCGCACCAAGGCAGACGCTTGCGCTTCGGATGGTAGTGAGTTGTTTGCTCGTCGGGTTGTCCATACGGAGGCATTTACCCTGGGTGAGCTAGAATTGCGATTTTATGATGCCCTGCTGGACTACCTGCGAGATGGCTACAATCTGGCTCTCGAACAAGGGCAAAAAGGCCGCGCCCTTGGCTTCGTGATGACGATTTTTCAGAAGATTGCGGCTTCTAGCTTTGCTGCTGTGCGATCTACCCTCCAGCGCCGACTATTGATGCTGACTTTGTTGCAAGCGATTGAATGTGACGAGCGACTGGATGTCGATGGGCGCGATCGCGCTTTAAATGAAGCCCGCGATCTCATCCACTCGATCTACAGTCTTGGAACTGATGCCGTTAGTCGAGCCGAGGTAGATAAAATCATCGCTGACGGGAAAATGCAAATCCTCAAGCGTCGCAAGCAAGGCGATGCCCCTGCTGAAACTACCCCAGTTCAGGATGAAAGTGAATTCCCAGCAGATGCGAGTGAAGAAACCGCAGCCAATATGGTGGCTGTGGCTTTGCCAGAAGAACGCCGTCGCATTCGGGAGTTGCTCCAACGCTGTCCTAGTGAAAGGGAAACCAAGGCGAGTGTCTTGGTAGATGCCCTGCGTTTGATGTGGCGGGTTAACCCTGAAGAAAAGGTTGTGATCTTTGCCACCTATCTTGGCAGTGTAGACAATATTAAGGATGCCATAAATCAGGCATTCCCAGGTAAGGGTGTAGAAATCCTCAAAGGGGGCGATCATGGTGCCAAGACGGCTGCCCAACGCCGATTTCGTCGAAAAGACGGCCCCAAAGTGTTGATTTGTACGGCTGCTGGTCGTGAAGGTATTAATCTACAATTTGCCAGGATTTTGTTCAATTATGACTTGCCCTGGAACCCGATGGATTTGGAACAGCGGATCGGTCGCATTCACCGCTATGGTCAAAAGGATACTGCCCAAGTCTATAACCTGGTTGCCAAAGATACTATTGAAGGTTCGATTTATCTGCTGTTGGAAGAAAAAATCCAAGATATCGCCAAAACCTTGGGTAAGATTGATGAGCAAGGGCAAGTCACCGAGGATTTGCGATCACAGATTCTGGGTCAGTTGGGAAGCCATCTGAGTTACGACCACCTTTATCAAGAAGCGGTACGCGACCCCTCTCTCAAACGTACCCGTCAAGAACTTGAAGTAGCGATGTCCAATGCCAACCTTGCCCGTCAAGTTGTCTTTGAGTTGTTCCAAGATCTGGAAGGATTTAACCTTGGCGACTACAAGCAATTTGACGATCAAGGGCGTGGGATGCGGCGACTAGTTTCTTTTGCTCAACGTGCTGCACGTCTTAACAGCGGACGGTTTGAGGAGCGCTCAGATGGTATGTATGTGCTGGAACTACCGAGTCTACCTTCAATGCTGTTTACTACTGACCGTGAAGTAGCGCTTAAAGCTGAAGAAATCAACTTGTTGGGCTTAGAGCATCCTATTATCCAGTTTTGGTTAGACAAATTCTCCAATTTGCCACCTGAAGCTCGTGGTGTGCGTCTGGCATCGCCTGAAGTTCAAGAGAGTGGTCTCCTCACAGTCTGGCAAGTCGTTGTTCAGGCAGCAGGAGGACAGGTGAATCAAAGAGTAGTTCGTCTGGGGATTACTCCTAATGGAGAGCGCTCTACTCAACTAGAACGTCTAGGCAGGGATTTGCTTGCACTTCATGTCAGTGAAACTCCCAAAATTAATTTAGATCGAATCGCTTCACTTGTGAACGGCACGACCACTGAAATGCTCCGCCGTGATTTAGCTCATGCTGGTGTTTTAACTCAGTCAGCATCTTTTTCCAAACGGCTGATTGGTTTGGTGGAAGTGGAAAGGAAGCCTCATTATACACCTAAACCAGCAAATACAAACATGCCCAGTGCAAAAGTGAGTTCAGAGGTAGAAACACCAACTGTTTTTTAACACAGGACTTACGCACACTTGTGTTGTGAAACCCGGTTTCTTGGTAGGACTCGGTCGGATAAACCCGAGGGTTTTTGGCAGAAACTGGGTTTCGAGGCGTAAGTCCTATAACATTGAGTTTTCAAGCTAAATGATTGAGCTATGAATAAACGGAATTTTTTACAGGCTAGCGCGGCAATCGTCGGAACCATAGTGTTATCGCGCTGCCTGCCCTTGCGCTCAAAAACCCAGGTAGACCCAACTAGTAGGTTTGAAATCACCAAAACTGAAGCTGAATGGCGGCGAATTTTGATACCAGAACAATTCTACGTGCTACGCCAACAAGGAACCGAAAGTTCTTACTCCAGTCCCCTCGATCAACAATACGCCAAAGGTGCTTATAACTGCGTTGCTTGCAACCTGCCACTATTCTCATCACAGACCAAATTCGACAGCGGTACTGGTTGGCCTAGTTTTTACGCCCCGATCAAAGACGCTATTCGCACATCCGTAGATAATGCGCTGTTCATGACTAGAACCGAAGTGCATTGTCGAAGATGCGGTGGGCATTTGGGTCATGTTTTTGACGACGGTCCCCCACCAACTGGTAAACGCTATTGCATGAATGGCGTTGCCCTTAAATTTATTGCGACCTGATCCTATCCTAGCTTTTGACAAATTTGTCCAAAGTTCAAAAGTAGATAGTCATTATCCCAGTTCTGACAGATTCCCCTAAATAATGTCTTGAGAGGATTGCACCAACTACGCGATCTACTCACTTGCTGCGATATCTGCCTGTCGTAGTTCGCCTAATCAAGTTGATGCAACAGTGCTTCTGCTTCACCGATTTTGAGGTTCTTGTTGTAAAGCGGAGCATCCGGTTCGAAGAGAGCGCCGCGGCTAAGATTGCCAATGTCTTGTGGTGTAAATCCAATATCTTCAATCAGTTGTTTCGTAGTTTGCTTCGCCAGCTTGTCATCGCCACAAAACTGAACGGCAATTCGTTCATTACCCGAGCGAAAAGCTTGCTCCGCCAACACTTTGAAGTAGATGGAATTAAAAGCTTTGATTGTACGAGCACCCGGAAATTGAGCCGCGACGTAGCCCGTTGCAGTTTGCGAACTGTCAGCAATTACTAAACGTGCAACATCGCCGTCTCTTTGAGGATAGGGATTTGTGGCGTCGATGAGAATTTTGTTATCTAATCGTCCAATCTGCTGAGCCACTTCGGCGACTTTACCAAATGGAATCGCCAGCAGAACCACATCGCCGAATGCAGCAGCTTCTTCAACGGTGCCGGTTTTGGCACTAACTTCCTCCGCTATCGGCTTAAGTGACTCGGGGTTCCTAGAGCTGAACATCACCTCATGCCCAATATGAGCCCAGTGTCGCCCTAACGTTCCACCAATGTTTCCCGATCCTATGATTGCGATCTTCATATCTACCTCTTTTGTGTTTGAAAAACATTATCCCTTGGCTAGGGCTTCATCTACCTCTGTGGTGTATATTGCCAGGGGGTATTAAATATGAACTATGCTCAAACAACTTGCACCTTTTGTTGACGTAAGTGAGCTACGGATTTTGGGAATTGATCCAGGGCTGGCGAGTATTGGCTACGGAGTAATCTATAAGACAACGGCATTAGACTATGGTGCCATCACCACCCCAAAAACCTCAAGCCTCCCTCTACGGCTTCAGGCAATTCATCTGGACATTTTAGAACTAGTTAGATTATATGCGCCAGAGGTAGTAGCCATTGAATATCCTTTTTTCGGACGCAACAATACTAACCAGGGACTGGTGCTGCAAGCTCTCGGTGTGATCAGGATGGCGCTAGCAGAAGCTGGACTCACCGAGCACATCCTGCTGCACCAATCTACAATTAAATCAGCCATTAGTAGCTATGATGCCGACAAAAAAGACATCCAAGCTGCTGTGCAATCCATCTTCAACTTACCGACACTGCCCTACCCCGATGATGCAGCGGACGGAATTGCGATAGCTTATGCAGCCCAGTGCGGGCATCGCTCAAACATTAGATGAATCGGTATTGCCAGTTCGCTCATCCCAATTCAAAAATCGGCTCCAACTCTAAGACAAAACCTGGTAGTACGCCTTCCCCAGATAAAGTTTTGGGACACTGCAAAATTTCCACGGCTTGCCCCGGTCGATAAATTTCAACTTTCTGTGTTTTGGGGTCAATCAACCAACCCAAGCGAATGCCGTTAGTTAGGTATTCCTCCATCTTTTTTTGCAGCTTTTCTTTGCTGTCAGTTTCAGATCGCAACTCAATTACAAAGTCGGGGCAAAGTGGCGGAAATTTTTTTCTTTGTTGGGGTGTCAAAGCATTCCAACGCTCAAGTTTTACCCACGACGCATCAGGAGAGCGATCGCCACCATTGGGAAGTTTGAATCCACCAGACGAGTCAAAAACAACTCCTAACTTTGTTTGGCGATTCCATATATTAAGGTCGGTGGTCAGATCAGCATTCCTTTTACTGCCTTCCCCGCCTACTGGTGGCATGATAATCAACTCTCCTTTTGCTGTGCGCTCCATCCTTAAGTCCCGGTTGAGCTCACACAATTCATAGAACTGGTCATCTGTTAGAGCAATCACTGGCTGCAACTGCATAACTATTTGAGAGCTTTCTAGTGGCGCAATATCGTCTACTTTTGTAATCATTAATCTGCCTCAGATTAAACTCGTCTTATTTCCAGTCTTTCTCAGCTTGCTCCAACACATAAACTGATACATCTTTTATCTCCTGGTCACTGAGGCGTTTCTTGTAGGCTGGCATAACGTTCTTGCCGTTCTCCACTAGATAAATGATCGCATCTAAAGAATCCATGCCATATTTTTTTAAAGCCTTTTGCTTCAGGTTCTTACCACGCCTGATGATATTGCCACCATTCTCATGACAGGCGGCACAGTTAGCGCTAAAGATTTGTGTCCCATTAGTTGTATCTGCCGCTACCTGAGGGGTGAAGGCAATAGTCAGCACTGTGAGTGTCAGTAGTATAAACGTTAGTAGCTTTCTCAATTGCACGAAGATAACTCTCGATATTCAGATTTTAAGGCTTTTAGGGAGTGGGGAGTAGGGAGTAGGGAGTAGTGCTATTCGGTTATAAAACTTGTCTAGATTTGCTTTTGGTCTTAGCGTTAGGCGGCGTTATCTCCGTCTTTTCCAGGTTAATTGTCCATAGACCTTCAAGCGAACGTGACTCAAAAGGCTGACGATTGCCTAAATTACCATAATCTAGCCCGGCACCGAATATTCCACCTATATTAAACAGTCCAGGATTGCTAAAGCCTTCAATACGGCTCGGGTCAGTTATAACCCGATGTCTCAGCCTGATAGTTATTTGCTCTCCATTTAAGAAGTAAATGGTTGCTCGATTTTGCTTGAACAGCACCTGAACTTTGTAGACACCACCAGTCTTATAATAGTAAGCTTTGGCAGCCAGCTTTCTGCCATCGATATTCTTTCCCTGATACTCAACAGCAATCGCAGGGGTTGCCAGCAAGAATAAGGCAGACAGGACTAGCCCTAAAACTTTCATAAATTTACCTAACTTAACTTTTATCCCGGTGTATTTTCCAGGATTCTGCCACATTTAGGGATACGTGGGGATTTGGTCTAGGGCCTAGGAAGGTCATAAACCTCCCCAGAGTCGTCCTAGCAGGTTCTTACAATTGGAGAACTAACTTGTAGAACTTGAATCTGCTCTCCTGCTGAAATCGATGTTTGACCCACAGGCAGAACTGCAAGGCCATTGGTTTGAGCCAGATTAATTAAATTACCAGAACTGTGGCTACCACCGGCTAGCTGAAATTCGTAGCTACCGTCAACTAAATGTAATTGACCCCAGAGGTAAGTTTCGCGTTTGCCATCTGATCGCAGGTCATGATGCGATCGCGCCTTTACAAATACTGGCCCCCAGCTGTGGGAAAGACCAGAAAGTTTCCTGATCGCTGGTTGGACAAAACGCCAAAAACTCACCAGAGCTGAAACCGGATTCCCTGGTAAACCAAAGTACAACACCGATTTCTGATTAGAGGCAGCGGCTGGAAACCTCGCCACAGTCAGAGGTTTACCAGGTCTAACGGCAACGGCACGGATGTGAATTTCCGCACCCAACTGAGCCAAAATTTGATCGACGTAGTCATAATCCCCCACAGAAACGCCGCCGGAAGAAAGTACCATCTCAGCTGTTTGCAGTGCCTTGGCGATCGCACGCTTAAGTGCCTCTGGCTCATCTGGTACTATGCCTACTTGCACCGGTTCTGCCCCAGTCTGCGCCACTAAAGCTGCTAGGGCATACTGATTAGAGTCCACAATCTGACCGGGTTGTAAGGGTTGATCCGGCGTCACCAGTTCGTTGCCGGTAGACAGAATCGCTACACGGGGGCGTCGGTAAACCGTCAACTGGGTACACTGGGCGGCAGCTAGCACGGCTATTTCCGGGGCGTTGATCGTGATTCCTGGTGGCAGTAGCGGTGTCCCAGCCCGGTAGAAAGACGCCCGGTGACGTACAAATTCTTGCGGTTTTGGGGAAGCCAAGATGAAGACACGTTCTTCATCTCGCCTTGTCTGTTCTTGCATTACCACTGTATCTGCACCAACTGGCATCACCGCACCAGTTAAAATCCGCGCCGCTTGCCCTGGTTGAATGACACGTTGGGGCTCGTGTCCCGCTGGAATCTCCTCCACAATCTCCAACACAGCTGGCTGCTGCTCACTACAGTTCTGCACGTCTTCATAACGCACTGCGTATCCATCCATTGCGGAATTATCCCAGTGGGGAAAATCCAGGGCGCTCGCCACTGGTGCAGCCACAATGCGATCAATCGCCGTTAACAGTGTTACAACCTCTGTATCCCGCTGTCCATCTAGGGGTTGCACCAAATTGAAAATGATTTTCTCTGCCTGGCTTACCGGCAGCATAGGAATCGACTCCAATTTTCGGTACTCCTGCCTTAATCATTAAACATCTGGCTGGTTGAACACAGCTGGTTCTTGAGAAAATATAATAGTTTAATCTTTATATAGCTGAACAACTGTTTAATGATTTTAACTGATGCCTGATGCCTAGAAGCGTAGGATATAAAATAGCCTAGTCAGAACGAGTTAAGCCGTTGCTTGCTTTTGTGACCAGTAGTGTGAGAAGATAGACGATTGTGTTAAATTTAGTCAAGACTTTGGTGTTTGTAAAATTATGGCTAAAGGTAAGGGTGTCCGCATCATTGTGACTTTGGAATGTACCGAGTGTCGCACTAACCCAGACAAGCGCTCACCTGGTGTATCGCGGTATACAACCACAAAGAATCGTCGCAACACCACAGCACGACTAGAACTGAAAAAGTTTTGCCCCCACTGTAACCGACACGCTGTTCATAAGGAAATTAAGTAAATATGGCTTACTTCCGTCGTCGCCTATCTCCGATTAAACCAGACGAACCAATCGACTACAAGGATGTCGATTTGTTGCGTAAATTTGTAACCGAGCGCGGTAAAATATTGCCGCGTCGGATTACAGGGCTAACAGCCAAGCAACAGCGAGACTTGACAGTAGCGATTAAACGCGCCCGTCTGGTGGCTTTATTGCCCTTCATCAACCAAGAAGGGTAAGAACGCTTTTTGACTGACCAGGGCAGGCACAAGACCACAGGGCAGGCACAAGGCCGGCCTCTACTGACAAATAATTGCGATCGTTGTGGATAAGGGAACGCTGGTTGAATTTAGGTTGCAAGGCGATCGCCGTCTTGGCGTCGTAGAACGTCCAGATGGCAAAACCCGCTGGGTGGTGGTAGATGATCGCGGTCAATCGCACAGCCTCGCTCCCCGGCAAATTAGCTATGAGGTTCCGGAAAAGACTTACAAACCCTTGGAGATTCCCAGCTTTCTCAAGGAGGTACAGCCCTATCTAGATCCTTCGAGCCTGGAAGTAGCCTGGGAACTGCTGGTAGAGGATGGAAAGCCGGTTAGTTGCGCCGAAATGGCGTTGCTACTGTTTTCCGAACAGAGTCCGCCCCAGTGCTACGCCGCTCACTGCTTGTTATCAGAAGATAAGCTTTATTTCAAGCAAAAGGGAGAGGGCTACGAGCCTCGAACTGCTGCTCAGGTGGCAGAACGGAAACACCAGCTGGAAGTAGAGGTTCTGCGACAGAAAACGCAGCAAGAATTCTTGCTGCGGGTTTCTCAGGCGCTCAAGGGTGAAAAAATAGAATGGGATCGCGGGGATCGCCACCGCCTGGAAGCCCTAGAACGGTATGCGGTTCTGGTGGCAGATGCCGTACGTGCGGGGTTGAATCAAGACTCTCTCGCCCGCGCCTATCCCCCCCCAGCCCCCGTCCTAGAAACAATGACTCTACTAGGACGCCCCGGAACCCCCCAAACGGCTTTTCAACTGTTGGTAGATCTGGGTCTGTGGAGCCCCCACGAGAACCTGTTTCTGCGGCGCAGTCAAATCCCGATTCAGTTTCCTACCAAGGTATTAGAAGTGGCGCAGCAGCGATTGGATTCCCCGCCGGTTGACCCAGACTCAGATCGCCTGGATCTGATCCATCTCAAGGTGTACACGATTGATGATGAGAGTACAAGCGAAATTGATGATGGCTTGAGTTGGGAATTACTCGCGGACGGGCGGCAGCGGGTGTGGGTACATATCGCTGATCCCACCCGTTGGCTGATGGCGGAGGATGAACTAGACCTAGAGGCGCGGCGTCGCGGTACGACAGTGTATTTACCTACTGGTATGATACCGATGTTCCCGTCAGTGTTGGCAACCGGACCAATGAGTCTAGTACAGGGTCGGGTTTGTTGCGCCCTAAGTTTTGGTGTGGTTTTGGATGAAGCTGGGGCGGTACAAGACTATAGCATCCATACGAGTTTAATTAAGCCAACCTATCGCCTGACCTACGAAGACGTGGATGAGATGCTGGAGTTGGGGGTGCAGGCGGAGCCAGAAATCGCGGCGATCGCGCAGTTGGCGCAACGTCGCCAGGGGTGGCGGCACTCCCAAGGAGCGATCAGTATCCATATGCCAGAGTCAATGATTAAAGTCCAAAACGACGAGATCACCATCGAGGTTTTAGACGACTCCCCAGCACGGCAGCTGGTAGCAGAGATGATGATCTTAGCAGGTGAGGTAGCAGGACGGTACGGTCAAGCCCACAACATTGCCCTACCCTTTCGGGGTCAGCCTCAGCCTGAACTGCCTTCCGAGGAAGAGTTGCTAAAGCTACCGGCGGGTCCCGCTCGTGCTTGTGCGATGCGCCGATGTATGCCCCGCAGTGAAATGAGCATTACGCCTGCTCGTCATGCCGGTTTGGGCTTGAACACCTACACCCAAGCAACCTCTCCCATCCGCCGCTACAGTGACCTGCTCACCCACTTTCAGCTGAAAGCCCACCTGCGCGGCGAAGCTCTCCCCTTCTCAGCGGAGCAACTCAAAGAGGTGATGATGGGTGTCATCACAGCGAGCCAAGAAGTTACTTTAGTGGAACGGCAAACCAACCGATATTGGGGCTTAGAATATCTCCGCCGCCACGCCCAGAATGTATGGCAGGCGTTAGTGCTGATGTGGCTTCGAGAAGATAGCCGCTTGGGACTGATTCTGATAGAGGATTTGGGACTACAGTTGCCAATGCCCTTCAAACGTGCCGTGGCACTGGGCGAGCAGCTGTTAGTTAGGGTTGCCTACGTTGATCCGCGTCAAGACGTACTCCAGTTCCAGGAATTGACTTATTCAGAGGCTCAACCAGCTACAAATTAAAAACCTGTTAGAAGACTATTAGCAGTTTGGCAGCCTTACTGGAGAACTACAAACTTAATGAGACGTAGCATTGTTTGGATGATGGCTGTTACAAGCGGGGCTGCGGTTGCGAACTTGTATTACAACCAACCGCTACTGGCAGTGATTGCCCAGAGCTTTCATGTTTCCGCCCACCAAGTAGGGTTAATCCCGATGCTGACGCAATTGGGCTACGCCTTGGGGCTGCTGCTGTTTGTTCCATTGGGCGATTTGATGGAACGGCGGAGATTGATTGTGACTATGCTCGTGGCAACCGCTCTGGCTATGGGAGTTGCGGCAGTGTCTCCGAATATTACCTGGTTGGTTGTGGCTAGTCTGGTAATTGGCATGACAACGATTGTAGCCCAGCTAATTGTTCCGTTTGCCGCCCAACTTGCGAAACCTGGAGACCGAGGAAAAGTTGTAGGAACGGTGATGAGCGGAGTGCTGATCGGCATCCTCCTAGCCCGGACTGTCAGCGGATTTGTTGGGGCAAGTTTCGGCTGGCGCGCGATGTATTGGATCGCCAGTGGTCTGATGATTGTCTTCGCAGTTGGATTAGCAGTGTTGCTTCCTAAGAGTCAGCCGTCGCTCACAATGTCTTACCGACAATTAATGCAGTCTTTATGGGGGTTGATTCGAGAACAACCCGTGTTGCGTGAAGCTTCGATAATTGGAGCGATGTCATTTGGGGCATTCAGTGCCTTTTGGAGTACACTCGTATTCTTTCTGGAAAAACCGCCCTATCACTATGGAAGCGAAGTAGCCGGTTTATTCGGCTTAGTAGGCGTTGTTGGGGCAGGTGCGGCTCCATTAGCTGGCAGACTGGCAGACAAAAAAAGTCCTCGGATCACAGTGGGGCTAGCTATTATCATTACCACTTCGTCATTCTTCATATTTTGGTTGAAAGGATACCAACTATGGGGTCTAATTGTCGGAGTCATTCTCTTGGACTTAGGTGTACAAGCTGCTCAAGTATCCAACCAGGCGCGCATTTTCAGCCTGCTACCAGAAGCGTACAGCCGTCTAAACGCGCTCTATATCATGTTCTATTTTGTGGGTGGAGCTATAGGATCTTTTCTCGGTGCCTATGGCTGGAGTCGGTGGCAATGGAATGGGGTTTGCGGAGTCGGATTATTGATGATGGTCGTCGCCATAGTTACTTTCTTCAGGGGAAGTAAGCTTAAACTCTAACTCAATGGCAATGCACAGCGCGCTGAAGGTGGAATAATTTATTAGTTTAAATTTTACTGTGACCTAAAATTTCTTCAGTAGTTTTAATCGCTTCACCAGGACTATTAACGACATAAACATTTTCTGGTAATAGATTTTTGAAAAAACGTTGGCTTTCTTCATTGTCATTTAACAAAATAACTTTCTTATTCCCTTTCAGAGCCAGTGCAATTTCTGATGCAGTGCCTGTACCAATTCCACAGGCAATGACAACATCGGAGGAGAGGACATTGATATTATTGCGAGCGTCGCCCATGCCAGTGATGATGGCAATATCAACAGCTTCAGAGATGGCATTTGTGTTGTCGGGAAGGATACCGATTGTTAGACCATTGGCTGCTTTTGCACCAAGACTTGCTGCATCCATCACACCTTCATTCCTACCGCCAGTCAGCAGAACCCAAGCCTGTTGAGCGATAAGTTGACCAAGTTGATAAGCGTTTTGCAAGTCAACTGCTGTAGCTTTGGCTCCGGGTCCCATCACCCCAACGATAATTTTTCTCACAAAATCCCTGCAATCATCCCAGCTAATAACAGAAAACCTATCCAGACATTCTGGCGAAACATATTACCATAAGCAGGATGGGGAAGCTGTGGATCGCGTAGTCGGGTATATTGCCAAATCCAGCTAAAGGTCGCAAGTGAGAGCGCGATCCAGAAGCTAAAATGCATCTGCACAACGACGCCAAGCCAACCTAACAGGAAGACAGTACCAGCAAAGAAAATACCAACGGCAACAGGTGCGTAGTCACCAAAGAACAGCGCACTAGAGTTAACGCCAATAAGCAAGTCATCAGAGCGATCGCTCATGGCGTAAACGGTGTCGAATCCCAAAGCCCAGAGTACAGTCGCACCCCAGAGTAACCAGGTGGAGAATTCTAGGTTTGCCGTCACTGCACTCCAACTAATTAAAACCCCGAAGCCCCAAGCAATAGCCATTACTAATTGCGGTACTGGAAACACGCGCTTGGCTGAGGGATAGAAGATAATCACCGGAACTGCCGCCACGCACAGCCAAAAACTCAAGGGGTTGAGATATGACGCTAGAATCCAAGCACAGCTCATAGCTACTAAGGCGACGACTACGCCGACTTTGACGGAGAGTGCCTTGGAAGCGAGGGGGCGATCGCGCGTTCTTGTAACTTGCGAATCAATATCTTGATCCCACAAATCATTAACCACGCACCCAGCTGCACTGGTGGCGAGACTACCTAGCACGATAACGCCCACCAGAGGTAACGGTGGCATTCCCCGTGCCGCCAAAAAAACAGCCCATAGGGCAGGAATCATTAAAATTAATCGTCCTTCTGGCTTGTCCCACCTCAAAAGCCGAATGATGGTAAGCAAGATCGGTTCTGGGTTGTGTTGTTGCTGGGTCAGCATGGTCTGGAAAAATGACTGTAGATTCGCCTCTTTACCCCCTATTTAGGATATCGTTATTCTTAAAGACTGGGATGTGGTAGCAACCCTAAATAAAGCTAAATGGTCAATTCAGTTTCAGCCAACTGGGTGATTCCGACTCTGGCAGTCGAGCAAGAACGAATTCTCGCTGCCATTGATTTGGGGACAAATTCCCTTCACATGGTGGTAGTGCGGATTGAACCGACACTACCGGCTTTTAGCATTATTGCCAGAGAGAAAGACACCGTTAGACTGGGCGATCGCTGCCCCAAAACTGGTGCTCTCAAACCGGAGGTGATGCAACGGGCGATCGCAACTTTGCGGCGCTTCCAAGAAATTGCCAAAAGTTTGTTCACAGAAACGATTGTCGCAGTAGCAACCAGTGCCGTGCGAGAGGCTCCCAATGGGCGAGACTTTTTGCAACAGGTAGAAGAAGAGGTTGGCTTGAGCGTTGACTTGATTTCTGGTCAAGAAGAAGCGAGGCGGATCTACCTGGGTGTGTTGTCGGGGATGGAATTCAACAACCAGCCCCACATGATTATCGACATCGGCGGCGGCTCCACCGAGTTAATCTTAGGCGATAGTAATGAGCCGCGTTCCCTCAGCAGTACCAAAGTTGGTGCAGTGCGCCTCACTGCAGAATACATCACAACCGACCCGATTAGCAACGCCGAATTTCAGTACCTGCAAGCCTACGTGCGCGGTATGCTGGAGCGACCGATTGAGGAGTTGCTAGCACACCTACAGCCAAACGAGTGTCCGCGTCTAGTGGGAACTGCTGGCACGATTGAATCCCTGGTGACGATTCATGCGCGAGAAAAGCTGGGCATGTTACCCTCGCCACTTAGCGGCTACCAGATGAGCCTCAAAGACCTGCGAGATTTGGTCAATCGCTTGCGGAAGTTGAGTTATTCAGAACGGGCTGCGATTCCAGGCATGTCAGACCGGCGGTCAGAAATTATACTAGCTGGGGCAGTGATATTACAAGAAGCGATGACGCAGTTGGGCGTTGAGTCGCTGACGGTGTGTGAGCGATCGCTCCGGGAAGGAGTCATCGTTGACTGGATGCTTACCCACGGCTTAATTGAAGACCGGCTGCGCTACCAGAGTTCAGTGCGCCAGCGGAATGTGCTCAAAACAGCTCAAAAATACCAAGTAGACTTGGAACACAGTGAGCGTGTTGCCGAGTTTGCAACAAGCCTGTTTGACCAAACTCAAGGGCTACTCCACACCTGGGGAGCAGAAGAACGAATACTACTCTGGGCTGCTGCAATCTTGCACAACAGTGGTCATTATGTGGCTCATTCGGCGCATCACAAGCACTCATACTACCTAATTCGCAATGGTGAATTGTTGGGCTATACGGAAACCGAGATTGAAGTCATTGCCAACTTAGCCCGCTACCACCGCAGGAACCCTCCCAAGAAAAAGCATGAGAACTACCGCAACCTGCCCAGCAAAAAGCACCGGCAGATGGTCAACCAGTTGAGTGCGTTGTTGCGATTGGCTGTTGCCCTCGATAGGCGGCAGATTGGTGCAATTCGGCAGCTACGGTGCGAGTATCGACCGGACGCCCAAGAACTCCACTTGCAGCTACAGGCGTCCCAGCCCGATGATGACTGCGCCCTGGAACTCTGGAGCTTGGATTACAAGAAAGGAGTTTTCGAGGCTGAATACGGCGTCAAGTTAGTGGTAACCCTAAAACCGGCACCGGTTGCAGTAGTCAGTAGTCAGTAGTCAGTAGTCAGTAGTCATGCGGCTACTAGCTACTGACGACTGCATATTTCATCCGAGCAACAGATTGCTATAGTTGGTTGATCATCTTATGAGTTTGAGGTACAACACGGACTTGTAAAAGCTTTCGCTTCATTTCAGCTTGCCAAGCAAGAACCTGATCGCTCGAAGGCGCAACCACTGGTGCCTGAGAGTGGGGTGGATCGAGGGGCGTCACTGGCTGTAAGAACACCGGGATTTTAGGACTAACAGCTGCAACCAACTCAGAGCAGCGTTCTAACTCAGCGGGATCGGTAAAACTAGAAATAATCACCTTGACAAATACTTCCACTGATGCATGATAACAGCGTTGGAGAAATTCTGCGTGTTCCTGCCATCGGTTTTCTCCACTGACGCTGGGCAGCTTCAAATCCATACCTACAGAGTCCAGGTAAGGCAGAATCATAGCCAGCTGTTCTGGGCGATGTCCGCCGGTTTCCAGGTAGATGGGCAACCCAGCCCGATTGCGCACCTCGCGCAAGAATTGCACCAGGAAGGGAGCATGAAGGAGTGGTTCACCTCCAGTGAGGCTGATGCTGTCGTGCAAACCCGGTAGATTTTGCCGTTCAACCCATTGCAGTAACATAGGCAGTGGTACGGGATTGGAGTGGGTTTCAAAGTCGCGTAATCCGGGAATACGCTCGACTCGACAAGTCGGCGGCGCACTCCAGGTATGGGCACTGTCGCAAAAATGGCAGCGCAAATCACAGAGGGCAAAGCGGATGAAAATCTGGCGGGTGCCGACGTTGAGTCCTTCTCCTTGAATAGCGGAAAAGACTTCAATCAGCCGGGCGCTGGGGAGTTCAGCGGTGAGGGTTGTCATGTTACGCACTCAAATCTAAGACTTGCCAAAAAATTATGAAAGGAGTCAGGAGTCAGGAGGGAAGGAGTCAGGAGAACTGCACCCATGAAGGGATGCAGTTTAAATATTGAAGCAGATTTTTTCGTTTGCTGCCGCCCATAAAGGACGGGGTTTTAAACCACAAGTAATCCGCCACTCATCCCAATCGTCCTACTGACTACTGACGACTGACGCCTCTCTCCTTATTCATAAAGAATTCATGAAAGATAATATAGGTTCCATTTTTTTGGCAAAATCAAACTCTGCTTCAAAGCAGTATTTAGCATTTTTGCTATATCTATCGTAATCAATTAGTATTTTATCAATCGCCACCTTGATTTCCTGAACATCAGATGGATCGTTGATTACAATACCAATTTGATATTTTTCAACTAGCTGGGATAATGATGTAAAATTACTCACTAAAACTGGCTTACCATGCTTTAAATACTGGGCTAGCTTTCCAGAGGCCATTGCTATTTTAGTATGGTTGTCATCAGGATTTGCATAAAAAGCTATACCTATAGTTGATGAGGCATAAATCTTGTCTACCTGGTCATGGGGAAGTAAATTTAAAGAAAGAAATAAGTTCTTGGAATTCACCTGTCGTAACGACTGAATATAAGGAGCTTTCTCCTTAAGTCCTCTTGGATCTACTCCATGAAATATCAGAGCACATCCATTATCAATAGATGCGAAGGCGTGAGCCAAGGCTTTTGAATAAACAACATCGTTGAGCTGACCAGCATACAAAACAATGTAGGGAAATTCCGCTGAACTCAAATTGAACTTATCTCTAAGAAATTGAGCGGCCTTTGCATCAGGAACCCAATCATTAAGAGTAGAATTGGGTAAATAAAAAACTTGGGGATGTTGATATTGATAGTATTCACAAAGGGTTTTAAATCTATCTTCATCTTGAACAATTACACCCGCGGATTTTTTGTATGCTAGCTTAGCAATTTTACTGAAAGGCTTAGAAATATATTTAAATTTTCTTGGTTGCTCTAGTTCTAAAGAAAGAAATATAAATTTGTGTTTAAAAAAGTAGAACCATAGTAATGCAACAACCGAACCATGTAAATCAATTGCAATATTGATATTTGTTTTTATTTTTTCTCTTCTGTGATTACTTTGTAACAGATAAGCAAAAGATTGAAAACAAAAAATAAATACTTCCACTATTCTAACTAATATCCTCAACCTTGGTTGCTCAAAAAATAAGTACAATTTGATGATTTTGGGGAAATATCTAACTTTTACTCTGTTTCCTATTTTTGCTGGTTGAGGTATTTCATTATTTTGAGTTGCTAAAATAGTAACTATATATCCACATTTATCAAGTAATTTTGATAAATTTAAAATAGTGGGTGCTAAGCTAACGTAACCTTCATAAAAAAACATATAACACGCTTTAGGCATAATTTTAATTTCCTAAGTCAAAATTAACTAAGCAGTATTTTAATTATATTTCAATGCTTTTGATACCCCTAACAGGGAAATCACTCATAACTGTTGAACCTGACCAAAAAAGTTGGCGCATATTTACTACGACGGGGATAAAACCTATATTGCATTTCGCCTTGTGTTAGTATTTACCTTGTTTGTAAATTTAATAACCTCCAGTTAACCTTACCTTAATTTTTATTTACAGTAATATCAAGATAGCACAACGTATAATTTTCTACAACTAACGAGGAGGAATTAAGCGTTTCTTTATGTTTATATGGACGCCCAATCAAAAATTAACATTCCCGACTATAACAGACTTTACAAACAAAATATCACAAGCTAGAATGTTTCATGAAAAAAGCATAATATAGCAATCCTAAATGAATTGTGAAATATTGCGTGGATTTAGTAGTCAGTAGGCACTCTTGTACTGGCTACTGGCTACTGGCTACTCTTGCCTCAGACTAGTTTACAAATCAAATAGGATTGCTATATATACATTACCAAGCTTTTACTTAGACACGCTCCAATGCTTAACCACCAAAACAGTCAAACCAAGGGAAAAAAGTAGCGAAGGTAAAAATAGAGGTCGTGCTGATGATAACTGTAGGTTTGCTAAACAAAAAAGGTAAGATTTGACCGAAAAAGATATTCAATTTAACTATGATCAGTGTGATTACGCCTGTTTACAATGGTGAGCAATTCGTTGAGTCTTGTATAAAAGTAGTCATTGACCAAGCCTGTGCCAGCGTCGAGCATATCATTGTGGATGGTGACTCAATAGACCGAACTGTAGACATCATCAAGCGATATGCAGAGCAGTACCCGCACATCCGATGGGTTTCTGAAAAAGATGACGGACAATCGGATGCTATGAATAAGGGAATTGCAATGGCCCTCGGGGAGATTATAGGAATTTTGAATGTTGATGATTTCTATGAGCTAAATGTCCTAAACCGCGTCTCTGAAATTTTTAAACAGCTGCCAGAACCAAGTTTTCTTGTCGGAAATTGTAATGTATGGGGAGACGAAGGCGAAATTCTCCGTGTAAACAAGCCGAATAAATTGAAATTAATAGATCTATTAGCTTTGAACAGTGATTTTCCAGTCAACCCATCAGCTTATTTTTACCACAAATCATTGCATGAAAAAATAGGACTTTACGCAGTAGACGAAGATTATGCGATGGATATAGATTTTATCCTAAAAGCTATACAAGAAGCAACAGTCAAGTACATAGATGAACTTTGGGGAAATTATCGATTCATTAAGGGAACAAAAACAATTATATCTATAGAAACCGGACAGCAAATGCCCCACCTTAAACGTATTTTAAAGAAATATCGCAAAAATCTCCCACTATTTCAGCGTTGGCAGGCAGCTATCGGAGTGACAGTTTTGTTTAGAATCAAATACTTTTCGTCAAACCCTCAAAACCTACTTCCAGTGCTTAAAGTCAAATTGAGGAAAATTTTGGGCTTGGCAGCTTCGGAGGGGTAAGGGGAGAGGGGGAGAGGGGGAGAGGGGGAGAGGGGGGGTAGACAGAAGTAATTTTGTTCTGATTGGTGAGCCAGCTGACCCACTGAAAGGATAGGGTGGAAACAAGCTTAGATTTGCGATTCCTGTTTAAGAGTAAGAGTATGTTGAAAGACCGCCCTGCCTCTAAGAGTCTGTTCCACCTGACTGAGCAAGAGCGTGCTAAAATAGCGCCTCTGGCGGATTACTCTTCAGTGCAGTCCGTGCCGGAAATTTGGGCACTGGCGCAAGAGCGATTCGGTCAGGCGATCGCACTCAAAGACCCCCACGCTAAACCAGAGGTGGTTCTCACCTACACTCAGTTGTATGAGCAAATTCAGCAGTTTGCTGCTGGTTTGCAAACGTTGGGTGTGCAACCAAAATCTCGGGTGGCGCTGTTTGCCGAAAACAGCCCTCGCTGGATGATTGCGGATCAAGGCATTATGACCGCTGGGGGGGCTGACGTGGTTCGTAGTTCTCAAGCTGGTCGAGAGGAACTGCTGTTTATCTTGACAAACAGCAGTAGCACTGCTTTGGTGGTGGAAAACCGCGCAACGTTGAAAAAATTGCGCCCTCAACTGGACTCCCTGCCAATCCAGCTGGTCGTCTTGCTGTCCGATGAAGATCCAGAAGTGGATGAAACCCTCCAGGTGCTGAACTTCTCTGAGCTGATGGCAGTTGGGTCGAACAAGACCCTACAGCCAGTTACCCAAAATCGGGAGATGCTTGCAACTGTGCTGTACACCTCCGGAACGGGTGGCAAACCGAAGGGAGCTATGCTCAGTCATGGGAACCTGCTGCATCAAATTACGAGCTTTCGAGTCGTGCTGCAGCCTTGTGTCGGCGAGAGCGCTTTGAGCATTCTACCAATCTGGCACAGCTACGAACGTACCCCTGAGTACTACCTGCTCTCCCAGGGTTGCAGCCAAATTTACACTAACATACGTCATGTTAAGCAGGATCTCAAAGTATTCAAACCCAATTACATGGCTGGCGTTCCCCGTCTGTGGGAATCGATTTACGAGAGCGCACAGAAGCAATTTCGAGAGCAACCCCCCAATAAGCAGCGATTAGTTGAGTCGCTTCTGGATATCAGTAAGCGCTACATCAAAGCCCGCAGGATCGTGCAGGGATTGAGTCTAGAACGACAACACCCCTCATCCAGAGAACGCCTAGTTGCAGGGATACATTCCTCGGCACTATGGCCCGTTCATGCTTTGGCAGATCGACTGATCTATCAACAAGTACGCCTCGCAACGGGGGGACAACTGAAGCAATGGATTAGTGGCGGTGGCTCTCTCGCCATGCACCTTGAAAACTTTTTTGAAATTGTGGGAATTGAGATCCTCGTAGGCTACGGCCTGACAGAAACTTCTCCTGTCCTGACAGTTCGCCGCCCTAATCGCAACTTACGGGGCTCGTCAGGTCAACCAATTCCTAGCACTGAAATTCAAATTGTCGATCCAGAAACCCATCAGCCCCTACCTTCAGGAGAGCGCGGCCTAATCATGGCTCGCGGACCACAGATCATGCAGGGCTACTGCCAAGATCCTGAGGCAACTGCCATGGCGATTGACCCCCAAGGCTGGTTTAATACAGGTGACCTAGGTTGGCTCACGCCTCAAAATGATTTAGTGGTGACAGGACGAGCGAAGGATACGATTGTTTTGACGAATGGGGAAAACATTGAGCCGACTCCGATTGAAGATGCCTGTCTGCGTAGCCCCTACATTGACCAGATTGTGGTAGTGGGACAGGATCAGCGATCCCTCGGAGCGTTGATTGTCCCTAATCTAGAAGCCCTGCAACAGTGGGCAACTGCCCAGAGCCTGCATTTGCGTCTGCCGGAAGCAAGAGGCAACGATGATCCCAATTCTACACAAGAAATCGACTTGGATAGTAAGATGATCCAGGACTTGTTCCGGCAAGAATTGAATCGGGAAGTGCAAAACCGTCCTGGCTACCGCCCGGATGACCGCATTGTCCCCTTCAAGCTGATTCTGGAGCCGTTTTCAATTGAAAATGGCATGTTAACCCAAACGCTGAAGATCCGACGCCCCGTTGTGATGGAACGCTATCGCGATATTATTAACGGGATGTTTGCCTGATCCCTGCCTCAAACTCACTACAAGTGCGCCGCGAAAAGTTTATGGATATTGACAAACCCCAACTGCTCCTGAAACGAGCCATTAACATTAAGGCTATCGTCACTCCCCGCTGGAAGGACGAAATACAGCTGCAACTCCAAGAGCAAATCAACCAAATTGACAGCCAGTTGCAACAATTGGACATGCAAGGGCAGCGGGCGATCGCCGAAATTCAAAAGCAGAGCCTGCAACCCCCTGGTCCACAGACTCTACAACAAATTGACAATATCCAACTCCAAGTCAATCAAAAGAAAAGTGAACTGCTAGAGCAGAAAAATCAGAGTCTGCAAAACCTCCAGCAAGTGCAACTACTAGACTTTGACCAAGAAGTCAACCAATTTCAGATGGAAGGCTTGTTCAGCGCCGAACTGGGCGATAACCTGATTAGCAAAATGAACGTAGAAATTGTTCTGCGCGATGGTGTGATCGAAGAAATTCGCGGCGACATTTGACTTGGAGGCATCTACAGGAACTTTAAGATACAATTCAATGTGACAACCGTGCACTTGAAGTCAAACAATAACCGATAAAGACGCCACCCCATGATTCACGAAGTCTTCATGCCCGCTCTTAGTTCCACTATGACCGAAGGCAAGATTGTGTCCTGGGTCAAATCCCCTGGTGACAAAGTTGAAAAAGGCGAAACAGTGGTGGTGGTTGAGTCTGATAAAGCAGATATGGATGTGGAAACCTTCTACGAAGGATATATCGCCACAATCCTGGTTCCAGCTGGTGAAGCCGCCCCTGTTGGTGCCGCGATCGCCTTGGTAGCGGAAACCGAAGCCGAAATAGAAACCGCGCAACAAGCCAACTCTGGGGGGGCGGCTCAATCGAGTACAGAAACAGACCCTACCACGTCTCCAGGACAAATTGCGGATGTCGCAGCCACGATCACACCATCAGCGGCCTCTGTAGCAACTGAGTCTCCGAACGGCGCGAGTCGGGATGGGCGGATTATGGTTTCACCCCGCGCTCGGAAGTTGGCTAAGGAACTGAAAGTTGATTTGAGTAACCTGCAAGGGAGTGGTCCCCACGGTCGAATTGTGGCACAGGATGTCGAAGCTGCTGCTGACAAGGGCAAACAACCAGCCCTAGCTGCAAAGACAACCCCCGTCGCACCTCCACAAGGTACACCAGCGACGAAGCCCGTCGGAACGCCCCCTGCACCGGCAGTTAGACAAGCACCTGCACCTGCACCGATGCCAACCCCCGTCGCCGGTCAAGTGGTGTCTATGACCACGCTGCAAAATGCAGTGGTGCGGAATATGGTAGCCAGCCTGCAGGTTCCTACCTTCAATGTCGGTTACACGATTACTACTGACAATCTCGATAAGCTATACCAGCAGATTAAGTCGAAAGGCGTGACGATGACGGCACTGCTGGCGAAAGCTGTAGCGGTGACATTACAGAAACATCCGCTGCTGAATGCCAGCTACGTGGAACAGGGAATTCAGTATCGTGCTGGAATCAATATTGCCGTAGCAGTAGCGATGGATGACGGGGGACTGATTACCCCTGTGTTGCAAAATGCGGCTCAAGCGGACATTTATTCTTTGTCGCGGAACTGGAAGACGTTGGTAGAACGCGCCAGGGCGAAGCAGCTACAACCGGAAGAGTACAACACTGGCACGTTTACTCTGTCGAATTTGGGGATGTTTGGGGTAGATCGGTTTGATGCGATCTTGCCTCCTGGACAGGGTGCTATTCTGGCGATCGGGGCATCGCGGCCTCAAGTGGTGGCAACGGCAGATGGGTTGATGGGTGTGCGGCAACAGATGCATGTCAATATTACTTGCGACCATCGGATTATCTACGGTGCCAATGCTGCCGCCTTCCTGCAAGATTTGGCTAAGTTTATTGAAACAAATGCCCAATCTTTGACTCTTTAAACTTATCTAGAGGGGTCATGAATAAGTCGTAAGTCGTAAGTCGTAATTCGTAAGTGAAGAACGCTCGTCTGACAAATCTCGTGGGACTCGTAAGCAAAAACCTCTTTAATTACGACTTACGACTTACGAATTAGAGATCCGACCGAGTCGTACTAAGAAATCGGGTTTCTAACACAACTGGGAGTCTCTGAGTTCGCGCATCGTTGTTTAATCAAAATCGATTTTGTAACACTGTAAATTCACTGAAGTCATTGGGCAGAAACATTTAAGTTCTATTAAAGTTATCAGTAAAATTCCGCTTGTAAACGCAACTGAGGCAGCGCTAGGTTTGTTGAGTAGTTTTATTCTGTAAGGCTACATTGAAACTTTATATCTTCGGGGAATTCATCGCTTTGCCTGAAGTGTTTTTGTGGCCTGATATAAAACAATTCTCATAACACTATTGCACAACTCTATGCAGACTTCCCCTACTATTCTCTCCGCGTGGGCTAGGCTGAAAAATCAGGAGATTAACTGCTTGGAAGCGTTGAAACTCCTGGTAGATGAGCAAGGAACTGTAAATCTTGTGCTGCTCGACCGGGATGTAGTTCTGCGATTTTTGCGGCACTTTCCAGACAGGAATTCTTTACCCGCGACAATTCCCTTGCTACTGTGGCGTGGTTGTTACTACTTGGGAAGTCCAGCAAATCTGTCCCCAGAAGCTATCAAAGAACTGAGCGCTCGCACCGGCAGCGAAATTAAAATCATTCCTATTGCCGATAAGAGCTATCGCTCCTGGTTTCACACCCAAAACCTCAATTCTAACAACCTCAGCTCTGCCCCCCTAGTGAATCCCCTCACGGGTAAGCAGGAGCAAGAAGACATCACTGAAACCACAGAGATCTACCTCTCAAAAGCAGATGACCAGATTGGTCGGATTAAAACCCTGCTTAGCGGTGCCTTACGCAACCGCGCTAGCGATATCCATCTCGAACCGATGCCAGACGGTTTAAGAGTCCGTTATCGGATTGATGGCGTTCTGCGAGACATTACAACCATGCCCGCCGATTTGAGTCGCAAGGTGATTGTCGCCCTGAAAGTCATGTCTAAGATGGACATCTCCGAAAGCAGACGCCCCCAAGATGGGCGGATTGGGGAGAAATATGCTTCCGGTGAAGAGGCAGAACTAGGAATGGATATGCGAGTCAGTACCCTGCCCTGCGTCAACGGGGAAAAAGCTGTGATTCGCTTGCTCCCTCGGAAAAATCCCTACTCTAACATCGAAAAATTAGGCTTCACCGAGAAAACGCTGCCGATTTACAAAACCTGGTTGCAGCAGCCCCAAGGGATGATCATCCTCACCGGTCCCACCGGTTCCGGTAAAACCAGTACCCTTTACACCAGCCTGCAAACCGTCGCCAAGGAACATGTTAACGTCGTTAAGTAGTTAAACAGAATTGATTACAAAAATAAGTGGTAGAATAGATCCTGTAAAAAAATATGTAATTATAGCAACTTTAGATGATACTCATCCGCAAAATTAATCCTCTTTCTTTAAAATTACT
>JAABUZ0100003131.1_pt1 | contig 25330 bp, 20 predicted proteins | sample 5562091 | NCBI WGS metagenome assembly JAABUZ01 (sample SAMN12813069, study PRJNA571459) | rock metagenome | isolation source: Antarctica rocks | place: Antarctica: Victoria Land, Linnaeus Terrace sud | collected 2015-12-21 | reverse complement strand
CGAGTCGCACGCGAACGAGATCGTCGTGCCGTCCGGCAGCTCGCGCCGCGGGGTGTTCAGATCGCCGCACAACACCCGTGGCACATGACCCGGTGTCCCGAGCCCGAGCCGCAATGCCTGCAGGGTCTCGACCTTCACCCATCCGTTCGCAGCATTCGGAACATGGACGCAGTGCACCTCCAGTGGCCCCGAGGAGGCGTACACGAGCACACTGACTTCGGCGCGGGGGGTTCAGCAGCGTGGCACACGTGGGGCGTGGTCAGGGCTCCAAGCCGAAGGAAGGGTCCCGCTCTCGGCCCTTATCGCGACCGCGCGAAAAAGCCTCGTCGTCCCAGACCCTCGGCCACCGACGAGCGGAGCAGTCCGCATCCTCCGTTTCGCTCTGTCGGCTTGAGCTTGGACAGTCAGCGCCAGAAGCCGAGCAAGGTCAGGCAGACCGCGGCCTCGGCCAGGACCACTGTGGCGCCGAGCGTGTCGCCGGTGCGTCCCCCGAGGACCCGAGTCGACCACTGGCTGACGGTTGCGCAGGTGATCGCGGCGGATGCAAGAGCCACTCCGCCGGGTAACGGCCCGCAAAGCGAAAGGACTCCGGCGAGGGTGATCGAGCTCGCCACCAGCAGGCCGGCTGTGGTTGGATGAAACGTGGCGCCAAGTCCGTCCGTGCGAGCGGGTCGGATGGCGCGGGCGTGGACGAGGGCGAGACACCGTCCGGTGGCTGCTGCGGCCACGAGGCTGCGAAGGCCGTCGAGTCTCGTGAGGGGCGCTACCGCAGCGACCATGAGCAGGCTCCAAGCGATCAACGCGAGCGTTCCAAAAACGCCGATTCGCGGATCTCGCATGACCGCAAGTCGCCGCTCGGGGTCGCCCCGGACGCCAAGTGCGTCTGCTGAGTCGGCGAGCCCGTCGTGATGTAGCGCACCGGTCACGGCGACCATTAGCGTGACTCCAAGGATCGAGGCGGCGGTGCCGCCGAGCGCGCCGAGCGTCAGCGCGCGGAGGCCGCCGGCGAGGCCGCCGACGAGCGCGCCGACGACCGGGAACCAGGCTGCGGCCGCGCCGGGTTGCGCTTGCTCGTGGTCGATGCGGCCCGCGGGGAGGACGGTGAGGAACGAGAGCGCGCTGCGGGCGTCACTCAGCCCGGGCAATGCCGGACTCCTCAAAGGTGGCCATCTCGCGATGCAGCGCGCCCGCGGCCTCGATGATTGGGAGTGCCAGGAGACCGCCGGATGCCTCTCCGAGGCGCAGCCGTAGATCGAGCAAAGGTTCGAGGCCAAGCTCGGCGAGGACGAGCCCGTGGCCGGGTTCGGCCGAGCGATGGCTGGCGAGGAGCCCCTCGGCCACGGTCGGGTCCACGCGGACTGCGACGAGGGCGGCGGCACCAACCGCGTAGCCGTCGAGGACAACGGGCAGGCCGAGGCGTACCGCCTCGGCGGCGGCGCCGGCCAGCCCCGCGAGCTCGAGTCCGCCGACGGCAACCAGCGCCTCGCGTGGGTCAAGTGGGGAGCCGTGCCGCTCGACTGCCTGCGCGACCACAGCGCGCTTGCGGTCGAGGCCTGTGGCGTCGATGCCGGCTCCCCGCCCGACCGCGACTGCCGGCGGCGCGCCCGTGAGAACGCAGACCAGGGCCGCGGTAGTGGCGGTATTGCCCATGCCGATTTCGCCGAGAACGAGGCAGTCGATGCCATCGTGCGCCAGCTCCCTCGCCAGCGCCGCGCCCGTTGCGAGTGCGGCGTCGAGGTCTGTCTCGCTCATTGCCGGGCCGTTGAGCATGTCGGCGGTGCCGGCTCGTACCTTGACCGCGCGAACTCCGGGCGGCGTCTCGGCCGCGAGGCCGACGTCTGCCACCACGAGCCGGTGGCCGCCCTTGCGGGCGAGAACCCCGACGGCGGTCTCTCCGCGCGCGGCGGCAGCGGCGACCTGGGCCGAGACGTCGGCGCCGTACAGGCTGGTGCCGCGGGCGACGTGACCGTGGTCAGCCGCCAGGACGAGCACCCCTGCCCGCAGGCGGGCGGGCGGAGGAGCGCCCGAGATCGTCGCCCACCGTTCGATCAGGGCTTCCAGCGCTCCGAGACTGCCGGACGGTTTGACGAGCTGATCGAGTCGGTCCCGGGCGGCGATCGCCGCGGCGCGTTCGATACGTGGGCGCCCCTCGGGCCGCGGGACTGTCGGCGGCTCTGCGGCGGTCCACCGATCTTCCATGACGACAGCGTCGAGCGGCGTCCGCGCGGCCCAGCCGGCTGTCTCCAAACCAGGGCGCACGGGCCGCTCGTCGGGCCAGCCGAGGCAGAGGTAGGCGATCGGCTCGACTCGCTCGGGGATGCCGAGAAGGGCGCGTAGATCCGGCGGCCGGTAGAAGCTGACCCAACCGACGCCGAGTCCTTCGGCCCGCGCGGCGAGCCACAGGTTCTCGACTGCGCATGCGGTGCTGTACACATCGGTGTCCGGGATCGTCCCGCGCCCCAGGACCTCGACACCGGGATCGCCTGGATCGCAGCACACGCAGAGTCCGAGCGGGGCCTCGATGATCCCCTCAATCTTCTGATCGAGGAACTGCCGGGCGCGTTGGTCGAAGCGACCGGCCTGGCGCAGCCGCTCGCGCTGAGCGAGGCCGCGGATGGCCGCGCGGGTGGCGAGGTCGCGCACGATGATGATCCGCCAGGGCTGCATCAGGCCGACCGACGGCGCGCGGTGTGCGGCTCCGAGCACGCGGCTGAGAATGTCCTCGGGCACCTCGTCGGGGCGGAAGCGGCGGATGTCGCGGCGTTCGGCGATCACCCGGTGCACTGCGGCGCGCTCGGCGTCGGCGAATCGCCATCCGGTCGGATCGGCAGCGCGCTCGGCTGCGCGAGACGGGTCAAAGCCGACCGGAGTCGGCGGCCGGGTCAGCCGGTCGTTGACAGACACGCGGCGAAGCCTAGACGGGCGACACCCGGCAGCGCGCCAAGGGATAGAGTGAGGCCATCAGCGCGGCGGCGCGAGGAACCCGGTGAGAGTCCGGGACGGTCGCGCCACTGTTACCGGGCCAGCGTGCTCGGAAGTCAGGAACTCGTCCGCCGCGAGCCCTCGAAGCGCGGGACGCTGGATCCCGAGGAGGTACCCGTGCGAAGCGCAGACGCCGACCAATCCGCTCAAGCGGGAGCATGAGGCGGCTGTTCCTGGTGCGGCACGCCGACACAGCCGCAACGCGCGCCGCCGCGTTCCCGGCCGACGAGTCCATCGACGAGCGGGGCCGTGCGGGCGCCGCCGAGCTGGCGCTCGCGCTTCCTGCTGGGTGCGACGTTCTCTGCAGTCCATCCCTGCGCTGTCGCCAGACAGCCGATGCCGCAGGTATTCGGGCCCGGACCGACGCGGTCCTCGCCGAGTGTGACTTCGGCCGGTGGTCGGGCCGGTCGCTCGCCGATATCCACGAGCGTGATCCCGAAGGGGCGCGCGATTGGATGCTCGATCCGGACGCGGCCCCTCATGGCGGCGAGAGTCTCGCGACGTTCGCGCGACGCGTCGCGCTGTGGCTTGACCGCGAGATCGTGGCCGACGGCGCGCTAGCGGCGATCACGCACGGGGGTGTGGTCAAGGCGGCCGCGGTGCATGCGCTGGGCGCGCCGCTGCTCGCGTTCTGGCGGATCGAGGTGGCGCCGCTGTCGATCACCGAGCTTCACGGCCGCGACGGCGTGTGGACCGTGGCCCGCGTGAACTGCCCGGTCGGAGCGGCGCGATGAGCGGCGCTGCGCTGTTGGCCGGCTACGTCGCGGATCTTGCGATGGGCGATCCGCGCCGGTGGCATCCGGTGGCCGGGTTCGGCGACCTCGCAACACGGGTGGAGCGCTCGGTGTATGCGCCGAGCCGCGCGCGGGGTGCCTTGTTCGCCGCGCTACTGGTCACGCTCCCGGCCGCTGCGGCGGAGGCGGCGGCGCGCATCGCTCGGCGACGTGGGCCGATCCTGGTGGCGCTGACATGGGCCGCGCTTGGCGGGCGCTCGCTCACCCGGGAGGCAAGCAGGATCGGCGCGCTACTGGACACGGGCGACCTCACCGGCGCCCGGGCCGCGCTGCCGACACTCGTCGGCCGCGACCCCGAGCAGCTTGATAGCGCCGGCGTCTCTCGCGCGGTCGTTGAGTCTTTGGCTGAGAACACCAGCGACGCGGTCGTCGGTGCGCTGCTGTGGGGTGCCCTGGCCGGGCCGGCCGGAGTCGTTGCCTATCGCGCGGCCAACACCCTTGATGCAATGGTCGGCCACCGCGACGAGCGCTACCAGGAGTTCGGGTGGGCCGCCGCCCGGCTCGACGACGCGATGAGCTGGCCTGCGGCACGCGCGGGTGCGGCGCTCGCGGCCGCGTGCGCGCCGATCGTCGGAGGCTCCTCGATCGCCTCATGGCATGTGCTCCGGCGCGACGGGGCCGCGCACCCGAGTCCGAACGCGGGACGCATGGAGGCGGCGTTCGCAGGCGCGCTTGGCGTGACGCTGGGTGGTCCGCTCAGCTATGGCGGTCGTGTTGAGCGTCGAGCGCCGCTCGGTGATGGGCGCGCGCCGGCCACCGCGGACATCGCGCGCGCCGCGCGGCTGTCACTCGCAGTCGGCGCCGCAGCGTCGCTTTTCTGCGCCGCGGCTCGCGCTGGCATGGGACGGGTGCGATGAGGGGCGCGGTGCTGGTTTGCGGCACCCATTCCGATGCTGGTAAGTCGGTGCTGACCGCGGGTATCTGTCGCTGGCTGCACCGCGAGGGGGTGAGCGTCGCGCCGTTCAAGGCCCAGAACATGGCGCTCAACTCGGTGGTGACGCTCGATGGCGCCGAGATCGGCCGCGCCCAGGCGGTCCAGGCGGCCGCGGCGGGGATCGAGCCGCAGGCGGCGATGAACCCGATCCTGATCAAGCCCTCGGGCGAGCGACACAGTCAGGTGATCGTGATGGGTAAGCCCTACGCCGACACCGACGCGCGTTCGTACGGTGCTCTCAAGCACGAGTTGCGCCCGGTCGTGGCGCGGGCGCTCGCCGATCTGCGCGAGCGCTTCGATGTGGTCGTTTGCGAGGGCGCCGGCAGCCCGGCGGAGATCAACCTGCGCGATAACGATCTGACGAACATGTGGCTCGCGCGTGAGGCCGGGCTGCCGACGGTGATCGTCGCCGACATCGATCGCGGCGGCGTGTTCGCGTCGCTGTTCGGCACGCTCGCGCTGCTCAGCGCGGAGGACCAGGCGCACGTCTGCGGTTTCGTGATCAACAAGTTCCGCGGTGACGACACGATCCTCGCGCCCGGGCTCAGCCAGCTCCAGCAGCGAACCGGGCGGCCGACGCTCGGCGTGCTGCCGTTCGTGCAGGATCTGTGGATGGATGTCGAGGACTCCCTCGCGCTCGACGCCGGCCGCCCCGAGCGGCCTGCTGCTGGCGGTGGCGACACGCTCGAGGTGGCGGTGCTGCGCCTGCGCTGGATCAGCAACTTCACCGACGCCGACGCGCTCAGCGCCGAGCCCGGGGTGCGGGTTCGGTTCACATGCTCCGCGGCCGACATCGAGCGGGCCGATCTTCTCGTGATCCCGGGCACCAAGGCGACCGTCGAGGACTTGGAGCGGCTGCGGGCCGCCGGTCTTGACCGCGCCGTCGCGGCCCGCGCGACCGCCGCCGGCCCGATCCTGGGGATCTGCGGCGGCTACCAGCTGCTCGGTGAGTGGATCGAGGACGAGGTCGAGTCCCGTCGCGGGACCGTCGCCGGCCTCGGCCTGCTGCCGATCCGGACGCGCTTTGCCGCCGACAAGGTGTTGCGACGTCGGACCGGTCACTCTCCGGCGATGAACACGGGTGCGTCCGGCTATGAGATCCGCCACGGCCGGGTGGAGGTCATCGGCGGCGAGCCGCTGCTGTGCGGTGCTGACGGCGAGCCCGACGGCTGCATCGCCGGCCCGGTGATCGGTACGTCATGGCACGGTGTGCTGGAGGACGACGACTTCCGCCGTGCGTTGCTGGGGCGGGTCGCCGCCGCACGCGGGCGCCGGTTCGTGGCGGGGACGACCCCGTTCTCGGCTGCGCGCGCAACTCGCCTGGATGCGCTCGGTGACCTTGTCTGCGGCCATCTCGACACCGAGCGGCTGACCGCTCTGATCCAGGCCGGTGTGCCGGCAGACCTACCCACCATCGAGACGGAGGTTCGGCCGTGCTGCGCTTCGTGACCACCGCCGACACCGAGATCCTCGCCACAGCGGCGGCGGTGAGACGGATCGGCGACGACTTTCCAGAGGTGCGCTGCGCCAACCCCGGCGCCGGCGCCGACCCGGGCGCGCTCGTCGACGAGATCCTGGACGGGGCACGGGTCGTCCTCTGCCGCGTATTGGGTGGACGACGCGGCTGGCCGGACGGTCTCGATCTCCTCGTCGACGGTTGCCGCCGGCGCGGTGTCGTGCTGCTCGCCCTCGGCGGCGAAGTCGAGCCCGACGCCGAGATGACCGCGTTGTCGACCGCGCCGGCGGGCGCGGTGGCCCAGGCCGGCGAGTACCTGCGCCATGGCGACGTCGACAACGTGGAGCAGCTGCTCCGATTCCTCGCTGACACGTTCCTGCTGCAGGGGCACGGATTCGAGCCCCCGCACGAGGTTGCCGACCTCGGCGTCTACATCCCGGGCAAGGGCGACCTCCCGATCGAAGAGGCGGTGGCCGACCACGATCCCGCCCTCCCGACGATCGGCATCTGCTTTTACCGCTCGCATCGCCTCACGGGCAATACGGCGTTCATCGACACGCTCTGCGAGGAGATCGAGCGGGCCGGCGCCAACGCCCTGGCGGTGTGGAGTAACACGCTGCGTCGCGGCGGCGATGACGGACGGGTGCCCGCGCTCTCGCTCCTCGAGGGCCGCGTGGACGCGCTGCTCGTGACGATGCTCGCCACCGGCGGCTCGGGCGCCGGCGACAACAACGCGGCGGCCGGTGGGGGCGTCGGGGAGCAGTGGCAGGAGTGGGATGCGGCGGCGCTCGCAGCGCTCGACCTTCCGGTGCTCCAGGCGGTCTGCGCCACCGGCTCGCGGACGGCCTGGATGGACTCCGATTCAGGCCTCTCGCCGCTTGACGCAGCCACGCAGGTGGCGATCCCCGAGTTCGACGGTCGCCTGCTGGGCGGCGTGATCTCGTTCAAGGAGCGCGACGGCGTCGACTCGCCCGTCGGCGTGCCCGTGCCCCGCTACGTGGCCGACCCCGAGCGCTGCGCCCGGGTGGCGCGGCTGGCCCTGCGTCACGCTCGCCTGCGCCACGTGACCGCGTCCGAGCGCCGCGTCGCGATGCTGCTGACGAGCTTCCCGACCAAGCACGCGCGGATCGGAATGGCAGTCGGACTCGACACGCCGGCGAGTGCCCTGACGCTGTTCGACGCGCTCCGGGCCGACGGCATGCGCGTCGAGCACGACTTCGCTCACGGCGACGAGCTGATGCACGCGCTGGCGGCCGGCGGCGGCCACGACCCGGAGTTCCTCACCGACGCCCAGCTCTCGGCGTCGCCGCTGCGGTTCCCCGTCGCGGACTACCTCGAGTGGTACGCGACGCTGCCCGAGTCACTCCGCACGTCGATCGAGGAGAAGTGGGGTCCGGCTCCGGGCGAGCAATACCTCGACGGAGAGGACTTCGTGATCGCCGGGCTCGAGCTCGGCAACGTCCTCGTCGCGATCCAGCCGCCCCGCGGCTACGGCGAGGATCCCGTCGGGATCTACCACGATCCGGAGCTGGCGCCGACCCATCACTACCTGGCGTGCTACCGCTGGATCGATGCCGTTTGGAGCGCCGACGCGATCGTCCACCTGGGCAAGCACGGCACACTCGAATGGACGCCTGGGAAGATGCTGGCCCTCTCCGCCGGCTGCGCCCCCGACGCCGCGCTCGGCGACATGCCGCTCATCTACCCGTTCGTCGTCAACGATCCCGGCGAGGGGGTACAGGCCAAGCGCCGCGCGCACGCCGTGATCGTCGATCACCTGGTCCCGCCGATGATGCGGGCCGACACCTACGACGAGATGGCCGAGCTGGAGGCCCTGCTCGACGAGTACGCGCGGCTGGAGGTCCTCGATCCTCCGAAGCTGCCCGCGCTCGCGTCACGGATCTGGTCGGCCGTCGAGCGCGCCAACCTCCAATCCGATCTGGCGATCGAGGAGCGCCCCGACGACCTCGGCACGCTCGTCGAGCACATCGACGGCTACCTCTGCGAGGTCAAGGACATCCAGATCAAGGACGGCCTCCACATCCTCGGCCGGGCGCCGACCGGCGAGCAGCTGCGCGGCCTCACCTCCGCGATGCTCCGGCTGGGATCCGGCGACGTCCCGGGACTGCGGGCCGCCGTCGGGAGCGCATTCGCCCTCGACGAACCTGGGCTCGTCGCGAGCGCCGGCGACCGGGTCGCCTTGCAACCCGGGACGGTCGCGCTGCTGGAGCGCTTCCCGGGTCCGTCGGCCAGCGCGGGCGATCTGGTTGACCGCCTGGAGCAGGCGCACATGGCATTGCTCGACGCGCTCGCCGATCGTGACTGGGACCCGCCCGAGGCGGGTGAGACGTGCGAGCGGGTGCTCGGTCGTCGCGACGACGGCGTCGAGCGCGCGCTTCGGTTCGCCTGCCTGGAGATCGTGCCGCGGATCAAGCGGACCCCTGACGAGCTCGCGAGCGTGGTGGCAGCCCTCAACGGCCGCCACATCGCGTCCGGTCCTTCGGGAGCGCCGACCCGGGGGCGCGTCGACGTGCTCCCCACCGGCCGCAACTTCTACTCGGTCGACCCGCGGGCGCTGCCGTCCGAGCTCTCCTGGGAGGTCGGCGGCCGGCTCGCCGAGGCGGTGCTGGAGCGGCACCTGAAGGACACCGGCGAGCTACCGCGGATGATCGGGCTCGTGGCGTGGGGCACCGCCGCGATGCGAACCCAAGGCGACGACATCGCCGAGATCCTGGCGCTGCTCGGAGTACGGCCGACCTGGCACCCCGAGTCCAAGCGGGTGACCGGGATCGAGGTGATCCCGCTGGCCGAGCTCGGCCGACCGCGGATCGACGTCACGGTTCGAATCTCCGGCTTCTTCCGGGATGCCTTCCCACATCTGGTCCGGCTGCTCGATGATGCGGTCGCCGCCGTCGCCGGACTCGAGGAGTCCGACGAGGAGAACTTCGTTGCGGCGCATGCCCGGGCCGATGCGACGCGGTTGGCGGACGAACTGGGTCACGATGCTGCCTGGCGGCGTGCGACGACCCGGGTGTTCGGCTCCAAGCCCGGCACCTACGGCGCCGGCCTGCTGCAGCTGCTCGACGCGCGCGACTGGCGCGGTGATGCCGACCTTGCCGCCGTCTACGAGGCATGGGGCGGATTCGCTTACGGTCGCGGGCTCGACGGCGCCCCGGCGCAGGAGACGATGCGCGACTGCTACCGCCGGATCGAGGTCGCGGTCAAGAACGTCGACTCACGAGAGCACGACATCCTCGACTCCGATGACTACTACCAGTACCACGGCGGCATGGTCGCCACCGTGCGCGCGCTGACCGGGAACGACCCGGCCGCGTACCTGGGCGACAGCTCCGACCCCTCGCGCGTGCGCGCGCGGACCTTGACCGAGGAGACCCATCGCGTCTTCCGCGCGCGCGTCGCCAACCCGCGCTGGATCGCGTCGATGATCCGACACGGATACAAGGGCGCCGCCGAACTGGCGGCGACCGTCGACTACCTATTCGGCTACGACGCGACCGCCGGCGTCGCCGAGGACTGGATGTACGAGCAGGTCGCGCAGCGCTACCTGCTCGACGCCGACATCGCCGAGTTCATGGACCGCTCCAACCCGTGGGCCGCCCGGGGAATCGCCGAGCGGCTGCTGGAAGCGGCCGACCGTGGGATGTGGGACGCCCCGCCCGAGGAGACGCTGAGCGCAATCCGCGACCGCTTCCTCGCCCTCGAGGGCGAGCTCGAAGGGGCGCAGGCATGATCGCCGCGCCGTTTCCGCTGAGCGCGATCGTCGGTCAGGAGCAGCTGATCGAGGCGCTTCTCATCAACGCGGTGGCGCCCGAGGTCGGCGGCGTGCTCGTCCGCGGCCAGCGCGGGACCGCCAAGACGACCGCCGTCCGCGGTCTCGCCCCGCTGCTCCCGCCGGTCGAGGCCGATGGTGAACTTGGCCCGGCGCCACTCATCGAGCTTCCGCTGGGGGCGACGCTCGACCGGCTCCTCGGTTCGCTCGATCTCGGCCGAGCGCTCGCGGGAGAGCACGCGCTCGAGTCGGGCCTGCTCGCCCGCGCGCACCAGGGAATCCTCTACGTCGACGAGGTCAACCTGCTCGCCGATCACCTCGTCGACGCGCTGCTGGACGCCGCCGCCACCGGGGTGGCCCGCGTCGAGCGCGAAGCGGTGTCGGTCGTCCACGACGCCCAGTTCATGCTCGTCGGGACGATGAACGTCGAGGAGGGCGACTTGCGACCGCAGCTGCTCGATCGCTTCGGCCTCGGCGTCGAGGTGATGACGCCGGCCGATCCGGCGCAGCGCGCCGAGATCGTGCGGCGCCGGCTGGCGTTCGAAGCGGACCCGGCCGCGTTCCTCGCGCAGTGGGTGGCCGAGGAGTCCGCGCTGGCCCGTGGGATCGCGGCGGCGCGCGAGCGGTTTGATCGCGTCAGGCTGCCCGAGCGAGAACTGCTGCGGATCACCGGGGCGTGCGCCCAGCTCGGCATCGACGGAGTCCGCGGGGACATCGTTACGGCGCGGGCGGCGCGGGCGCTGGCCGCGCTTGACGGGTCCGACGAGGTCGCCGAGGATCACGTCCGCCGTGCCGCGGCCCTGGCGCTGGCTCACCGGCGACGGCGCGACCCACTCGACGGCCAGGCGCCGGACCAGGAGCAGCTCCAGCGCGCGCTCGATCGGGCACCGCCGGCGGGCGATCGGGAGCCGGCCGGACGGGACGACGATGACGATCCCTCGAAACCGGACGGCGACCCGTCGCCGCCCGGCGACGGAATCGCGCCCGAGCGGGTCGACGCGCCGCGCTCGGCGAGCGTGCCCAGACAGGCGCTCCAGCTACCGCCGCGGGGCCGCGGGCCGCTCGGTCGCCGTGCGCGGAGCATCGGCCGCGATGCCGGCGCGATCGACACGCGACCCGCGTCGCCCGCGTCCGACGATCTCGCCATCGTCGCCACGCTCCGCGCGCGTCTGCTCGGTGCCGAGGCCGATCATCTGCGCGAGCACGTCAGGGCGGGCCGCGAGGCGGCGTTCCTCTGCATCGTCGTGGACGCCAGCGGTTCGATGGGCGCGCGCCGCCGCGCCGCGAGGGTCAAGGGGGCCTTGCTGGAGCTGCTTCGCGATGCCTATGCGCGCCGCGATCGGATCGCCGTGATCGCTTTCCGTGACAACGCGGCACACGTCGTCGTCGCGCCCGGTGCCCCGCTTGAACGCGCGGCCGCGAGCTTGGCCGAGCTGCCGACCGGCGGACGCACGCCGCTCGCGGCGGGCCTGCTCAGCGCCGAGCAACTGGTGCGTCGCGAGGCGTCGCGTGACCCGCTGCGCCGCTCGATCGCCGTGGTGCTGACCGACGGCCGTGTCGCCGATACCGATGGGTCGATCCAGCGAGCGGCGGCATCGCTCGGACGGGCGGCCGACGCTGTCGAGGTCATCGACACCGAGGAGGGCCGCGTTCGCGTCGGGATGGCGGCCGCGGTGGCCAGCGCAGCCGGAGGCCGAGTTCATGAGCTGGTCGGACAAGCCCAGATGCGAAGGAGAGCAGCGTGAGCGAAGACCCGGCCGATTCCCCGCTGGCCCGGCACACCGCCGACAGCGTCGACGTGCCTCACCGGCCGGACGATCGGGGGAGCGCCGAGCCGAAGCGGCGCAAGCCCCGCGACAACCCTCTGACGATCGTCATCACCGGCCACGGCAAGGGCAAGAGCACTTCGGCGTTCGGCATGCTGATGCGATCCTGGGCCCGCGGCTACCGCTGCGGCGTCTTCCAGTTCGTCAAGTCCGGCAAATGGAAGGTCGGCGAGGCGAAGGCTGCGGCCGCGCTCGGCGGAATCGACTGGGAGAAGATGGGCGACGGCTGGTCGTGGCTCTCCAAGGACCTCGATGAGTCCGCCGACCTCGCCCGCGAGGGGTGGGCCGAGGTCAAGCGTGCGATCGCCGCGGAGCGCTACGAGTTCCTGTTGCTGGACGAGATCACCTACCCCCTCAAGTGGGGCTGGATCGACACCGACGACGTCGTCGAGACGCTCCAGGACCGCCCCGGCTTTCAGCACGTCGTGATCACCGGCCGCGACGCGGCGCCCGAACTGCTGGAGATCGCCGACCTCGTCTCGGAGGTGACGAAGATCAAGCATCAGATGGACGCCGGCATCCGCGCCCAGCAGGGCATCGAATGGTAGACGTGCTCCTGATTCTCGACGGGGCCACCGACGTGACGCCATCGAGCCTCGAGCTTGCGGATACCGCCAACCTCGACCGGCTGGCTCTTGAGGGCGAGCATCGCGCGCTTGACCTGCTCCCGTCGAGTGTCCCGGTCGGGTCGGAGACCGCGATCGCGGCACTCCTGGGCTGGACGCCCGATGGACCCGTGGACCGAGCTCGAGTGGAGGCCGCGGCGCGGGGGATCGAGCCGAAGCCGGGCGAGCGCGTCTGGCGAGTTGATATCGCCCGCACGCACCGCCTGCTCGTGCTCGGACCGCCTCCCATGCCGTCGATCGAAGCCGGCGAGCCCATCCGTGTCTGGCCGGACGGAGTCGTGCCACCACGCGTGCTCGACTCATCGACGGTCGTGATCGGCGCGCTCGGCGCGGCCACCGGACTGGGAGCGCTGATGGGCGCGCGGATCGTCGTCCCACCCGGCGCGACCGGCGGACCTGACAGCGACCTCGCGGCCAAGCGGCGCGCCGCGCTGGAGGCGATCGCCGATGGCGCGGCCCGCGTGGTCGTTCACGTCGGCGGTCCCGATGAGGCGTCGCATCGGCATGACCGTGCGGCCAAGATCGCCGCGATCGAAGCGGCCGACCGTGAGCTGATCGGACCGCTCACCGACGCCGTCGGCGAGGCCGGCGGCCGGCTACGGGTGTGCCCGGACCATGGCTGTGACCCGGCCACCGGGGAGCACGTTCGCGGGCCGGTTCCGTGTGTCACGTGGTGCGCTCGGGCACCGGTGCCGGCGTGATCCCACGCGTCGTGATCGCCGGAACGAGTTCCGGTGCGGGGAAGACGACGGTCGCGTCGGGACTGATCGGCGCGCTGCGCGCCCGCGGGCTCCGGGTGCAGCCGTTCAAGGTCGGACCCGACTACATCGACCCCAGCTATCACGCACTCGCCGCCGGTCGCCCCGGACGGAACCTCGATGCCTTCCTCAGCGGCCCGGAACTGATCGCGCCGCTCGTGCGACACGGCGGCGCCGGCGCTGACCTCGCCGTGATCGAGGGGGTCATGGGCATGTTCGACGGGGCCTCGGGGCGTGGCGAGCTTGCATCGACCGCCCACGTGGCAAAGCTGCTTCAGGCGCCGGTGCTGCTCGTCGTCGACGCCTCGGCGATGGCGCGCTCAGCCGCAGCGATCGTGCACGGCTTCGCCACCTTCGATGCCGGCGCGACCGTCGCCGGGGTCGTCTTCAACCGCGTCGGCTCCGATACGCATGCCGAGCTCCTGCGCGAGGCGATGGAGCCGCTCGGAATTCCCGTCCTCGGGGTCTTGCGTCGCGACGAGCGCGTCGTCGCGCCGGAGCGACACCTCGGGCTCGTCCCTGCCGTCGAGCGCGAGCCGCGCGCTGCCACGGCGCTGGCTGCGCTCGCTGAGGTGGTCGCGAGCTCGGTCGATCTGGAGGCGGTTCAGCGGATCGCGCGAGCAGCGCCGGCGCTTTTAGGGCCGGCCTGGGACCCGGCTCAGGTTGAGCCGTCGCCGGCCCGGATCGCCATCGCCCGTGGGCCGGCGTTCTCGTTTCACTACGAGGAGAACCTCGAGCTGCTGAGCGCCGCCGGCGCCGAGTTGGCGTCGTTCGATCCGACCGTCGACGAGTCGCTACCGCCGGAGGCCGGCGCGCTGATCCTGGCCGGCGGCTTCCCGGAGGTCTTCGGCGCCGAGCTCGCCGCGAATACGTCGCTCCGCGCCGAGGTCCGCGCGTTTGCCGCGTCCGGCCGGCCCGTCCTGGCCGAGTGCGGCGGCCTCCTGTACCTCCTCGATGCGCTCGACGAGCACCCGATGTGCGGCGTGCTGCCGGGGCACGGCCGGATGGCCCGGCGGCTGACGCTCGGGTACCGCGAGGCGGTGACCGCCACCGCAACTCCATGGCTTCGGCGCGGCGCCCGGGTGCGCGGCCACGAGTTCCACTACTCCACGGTCGACGCGCCCGCTGCCCCCGAGCCCGCGTGGCAGCTGTCGGCCCGGGGAGCGACGCGGTCGGAGGGTTTCGTCGCCGGCGCGGTCCAGGCGAGCTACCTCCACGTCCACTGGGCCGCGCACCTGGAAATCGCGGGCGACTTCACGCGCGCGGCGGCCGCAGCGTGAGTCTCGCCCTCGTGATCGGCGGAACCCGCTCAGGCAAGAGCAACCATGCCGCGAGGCTCGCGCTCGCCGCGGGCGGGCCGGTCCGCTACATCGCCACCGCGGACGCGTCCGACGGCTCGATGCGCGAGCGGATCGACGCCCACGTCGAGCGGCGTCCGGCGTCGTGGGAGACGGTCGTGGCGGGCGACGACCTGGCCGGCACGCTCGCTGCCGAGGGCGTCTCGCTCGTTGACGGGCTTGGGACCTGGATCGCGGGCGTCCTGCACCGGGGCGGTGATGTGCGGGCAGAGATCGAGCGCCTGGTTGCGGCTGTCCCCGGCGCCGAGGTGATCGTCGTCGCCGAGGAGGCCGGGCAGGGGATGCTGCCGCTCGACCCCGTCTCCCGCACCTGGCTCGACTGCCTCGGCGAGTCGGTCCAGCGCCTGTCCGCCGTCGCCGACCGGGTCGACCTGGTGGTCGCAGGTCGCGTGATCACACTCGGCTCCCGCCCGCCGTCGACTCCGGAGCTCCGCTGGCATGGCGACGGGATGGTGCATCCTGGGGACGTCGATCACGCCGTCAACGTCCTCTCCGGTGGCCCTCCACCGTGGCTGCGCGCCGCCCTCACGCAAGCTCTCGACAGCAGCGCGGATCGCTATCCCGATGAGAGCGAGGCCACGGCGGCGACGGCGCGGCTGCACGGCCGGGAGCCAAACGAGATCGTCCCCACCAACGGCGGCGCCGAAGCGCTCTGGCTGCTCGGCCCAGCGCTGCGCCCGCAGCTGGCGGTCTGTATCCATCCGGGGTTCACGGAGGCCGAGGCGGCCCTGCACGCTCACGGCGTGACCGTCGGCCGTGTGCAGCGTGATCCCGAGGCCGGGTTCGCGCTCAACCCCACCGCCGTGCCCGAGGCGGCCGATCTGGTGATCGTCGGCAACCCGGCGTCGCCCAGCGGCACGCTTGACCCGGCCTCCGCGGTTCTGGCGCTACGGCGCCCAGGGCGCACCGTCGTGGTCGACGAAGCGTTCATGGGCATGCTGCCCGGCGAACCGTGCTCGCTGGCATCCGAGCGACTCGATGACGTCGTGGTGATCCGCAGCCTGACCAAGCTCCTCTCGATCCCGGGCCTGCGGGCGGGGTACGCGATCGCCTCCGCGGCGATCGCCGGACGGCTGCGCGATGTGCGCCCTCCGTGGTCGGCCAACGCGCTGGCGCTCGCCGCGCTCGTCGCCGCGGCGTCTCACCCGGACGAGCTCACCGCCCTCGCCGTCAGAGCCGACGCAGAGCGCTCCGATCTGGAGCAGCGCCTGCGAGCGATCACCGGCGTCCGGACGTGGCCGTCGGCGACGAACTTCTGCCTCGTCGAGGTTCCCGATGGGACCGGTGTGCTCGCCGCGCTGCGCGCGCAGAGGATTGCCGTCCGGCCGGCGGGGTCGTTCCCCGGGTTGGGGCCAGGCCATCTGCGGATCACGGCGCGCGACCCCGACCGCAACGAGCGGCTGGCGGCGGCGATCGCGGCGGCGCTGGCATGAATCCCGCACGAGTCGTCGTCGTCGGGATCGGAGCCGACGGCTGGGCGGGCCTCGGCGAGGCTGCCCGCGACGCGATCCTCGGTGCCGACGCGGTGGTGGGCTCCCCGCGCCAGCTGGCGCTGCTGCCAGCTGGCGCACCGCCGACGCGGCCCTGGCCATCGCCGATCGATTCGCTGCTCGACGAGCTGGCCGCTGGCCGCAACGGATGTGTCTGCGTGCTCGCCAGCGGCGATCCGATGCTCCACGGGATCGGGGCGACGCTCGCCCGCCGGCTGCCGCCCGGAGAGCTTCACGTCATTCCCCAGGCGGCGACGTTCTCGCTCGCGTGCGCACGGCTCGGCTGGCCCGCCGCCGAGGTCGAGCTCGTCAGCACCGTGGCACGGGCTCCAGAGGGGGTGGCCCGAGTGCTCCAGCCCAAGCGCCGCGCAGTCGTCTACGCAACCGGGACCGGCGGCGCCGCCGCGATCGCCGCGGTGCTCACCTCACACGGCTACGGGCCGAGCCGGTTCGTCGTACTCGAGCTGCTCGGCGGCACGGCTGAAAACGTGATCGAGTCGACCGCCGCCGGCTGGGGCGATCGCCCAGCCGATCCGCTGCACGCGATCGCCATCGAGTGCGTCCCGGCGCCCGAGGCGCCGCTTCATCCACTCGTGCCTGGCCTGCCTGACAGCGCCTATGACACCGACGGTCAGCTGACCAAGCGTCACGTGCGCGCGTCGACGCTGGCGGCGCTCGCGCCCACTCCCGACGCGCTCCTCTGGGACATCGGGGCCGGCAGCGGATCGGTGGCAATCGAGTGGCTGCGGGCCGAACCCACGGCGCGCGCTGTCGCTCTGGACAGCCGCGACGACCGTGCCGCTCGGATCGAGCGCAACGCACTTGCACTGGGCGTCCCGCACCTCCAAATCGTCATCGGGTCCGCGCCTGATGGGCTCGCGGATCTCCCCCCGCCCGAGGCAGTATTCATCGGCGGCGGACTGACCTCGCCGGGGACCTTGGAGCACTGCTGGGCCATGCTCGCGCCAGGCGGTCGCATCGTCGCAAACGCGGTCACACTCGAGAGCGAGCAGGCGCTCGTCGCCGCCCGCCAGCACTACGGCGGCGAGCTGGTCCGGATCGAGATCGCGCAGGCGGAGCCGATCGGCGCCTTCACGGGATGGCGTCCGCAGCGACCAGTCGTCCAATGGGTCTGCGTCCGGCGGGCGGAGGGATGACCGTCCACTTCATCGGAGCCGGCCCGGGTGCGCCGGACCTGCTGACCCTCCGTGCACAGCGGTTGATCGCGGCATGCCCGGTCTGCCTGTACGCCGGCGCGCTCGTCCCGCCCGAGGTGCTCGAGCACGCCCCTCCGGGAGCCCGGCTGATCGACACCCAGCACCTGGACCTCGACGCGATCGTCGCCGAGCTCTCCGCAGCGCACGAACGCGGCGAGGACATCGCGCGACTTCAGTCCGGCGACCTGTCGATCTACAGCGCCACTGCCGAGCAGGCCCGGCGACTCGACGCGCTCGGGATCCCGTGGGATATGACGCCGGGGGTTCCGGCGTTCGCCGCCGCGGCGGCCACGCTGCGCCGCGAGCTGACCGTGCCTGGTGTGGCTCAGACGGTGATCCTCACCCGCTACGCCAAGCGCGCCTCTGCCCTGCCGACGGGCGAGGAGCTCGCCTCTCTCGCCGCCCACGGCGCCACGCTCGTCATCCACCTCGGCGTGCAGGCGATCGGCGAGATCGTCGCAACCCTGATCGAGCACTACGGCGCCGAGTGCCCAGCCGCCGTCGTCGCCCGGGCGAGCCTGCCCGACGAGCTCGCTCTCCGCGGCATCCTCGGGACGATCGCCGACGCGGTCCAGGAGGCCGGCCTCCGCCGCACGTCGACGATCATCGTCGGCCCGGCGCTCGCCGCCGGGGGTTTCCGCGACAGCCACCTCTACTCGGCTGCGCGTGCGCGCGAGGCGGACCTCAGTTCCGGCGCAGAAGGTAGCAGTCCATGATCCAGCCCTTGCGCTCACGCGCCTGTGCCCGGACTTGCTCGATCTCCTGCGCCACGTCGGGCAATCGGCCAGAGATCAGGATCTCGTCCTGCGTCCCCAGATAGGCTCCCCAGTAGATCTCGATCCCGGGCTGGGTCACGGTCTTGAACGTGCAACCGGCGTCGAGCATCACGACGACGTCGTCGACGTCCTCGGGGAAGCCGTCCGCGAGCCGGCGGCCGGTCGTGATCTGCACCGCGCGGCCGACCCGGTTGAGCGGGATGCGGTGGCGGGCGGTCAGCGCGTGCACGCTGCTGATCCCGGGCACCACGTCGTACTGGAGCGCGATCCGCCCGCGAGCGAGGATCTCGTCGACCACCGCAATCGTGCTGTCGTAGAGGGACGGATCGCCCCACACGAGGAAGGCGCCACAGCCGTCGTCGGGCAGCTCGCGCTCGATCGTCGCCTCCCACGCGTCGGCCCGGCGCTGGCGCCAGTCCTCGACGGCGGACTCATAGCCAGCCGCGTGGCGGTCGCGTTGAGGGTCGGCGATCTCGACGACCCGGTACCGGTGGTCCGGTGCGATGTGGCGCTCGCAGATCTGGCGCCGAAGCGCGACGAGGTCCTCCGCTCCCTTTTCGATCACGAAGACGACATCCGTCTCGTTCAGCGCGGCGATCGCCTGGACGGTGATGTGCTCCGGGTCCCCGGCGCCGATACCGATGATGCGCAGCCGCCTCATCGCGGAGACCGGCGATGATTCTCGTGCTGGGCGGGACAGCCGAGGCGCGGGAGCTGGCCGGCGCGCTGTGCGCCGACGGAGTCTCGGTGACGACGTCCCTGGCCGGCCGGGTGGCGCGTCCGCGCCTGCCGGACGGGGAAGTGCGGATCGGCGGCTTCGGCGGGCCCGAGGCGCTCGCCCGCTGGCTCGCCGAGCATGCGACAGCCGCGGTGATCGACGCAACGCACCCGTTCGCGCAGCGCATCTCGGCCTCCGCGGGGCAGGCATGTGCGGCTACCGGCATCCCGCTGCTGCGGCTCGAGCGACCCGGTTGGAGCGAGCGACCCGGCGACCGGTGGATCTGGGTCGACGACCTCGGTCAGGCCGCCGGAGCGCTCGCCCCGCTGGGCGAGCGCGTCTTCCTCACCACCGGCCGCCAGGGTCTGACTGCGTTCGCCAACGTGACGGACGCGTGGTTCCTGATCCGCTGCGTCGATCCACCGGATCCTCCGCTCCCGCCGAACTCCGCGGTCGTGCTCGACCGCGGGCCGTACACCCTCAGCGGCGAACTGGCTCTGATCGATACCCACCGGATCGAGGTCGTCGTCACGAAAGACAGTGGCGGCCCGCACACCGACGCCAAGCTCGACGCTGCCCGAGAACGCGGCCTTCACGTGGTCGTCGTCCGGCGTCCGCCGCGTCCCGACATGGCCGCGGTGACCGATGTCTCCGAGGCGGTGCGGTGGGCGCGTGCCCACGCTCACCCGGGGTAGCTCCGCGGGGTGTAGACGTGCTGGGTCGCCGCCTGTCCGGCGATGACGCGGGTGGTCGATGAGCCGACGATCAGGAGCGTCCGCATGTCAACGATGTCGATGTCCAGTTGCTCAAGCGTCGTCACCGTGATGGCCTCTTCCTCGCTGCCGACCGCCCGGGCGACCACCACGGGTGTGTCATCGCTGCGGTGACCGCGGATCACCTCGATCGCGCGGGTCAGCTGCGTCCGGCGGGTCCGCGAGGCCGGGTTGTAGAGAGCGAGGACGAGGTCGGCGGCGCCCGCCGCATCGAGCCGACGCTCGATCACGTCCCACGGCTTGAGCTGATCAGAGAGCGAGACCACGCAGAAGTCGTGGCCCAGCGGCGCGCCGACCCGCGCCGCGGCGGCCTGCATGGCGGACAGGCCGGGCACGACGCTGATCTCGACATCGGTGTGGGGGCCGCCTTCCTCGGCCGCCTCCAGCACGGCGGCGGCCATCGCGAAGATCCCCGGATCGCCAGAGGAGACGACCGCCACCCGCGCGCCATCCGCCGCGAGCTGGAGGGCATGCCGCGCGCGATCGATCTCGACACGGTTGTCGCTCGCGTGGCGGTGCTGACCGGCCTGCTCGGGAACGCGGGCCAGGTAAGGGCCATAGCCGACGAGGTGCTCGGCCGCCGAGAGCTCAGCCGCGGCCTCTGGGGTAAGCCACTCGGGGCCCGCCGGACCAAGCCCGACGACAGCCAGCCGCCCTGCGCGCGCCTGCTCCTCTCCCATCGTCGACTGGTCTGCCCGCGGGCCGGGAACGGTTGCGCTCGGAATCAGGACGAGCGACATGTACGGCACCTTGCCCTCGACCTCCTCGAGTTGCGCGGAGCGCTCCTCCGCGCTGCTCGCTCGCTCCACGTAGACGCCGCGCCCAGCCACGCCGGCGCTCCGGGCGGCGTCTCGGACCTTCTCGAACGTCCGGCCGAGCTTCAACACGACGGCCGCATCGGTTCCCCGCAACCGGTCCGCCAGAGCACCTGCTGGGAGCGTCCCGGGCAGGATCGTGAGCACGTCGTCGCGGCGGACGAGCGGCGTGCCAGCCGACGCCGCGGCCGCGCTGAACGAGGTCACGCCCGGGATCACGACGGTCTCGTAGCGCGGCGCCAGCCGGTCGTGGAGGTACATGTAGGAGCCATAGAGGAATGGATCGCCGGCACAGAGGACCGCGACGTCGAGGCCGCGATCGAGGTAGCCGGCAACCTCAGCCGCCGCGGCGTCATAGAACTCGCTGATGGCGGCTTCATAGCCGCCAGGATGATCGGTCTCGCCCGTCGTGACCGGATAGCGCAGCGGCACCTCGATCTGCGACTCGCGCAGATACGGCGCGGCGATCCGCCGGGCGACGCTCTTGCCGTGCTCCGCGCCCGGGTAGGCGATCACATCCGCTGCTTCGATCGCGTTGCGCGCCTTGATCGTCATCAGCTCGGGATCGCCCGGGCCGACCCCGACCCCGAACAGGCGCCCGGGTGCTGGTTGCCCGTCGTTCATTCCGCGGAGCTCGCGAGCGCGTTGACGGCTGCTGCGGCGATCGCGCTGCCGCCGCGACGTCCGTGGACGACGAGGTACTCGAGCCCGAGCTCCTGCTCGGCGAGCGCGATCTTCGATTCGGCTGCTCCGATGAACCCGACCGGGACGCCGATCACGGCGGCCGGCCGAGGGCCGCCGCCTTCGATCAGCTCCAGCAGGTGGAACAGCGCGGTGGGCGCGTTGCCGATGACGACGATCGCTCCAGCGAGCTGCGGGCGCCAGAGTTCAATTGCGGCGGCCGTGCGAGTCGTCTCCAGCCGTGCGGCCAGTGTCACGACGTCCGAGTCCGAGAGCGTGCAGACGACCTCATTGCCGCTCGGCAGCCGCGAGGCCGTGATGCCCGACGCCACCATCCGCGTGTCGCAGAGGATCGGTGCGCCACCGATCAGTGCCGTTTCGGCCGCCGCGCCAAAGCCCGCCGAAGCGTGAACGTCAGCGGCGAGATCGACCATCCCGCAGGCATGGATCATCCGCACCACAGTCCGCGACAGAATCGGATCGAGCCCGTCGAGGTCCGCCTCGGCGCGGATCCTCGCAAACGACCGGCGGTAGATCTCGGCGCCGTCGCGCAGATAGTCCATCGCTCACAGATCCCCGCCGAGCTTCTCCAGCGCGGCCTCGGTCGAGGCGACGGCGTGCTCTTGGTCATTCACGCGCAGCAGCACCCCCGCGGAGGTCGCGGTCACCGCGATCGCTTGCTCGGGGCGCTGCCCGCATCGCCGCTCGCACGCGGTCCAGTGCTCGAGCGGCGCCCCCGCGAGACGAACGGCTGCGCGGCGCGCCGCGGCGGCGCGCACGTCGATGCGAGCCTTTGGGCATCGCCCGAGCCCCGCGCAGGCGCTGAGCCCCGCCCAGCCCGAAGCCTCGTCGAGCACCATTCCCGCCCGCTCCAACGTCCCTGCCACCGCCTCGACGCGGTCAAGGTGGACATCGGTCACTGTCGCGGTCCGGCGGGCAGACAACCGAACTTCGGGGGCAACCGCAGCCAGGCAGGCGAGCATGTCGGCGTCGAGCTGACCGAGCGGGACGAGCGCTGTGAGGGCAATGAGACCGTCCCGTTGAACGAGCCGACCGGGCGTAAGCATCGGCGCCCGCGCGGCGGCGACATCGTTCTCGAGCAGCTCGATGCCAAGTCGCCGGGCGACCAGGTCGGGACCGTCGTCGAGTTCGGCGATCCTCCAAGCGCGACTGCCTGCGATCTCACGCGCGTCGAGGAACGCCCGTGCCACGGCAAGAGCGGCGTGGGCCGCGCTCTCGGCCTGCACGGGCGCGTGTGTCGGCGAGCCTGCGATCTGAAGAACGAACCTTCCCGCGGGCTCGGCCAGGAGCGTCACGTCAGCAGCCGGAGTGAGTGCCAGTCCGCTGCCATCGTCAACCGCGAACAGGAACCGGCCGGGCAGCGAGGCGAGCTCCGGTGAGTCACATAGACCGGCGTCCAGCGCGGCGACGATCCCATCGGTCTCCGCCACAGCGTACGGATGCCGTCCGGCCGTAGGGCTCGCGATCACGTTGCGCGTGCGATCATGGGCCACCGACGGCAGCAGACCGGCCGCGAACAGCAGCTCGGTCAGCTCCAGCACTGCTTCGGCGTGCAACCCTCGGATCTGGAGATTTGCCCGGGATGTGAGATCGAGGAGACCATTGCCCTGACGGGCGGCCTCGGCCAGCGCGAGCAGCTGCTCGGAGCTCAGGCGGCCGCCCGGGACTCGGACGCGCGCGAGGGCCCCGTCCTCGGCCTGATGGAGCGCTATCGCCCCGGGACATCGGTCCGGCCCGGAGCGCGTTTTCGTTGAGGAGAGTTGATCGACCATCGGGCTCAGTCCTGTCACGCGTTCCTGATCTTCTTTGCTCGGAAGGGCCCACCGCGCTTCTACCTTGCCGAACCGCCAGATCAAGAGCGCGACCGCCCACACCACGACGAACAGGCCCACGACCATGTACCCGGCCTTGTTGAGGTCGAAGTTCGCCATGTAGTCGCCGAACCACCCGTGGAAATGAAGCTTGCTGGCCAGCAGTCCGACGACCTCGATGCTCCCGACCAGGAACGCGACTGTAACCGAGAGCGCGGTGATCGTGATGTTGTAATAGACCTTGCGAACCGGGCGGGAGAACGCCCAACCGTAGGCGACGTTCATGAACAGCCCATCCAGGCTGTCGCAGAACATCAACCCGCCTGAGAACAGCAGCGGGAGCGTCAGCACCGCGTACCACGGCAGCCCCTGCGTCGCGGCCGCCGCGGTGCCGGCCAGCAAGAGAACCTCGGTCGCGGTGTCGAACCCGATCCCGAACACGACCCCGACGAAGAACAGCTGCCACGTGTGGTTCACCGCGCGGATCAGCCGTCCGAAGAAGCGATTCATCAGCCCCCGCGACTGAAGCTGAGCCTCCAGCTCCTCCTCGTCATAAGCGCCTCGGCGCATGTCCCGGAACACCCGCAGGATTCCAACGAGCACGAGGACGTTGAGCGCAGCGATCGCGAGCAAGAACGCAGCCGATAGGGCGGTGCCGACCACACCGCCGGCCCTCGCAAACCCGGAGCTAGGCGTGACCACCGCCTTGAAGACAGACTTGGCCGCGACCGTGATCCCAACTCCTACGACCATCACCACACTCGAGTGTCCGAGCGCGAAGAAGAACCCGCTGCCCAGAGGGCGCTTTCCCTCAGCCATCAGCTTCCGAGTCGAGTTGTCGATCGCCGCGATGTGGTCTGCGTCAAACGCGTGCCGCAACCCGAGCGTCCATGCAGTCACGGCGACGCCAAGCCCCACACCCAGGCCCTTGTAGCGCAAATGATGCGGCAGCACCTCAAGCGCGAAGATCCCCCAACCCAACGCGTTGACCCCGACAATCGCCGTCAGCATCCCGCCGATCCGCGCGCGCTCAGCCCGGGTAAACGAGCGCCACGCCGACCCGATCCGCGCGATTATGGTTGAGATGGTGATCCTCCGTTCGAGCCCGGAGGAAGAAGGAGCCGGCGCCTGGAGCGCACGAACCGCCCTTCATCCGAGGACTGGCTTCGTCGACGCGGGGCTAGGCGACCGGGCTAACCCCTGTGCAGGGCATCACCGTTGCGGGACAGCGCCGGAATCTCACCGGACTTCGCTGCGCACTACGTCACACCAGCTGCCGCCGATGCGCCCGCCAGGCTATTCGACGCGCGCTCAGACTGTCAAGACCCCGCGAGGCGGCCCGCGCACGCGCAATCCGGGAGTTGACGCGCGGGTCGCGCTGCCTCCGCGCCAGACCTGCTTTCCGATCCCGGAGATCCGTCAGCGAGGCCAGTAGTCAGACCCCTAGGCCGGCGTTGCGGGTCCATCAGCGACGCTGATCATCGAGTTCGGTCAGGATCGCTATCTCGTCGAAAGTCAGTCCGGCGCCGATTCCGAAGGGGATGCTGGACCAGAATTCGCGGCCGTCGTTGCGTCCCAGGATCGCGCCTGTCCCGGAGAGGAACGCGAGGGCGATTCCGGGCATGAAGTGATGCACGCGGAGCTTCTCTTGGCCCGGGGCGTGATACATCCTGCGGGCCCAGCTTCGGAGGCGTGGAGCGGGTCGGCGGCGCTCACGCACGTAGTTGATCGCGCGGGAGGCTCCGATCGTGACGGCAAACGAAGTGAACATCCCAAACCCTGCCCTTTCGGCGGGCGACACTTGGCGATATCCGCGTAGCGCAGCGGTGATTGCCGTGCCCGGGTGGCTCATGGCCGAGACCCGTCGGCCCGGCTGCGCTGGGCCAGTTGCACTCCGGCCTCATGCGGACCACGAGTCCTGTCCCAGCTCGCCGCGGTGCGCGAGCTTGCGGGGCTACTCATATCCCCATGAGCGAATCCAGACATCGCTGGGGGAGGGGCCAACGCACACCCTCTTGGAGCGCGTCGGGTCACGATGAATCGAATCAAGCGAGTTACTCCGTGTCGGGTGCCTCGTCGCCTGGCCATGAGCCGGTCAGGCGGGTGAAGGCGTGCCGCGATCCATGGTCGACGAATCCCTTGATGAGGGAGAACAGAGCTCCCTCGATCGCCAGCGCGAGCGCGAGCTTGCCGAGGTGGATGTCTCGATGCTCGGGTTGCGGGGGCTCCTGATCATCGATCACAGCCCAGATCAGGCCGAACAACTTCTTTCCGATCAGGCCGGCCAGCAGGCCACCACCGACGCTGACTGGGAGAAAGACGATCTTACCCATGAATCACCTCGACTTCAGTTCGAAGGATCTCTGTACCTGCGCTCGGCCCGAGTTCGACAGTTCGGTCGGCGCCTGGGCACGCAATAGTGTGATTTTCCAGGGCTTTAGGGCATGCGATGGCATCGCACCGTGTGCCTAGAATCGGCGGTCGGTCGCGCGGGACCTGATCGG
>JAABUZ0100003130.1_pt1 | contig 25334 bp, 36 predicted proteins | sample 5562091 | NCBI WGS metagenome assembly JAABUZ01 (sample SAMN12813069, study PRJNA571459) | rock metagenome | isolation source: Antarctica rocks | place: Antarctica: Victoria Land, Linnaeus Terrace sud | collected 2015-12-21 | reverse complement strand
AATGGACAGCCGATAAGCACCTACTCTTCGTCCTAAATTATTCTTACCCTCTCCTTAACAAGGAGAGGGTCGGCGAGGTACGAGACGGGGCGAGGTACGAGACGGGGTGAGGTACGAGACGGGGTGAGGTACGAGACGGGGTGAGGTACGAGACGGGGTGAGGTCTCCTCTACTTATACCCCGGCAGGAATTCGGCTTCGGCGTCGAACATTTCCAGAGTCATCGCTTTAATCTCGGCGGGGCTGCACACGGCGGCGCAGAGGGGGTCGAGCAGCAGGGAATGAATGGCAGCCTCTTTGCTGCGCTCAATCGCCGCCGTCGCGCCGAGGTCGTACATACCCATGTTGGACGCGCAGATTGCCGCCATTTGCGGGGGCAGCGCACCGTAGCGGGTGGGGCTGATGCCGTTGCCGTCAATCATGCAAGCGACTTCGACAATGCCGCTTGCGGGCAGGTTGGTGATCAGTGTTCCCGCGCCGCCGTCCGCTGAGTTTGGGACGTTGCCATGAATACACACGGGCGAGTCTTTCTCGCGGGCTTCAATGATCCACGAGCCGTATTCCCAGGAGCGCGGCTGTTCCAAAGACACTTCGCCGTTGAGCATTTTGAGCCGGGTTTCGTCGGCATTCTTGCGCCAGGTCGGCCAGTTGTCGGCGTAAAACGAAGTCTCGCCGTCATAGCCCGACCGGCAGTAGCGCTCGATTAATTCTTTGCGCTTGCGGTAGTAGGGCAGGTATTCGGAGAGATGCCCGGACGACTCGGTGATGAACGCGCCGAAGTGGAGCATCATGTCTTTGCGGACAATATCGGAGTTTTCGCGGCCCTCGGCGTTGTCCGGGCCATACACATCACGCTCGGCCATCACCATGAGTTTTGGGTACAGGTTCTCGCCCTGATGCTGAAGTTTCGTGAACCAGGCCAGGTGGTTGATGCCCACGCATTCCCAGGTCATCTCGTCGTAGGGGATGCCCGCCCGGCCCGCCAGCAGATGACCCGTGCCTTGAACCGAATGGCAGAGGCCGACGACGGGCAAGTAAGAAGTCCGGTGCGCCGCGAGGCACATCATAGACATTGGGTTGGTGTAGTTCAGCACAATCGCCGATGGCGCATAGCGCTCGACATCTTTCAGAATATCCAGCCAGATAGGAATAGTGCGGAGCGACTTGAACAGGCCGCCGGGGCCAATCGTGTCGCCGATGCACTGGCTGACGCCGTACTTGGCAGGAATGTCGTTATCAAAGCGAACGCAGGCCGTGCCGCTGGCTTCCACGCAGCAGATGACGTAATCGCTGCCGCCCAGCACCTGAGTCCGGTCGGTCGACGATTCGACCTTCCAGTTTGTTTTCCCCTGCGTGTCCAGCATGCTGTCAATGATTTTTTGGATTAGGCCGTGCATGGTGCGGAGCCGGTCCGCGTCAATGTCCACCAGCGCGATTGTGCCGCCTTGATTTCCGGGAATTTGCAGCACATCACGCACCAGCGTCGGCGTGAAGCCCGATCCCGCCCCCATCATGGTCAGCTTGATCGGGCGGCGCATGGTTCCCATCAGCCCGCGGGCTTCGGCGGATTTGGAATGGGCGGCATGGCCCTCGACAATCGTTTTTCCTTCGGTTTCTTCGATTACGTCTTCAGTGGCGTTTTCGACTTCAGCGGTGGGCATAATCTGTTTTCTCCTCGTCAAGCAATGCCATTCTAATACAACGCAGGGCAAGTATTTTCCTTTTGCTATTAAAAAGAAGCTGAAAAAGCTAGGGAAGAAGTTTCAGAAAGCGATTTAAGACGCTGCGAGCCTGACGAAGTGAAAGGGGAGCAATCTGGACACCGCCGGGATGCACAAGCGAGTTACGATATTCGCGGGCATTATGCACGGCATCACGAATCGGATCGGGAACAGAAAAGAGGCGGGCCGCACGGTTGATACGATTATATGCCTCGCGTGAGACCCGCCGACGCGGATCATGGGTCAGCAGTACAAGACGCAAGATGCCTTCAAACTCAACAAAGAGACGGAGAATGTAAGTCGTTTCGAGGTTGCGCTCTGCCTGCTTTAGCCTGCCGTAACCTGTATATGATGGGTTACGCAAACGCTGCACCACGGCTTCGCGCACTTCGGCATGTTCCTCAAAAACAGCGAAAAGCTGCTCAATGTGAACGTGGCTCATTCAGCACGCAACAGCCCGTCGGCGAGCGTTAAAAATGTTTCCTGGCCCCATGCCTGCGGCCAGTCCAAACCAGACTCGGTGCGGACTATCCATTCGCCGTTTTTGCGGAGCAGCATCACCCGGAACAAGCTCGGCCAGGCGTACAGGTCTATCCGGCCATCGGCGTGAAGGACACCGCGTGCGACCGGCTCCAGACGAAGCTCATCGCCGCTCGTACTCAAACGCAGGCCAGGCACACTATAAGCGCCGCCGACAACATCTTCCTGGATTTCATGCGTTTCTCGCTCGACTGTCCAGCCATGCGCCTCTTTCGCAGCCTCAGCCCATGCCTCAGCCTGCCGAACCAAAGTCGTCACCTGTTCCACCCACTGCTCACGCAGGCGGGTCAAGCGGGCTTGGAAGGCTGCGTCGCGCACAGGATCAAGTTCAAGAGTTCCATAGGTCGGCATGGCGACATTCTACCACAAAAACCGCTTTGCTGAGAACTTCACATTGCTGACTGGCAACAAGCCGCCAAATCTCAACACAAGCCTTTTCTCTGTCGAGAGCTAGTTTGACAACCCCCCGGCATTTAAGATACAATGCGTGTTAGAAATGCCTCACGAATACTCGCTGGATTTGCTGTGGGAACTGCTGAAACAGGACAGTCCGGCAGGAGATGAAGGGACGCTTGCGGACTGGCTGGAAACCTGGCTGGCACGGGACGCGCCTGACGCCGCCGTGGAGCGTCTCGGCGACTGCGTCCTGGCCACACGCGGCGCGAAGCCTGCCGTCGCCGTGTTCGCGCATCTGGACACGACCGGCTGGACTTTGGGCTACGACAAGCGGCTGGTTCGCGTCGGGGGTCCCGACGGCAGGCCAGGCGACGCCATCCGTCCTGCCCGGCAGCCCGATACCGGCAATACACTGGCCCGGCGCAAGGACGGCTCCTGGAAAGTGGACGGCAAAACGGACGCCGCGCCGGGTTCCCGCTGGGTCTACGCCGCTTTCCCGGAAGTTTCCGGCGACAAGATCACCGGACCTTATCTGGACAACCGGGCCGGAGTTTGGGCCGCCCTGCACACGCTGACGCGCTGCCCTGAAATCGCCGTTGCCTTCACGGTGCAGGAAGAAACCGGCGGTCAAGGCGCACAAATCGCCGCCCGCCGCCTGTATGAAACGCGCGGCATCACGCAGGCGCTGATCGCGGACCTCACCTGGGACACCAAGCACATCAAGCGCGGCCACGGCGTCGCCGTGTCCCTGCGCGACGGCAGCCTGCCCCGCCAGCGCTATTTGGACCGCGTTCTCGCCCTAGCGGACGAAAGCGGTATTCCGTTCCAGCGTGAAGTAGAAAGCAGCGGCGGCTCCGACGGCGCAGGCATTGACCGCAGCGGCGTCCCGATGGACTGGGTCTTTATCGGCGCTCCCGAAAAGTCCCCGCACACCGCCCGCGAACGGATCCAAGTGAGCGATTTGCAAAGCATGGCCGCAATGCTTGTGCATCTTGTGAATAAACTAAGTGAAGATAGGAATTAAGATTATGGCAATTACATTGAAACCGGAAACCGAGGAAAAGCTGCGCCAAGTGGCCCAGCGTCAAGGACAAGATGCCCACAGTCTTGCCGATATTTGGCTTGCTGAAAGCATTGCGCGGCATGAACAGGAGTTTGAGGCGAATGTCGCCGCTATCCAAGAAGGCTTAGACGCTATTGACCAGGGACGTGTGCGTCCGTTCGAAGACTTTTTGTCGGAGCATCGGCAGCGGTATCCTGATGCCGGGTTGGAATCATGACAGAGTACCAAATTGAAGTCTCCGAGCCAGCGGAAGCGGAAATAGATACTGCTTATTATTATCTACTTCTGCGTTCCCCGCAGGCGGCAACTCGGCTGCGACAAGGCCTAGCAAAAGCAATTCGTTCGCTGACACAGATGCCTTCCCGTTGTCCGCTTGCGCCGGAGAACGGCAGGCTTGACCGCCCGATACGTCAACTCCTTTACCGACATGGCAGCACAACGTACCGCATTCTATTCATTGTTATTGAGGCAACCGAGGAGGACATAGGAATTGTGCGGATTACTCGTGTTCTTCATGGCGCACAGCAGCATCTTGGCTCAGCAGCAGATCAACCAGACGAAGATTGATGAAAGTCGGCCGCAAAATTATCAAATACGGAGTCTAAGATCATGCTGAAACTCACTTATCTTTACGGCACGGCGATTATGGGAATGGCCTTGATTTGTACGGGCTGCGCGACGGCGCAAATTGCGCTTGCGCCTCCTGCCGTGAAAAGCGCTGTGCCTGCAACAGCGTGGATCAAGAGCGTCAAGATCACGGCGGTTTACGTCCCGGAAACTGATGAGTCACAGCTACTTGGCCTTAGAATGTGGCGCTTTGTGGTAACTGCCCCTAAGCCGGTGCATCAAGTGAAAGCTCTGATTGAAGTGCAGGAGCAGGGCAAGCCCTCACATTTGCTGTTAAGCCTGCCGATGAACCCGCAAATGGGCTGGCCGATGAACAAGCACTTTACTTTCTTTGTGGGTCAATATCTCCCAAGCGGAGGTCGCTCGGAGGCAGTTGATCAAGTCAAATATCAGCTTCGGGTGAGCGGCTTCCGGCCTGCTCCCCTGACCGAGTTTGGCGGCAGCACCGCCGAAGAGATTGTCACGAACCCTTTCAGCGGAGTCGGCGGATGGGAAAGCTTTTCCGAGCCGGAGCAGCGTCCCGATGGCAGCTTTGTGCTGATGTCGGGCAACAAAGCCGCTTCTTTTGCGCCCAATACACCGCCCGATATGGCCCTTGTTTTCCGTGTGCAGGAAGAAGCGAATTAATGGCAACAAGCGAAAAGAAGTAAATTATGCTGGATATGAGACAGATACGAATGGAGCCGGAGGCGGTCAAGGCGCGGCTGATGGACAGGCTGGCGGACCCGGCGCAAATTGATGCCGTGCTGGATATTGACGCCCGCTGGCGGGCGGCGACGGCGGAAGCGGAGGAACTTCAGGCGGAGCTGGGGCGCGGCAGCAAAAGCATTCCGCAGTTGATGAAGGAAGGCAAGCGCGACGAGGCCGAAGCGCTGAAAGCGTCCCTGCGTGATCTCGGAGACCGCAAAGCGGCGCTCGGCGATGAAGCCAAGCGGCTGGAAGCGGAGCGGGAACGGCTGCTGTTTTATATCCCCAACCTGCCGTCGCCGCAGACGCCGCCCGGCCCGGAAGAAAATTTTCAGATTGTCAAAACGCGCGGCGAGATGAAGCCCTTTGACTTTCAGCCGAAAGCGCACTGGGATTTGGCGACGGATTTGGGGCTGATAGACTTCGTGCGCGGGGCCAAGCTCTCCGGCAGCGGGTTTGTGCTGTATAAGAACTTAGGCGCGAGGCTTGAGCGCGGGCTGATCCAATTTATGCTGGACCTGCACCGGGACAAGCATGGCTATACGGAATGGGCGACCCCGTTCTTTTTGTCGCGGGACAGCGTCGCGGCCTCCGCGCACCTGCCGAAGTTTCAGCCGGAAATGTACCACGACGCTGAGGCAGACTTGTTCGCCCTGCCGACTGCGGAACCTGCGCTGGTCAACATCCATCGGGACGAGATTTTAGATGGGCGTGACCTGCCGCTAAGCTACATGGCCTACTCCCCCTGCTGGCGGCGGGAAGCCGGCGCAGCGGGCAAGGACACGCGGGGGCTTTTGCGCGTGCATCAGTTTGACAAAGTGGAGATGGTCAAGTACACGCTGCCCGAAAACTCGTATGCCGAGCTGGAAACGCTGCTGGCCGACGCCACCGATGTTCTGGAAGCGCTGGGCCTGCCTTACCGGGTGAAGCTGCTGGCGGCGGGCGATATTTCGTTTGCGGCGGCGAAGTGCTACGATGTCGAGATTTACGCGCCCGGCGCGGATATGTGGCTGGAAGTGTCGTCGTGTTCCAACTGCGAGGATTTTCAGAGCCGCCGGGCCAATATCCGGTTCCGGCGCGAGCCGGGCGCAAAGCCGGAGTTCCCGCATCTGTTGAACGGCAGCGGAACCGCCCTGCCCCGCCTGATGGCGACGCTTTTAGAGACGTATCAGCAGCCGGGCGGCAGCGTTGTCGTTCCCGAACCGCTGCGCCCCTATCTCGGAGGCCGCGCCGTGCTGGAGCGCGAGAACTGACACCCATGCAATATACGCACGAAATCACGCTGACCGCCGACGCGCCCTGGCGCACGGTCTGGGCCGAATGGAACACCGTTTCTCGCCTGCCGCACCTGCTGTCTCATATCTGCAACGCCGAGTCAATGGACGATGACATGGCCTGCTTCACGGTGCTGCTGGAAGGCCGCAAAGTCCAGTTTGCCGCCCAGCGGACCATGTGCGCCGATCAAACATTATGCTGGCAGTCCGTCGGCTCTTTGTTTTTGTACGTGCTGTCCCTGCATTTAGAGAAGCCAAAGAAAAGCGGCGGCATTACCCTGACCCTGACCGTCGCCTACGACCCGCCCGGCTTCCTGCCCGACATCGCTGAATCGCTCGGCCTTTCCCGCCGCTTCAAGCGCGAACTCGAAGCCGACTTCAAGCGTTATGTCCGCGCTCTGGAAATGAACTGCGTGTCGGAACTTGCCTCGGCAGATTGATTGCACATGATGTAGGGGTAGGGCTTGCCCCTGCCCTTATCGCCTTTCCATTTATGCTTATGGTACTGCTTCGTAGACTCTCAACTCACCGTCAGCAGGGCGAGGCGGCCAAACTCCTGATGCAGCCAGGCCAAATCATTGGGTGTGCCGCGCACGGCTTGTTCCACAGCCTGCTCGTAGGTGACGAAGTCTAAGTCGGACGCGCCGCTTTCGTAATCGGCGGCGAGTTCCTGCGCGGCGGCCAGCAGCGCCACTTCAAAGTGGACAAGTCCCGTTTCTAAGTCATGCCAGACCCGGCCGATGGACGCGCCCAAACCCGAACGGCGCGGGACGGCTTCCAAAAACGGATAGGCCCAGCCGGAAGGCTTGTTCAAAGCAGTCGCAAAGAAAATCAGCTCGCTTTGGCTGATTCCAGATTGTCCCGTGTCGTCACGGTTCTCGACACCGACAAATGCGCCGTCTGCTAGGGCATTGGGATGATGAACACGCCGCAGGATCGCGTCCCACTGCGCCGCTTCCAGGTTCCAGATTGGATCAGCTTGTTCGGCCATAGTTCCTAGTGTACCCCGGCAGGCAGCCGGTTGCATAAACAGCAAGTTACAAATCAAAGTTTTGCGGCGGGCAAGGTTACAAACCTCGGCAAGCCGGGGAAAAACGAATATGCCTCAATTTTGTTCCCATTGCAGCGCCGAGACGGCCGATGGCAGCAGGCAGTGTCCTCGCTGCGGCCAGACGCAAGAAGCCAGCGCCCCGCAGAACACGCAAACAGAACAAGGTCCGCAAACAGAAAGCGACAAGCGCTTTCCGTTCTGGACAATTCTGCCCTGGACCCTGCTTGCGGCCGCGATCTTGTTCCTGCTGCCGCCGCTGCTCCGCAGCAGCCATGCCCAGAAGCTCGTTTCCGCCGCCTCGCAGTCCTCAGCAGACGTGCCGCGGATGAACGCCAGTTCGCCAACGGCAGACAAAACCGCGACGCCGCTTGTCCCTGATGCGGCTCCGGTTCCGATTACCGCCGCCGCGGTTCCCCTGACGGTGACATTGTCCAGCGCCGGCGGCGGCAAGCATGTTCCGGTCGGGACCCCGGTGATGATCTCGGCTTATGCGTCCCTGCCGCCGGGCCAGAGCGCGACGCTTGCCATCAGCTACAGCAAAGAAGGCAGCTCCAAAACGCTGCTGGCGCTGGCCCAGGGCAGTCTTGCCAGCGCCGCCTGGACACCCACAGCGCCGGGGCGCTACTGGTTCACGGCAAGCGCGTTGGACAGCCGCAAAAACGGTGCCTTTTCTCGTCACTTAACAATTCTGGTAGATGCGCCGCCCCCGGTTCCCATCGCGGCCAAACCGGAAGCAGCCGAGCCAGCAGCAACCAAACGAACAGCAGCCCGGCGAACAGCGGCCCGGCCAATCGCCCCCCACATAGTTACTGCGAAGCATACTGCGCCCAGACCAAGTTTGCCGAAGCCGCGCGTTAAAATCGCAGCGGCTCCCCAGCCTTATCATGTGGCGGCGGCGGGGTTTTCGGTCAAGCGCGTCGCGGTCACGCTTGCCGGGGCGCTGCGGCGGCGCGGGTTTAACGCTTTTGTGCGGCCAAGCGCCGACGGACAGCACCCCAAGACTTACCGGGTCGAGACCGGCGATTTCGTCCATCGGGCGGATGCCCAGAAGCAGATGCAGCTTTTGCAGCGCGACGGCTATCCGTCTTACGTATTCCAGGCTCGCTAGGGCAAGGAAAACTGGTAGGGAACTTTTCGGCAGGCCAAAGCCTTTTTTCTTTATCACCGCGTTGTGGTAGAATAAAGGTTATGACTGTTATGCTGTCCGGAACTCCAACTTCTCAATTGATGACCCCGCTTCAAGTCTCGCATTTACAAGAACTGGAAGCCGAGTCGATTTTTATTATCCGCGAGGTAGCCGCCCAGTTCGAGCGGCCTGTGCTGCTGTTTTCCGGCGGCAAAGACTCGATTATCCTCAGCCATCTGGCCCGCAAAGCCTTCTGGCCCGCGCGTATTCCGTTTCCCCTGCTTCATATCGACACCGGGCATAACTTCCCCGAAACGCTGTCTTATCGGGACGAATGGATGGAAGCGATTGAAGCAAAACTCATCGTCCGCTCCGTTCAAGACTCGATTGACGCGGGCCGGGCTGTAGAAGAAAAAGGCTACAATGCCAGCCGCAACATGCTCCAGACCGTGACGCTGCTCGACGCCATCGAAGAGCTGAAAGTGGACGCCGCGCTCGGCGGCGCACGCCGGGACGAGGAAAAAGCGCGTGCCAAAGAGCGTTTTTTCTCGCACCGCGACGAGTTCGGCCAGTGGGATCCCAAAAACCAGCGGCCTGAGCTATGGAACTTGTTCAACGGCCATAAGCATCTGGGCGAGCATTTCCGGGTGTTTCCCATTTCTAACTGGACCGAAATGGATGTCTGGCAGTATATCTTGCAGGAGAACATCGCCCTGCCGAGTCTTTACTTCACCCATCAGCGCGAAGTCATTGACCGCGACGGGAATTTACTCGCCGACTCCGATTATCTGAACAAGCGCCCCATTGAGCAGCCCGAACTGCGCCAAGTGCGCTTCCGCACCATCGGCGACATGACCTGCACCGGCGCGGTCCTGTCCCCGGCGAACTCGCTCGAAGAAATCATTCAGGAAGTCGCCGCTTCCCGCCAGACCGAGCGCGGAACCCGCGCCGACGACAAGCGCTCCGAAGCAGCGATGGAAGACCGCAAAAAAGAAGGCTATTTCTGAAAGGACCTTTTAAAGATGACTGTTACGATTAATCTTCCGCCGGAAACGGAGTCGGAAGTTGCCGCTCTCGCCAGCGCGAAAGGACTCGCCGTGGAAGATTATCTGCCCCGACTCATTCAGCGTGCGCTGCCCAGCAGTCGGCATTCGCTTCAGCAGGGAAGTGAAGAGTGGCTGGACTTGCTCAATCAAGCGCCTCCCGTAGCCAGAATCAACTCTGCCGCTGGACAAGCGCGACCGGCTGTTTCGGATGATAGCCTGCGCCGTGAAAATCTTTATGAGGACCGTGCGTGATGACGCACGCGGTTGACACGAGTATGCTCGTTCGGCAGGCGGATATGAACTCCGCAGACCGCCCGCTTGCCCTACAAGCTTTGACACGTTTAGTGGGTCAAGAGGAACTGCTTTACACTGTTCCGCAGAATATGATTGAGTTCTGGGTTGTCGCCACACGCCCGCAGGCAGTGAATGGCTTAGGATTATCAACCGCCGAGGCGAATGCCGAACGGCGGCGACTGGAAACACTGTTCCCAGTGCTGCCCGATCCGCCTGACCTCTATCTGCGCTGGGTCAGCCTTGTCAACCAGTTTGGTATTTCCGGCAAGCCCGCGCACGACGCTCGCATTGTCGCCGCAATGCTGGCTCATGGCATTACGCATATTTTGACATTCAACGGCAGTGATTTTCGCCGCTTCGCTCCGCTTGGGATTGTCGTGACCGACCCAGCCAAAGTATGACAAGCAACAGCACTCAATTTTTTCAGGAAGTCGCCGCCTCCCGCCAGACCGAGCGCGGAACCCGCGCCGACGACAAGCGCTCCGAAGCCGCCATGGAAGACCGCAAAAAAGAAGGCTATTTCTGAGATGACGACGGTAGAACTTGACGTGCTGAAACCGCTGCGAGACTGCTTCGAGCACTGCGAGACGATCTGTGTCCGCGACTGCTGCGGTTTGGATTCAATTTCCGAGGACCCGGAATTGGTTGCGGCTTGGGGTCGCCAAGTCGGTCATCGCGCCGTTCTTGAGGCGCTCGGTCAAGTGGAAGAACTCATCGCGCAGGTGCAGAACCGCTCTCAAAAAGTCGTTTTGCCGTTCCTAAACACCGGCGCTGATGGAGAGGTCACGCGAGGAAGCTTGCTGTCGTTTTTGCAGGCATTTGAAGCTGCATTAAGGGGTCATCCGATGAATGAAGTGCTGACACGCGCTGAGATGGAAGCGCAGTTTGACGGGGAATGGGTGCTGGTTGCCGACCCGGAACTGGACAAAAACTTGGAAGTTTTGTCCGGCTTAGTGGTCAGTCATGGACAAGACCCGGAAGCAGTCTATCAAACTGGAATTGACAGGGGTGTGACACGCTCGGCATCGCTTTATTTCGGGCGGATCCCGGAAATGTCTATTTTGTTGAACATCTGGCTATGAGCGTTGCCTTCAACCCGGTACAAGGACTGGTCCTTTTTTCGGCAACTCTTTCCGGCCCGTCGGGAACCCACGTTGCCCGGCTTGCACTGGACACGGCTGCGACGGAAACAACTTTGAGCAAGCGGCTGTTGGGATTGATTGGCTGTTATTCTGCCAGCGTCACTTATCCAACGGTGCGCGTGATTATGGGCAATGGAGTAGTGGCGGTGCCACAGGTGACAGTGACCACTTTGGAAGCCCTCGGACAGCAGCGCTCTAGTTTTATCGTGCAGGCACACACTCTGCCGCCGGGACTGCCGATGGATGGCCTTCTTGGTCTGGATTTCATCCGCAGATACCGGCTCGTGGTTGACTTCAAGACCGGCTTTCTGGTCCTGGAATAGTTTTGTCCGGATAATTCTAGGATAGTCTTTATGGCGCTTATTATCTATGTAGATGTAGACGATACGTTTGTTCGAAGCTACGGCACGAAGCGAATTCCTATTCCTGCCGTGATCGGTCACATTCGGGCGCTGTATGAGATGGGCGCGAAGCTCTACTGCTGGAGTTCCGGCGGAGCCGATTATGCACGGGAAAGCGCAGAAGAGTTCAGCATCGCGGATTGCTTCACCGCGTTCCTGCCCAAGCCTGATGTGCTGCTTGATGATCAAAACATTGCTGATTGGCGGCGTCTGCGGCAGGTGCATCCCAACGAATGCGACGCGCTGTTGAAAAGTATGATGGAAGAAAAGGACATGAACCAATGAACGAAGTGCTGACGGTTCAAGAAATTGAAGCTCGCTACAAAGAAGAATGGATACTAGTAGAAGACCCGGAAGTTAATTCACAGATGGTAGTGATGCGCGGCAAAGTGCTGTGCCACAGTAAAGATCGGGATGAAGTTTATCGAAAAGCAATCGAGCTTCGCCCAAAGCATTCCGCCTATCTTTACACAGGCCGGGTTGCTGAGGGCATGGTTATGATGCTGTGAGCAACTTCTTTAACATTGATGGAGAGCTTGTGGTTGTAACGGTACACATCTACGGGCCGAACAGTGACACTATTGTCCGATTGGCGCTGGATACAGGTTCAGTCGAGACTGTCGTTCATCCAGACATTTTGATCGCCCTCGGTTATGATGTCACGTCGGCATCTGGTCAAGTCCGAATTGTCACAGCCAGCGGCATCATGGCAGCTTCCCGTCTCATTCTGAGGCGCATCACCGCACTTGACCAAGAGCGTAAAGATTTTCCAGTCACCTGTCATGCCTTGCCTACCGCAACCAATGTTGAGGGCCTGCTTGGACTAGACTTCTACCGGCAGCGGCGGCGGCTGATTGTTGACTTTCATGCCAGCGAGGTCACGTTGGAGTAGGCGGAAGATATGAACACAGAGCGGCTGGAGCGGCAGATTGCGTTTATTTTGGAGATGGACCGGCTCAAAAGCATCCTGCGCCGAAGCTACCTGCTGAATGAAACGCGCCATGAGAACTCGGCGGAGCATTCCTGGCACCTGGCGGTCATGGCCCTGGTGCTGGCGGAACACGCCAATGCCGAAGTCAACGCGCTGCGGGTTCTGAAGATGCTGCTGGTGCATGACATTGTGGAGATTGACTCCGGCGACACGTATGTTTACGACGCCGCCGGGAACGACACCAAAGCCGACCGCGAAAGCGCCGCCGCCCGGCGCATCTTCGGCTTGTTGCCGTCTGACCAAGAAGCAGAGCTAACGCAGTTATGGCAGGAGTTTGAGGCGCGGGAAACGCCGGCAGCCAAGTTCGCCGCCGCGTTAGACCGTTTGATGCCGCTGCTGCACAACTACCACACGGCAGGCCGAAGCTGGCGCGAACACGGCATTTCCGAAGCGCAGGTAATGCGCCTCAACAGCCATATGAACGAAGGCTCTCAAACGCTTTGGGATTACGCCGAAGCCTTCATTCGCGACGCGACTGCAAAGGGCTATTTACGAGAGGAAGCGAAATGACAACAATTATACTGACGCCTGAAATTGAACAGGGAGTAGCCAAAAGAGCGCAGGAGTTGGGGACAACGCCGGAGCATCTAGTTTTGGAAAAACTGCGTGCTGAGTTCGCCCCGGCAACCGTTGAACGGGAACAGCAAGCGCGTCCCTTTGAGCCGCAGGACGAGTGGGAACGCAGACTACTCGGCATTGGAATTAATTGCGGCGTGTCCCTCTCCAATGAAGCCGTCAGCAGCGAAGGGTTATACGAATAATGGCGCAGTTAGTAGACACCAGCCTGCTTCTGCGTCTCGCCAATCCTGGCGATGTGCTGTTTTCTGTTGCCGCCAATACCGTCAAGGAACTGCACCGACAAGGTGAGCTATTGCGGATTGCTCCACAAAACTTGATTGAGTTTCGCGGGAGCGCTACGCGCCCAGCGGAGGTAAACGGCCTCGGCCTGTCGTCTGCCGACGCTGAATTCCAGGCAGCAGAGTTTGAAGTAACTTTTTCACTTTTGCCGGAGACGCCTGAGATATTCCCAGCCTGGAAAGCGCTGGTGCAGGCGGCAGGCGTGACCGGAAAGCAGGTTCACGACGCGCGGTTAGTTGCCATCTGCCAGGTCTACGGCATCACGCACATTCTGACGTTCAACGTCCGGCATTTTAACCGTTTGGTATCGTTCGCGCCGGGCATCAGCGTGGTTAACCCGAACAGCATTTGACTTGAGGTGACCAATGATTGACGCCACCACCGGAAATGTGCATCTGCCAAATGGGTTTGTCATCACGCCCTCGCTCACTTTGGATGGCTTCCGGCAGTCGCGGTTTGGGCGGGAGGCGGAACCGAACCATCCTGCCGGTGAGAAGTGGAACTGCTGGTTTGATTTCGTCGTGCGCGTGCCAGACGCAAAGCCAATGAGAGTTGGGTTGAGCTTTTATGAGCAGATGCTTGTCAGCGCAAGTTTGGCAATCCGTTCCTCTTATGGCGCTGATACGAGTACGGAAGATTGGTTAGCAGCAGAGGTTCGCGTTAAAGCATTCCATGAAGAATTGCTTAGGCAGGACCTCGGAGTACCAAACGCCGTTGAGACGGATACCGGAGAGGATACTCCTGGTTTAGATCAAAGTGTTTACTACTGGTTGCCGTGGGGCAAGGTGCATTCAACTTTTGATTACGGCGGTGGGGACTCTTACATCTCAATTGAGTACGCCAATCGGCGAGAGCAGGCACGGACAGATAAACAATGAATACTGAATTGACTGAGGATTTTTCGACGACAGGTTATTTGGACATGGACTTGCTGCGGTTTACGACGGCGGGGAGCGTGGATGATGGGAAAAGCACGCTGATTGGGCGTCTGCTGTACGACAGCAAGGCGATTTTTGATGACCAATATGAGGCCATTCGAGAATCGAGCGAACGGCGCGGGGAAGAAGGGGTCAATCTGGCGCTGCTGACCGATGGGCTACGGGCGGAGCGGGAACAGGGCATCACGATTGATGTGGCCTACCGCTACTTTGCGACCCCAAAGCGAAAATTTATTATCGCGGACACGCCGGGGCATATTCAGTATACGCGCAACATGGTCACGGGGGCATCTACGGCCAATTTAGCGATTATCTTGGTGGATGCCCGTAAAGGGGTGATCGAGCAGACGCGCCGCCATGCGATTATCGCGTCGCTGCTGGGTATCCCGCACATCGTTGTCTGCGTCAACAAAATGGACTTAGTGGACTTTGATCAGGCCATCTTCGATGGGATTAAAAGGGGCTTTGAGGCGTTTGCGTCCGGGCTGGAAGTCGGCGACGTGCATTTTATTCCCATCAGCGCATTGCTGGGGGATAATGTCGTGGATGAGTCGCAGAACATGGACTGGTACGACGGCCCGGCGCTGCTGCCGCTGCTGGAAAGCGTGCCGATTGAAAACGATGTCAACCACACCGATGGGCGTTTTCCGGTTCAGTATGTGATTCGTCCGCAGTCCGCTGAGTTCCCGGACTACCGGGGCTACGCCGGGCGGATCGCGGGCGGCGTGTTTAGGCCCGGCGACGCCGTTTCCGTGCTGCCGTCGGGGTTCACGTCGCGTGTCCAATCCGTGGATATGATGGACGGCAGTTTGGCGGAAGCGTTCGCGCCGCTGTCCGTCACGCTGACGCTGGAAGATGAGATAGACATCAGCCGGGGCGATATGATTGTCGCCGAAGATGACCCGCCGACGGTTTCGCAGGACATAGACATGATGGTCTGCTGGCTGGGCGAAAAGAGTTTGATGCTCGGCGGCAAGTACACGCTGAAGCACACGACGCGCGAGGTGCGGGCGATTGTCAAAGACGTGCAGTACAAGCTGGACATCAGCACGCTGGACCAGAACACGAGGGACAAAACCGTGAGCCTGAACGAAATCGCGCGTCTGACGCTGCGGACCACGCAGCCGCTGTTTTTTGACTCGTACCGCCGCAACCGGGCCACCGGCAGCGTTATTTTGATAGACGAGGCGACTAATGCCACTGTCGGCGCGGGGATGATCCAGTGACGCGCTTCCAAATACAACCGGCGCTTCCGGCAGTCCTCGGCGCACTCCTGCTGACCGGCTGCGGGAACGACAGGCCGTACAGCGGCCCGCCGCCGGGCAGCGGCGATTCGGCGCAGGCTCCCGCTCCGTCCCCTCTGACTGCTGCCACGCCCCAGGCAGCGCCCCCGCCGAATCCTCTGCTGTCCGGCGGTGGCCCGGCGGACAATCCGCTGCTTTCGTCGTCCCACGGCAATCCGCTGACCCAGAACAATCCGCTCGCGGAAAGCGACCCGCTGCACGGCCCGGCGATGCCGACGGACCATTCGCACTGGCTGCGGGGCCGGGTGCAGGGTGCGCGTTTGACCGTGCGGGTGAACGGTATCCGGCAGGGCGAGTATACAGGCGTCGTGGATCAGGACATTACCATGAAGCTGCGCCGGGGCGTCAACTCGGTCGCGTTTGTGTATGCGCCGCGCCGCGCCGATGCGTCCGCCCGGATGGACCTGCTGGAAAGCGAGCATAACCCGCCAATCCCGCCGCTGGTGACGTTCCAAAGTATGCCAATGGGTCGTGCTGCAGCTGACATCGGGAATGCTGCCGCTCCGGCGACGACAACGCAAAGCTTTACATTTTTTGCTCGGTAGAGGGCATGGCAAAGACAAGAGGGCGCGGCAAGCAGCGCCCCTACATTTTTGGCGGCGCTGGGAACGGCGGCATGGGCCAGTTTTTGTCGCGGCCTTCCTGGATAATCAGGGCAAGCTGGTCATAGGTGACGTGGAACTGGTTGCAGAAGCGGGCATGGTACTTTTCCAGCAGGTAGACGTTAAAGAGCGCCTGCCGCTCGGCGGCGGTCTGGGCCTTCTGCTTGGAGTAGCCGGGGCTTGACGCATCGGGAACGGGATAAGCGTTCGCAGCCTGCTGATGGGCGTGCAGGTCTATCTCGGCAAGCTCATACGCAAACTTTTGGCGCTGGGGCAGAACAAACTTGCTGCTGACGGCGGAATACGGGTCCGGTGGATTGACCGGAGACGGGCCGGGCTGGTACAGGATTGTTCCGCGCGTGTCGCCGCCGGAGTTTGCCGTGACGCCGGGAGTTTTCGTGTCTGCCGCCTCGGCTGGCGGCTTGACCGGAGCAGTTTGAGTGCAGCCGGCGAAAATCAGCAGGGCCGGCAAAAGAGGCCAAATTCGGCTCGCAAAAGCGTACATACTTCTTCTTATACCCTACCCGCAAAACTCTATGAAAAAAGCACTGATATTGACACTGGATATGGGGACATCGTCGGTCCGCGCTATGCTTTTCGACACGCGCGGCCGCGCTCTGCCGGGGGCCGAAGTGCAGAGTGTCTACGCCCAGACAACGACGGCGGACGGCGGGGTGCAGACCGACGCCGAGAAGCTGCTGGCGCTGACGGCGGACTGCCTGAAGCAGCTTCTTCGCAGGACGGATAAAGAAACGCGCGGGCGGCTGGCGGGCGTCGGCCTCTCCTGCTTCTGGCACAGCTTGGTGGGTGTCGGCGAGGACGGCAAAGCGGTCACGCCGCTGTTTTCGTGGGCAGATACGCGGGCGCTCGGCCAGGCGGAAAAACTGAAGTCGGAAATAGACGAGGCCGCTTACCATAAGCGGACCGGATGCGTCCTGCACCCCTGCTACTGGCCCGCCAAGCTGCGCTGGCTTCAAGAAATGCAGCCGGAGCAGTTTGGAAAAGCGCGGATGTGGATGTCGTTCGGCGAGTATTGTCAAACACGCTTGTTCGGATCGGTTTCGTGCAGCCTGTCCATGGCGTCAGGCACGGGCCTCTTAAACCAGAACACGAAAGAATGGGACCCGCAAACGCTCACGGAGCTGCCGATTGCCCTGCGTCAGCTCAACACGATTGACGACAAAGCCGCGCCAGTTTCAGGTCTGGCGAAAGAATGGGCGAGTATTCTTGCGCCGCTCAAAGACCTGCCCTGGTTCCCGGCGTCCGGCGACGGGGCCTGCTCCAATGTCGGCAGCGGGGCCGTCGATGCCGGCCGGATCGCCATCAATGTCGGCACGTCCGGCGCAATGCGGGTTGCGATCAAAGCGAACCATATAGACATTCCCGGCGAGCTGTTCTGCTACCGGGTGGACGACGAGCGTTTTTTAGTCGGCGGCGCGTTCGCCAACGGCGGCAATGTCTACGCCTGGGCGCAGCGGACGCTGCAAGTCGGGGAACGCAAGGCCGCCGGCAAAGCGGTCGCCGGCCTGCTGCCGGACGGACACGGCCTGACGGTTCTGCCGTTCTGGGCCGGGGAGCGCTCGCCGGGCTGGCACGCCGGGGCCAGGGCCGCGATTTTAGGGATGAACCTGCACACGACGCCTGCCGAGATGCTGCGGGCGTCGCTCGAAGCCGTCGCCTACCAGTTCGCCAATGTCTACGACATGGTCATCAAGCAGTACCCGTCGGCGACCCAGGTTATCGCGTCCGGCGGCGCGATTGTCGGCGACCCGGACTGGGCGCAGATGATGGCCGACGCGATGGGCGTCCCCGTCACCGCCAGCCGCGTCGGCGAAGCCACCAGCCGGGGCGCAGGCCTTTTAGCTCTCGCCGCCCTCGGCCACATCAAAGACCTGTCCGAAGTCCCCGCGTTTCTGTCTAAGACCTACGCCCCCGACCCCGCCCGCCATGCGATTTATACAAAGGCCCGCGCCCGCCAGGCTGCGCTCTACGCCGACGTGTTGGACAAGACTTCTTGATCCCTGTCAACTTCCGAAATGGGTTCATTCAGGTATAATCCAAGAAGTAGCTCAAAGCGGAATAGGAACCAAGCCATGACAACGGTAAGTATTGAGGGTGCCCTAGCGGCCCGGCTGATGGCTTTCGCAGGCGAGAATGAATCTTTAGACGAAGTAGTTGCTAGAATGCTGACGGAATATCTCGACTACTTGGAACATATCGCAGGGCCAGAAGACCGCGCTCTCGCAGAAGCGGGGATGTCTGACTACGCAGCGGGTCTTGCCAGAGAAGATGCCGCCGCATGACAGTCCATCGCGGCGAAATCTGGTGGGCGGAGCTTGATCCCATTCGCGGCTCCGAGCAGGCTGGCGTTCGCTCGGTGCTGATTTTCCAAAACGACACTATCAGTCGGTTCACAACCACTACTCTTGCCATTCCGCTGACAACAAGCCTACGCCGCGCCTTACTTCCATCATGCGTGCTTATCCCGCAGGGCGAAGGCGGTCTCCAAAGCACTTCGGTGGCATTGTGCCATCAAATGCGTGTGCTGGATAAAGTACGCCTGCGAAGCAAAATTGGCCAGATTGGCAGTCAAAGATTGGCAGAGATAGAAACATACCTTCTTTTCACGCTAGGGATGTAAAAGTCTAACAATCTGAAGGCCTACGCCCGCCAGGCCGCGCTGTACGCTGAACTGCTGGACAAGACTTCTTCCTCATAGCAGGCTTATCACACCATGCAAATTGACTATCGCACGAATGCCAATCTCAGCGCGGAACAGTTGGCGGCTGTCTTTGACAAATCCGGCATTCGGAGGCCGACGGGTGATCTCAGCCGCCTTCAGCAGATGATTGACAATGCCAATCTGACTGTTACCGCCTGGGACGAAGAGAAATTAGTCGGCGTGGCCCGTGCGCTGACGGATTTTGTCTGGTGCTGCTATGTGTCCGACCTTGCGGTTGACGAAGAGTATCAGCATCAAGGCATCGGGCGCGAACTGCTCCGGCAGATTCAATCACAGATTGAAAGCGAAGAAGCCACGCTGCTGCTCCTGTCAGCCCCCGAAGCGATGGAATACTATCCGAAAATCGGCCTCAAACCCATCCAAAACGGCTGGATGATAAAGCGCACCAAATAGCGGCGGCATGGCTCGTCTCGCTTCAGGTATACTGTACGAAATAGCGGAAGCAGAGCAGGAGAAAGCTTTTATGACTACGGTAAAGATTGACGATGTGCTGGCAACCCGGCTGCGGGCTCTGCGAGACACGCACGGCGATTTAGACGACTTAGTTGCCGAAGCACTCACAAAGAACGTCCCGCTGTGGGAACGAGAAGCGCAGGGCCGCGCTGAGATGCAGGCCATGCTGGACGGCCCCTGGCATCCTTTTGAAGAATCCCATGCGCGTATGCGGCAAAAGTTCGGCTTTCCCGATTTGTCGCATTTGACCAACGAAGAACTGGCAGACCAAGCGGAAGCAACGATTGCGGCGATGGACCCGGAAGTCCGTGCAGAGTTGGAGCGTGAGGGATGGCTGTAAATTATGCTGTTGTTTACAGTGATCCAGCCGATGCCGATCTTGAACGCATGAGCTTCCAACTCGCTGGACGCGGCCCGGAATACGCTGCAAAATGGGAAGCCGGTCTTCGTCAAGCCGTGCGGGAACTTCCCGATTTTCCCGGCCCGCTGTCCCATGCCCGCGATGAAGAAGCAAGCGTCCATTACAAACGCGAGGTGCGCCGTCTTCTGTTTTACGGCTCTACTCGGCGTTCTGGAACTCCGGTTCGCATTCTGTTTGCTCTTCTGCCGCCTGCTCCTGACGATCCTCCTAAAACTGCCGAGACCGTAATTTTTTTACTGCGCCTGCTGCACGGCGCTCAATCGCTTCTCCCCGACGAGCCTGCTGCGTAGCCAAAGAGGACGCGACAAGATCAAGAGGGCGCGGCGAGCAGCGCCTCTGCCGTTGGGGTACAATAATGACATGACAGCAGGAACAGTGTATCTCATTGGGGCGGGGCCGGGCGACCCGAAACTGATTACGGTGGGCGGGGCGGACGCGCTGAGGCTTGCCGACGTGGTGGTGTATGACCGGCTGGCGCATCCGAAGCTGCTGGAATACGCGCCTGCCGATGCCGAGCGGGTCTATGTCGGCAAGCAGGCGGAGAAGCACGCGATGCGTCAGGAAGACATCAACGCGCTGCTGGCGAACCGGGCGGCATTGGGGAAAACCGTGGCCCGGCTGAAGGGCGGCGACCCATTTGTGTTTGGGCGCGGCGGCGAGGAAGCGGAGTATTTGCGGGAGCGTTCTATTCCGTTTGTGGTGGTGCCGGGCGTGACTTCCGCGATTGCGGCTCCTGCCTATGCGGGCATCCCGGTAACGCATCGGGACGCGGCCTCGTCGTTTGCCGTGATTACGGGCCATGAGCGCGATGACGGGCGCGAGTCGGGAACCCGGACGCCGGGCGAGGCGGAAGGACGGCGGCGCTGGGACAAGATCGCGGGCGCAGGCGACACGCTGCTGTTTTTGATGGGTGTCGAGAACTTGGAAGAAATAACGTCTCAGCTTCAGGCCAACGGACGCGGGCCGGAAACCCCTGTCGCGCTGGTGCGCTGGGGAACCTGGGCGGGCAGCCAGGAAACATTGGTCGGAACGCTGAACGACATTACCGAAAAAGTCCGCGCCGCGAACTTCAAAGCGCCTGCCGTGACGATTGTCGGGGAAGTCGTGAAGCTGCGCGAAAAGCTGCGCTGGTTTGATCTGGGGCCGCTGTCCGGCAAGCGCATCGTGGTCACGCGGGCCAGAGAGCAGGCGTCAGAGTTTGCCGACAAGCTGACGGCACGGGGCACGGAAGCGATTGTCTTTCCCGTGATCAAGCTAGTGCCGCCGTCTGACGGCTACGCCGCCCTGGACGATGCTATCGTTCGAGTCGGCACTTACGACTGGCTGTGTTTTGCCAGCGCCCCTGCCGTCCATGCGTTCTGCGAGCGCCTTGCGGCGGCAGGCAAAGACGCCCGTGCGTTTGCCACTGCCCGAATTGCCGCCGTTGGTCCCGCGACTGCCGAGGCTTTGAAGTCACATGGCCTCTGCGCTGACTTCCAGCCGTCGGTAATGACCGGCGCAGGCCTGGGAACCGAGATGCCGGAGGAGCCGTTCGGCAAGAATTTCCTAATTCCCCGCGCCAAAGACGGCGACGACGGGTTGATAGACGCGCTCACTGTCCGCGAAGGCGCGGTAGATGCTGTTGTCGCTTACGAAAACGTGCTGGACGCCGCCGATGCCGACGCCATACGGGAGCGGCTTTTGGACGGCACGATAGATGCCGTGACGTTTACCAGCTCCTCTACCGTCAAGAACTTTGCATCCGCCTTGAACGGCCTGACCCTTCCGGCTTCGGTATTAGTCGCCTGCATCGGCCCCAGCACCGCGAAGACCGCGCAAGAAGTGCTGGGCCGCGCCCCGGACATCCTCGCCGCCGAGCCGACGATGGACGGCTTCGTCGCCGCGCTGGAACAGTATTATGCTGGGGGATAAAGAAGAAAAGCAGCGTAGGATTTCAATCCCACGCCTTTGCTGTCCAAGAAAGCAAAACGCATGATACTAGTCATTGACAATTACGACTCGTTTACTTACAATCTGGTGCAGTATCTGGGCGAAATGGGCGCGGAGCTGAATGTCCGGCGCAATGACGCCATTACGCTGGCGGATATTGCGGAAATGAAGCCGGAGAAGATTGTGATCTCGCCGGGGCCGGGGACGCCGGACGACGCGGGCGTGACGCTGGACCTCATCAAAGACTTCGGGCGCACGATCCCCATCTTTGGGGTCTGCCTGGGGTTACAGGCGATGGGGCAGGCGCTCGGCGGGCGGGTGATTCGCGCCGGCAAACTGATGCACGGCAAAACGTCCAAAGTGACGCACCGAGGGCAAGGCGTCTTCGCGGGTCTGCCCAGTCCGTTTGAGGCCACGCGCTACCATTCGCTGATTGTCGAGTTGTCGTCGCTGCCGGAGGTTCTCGAAGTCACCGCCGAGTCGGAAGACGGCGAGATTATGGGGCTAAAGCACCGGGAATGGCCCCTGGAAGCCGTGCAGTTCCACCCGGAAGCGATTTTGACCGAGCATGGAAAACAGATGTTGCGGACATTTTTGGAACGGCCCTCACCCCCGGCCCCTCTCCCAAATTTGGGAGAGAGGAGGGAGCGCAGCGGAAGGGGTGAGGGCCAGTGAACTTGTACGAAAAACGCCTCAGTTTAGTCCGAACCGCCATGCACGAAAATGGGCTGGATACGCTTATTATCACGCCCGGCGCGGCGATGCGCTATTTGACTGGCTTCTCGGAGCCGGGGTCACGGTTTCTCGCGCTGATTGTCCCCGACGATCAGCCCTGGCTGTTTGTGGTTCCGGCGCTGAACGCGGAGCAGGCACGGCGAAACCCGGCAGGCGTCACCGACATTCGGGTTTGGGACGACGCGCAGGGCTGGGAAACGGTCTTGGGGCCGCTGGCGAAAGACTTGATGCTGGACATCGGCATTGTGGGGCTGGACGACGACATGCCCGCGCGATTTGTCCTGAAGCTGCAAGAGCTGATGCCGACGGCTCTGCTGAAACTAGCCGGTTCAGCCCTTGCGCCCCTACGCTCCCGCAAAGACGCACTTGAGCTAGCATCTTTGCAGCACGCCGCCGAGGCGACGGACGCGCTCATTCCCCTTGCTTACGCCGCCTGCAAGCCCAGCGCAACCGAAATCGAGATTGCTTCCGCAATCGGACAGGCCATTGCGCGGGGCGGGAATGCCGACTCGTTTGCGCCGATTGTCGGCGCGGGCGTGAACGGCGCTTCCCCGCATCACAACACCGGCACGACGCAGATTAAGACAGGCGACGTCGTGATCTTGGACTTTGGCGCAATGACGGATAGCTACCACGGCGACATCACGCGCACCGTCGCAGTCGGCACGGCTTCCGACGAAGTGCGGCGCGTCTATGAAATTGTTTACGCGGCTTACTCGGCGGGAGTTGCCGCCGTACAGCCCGGCGCGACAGCGCATGACGTGGACACGGCCACGCGCAAAGTCATTGCAGACGCAGGCTACGGCGAGTTCTTTATTCACCGCACCGGCCACGGCATTGGTCTGGACGACCATGAAACGCCCTACATTCTTTCCGGCAGCTATACGCCGCTCCTGCCCGGCCACTGTTTCTCGATTGAGCCGGGCATCTACCTGCCCGCCAAGTTCGGCGTTCGCCTGGAAAACATTGTCACCGTACAGGAAGACGGCACGGCGCGTGTTCTGAATGAAGCCATTTCGCCGGAGATTGTGGTGCTGGGGGATCGCCCGGTCTGAAGACTGGGGCTTTAGAAAAGCGATTGTCCGCCTGCGCGGACATAAGATAATAGCCTCCTCTGTCCGCGCAGGCAGACATTTGCCTTTTAGAAGACCCGGATTTCAATCTGGGGTGTAATATGAAATTCATCGCCGACGCGCTCATCATCTTACCCTTCACGCTTGACTTCTGCGCCAAAGGGCCGGATGTCGAGCCTTTAACGTGTACGCTGAACGGCATGGATGCGACTCTGTTCTTCCCGCCCTCTCTCAGCGAAGGCACCGACGGACAGGGCATCTTCGGCGAGTGGGCCTGGTGGACCGGAAAAACCCTGCGGCTTGTTTTGGAAATGCCGCTGACCGACGACGCGGACACCGAAATCCTGCGGGAAACCGCGCTTGCGACCGGCCAGGAGGTTTTACGCCGCTTCCTGAACGCCTACCGCTGGCGCTTCAGCCAGCCGGAAGTGCATCCCATTGTGCTGGACCCGCGCGTCGTCTCGCTGTCCTTGCAGCATGATGACGGCCATTTAGAGGCCCTGCCGGAGCCGCTGTCGTCGTTTTTCTACCAAAACATGCCGAGCAAGCCGCCGCTGGAAACGTCCGTGAACACAACCACGTTGCAGACACTGTACGCCGACATCCAGACCGGCATAGACCCGCCGCTCGCCGGTCAGCTTCGGTTAGACGCCGAAGCGTTAGACGCCCAGGGCGAAGCCGAACGCGCGGAATTAATAAGAGGATTGATTACGTCGTGACCAAGTACGTCGTGACCAAGATAAAGGAGGCGTGGAACTGAAGTTCTACGCTGTGGGACGAAGCGCCTAGTGTCCGCTTTCGCGGACAAAGATTAGGACCATGAGAATAAGCCATCTTCTCTCGACGAAGGTCGAGAATAGGCGTCTGCGCCCCACAGCGTAGAACTTCAGTTCCACGCCTTAATTTTAAGCAAAACAATGAAACACGCAATACAGCAGTTGATTGAGGGCAGGCATCTAGCCGAGGACGAGGCGGCGGAGGTGATGCGGCAGATTATGGAAGGGCTGGCGACGGACGCGCAGATTGCCGCGCTTGTTGTCGCGCTTCGCATGAAGGGCGAGACGGTGGAGGAGATTACCGGGTTTGCGCGGGTCATGCGTCAGTACGCCGTGCAGGTGCCGGTGCACACGGATAAAGTCGTGGTGGATACCTGCGGCACCGGCGGCGATGCGCTGAAGACGTTCAATATCTCGACGGCGGCCGCGCTGGTTGTCGCGGCGGATGGGCGGCTGGCGGTCGCCAAGCACGGCAACCGGGCGGCGACAAGCAAATGCGGCAGCGCGGACGTTCTGGAAGAGTTAGGGGTCAAGCTGGACCTGCCGCCGGAGCGTTTAGGCCGGTGCATTGAAGAAGTGGGCATCGGCTTTTTGTTTGCGCCGTCCATGCACCCGTCGTTTAAGTATGCCGCCGGGCCGCGTAAAGAGATCGGCATTCGCACCATCTTCAATATGCTGGGGCCGCTGACCAATCCTGCCGGGGCGAAAGTGCAGCTTATCGGCGTGTATGATGGGAAACTGTGCGAGACTTTGGCGCATGTTCTGAAAAACTTAGGCAGCCACCGGGCATTACTGGTGCATGGGATAGACGGCCTAGATGAGCTGTCCACGCTCGGCGAAACCGCGGTCAGTGAACTAAAAGACGGTCAAGTCTCGTCCTACACGCTCGACCCGGAATGGGATTTAGGGCTGGCCCGCGCGACCATTGAGCATCTGGCCGGCGGCGCGAGCGTGGCCGAGAACGCGGAGATTTTGCTTCATATTCTCCGGGGCAAAGACCGGGGACCACATAGAGACATTGTCTGCCTGAACGCCGCCGGGGTATTAGTGGTTGCCGGCGTCGAAGAAAACTTGGAAGACGGCATGGAACGGGCGGCGGCTTTAATTGATAGCGGCGCAGCTTTGTCGGCGTTGGAGCGATTGA
>JAABUZ0100003128.1_pt1 | contig 25353 bp, 28 predicted proteins | sample 5562091 | NCBI WGS metagenome assembly JAABUZ01 (sample SAMN12813069, study PRJNA571459) | rock metagenome | isolation source: Antarctica rocks | place: Antarctica: Victoria Land, Linnaeus Terrace sud | collected 2015-12-21 | reverse complement strand
AACGTTAGCGTTGGGCAAGATTCTGATACGAATCAGCGGCAAGAATCTGAAAGACTTAAACAGTAGACACTCGCTAATTTTGAGCTAGAAACACAGAAGCCAAGGCGATGCCCAGATGATGAATGGATCAGCCTTTGTGAAACTCACCCCAGCGATCGCTGAACACGATCATATCTTGGGCTCGACGCTCGCCCCTGTAACTCTAGTGGAATACGGCGACTATGAATGCCCAGATTGCAAACGTGCCCACCTATTCATCAAAGACATCCACAAGTGGCTGGGCAACTATCTGTGCTTTGTCTTTCGCCACTTCCCATTAAACCTCCATCCCCATGCTCAACGGGCAGCGGAGGCAGCGGAGGCAGCAGGGGCACAAGCACGATTTTGGGAAATGCACGATCATCTATTTGAACACCAGCAGATGCTAGACAATGAACACCTACAACAGTATGCCAAACTGCTAGGTCTTGACGTGGAAAAATTTAGTCGCGAACTCGCTGAAGGTGTTTATACGCAACGGGTACGCGAAGATTTCTCCAGCGGTTCCAAGAGCAGCGTGAGTTGTACGCCAACCTTTTTCATCAACGGGAGGCGGCACTCTGGCTCATGGGATTTAGATGATTTACTGACTGCCATTGAGCAAGCAGGCGCAACTCAGGAGGATTAGAAAGTTTACAATTCACGGAGTTAGATATCAGCAATGTTATCGGCAAGCATAAAGTTTTTCTTGGTGCCATCAACTCAGGTCATTCATTGAATCGAAATCGATGACGAGATTGAAACAAGCAGCTTGTGGGTGAATACCAGAGTTGATGGCTTTTATGACTCGAAATTGTATTAACAATGAACAAGAGGAAATTGAACATGGAACTAAAAGGTAAAGTGGCTGTGATTACTGGCTCAAGTGGGGGTATCGGAGAAGCGATCGCGCGTGACTTGGATCAAGCCGGTGCAAAGATTGTTCTTACTGGTCGCTCCGAAGAAAAACTCAAGCGCATCGCTGTCGATTTACAACAGGCAGCGATCGTGACTGGCGAAATCACAGCTCCAGCCTTGCCAGCAAAACTCATGGATGCAGCGCTGACGCACTTTGGTCAACTCGATATTTTCATTAATAATGCCGGAGTGATGAAAATTGGTTCTATTGATGAGGTAGACATTGAGGGGCTATGTGAGATGGTACGCATTAATCTTGAGAGCGTAGTGCGCTGCTCTTACCACGTGATGCGCCATTTCAAGCAGCAAAATAGCGGCTATCTGATTAATATGTCGAGTATTGCCGGAACCCGCTCCTTTCCCACAATCGGCGTTTACAACGCCACCAAATTCGCGGTCGAAGCCTTGAGCAATGCCCTACGCATGGAAGTTGCAGGAAGCGGGATTGGAGTTGCAGTCGTGGAACCGGGAACAGTGGAAACGGGACTGTACGATACCTGGTCATCAGATGCCCGCAAAGTTGTCGGGGAAGGCATTATGCCCTCTGATATTGCCCGTGCGGTACGATTTATTCTGGAACAACCAGATCGCGTGCGGGTGCCCCGTGTGTTCATGGTGCCTTACAATCAACAGGCTGGCTAGTTTTACTTCTGTCATGGACATGGCACCTGTGGGACTTGTGCGGTGGGTATTTGAACCTTAATTGAGTGCCATTCATATCTGAGACATCGCCGGATTTCTAATCAACTCGACCTTCTGCAAACAGCGTCTGTTTTTGTGCCTCCAGCTTTAATTGTTGGACGAATTTGACTGCTGGTTTTGAGAGTACGGAATGGCGAGTCAGGTGAACTAGAGCCGTGTCCCGGTGTACTGGGGGCAAATCTAGCACAGGCACTTCAACAACGTGACCTGCCTCAACATCCGGTAGAATTACCATTTTAGTGAAGAATCCGATTCCTATCCCGCTCCGCAGCAAGAATCGCCCGGTGTCCATCGGTACATCCGCGACTGCCTTGGCTCGCGTGGTCAGCCGAGCAATGTGTATGGGGGTAATTTGCCACCAACGTAGGAGAAGGAAAAGATCGTTGTGAGCCAGCAATTTCTCCTGGGTAATATCTGTTCTATTAGCCAAAGGGTTGTTTTTGGGCACTGCCAACGTGACCGGCTCTTGTAGATGCAATACCGGGGTCATATCGGCTCATAAGGGATCAGCTAACTTCGTAGCGAGAGCGGTTTTGCCAATGCCCCCGATTCCCAACAGCGCTAAGAGTCGGCAGCGCTCGTTGATCACCCATTGCTTAAGAAGGGTCAGTTCAGAGGTGCGTCCATAGAAAATTGATACATCAACCGCTTCTCTCAAGTCTTGTCGCGTGTAGGCGAAAACACTCTCGGACTCCGACAAATTCGGGGCGGGTATTGTATAGTCACTTCTATCCAGTTCCAGATTAAAGGCTCTGAAGAACTGCAAGAGCGTTGTCAAGTCAACTACTTCAATCCGATCTAATACCCTGGCAACGGTACGACGATCTAATCCAGTGCGATCGCTGAATACTTGCAAGGTGTAGCGGTCTATAGAACTCTGTTGAATCTTAGACTTACGTATTGCCTCTTCTAGCTTCTGCCATCCAGTCGGAGTGAGGACAACACCACGCTGGCGTCTTGGTTTTTGTCGAGAGCGCGTAAAAGTACGCAACATCTAAGTAAAGTTCTTTAACTTCACTAAGCTTTGTATCTATATTTTACAGCGGATGAATTGCCCGACAGCACACGGAACGCGAGCAACTTTCCAGTCTCACACCTTAAGTTCTCCTTTAAGTTGTCCAAAAAATGTACATCTTGACTGGACAAGACCTGTTTGAATCAGTAGAGTGAACGAAGTTTCACTGCGAGCTTAGGTGTGGAGCTACATAGCAATAAATCAATCGGACTGCATGGTACTAAAGGCTGGCATTTTGCTGTGTCCAATAGCTTGAGTCCTCCCGATGCATTAAAGAATTGCTGCAAATATGATTGGGAATAGCGTATGCCGTTACCACCAAAACTTTTTACAAGTCATTCAAAGCTACTACCAGAGTAGCGAAACCGCGCATTATTCTGCTGCTGCTGATTACAACAACTGAGTCGTCGCAACAGCAATACATAACATCCCAAGGAGAGCCTTTATGACCAATATTCATCAGAGTCATTCTGACGCTCAAAATGTCGCTCAGTCGCCAATTCAGGAGAGTCTTGCTCAGGCAATTGAATTAGTTTTGACAGAAAATAGACAGGTTCTGGAAAAAGTCAGCTACCTACCAGTCGCGCAACTGGCTCAAGCGATTGTAGATTCCAAACGCATCTTTGTCAGTGGAGAGGGGCGCAGTGGACTCGTGCTCCGCATGTTTGCCATGAGGCTTATGCACCTGGGATGTCAGGACTATGTCGTGGGAGAAACAATCACCCCATCGATTCAAGCAGGAGATCTTCTGATTGACTGTTCTGGTTCGGGTAGCACGGGGAACGTTGTCGCGATCACCCAGAAAGCCAAGAAAGTCGCGAGAAAAAATCACACCATAGGAGAGATCCTACTCCTTAGTTCATCAAAAGGACCCAACGGCTCTACAATCCCCGAAGTTCGAGATATCTTTCCTGAACACGAGATTTATGACCGCTCACCAAATAATCTTTGGGATGATCCAAGGAGCCGGGAAGCCGTAGAGAAGACGGTCACAACAAAATTAATCATGGCCGCCATCTCCAAAGGATGTGAGCCTCGCGTTTCCGGCGCTCTCGGCTTGAAACACCCAAATATGGGAAGACATGTTAAGCAGTGGGTTGCTAATATGCTCTAGAAGGAGAACCAATGAAAATAGCTGTTGTAGAGTCAAAGTAAGTATGGCTAACAAAATAAACATTCTTGGTATTCCAGGAAGTTTGCGAAAAGATTCATTCAATAAGGCAATTCTTTATGCAGCAAAAGAGCTGTGTCCACAGGCAGCAATAGAGATTGCAGATATCAGCTCGTTTCCCCTTTTCAACCAAGATTTTGAAACAAATCTACCTGAAGCTATCAAAGCGTTTAAGTCAAAGGTCAAATCAATCAGATGATGCAATTATTTGTGCAACTCCAGAATATAACTATTCAATTCCTGGAGTCCTGAAAAATGCGATTGACTGGGGCTCAAGACCGTTGGGAAAAACAGTTTTGATGAGAAAACAGTGGCGATTATGAGTGCAGCAACAGGGATGATAGGAGGAGCAAGAGCGCAATATCATCTGCGAAAAACTTTTGTTTTTTAACATGCATCCGCTTAACAAACCTGAAGTAATTGCGCCATTCGCAACTGAGAAAATCAAAAATAGAAAAGTAGTAGATGCACCTACAATAGAGAAAGTAGAAGAGCTTATAGAAGCACTTATTAGCTGGACAAATAAATTGCAAGGGGAATCAGATGGATAAGAAATGTACACAAAATGGGTAGCAACTTAAGCCGGGACAGCATGTAAGGTTAGCTTTTTGGACTTACGAGCTTTTTGAGAGCGTCTAGGTCTGGGTAACTCCCCCATGTTGAGAACAACCGACTCAAACAAATCTGGGAATGGTTTGCCAAAAAGACGTTGGGCAGCGGTGGAACCATCATCCCGCTTGAGGTCAAACTTATGGATGATGGTGAGCACCTTCAACATCTATTCAGTAAAGCCGCGATTGGCATGATGGAGAGCAGATAAATAGCCTAGGCTTGGTCGGAGCGCTCTCTCGAGCTGAAATCGTCTTTATTGGAGTACCGAGATCTGACACTTTCGAGTATTGATATGCAAAGCAGTGATCCATCATCTGTAAGTAACTATCCCATCATGATTACGTCACACCAGATAGAAGTATGGGGTGGTGTACGAGTCGAACTTGTTCAAGGGTTAAGACAGCAGTCTGTCGAGGCAAATCTCCTAGTTGATCGCCACACCCTTTTCGTTGGATTCAAAGGCGGTAATCTGAAAGGTGAGCTACGAGGAGACGGTCATTCGCTTCGCAAAACGAATTCAGGGGACTGCCTCTATCTGGTTCCAGCCCAACACCGATATCGCTCCTGGGATGGACCCTTGGGTGAACTAAGCTATATGGCAATTTTCCTCGATCCAGCTTGGATGAGTGAAGTTTTTGCTCCGGCGCTTGAACCACAGCGGGTAGAACTACTTCCCTATCTTGGCTTAAATAATCCCGAAGTCAGAACAACTGCCATGAAGCTGAAGGCAGCGGTAAAAATGTCAGGTGCACTCGGCAGGCTCTATGGCGAGGGTTTAGCAACGGTTCTTGCAGCTGAGCTGATTGCGCGACACTCAAACATAGCTCATCCTCCATCAGCTCAAGCTTCAGGATTAAGTGGATGGCGCTTACGTCAAGTCACTGAGTACATTGATGCGCACTTTGCAGATGAGATTCGGCTTCAGGATCTAGCCAACCTCGTTGAGATGAGTCCCTATCATCTAGGGCGTGCTTTTAAGGCATCCACAGGGGTATCCCCACACCGCTACCATACAATTCGCCGCATCGAACACGCTAAAACCTTAATGCGCGATCGCCGTCTTACTCTAACCGAAATTGCACAGATTGTTGGTTACAGCGACCATAGCCACTTTGGGGTTGTCTTCCGCAAGTTGGTTGGCATGACTCCAAGCGCATTTCGGCAGCAACTCCAGTAAATTTTTTCGCAATATTCCTAGTATCACCGCAAGAATTCAAGAGCAATTTGCAGTGCTTTCGTGGTTATCTAGACTAGATTTCTATTACAGTGTTGTGGACTGAAGGAGACCGCCGGATTCCATTGGATTAGCGACTTTACGAAAAAAGCGTGGATGGAGCCACCAAGAATGATCATTTCCGTTCGATGCTTGAGACCGCAAAGCAGCGAGGGTTTCGTCCTCAGTGTGTCGTGTTCGATAGCTGGTAAAGCAGTCTGGAGAAGTCGAACGCTCACAAGTGCGCTCAAGCCGTGTTCAACGCAATCATATCGGTCTTGCCAACACTTACCAACGCACAGGTCTCTAGCCCGTTAAGCTGTCTTTCACATTGGGTGTCGAGGGCGCGCCCCTGTACCCTACGCTCAGGGTGAACGATAAGTTTGACTGAAATGTCCTGATATCAAAGTCTAGGTTTAACACTAAGGAGTAAAGTAGCATGAGCGAAGAGGAAAACATGAAAGTAGGAATCCTGGGAGCAGGGCGCTTGGCCTCGATTCTCGGCGGATGTTGGGTACGCAAAGGACATGATGTGGTATTTGGCGTCCGCAACCCAACCACCAGCAAGGTGGTGGCCTTGGTCGAGACACTTGGGGTTAGGGCTCGGGTAGCGACGGTGCCGGAAGCTGCTGGGACAAGCGATATTGTGGCACTGGCCGTACCGTGGTCATCCTACCAGGACGCGATCCAGCAAGCGGGCGACCTCTCTGGCAAGGTTCTGGTAGACTGCAGCAGTCCTTTCAAGTCGTTTGGCGCTGGCGATCCCAACCGCCGGGAGGAACTGGAGATCGGGCTGACAACCTCTGGGGCCGAGACTGTCTCTAGTTGGGTCCCTGGTGCGCGTGTGGTGCTAGCCTTTAATGGTCCTGGACTGGAGGTGCTGGATAACCCGCAGTTCGGTAGCGAGAGGGCCACGATGTTCATCTGTGGCGATGACGCGCAGGCTAAACGGGACGTGACACAACTGGCAAACGATCTAGGCTTCGACGTCTGCGACACAGGTTCCCTCTGCATGGCGCGTTATGTCGAGCCAATGACGATGGTGTGGATAGACATGTCGCGTAACCAGAAGCGTGGCACGGACTTTGCCTTCAAGCTCCTGAACCGTGGCGCTGGACTCGCTCCACCAGAGACACGCGCTGACTTGATAGGGATCACAGAGAGCTAACGGGTCGCGCTAGGATAAGCAGCCATCACCACACCTGAATCATACCAAAAGGCAGCGCCAGATTTTCGGGATTCTAGTCAGGACAAGAGTTTATATATTAGTCTTATGACCATAAGACATTTATCACCCAGTAACCCCTGGCAGCACACCTTCCCCACCGTAAAAGACGGTGATGAATTTCGCGGTTGATGGTTAAGCAGTATAGAAACATTGTACTGAACTTAAGACAAATCAGCCAATTCTTGCCCAGATTTCTGGTGACTGACAAGCGCTGTGATACTGACTTGGCAATATCTACAGCAGGAAAGCTTAAGTTCCTGCTTAAAATGTACATCTTGTCTAGTCAAAACCTTTGTGAAGATATAAACTCGACTCACGGTTTCGACCAGAGGTTTGTATAAACCCTTTGTAAGCCCCTAAAAAGCTTCACACCGCTTGTGTATCAAATGTGAAAATTATGAGGACAAAATCTTCAAGTCAGTTAAAAAATGACTTTTACTTCTATGAAGCGTCCTCCATAGTTAATACGTTGTGTTCATGAAACTTACAAAGCAGTAGCAGCGGGTGGTTCAAAATGAACAGCACGGAGCGGATCTTTGTGATATTTTAGTAGCGTTACTGATATTTTCGGTTTTCTGGTTAGTATTCTTAGTGCCAGGTGTAGCGATGGCATTTGCAGCTCGAGGAGTGCTGTTTCACTTACCTAGCTTGATAAACTTCAAGGCTCGCTTTTATGACTAACCCAATCTATCAAACTGTTATTGTAGGCGGTGGCTTTACCGGCCTGTTTGCAGCTCTGTACCTGAGCCATGAACACTATCCTCGCTCAGTAATTCTGATCGAGCGGGAGTCACGCTTTTCGTTTAAGCCATTACTCTACGAGTATTGCACTGGCGAAATGGATACAGAGGAAGTCTGGCCACCGTATGAGGAATTGCTCAAGGATAGCGGTGTCATCTTTGTTCAAGAGGCAGTTGATTCAATTGACCTCCATCAGCGGTCAGTCAAAGTAACTTCCGGCACCGACTACAAGTACAGCAACCTAGTTTTGGCTTTGGGTAGCGTCACTGGTTACTCTGGCGTTGAGGGTGCAAAAGAATATGCCATGCCATTGCGTATGGGAGAAGATGCGATCGCGATCGATAAAAAATTACGTCAGTGCCTGCAAATCGCCCGTAAAACCAAAGATCCAGAACAACGTCTAAGACTGCTAACAGTAGTGGTCGTTGGTGGCGGGCCTTCAGGCATTGAAATGGCGTGTACCTTAGCTGATCTGCTACCTTCTTTGTATCAGGGATTGGGAGGCAATCCGCATGAGATCCGGGTAGTGCTGCTTAATCATGGTCAGGAACTCCTTAAGGGAGACGTTAATACTGGTCTGCGCGAAGTCGCAGAGCTGGAATTGCAAAAACGTGCCGTGCCAGTGGAGCTGATCCTGGGGGCAGCAGCTACTGCTATTCGTCCGGACTCGCTGGAGTATAAGCGCGATGGCAAGACTGAAACGCTAAGCGCGTCTACGGTGATTTGGACAGCTGGCACTGCTGTCAATCCGCTGATTAAAGACTTGCCGATTCCGGATGAGCACCGTGATAAACATGGTCATCTCCAGGTCACCCCGACATTGCAATTAATCGACTTTCCGGAAGTGTTTGCCGCTGGTGATTGTGCATTTGTAAAAGACAACCCCCAACCGGCCTTAGCCCAGGTAGCCTATCAGCAGGCAGCAGCGATCGCCCATAACCTGAAAGCGCTGGCTTTAGGCCACGACCTCAAACCAGCTACAGTTCATCTACGTGGCACCCTAATGAAATTAGGGATAGAAGATAGTGTTGCTAACATCTTCGACCGCTTTGAAATTAAGGGCGAACTCGGTCACTTAATCCGTCAAGGCACGTATCTAGAGATGTTACCGACTCCTGTTCATGACTTCAAAGTCACCAAAGAATGGCTGAATGATGAGATTATTCACCGCTACATAGATCTTCCAGATAGTAGTGCAACTAAGACAGCAGTGCGGGCAGCAGAAGTGGTTGGTGGAGTAACCGTAGGCGTTCTAGTTGCGAGAAAGTTACTCCAAATGTTAAACGACGACGATAAAAGTCAGGAATCCTGATAGATTTATGACTTGAAGTCAAAAGTCAAGAAGAGGCAGGGGGGAGAAGGGGGCATGGAAAACTCTGATTCGTCAAACAATACAAAAAAACTAAACGTACAAACAGATGGATACATTGCTCCAGTTCGGTCGCGTGATTCGACTGCTTCGAGTCAAGTAGTCGGACAACAGCCGCCTGTTAAGCCCATTGACCCACGAGCGCGCCGACGTAGGCTGATAATCGCTGCAATCTTATTAGTTATTGCCGCAATCGTCGCCTACCGCTGGTGGCAGTATGCTTCCACTCACGAGAGGACTAATGACGCCTATGTTAGTGGTCGTCAATACCAGCTCAACTCTCGGATTAATGACACTGTGATCAAGGTTCTGGTCAATGATAACCAGATTGTGCAAAAAGATCAGCTCTTGGTGCAGCTCGACCCGCGTGACTTCCAGGTTCAAGTGCTGCAAGCGCAGGCAAATCTAGAAGCGGCAAGCCGTCAGGCCAATGCTGCCTTTGCGAATATTGACGTATCGTCAAACCAAGCTGTAGGCCAGACGACTCAGGCGCGAGGGACGATTGCAACAGCAGTTGCAAGCATCGCAAATGCCCAAGCAGCAGTTGTAGGAGCCCAAGCAAATGCTACAGGAGCTGAAGCTCAGCTATTTCAGACGGAAGCAGATCTGAGAAAGGCTTATTTGGATTATCGCCGCTACACGTTTCTCAACCAGACGGGTGCCTACTCTCGTGAGCAACTGGATACGGCAAGACAAACCTATGAGGTTGATTTAGCTAAGCGCAAATCAGCTATTGAGACAGTCAAGCAAACTAAAGCTCAACTAGCCCAAGCCCAAAAACAGGTGGCTAATGCTGAGGGTCAACTTGTGACTTCCAAAGGACAGTTGCAAGCGGCTAATGGGACAGTTCAGCAAACAAAAGTGAATCGCAGTCAATACGAAGCGGCTGTAGCGTCAATCAAGCAAGCAGAGGCAAACCTCAAAAACGCTCAACTTCAGTTATCCTATACCAATATCACTTCCCCCACGAATGGACGAGTGGGTAACGCCGAATCGGTAGTAGAAGGACAACGAGTCCAACCGGGACAAGCCTTGATCGCAATTCAGGAGCCAAACCCCTGGATTGTGGCGAACTTCAAAGAAACACAGCTGGAATGGATGCGACCAGGCCAATTAGTGGAAATTAGGATAGATGCCTTTCCTCACAATCGCTTTTTGGGAAGGGTAGATAGCATTGCACCGGCCTCAGGGTCTGCAACGGCACTCCTACCTCCGGACAATGCCACAGGTAACTTCACTAAAATTGTGCAACGGGTTCCCGTCAAGATCCTCTTCGACCGCCAGAGTATTAAGGGTTATGAATCACTGATTGTACCCGGCATGTCGACTGAAGTCACGGTCGTGCGTCCGTAGAGATAGCAACTAATATTTCAATGGATCTCATAACAGCCTTAATAGCGATTGTTGGCGGTATAGTAGCTATTATTGCCCTCGAAATAGTCCTTGACTATGCCTGGTTTTTGGTTCAAAGGGGCTGGCACCACAGAGAGAAGGGTCGCCACGACAAAGCTCTGGCTGATTTCCACCGTGCTGTCGAACTGAACCCTAAGTACAAATGGGCCGTCGCTAGCCGCGGTCACCACCATCGGTCAATGGAGAGCCACGAGTCAGCTATTGCTGACTTTAACCGTGCCTTGGAACTCGACCCCAACTGCGACTGGTCCCTTGCCAACCGAGGCGAAACCTATCGGTTAATGCAGCGCTACGATGAGGCTCTGGCTGACTTTAACCGTGGTATCGAACTGAATCCACTGAACAAATGGGCGATCGCTAGCCGCGGTCACCTCCACCGGCTGATGGGACGCCACGAGTCAGCAATAGCTGACTTTAACCGCGCCTTGGAACTCGACCCCAATTGCCCCTGGTGCTTTGCCAATCGGGGCGAAACTTACAAAGAGATGGGGCTATACAACGCAGCTATTGCTGACTTCAACCGCGCTCTAGCACTCGACCCCAACTACCAATGGGCTGTCGGCAACCGGGGCGAAACCTACCTGCTGATGGAGCTATATGACGAAGCTCTGGCTAATTTGAACCGCGCCATCAACCTAGACTCTCAATCCGCCCGATCTCTTGGTAACCGGGGCGAGATCTACCGGCTGCTTCAGCGCTATGACGAAGCTCTGGCTGATTTGAACCGCGCCATCAACCTAGACTCCAAATCCGCTCGCTCCCTGGGCAACCGGGGTGAGATTTACCGACTGATGCAGCGCTATGACGAAGCTCTGGCTGACTTTAACCGCGCTATTGAACTCTTACCGGACAATGACTGGCTACTTCACCATCGAAATCTGGCCTACCAAGCCCTAAACCAGGCAAACAAGCGATCATAAGTAAACAAACGCAAAGATGACCACAGTTAAGTCATTACAGCTACCGCAGCATGCTCCCCAAACGGCTCCATCACTAGCTTCCCCAACACCAGAACATGTCTCCCCTGCAAGAACCTTGCTTGGCGTTGTAATGTGCGTGCTAGGTTCTGTTGTGACTACCTTGGATCTGCAAATGACCACCCCTGGCCTCAATCAGCAGATTGAAGGATCTTTAGGGTTCACACCCGATGAAGCTACTTGGATCACAGTAGCCTATACCAGTGCAGAACTAATCATTATTGCCCTAGCGGGTTGGCTGACCCATGCCTTCTCGCGTCGCCGGTATCTATCGGTCAGTATGGTCATATTTGTTTGCTTTTCTATAGCTTGTGCTATGAGCTGGGATTTACAGTCAATAATTGTGTTTCGGACGTTTCAGGGTCTTGTGGCAGGAACATTTACTTACTCAGCGTTCAATATGGTACTGACGCAGTTACCCAGAGCCAAGCAACACATAGGCTTTGTAATGGTCAGTATTACAACCGGCTTACCTATTCCTATCGGTAATTACTTAACTGGATGGATAGACGACAACATTAGCTGGCAATACATCTATTACTTAAACATCCTCTTGGGACTGCTGGTGATAGCTGGGATCAGGCATTGGATTGACCCCCAACCCATGCGCTTGTCATTGCTCAAACAAATAGATTGGCTAGGCACTATGGTGCTGGCAATTGGCATAATTTGTCTGGTAACGGTTCTAGAACGGGGTAACACTGAAAACTGGTTTGACTCAGAGTTCATTGTTCTCCTAAGTCTGATATCGGTTTTGTTCCTGGCTCTTTTTTGCTGGATTGAACTAAATCAGCGCCAGCCCCTGATTGACTTACGTTTATTAAGGCAACGCAATTTTGCCTTTGCCAATATTTTCAATGTGACATATGGGCTCGTCCTTGGTTACAGTTATATCTTGCCGCAATATTTAGGCCAGATCCAAGGCTATAACCCCGTGCAAATTAGCTCGGTTCTGATTTGGGGCTCACTCGTCAACCCAACGGTAGGCAAAATCATAGAACACGTTGAGACTCGCCTAGTTTTAGGCATCGGTACCAGTTTATTTATTATCAGTTGCTTCATGAATTCAACGTTCTCTTACTATAATGCAGGTCCTCAATTAGTTTGGTCTCAAATCGTCAGAGCACTGGGACAACCAATGATGGGTGCAGTTCTATCTTATGCAGCTACAGAAAACATTAAAAAAGAGCAGGCATCCGATGCCTCAGCAATTTATAACTTGCTCCGGACTATCGCGGCGACCACGGCAAATGCCAGCATAGGCACCTTGCTCACAAAACGCGAGCAATTTCACTCCAACATAATTGTTGATAGTGTCTCAATATACAATCACCAGACTCAGGCTCGTCTGCAACAGCTGAGTCAGTTGTTTACAGGCAAATTAGGTGACCCTCATGCAGCTCAATCTCAGGCTATGCAGTCTATCGCACAAACTGTACGTCAGCAAGCCTACGTGATGGCCTACAGCGACTGTTTTTATTTTATTGGTATAGCAGTAATCCTGGGTAGCATTTTTTCCATCCCCTTCTTAACAAAGATCAAAAAGCCTGCTGATATTGCAAAATGAGGGATATGCCCCTCTGCCCTTTTTCAGCCAATCCGCATGAAAAGAGTACTGAGAGCCCTGAGTCTAGGGATGCTTTCCACAGCTTTGAGCGCGATTCCTGCTCTTGGAGCAGAGCGGATTGCTTTTTTTTACCCCCCTTTTGGGGAGTTTCATATTTCCACTGATTCCTTAGAAGTTTTTGCCAAGTCGGGCAAAATCACCGAGGAATTTGACTTTTATGCTAAGCGTGCTAATCGTCAACAACTCGCTCAACTACGAGATTTTCTCCACAGACGCTTGGAAGTAAGTCCTACCCTGGTGTCTCAGGTTACCTACTCACCCTTGGGAGAAAAGGTGCTGCAAGGTCTGGGAGAAGTTTTCCAGACGGACTCTAGACAGAATGGCTTCTATGCCCTGCGCTCCGCTTTCATCTTGTCTGCTGCTGATCCGGAAGGCTTGACTGTCCTGAATCTGATCCGTCGATTTGCGTCCCCTAGTCTCAGGCTTAACTTAAACCGTAGTCGCAAGATTGCTAGGGAATTGTCAGAATTTCAGAAAAAAACAGATGCGATTGTTGTGGCGATTAAACAAGAGGCAGCAGCAGAAGTGGCTACTCAGTCTCAAGTTGATTTCTCTAGTCGTCCAGATTTACGGCTTCCAGGATCTTTTAGCTGGCAGCAAGAAACACTCACCCTAAATGATCTCCGCCGCGATCGCCGAATGAAAGTCGATCTTTATCTACCCGATTTAGGCAACCAGGGAGCAAGTAAGCAGTCAGCTCCTGTGATTGTGATCTCCCATGGTGCGGCTGAAAACCGCAGTAGTTTTGCATACCTAGCTCAACATCTCGCTTCCTATGGCTTTGCAGTAGCTTTACTCGAACACCCTGGGATTAACAGCAAACGATTTCAGCAATACTTCGCTGGTTTGGCTGGTCCACCGGAACCAACGGAATTGCTCAATCAGCCGTTGGATGTGAAGTATGTGCTGGATGAACTCCAGCGTCTGGAGAAGTCCGATCCAGCACTCAGGGGTCGGCTAAATCTACAGCAGGTAGGGGTGATTGGTCATTCTCTAGGCGGCTATACAGCTCTGACCTTGGCAGGGGCAAAGATTAATTTTAAGCAACTGCGCCAGGATTGTCATCACAACGACTCCTTGAATCTATCGCTCTTAGTTCAGTGCCAAACCACTCTCTTACCGCGCGCAATTTATGCTTTACACGACGAGCGGGTGAAAGCAGTCATTGCCGTTAATCCTTTAACCAGCACTGTCTTCGGGCAAAGTGGGTTGAGTCAAATTCAAGTTCCCTTGATGCTAGTTGGAGGCAGTGCAGATGTTGTCACGCCCCTCTTGCCAGAGCAGATTCGTCCGTTTACGTGGCTGACAACCCCATATAAGTATTTGGTATTGATAGAAAACGGAACGCACTTTTCCACCCTTCAACCACCACCTAATGGTCGTAGTGTGTTGCCTGTCCCATCTGGCATTCTGGGCTCAGACTCTGCGATCGCTCGTCTCTATCTTCAGGCCCTGAGCGTGGCTTTCTTTCAAACTCATATCGCTAATCGACCAGAATACCGTTCCTACCTGAGTGCATCCTACGCCAAATTTTTAAGTCTTGCTCCACTCAACCTCAGTATTGTCCACTCCTTTACGGCACCTCAGTTGAAGCAGGTACCTGATCGAACAGCTGCTTCTAAAAATAATTAAATATCACAGTAGTCAGTAGTCAGTAGGCACCTAGCTACTAGCTACCCTACTATTACCAGAGCTCATTTTACAAATTACGTAGGATTGCTATAGATTATCCAAAAAGTTCTCTGATTGCATAATTTTAGATAGGTTAACATCTGTTTCCAGTAGACAGGCATGGCCACTGTGGGGTAGGGTTACTACTCGAGAATTAGAGAAAATTTTAGCTAGGCGTTTAGTCTCTGCTAAAGAGGGTAAGAGTCGGTCGCCCTTGCTTGCAATTAGCAAGACAGGTTTGGTACACTGATACAGTTGCTTTTCGTCAATGTCAAAATCCCTCATCAGGGATAGGCGCTGGAGCGAAGTTTTCAGGGGTACGGAGCGCACTGATTCCAACAGTGTTTGGCGAGCCGTAGGCGTCATTCGCCTCACAGAAGCAAGAAAAGGCAAAAATAGGACTGAAGTCATTTGATACAAACGTTCGGGCAGCCAGCGGGTTAGGATTGAGCCCCAACGAATCCAGGGTCGTCGATTAAATGACGAAGCCGGGTTGACTAAGATAATGCGCTCAAATAGTTTCGGGGCTTTCACTATAACCTTGAGTGCCAAGCAACCACCGAAGGACTCGCCACACAAATAAGCCGATTGCCGGGGTACCCTTTCTAGTTCTGCCTGAGTCAAAGCTATCACTCTCTGGCAAAGAATATCCCAGCCGTCCTCAACCTCAGGTTGAATCACAAGAGAATAAACATCAAAGGCGGTTTCTACACTGGCAACTTGGAGCAGGGCAAGCTTGATAGATTCGTCCATCCCTGGGAGAAATACGAACAGTGGATTATCTGGATTAATTTTTTTGGGATTTAGGAAGTAAGGATGACTTTGAACTTCAGGCATCTTTGTCCTCAGAGAAAATGGTGGCTACAAATTCTGGCTCGAGAAACTTCGTTCAGTCTGCATATTCAAACAGGTCTTGGCAAGTGAAGATAGACATATTAAGGAAGAACTTAAGGTTTTCTCCTGGAAATTTGCGGTTCTTGTGTACGCTGGCAGGCTTTTCAACTGCTGTAAGATCTAGATAATCCCAATTATTAACTTACTTAATTTCCCGAAAATGTTGCTAATTTGACCGAAAACTGGGCGCGGTGGAGCCAGGCTGCCCTAAACCCGCACGAAGCGGAAGCACAATAGCGAAGACAGGCGAGTCTGAGGGCTTTGGAGGCAGTGGAGTAGGTGATGAAGATAGTCGAAGCCCTTATAGTTCTTACTAAATATGTCCATCTTCACTTGACAAGACATGTGTGAATTGGCAAACTGATAACCGCGTTTGGCAAGGCTGTTGAAAACAGGGTAACCGTGACGGAAAACAAGAACTTTTTCTTGCGCAACATTTGGTACTATGCGCTACCGGGCGGACAGCTCAAACCCGGAGCCATGGTGGCAAAAACCTTGCTTGGCGAACCAGTGCTTCTGGCTCGTAGAAGTACTGGTCAAGTTTTTGCCTTGCGCGACATCTGCCCACATCGGGCGGTTCCGCTTTCCTGTGGACGGTTCGACGGGCATGAGGTAGAATGCGCTTACCATGGGTGGCGCTTCGATCAAAAAGGACGCTGCACCGAAATTCCATCTCTCGTTGAAGGCCAAGACCTCGATTTGAGCCGGTTCGGGGTGAAGCAATATCCGGTGCGCGAAGTCCAAGGAAATATCTGGATTTATATGGCAGCGGTAGACACAGCCAATGGCAGCCAGCCTGACATCGATATTCCAGTCGTTCCCTACTTTGGCGACCAGCCCTACCAGTTGGTGGAGACGTTACAGTTCCCGTGCTTCTTGGATCATGCAGTGGTGGGCTTGATGGACCCGGTTCACGGACCTTTCGTGCATCGCTCTTGGTGGTGGCGATCGCGCGGCTCCCTGTTTGAAAAAGCCAAATCGTTCGATCCATCACCCTACGGCTTTACGATGCGGCGGCATCAACTGTTGAAAAAATCCCGTGTCTATCGGCTCCTGGGTGGTGTACCCGAAGTTGAGATCGCGTTTCGTCTGCCCAGCGTTCGCATCGAATATATTAACACTGGGTACCATACGGTATGTAACCTGACGGCGGTAACCCCGATTTCGGAAACTCAGACGGAAGTCCACTCTGCCTTTTACTGGACTTTACCTTGGTTGACGGCGGTAAAGCCGCTGGTGCGGCCTTTCGTACGGGCATTTCTCAACCAGGATCGTGAGCTCGTTGTCAAGCAACAGGTGGGCTTGAAACACAACCCAACCCTGATGCTGATTAATGACGCCGACACTCAGGCGCGTTGGTACTACCAGTTGAAGGCGGAGTTCGCCCGCGCCACTGCTGAAGGCAGGCCATTTTCTAACCCCGTCAAGGAAAAGGTGTTGCGCTGGCGCAGTTGACAAAACAATTCGAAATTCGCGCGTTCGAAATTCGCGCCTTGAAGAACCTACATCTGGCAAGGAGATCGGTGAGATTGGTTTGTTTGAGCCATCCACTGCCCTAGCCATGAAAATCGAAAATTCAGAACTCTCTCACCAGAAAGGCTTTGGCTCGTTTTGAACCCATAAATTCGAAAACAGAACGCGCTTGCTTGTTGATAACTGAGGCTACTTCGCTTTGACTAAAGCAGTAGCTGAAACCTAGAATTTACGTTGTCCGAATTAGCGTTCGCACCCAGTGCTCATCAAAAGTGCGTAAGACCCTTAATTTGAGCTGAAAATCGCCTTGTTTGCAAGCCCGACCAATTATGTTTGCAAGCCGCAACAAGTAGTCAGGGCGTGTATATTATGTACGGTTTGCTCCCTTTTATGCTGCCAACACAAGATCAGCTTAGAGCAGATAACTACGCAACTGGGATGGCCTCGCTTTCTACGGTTGAACGCAAAGAGGGATGAAGCATCTTCCTCTCTACCAAGTCAACACGCCTGCTTAGAGTATCCTCTAAATAGAATTTCAGCTCCATATATTGGTCAAATGTTGGTGTCATATCAAATTCCACTAGGATGTCCACATCGCTTTGGGGGGATATAGCTGTCCCACGAGCAAATGAGCCAAACAATGCCAGTGACTTGACTCCAAATCGGCTATAGTCAACAGCAGCTAAAGTTGATAGCACCTGATTTTTCTCCATAGCTTTCTCCTGTGGGACGTGGGGTGTACGGGGCGAGCAGCATCAGCCACCTCCAAAAGCACAAAATCGGTTGTGACTAAAAATGCTTGCTGCTGTTGCAGCTGATGCATGACCTGCAACGCCGATTGGTGCAGTGCAATCCAGGCGGCTGTGTCAACAAAGATTTTGTTAGACAAAGGTGTTATTCCTGCTTCGGCTTGCCATAGAGATAATGGTCATATCGCTTCGCTCCAATACGTCATTCTGAATTCGGAATTCGGAATTGAACCCCATAGCGTTAAGCGTGGGGCTTGGATGCGGACGTTTTTATGGATCGGACTATGTCTCTCGACGGTGAAAGGTAGCATTATCCACAATCACCCACTCTCCAGGTTTGAGCATCGGCATTAAGCAGGTTTCTAACCAAATTTCAAAGACCGTGCGGTTACAAGCACCTTCGACCGTAAAGGGGGCAATCAGTTGCCCCAAGAATTAACTCCGACATTATGGTCAAGCCCCTACACAACCGACCCCTGTTGTGTAGCCATACCCATAGTCATCCCGTTCGTCCATGCCCGACTCATCGACATACACCAAGTGCTCTGCTTTCGGGTCTCCCAACTGCTCTAGGAAGGCAGCCCGTTTAGCCTCATCCCGTTCCCGATACCCGTAAGTCTTTTTTTTCGCGTCAAGCCAAGCTTTGCCAGTGCGCGTGAAATCGTACGCTCACTGATGTCACCCTCCCAAAGCATTGCGATCTCGACTTGCGTTTGATCACTGTGTTCCTTGGCAAAGGCTGGAAACTTTTCCCAGTCCGTGATTTTCTGACTCTTACCAGCGGCTTGCCGTTGTTTCGCCTGCACATCACTGGTTGCTGCTTTGCGCTTCAACCACAGGTCAATGGTGTTGCGACTGATGTTGAAGAGTTGGCTCACTTCACTTTTCTTGAACCCATCCAGTGCAATCGCTTGCATCACTCTCTGGCGGAAGTCATAACTGTAAGCTTTTGCGATCGCAGAAACCCAAGAGACTACTACCATGAGTCTATGTCCTAATCGAACTGGCGGCAGCTATATATACATGGTTAATCTGGCGATCGCACCCAACTGCGCCACTTTTACTTTTTATATACATGGGCGGCATCAAGTTGAAAATTTAACTTATTTCCTGAGCCCGGTTTTTGGTTCCAATGCTACTCAACGCCCTACAATGATGCGTAACTCGTACTCCACAATGATCACTCTCCATGCTGCTCCATCTATAGAACTATCCGACCAGAGAATTTGCAAAAACATCCTGATTTGTTACGCTCCCTTGTGCAAAGGCACGATAGGTTAGAGACAAACATATACACTTAATGACATTGTGATCACCTCATCTGATACCCTCCCGAATAATCTGTCTCTATACCGCTACAAGCGCACCAACAAGAGCTATACGGAGGACTTGGGCAACGGGGTGTCCCTAACGCTGATGTTGATTCCAGCGGGTGAGTTTGTCATGGGTGCACCGCCAGAGGAGCCGGATAGTCGTGACATTGAACGACCACAGCACCGGGTGAGGCTATCGCAGTTTTTGCTGGGACGCTACCCAGTGACCCAAGTCCAGTGGCGAGTGGTGGCAGGCTATGACCGAATTGACAAGGAACTGAATGCTGATCCATCAGAGTTCAAAGGCGATAATCATCCGGTTGAGCAGGTGAGTTGGGAGGATGCCCAGGAATTTTGCCAGCGACTATCAGCAAAAAGTAGCAAAACTTATCGGTTGCCGAGCGAAGCGCAGTGGGAGTATGCCTGTCGAGCTGGAACCGAAACTGCGTTTCACTTTGGAGAGATAATCACAACCAAGTTGGCGAACTACAACGGAGATTACACTTACAACGGGAGTCCCAAAGGCGAATATCGCGGAAAGACGAGTGAAGTGGGCAGCTTTCCAGCCAATGACTGGGGTTTGTACGAAATGCACGGCAATGTGTGGGAGTGGTGTGAAGATAATTGGCATGACACCTACAATGGTGCTCCCAGCGATGGTAGTGCTTGGGTCGAGTCCGATCGCACAAGGTCGAGCAGGCTGCTGCGCGGCGGTTCCTGGAACAACATTCCTGCGGATTGCCGGTCTGCCGTTCGCGACTACTATTCGCGCGCTTACTTCGACAACACTGTTGGGTTTCGGGTGTGTTGCGTGCCGCCGAGGATTCTTCTTAGCGCTTAAGCCCTTAGCCTTTGATGCGGGTGATGGCGTGACGGGATCGTTTTCTACTTTTCCGTTAGTGCTTCTGCGATCGCGGTCTGAATCACCTCAACAGCAATATCTGCTTGATCTGATTTCGAGTAAATCAAAAGCAAGAGGAGATTTTGAGGTGACTGAATCTGATAGATCAGTCGATAGCCCCCACTTTTCCCCTTTTGCGTATCACTATTCTTAGCCCTCACCTTCAAGACTGTATAATTCGTTCCAGCAATTTGATCGCCAATAAAGTTTCCCTGTTCTAGCTGTTCAATCACAGGCAACATATCATCCTGAATCTGGCGATACCGTTTTGCGAGATACTTTAGATTACGCTTGAAAGGTTCCGTAAATCGAACATTGACCGCATCATCGTTAGACATCTATCCCTTGCCAAAGCTCTGCGATTGGAAACGTTTTGTCCGCTTTAGCATCCCGGAGCGACTCTTTTAGATCAGCAATAATTTGTTCGTCGGGCGTATCCCCATCTTGATCCTCAGCCTCCGGCCACAAGATAATCACGCGCACATAGTCTTGCTGACCCACTGTTAGGGGGTGGTTCAGCAAAAGTTGTCCTTCTTCATCGACAGAACCTGTAACTTCGATCGCTTTCATCACAAATTTCGACAAATGGTCTACTGCTATTGTAATGATTGGGCAGTCATTCTCACCCTTTGATGCGTGAAATATCGTCAGAGCTATCGGGTGATTCAAGGTCGCGATCGCTGCTCCAACCATTGCAAGATGTAGCAGATTGCGGGGTAATCTTGCTTGGGAGCTTTCGTTCGCGGTTTCCGAGTCCGTTGAAACAGACTTCCCCCTCCTTTTCTCCTTTCCCCTCCCATCCCCTATACTCTAATTGGGGCGAGCAACCAAGCTGCTGCGCGGCGGTTCCTGGAACAACAATCCTGCGAATTGCCGATCTGCCGATCGCAACAACAATTCGCGCGATAACTTCAACAACACTGTTGGGTTTCGGGTGTGTTGCGTGCCGCCGAGTACTCTTCACCGTCAGAGCTGGCTGGTGGGAATCAGCCGGGAGTACAAGAAGAGTCCAGACTCGTTCCGGTGATGCATCAGCATCCAAAAATACCCAGCGGTTGGATAGCTTGGTAGGGATACCCCGAAGAGTCATTCAACCGCGCCTCCTTAATTGCCCCGATCAATATTCAATATACAGATGCCAGACGGAAACACCAGCCCCGAAAGACGCATCGTGATCAGCCATCAAACCCATCGAGGGCAATACTTCAGCGAGCTGCTGAACGAAACGACTCGCCTCGACATGATGTTGATTCCCAGCGGTACTTTCCTAATGGGGCAAACCGACGCCGAGAAAGCAGAGTTGATTCATCTGAGGGGTGAGTACAACTATCAGGAGTACTATGCCAACGAGTTACCCCAACATGCGGTAACAGTGCCCTCATTTTTCATGGGGAAGTATCCGATCACGCAAGCCCAGTGGCGCGTTGTGGCAGCCTACCCCACTGTAGAGCAAGAGCTGAAGCCTGACCCATCAAGCTTCAAAGGGGATAATCGCCCCGTCGAACAGGTGAGTTGGGACGATGCGATCGAGTTCTGTCGCCGCCTTTCTCAGCACACAGGTCGCACCTATCGCCTGCCCTCTGAAGCCGAATGGGAATATGCTTGCCGCGCTGGCACGACAACACCCTTTCAGTTTGGTGAAACGCTCAGTGATGAGCTAGCGAACTCTTACGCTCAAGACGAAGAGGTTGACGGGACTCTGTACAAAGGGAAAGGGATCTATGGGCGTGGGGTTCCGGGGCAATACCGCGAAGAAACGACTCAAGTCGGGCAGTTTCCCGCCAACCCGTTTGGCTTTTACGACATGCACGGCAATGTGTGGGAATGGTGCGAAGACGACTGGCACGGTAACTACGAGGGCGCTCCCAGCGATGGTAGTGCCTGGGTCGAAGCGAATCGTACAGAGACGTATCGGCTGGTGCGCGGCGGTTCCTGGGTCAACATTCCTGCGTTTTGCCGGTCTGCCGTTCGCTACGGCCATTCGCGCGATGCCTTCGTCATCACTGTTGGGTGTCGGGTGTGTTGCGTGCCGCCGAGGATTCTTCTTGGCGCTTAAGCCCTTCAGCCCTTAGCACTTCGATTTTTTTAGCCCTTTTCTTCGATTTTTTTAGCCCTTTTTCGGATATGGGTGTCAGCGTTTTAAGACATTGCCCTGTGATCATATCCCAAAGCCTTACCGTCTGGTCTGCACTACCACTGGCAATCCGATAAACATCGAGACTGATGGCGACCGACAATACCCAACCAGTATGTCACTGCAAAGTTTTGAGGCATTGGCCTGTGTTTGCATCCCACAGTCTCACAGTATGGTCAGTACCGCCACTAGATAGGGTCTTACCATCAGGACTGAAGGCCACTGACCATACACAATCAGTATGTCCCTGCAAAGTTTTGAGACACTCGCCTGTACTAACATCCCAAAGCTTAATTGTGTGATCTTGGCTGCCACTGCTAAGCTTGTTTCCATCTGGACTAAAAGCAATAGACCGTACCCGATTAGTATGTCCTTGTAAAGTTCTGAGACACTCGCCTGTACTAACATCCCAAAGCTTCACATTATTGTCGTCACTCTCACTAGCCAGGGTATGACCATCAGGACTCAAGGCAATTACCCATATCAAGTCAGTATGTCCTTCTAAAATATGCAAGATTTTGAAGCATTTGCCTGTGCTGACATCCCAGCAGCGTACCGTCTGATCCTCACTACCACTTATTACGGTTTGGCCATCCGGACTAAAGGCAACTGACCATACCCATAGTCTTCGTATCCTTCGCGGTAGTATCCAGCGCGATCTGGCAATAGCTGCGATATCTGCCTCCGGCAGATCGCCACCGCGCAAAATTGACTCTAAATTATCCAGTACTAGCAGACAGCGATGGTCTTGCAAATACTCAATCAGCCGTGATATTATTTCGTCTAGGCTTTCTGGTAAACTAGTCTCAGTAACCTGTTGGTTAGACAGAAAATGGATCAGGTTAGTCACGATATCTTTGACGGGTGGAGCATTACGCAGCGATCGCCAGACGACATACTTAAACTCATGGCTAATCTGTTCTGCACAGGGTACAGACAACGCAGTTTTGCCAATCCCACCGATGCCTAATACTGCTACCAGTCGGCAGCGCTCCTGAAGTATTGCGAAGCTTCACTCGTTTTCTAGTCATCTATACTCATCCATTGACATCTGTTCGGAGCTTCTTGGCAAGGCGGATCAGCAGCGCAATCTGACGTGATGCTGATAAACCACTCGCTTTCATCAATTCCTCTAGTTTTTCCAATTCCCCGTCTGTCAGACTAATCGTTATCCTATTTAATTTCGTGCCCACTGGTACACACTTACGCACAGTTGTGCTAAGATTATAGAACATAGGGAGGTAAAACAGCGTGCAGTTGGTCCTCCGTCATGTCATTAATCGGAGCCATCCTGACTGGACAGAATGTGACAGACTTTTAAAAAACGCAAGCTCCAGTCAGAAATCAAGGGTTGTATTTACAGAGACAATCATGGTTTTACGGTCATGGTGTGATTAGGTTTGGCAAAACTGAACAGTACAAAAACATTGACAACTTCATGCAGCTTGCCTGATGCATACCGGCTACTGCCAGCATTTTTGAGTCAGCAAGTAATGATGTCTGTCAATGCAGAATGGACTAGCTTCTTTGAGGCAATTAAGGCTTACAACTTAGAACCAGATAAGTTTAAAGGTAGGCCAAAACCGCCAAAGTACAAACCCCGTGATGGACGTTACCTAGTCAATTTTCCCTCCACGAGGGTTTATAAAAAGCCTTTGAAAGCAGGGATTATTCACCTGTCAACGACAGTCATAAAGATTCAGTCTAAACATTCACATGATTTTAATTGTGTACGGATTGTACCTGCATGTGGTTGCTATATTATCGAGGTGGTTTATGAAGTAGGACTCCCAGAGCTAGAAAAGTCTTCGTACGTTGCGGGACTTGACCTTGGAGTGAACAATTTAGCCACTGTAACTTCAAACAAGCCTGGTTTTCCACCAATTCTTGTTAATGGCAGACCGCTAAAAAGCATCAATCAAGGTTTCAATAAATTCAAAGCTGCACTGACATCTGCGGTCAAGAGAAAATCTGGAATTGATTTTTCTAGACGACTAGAAAATTTAACTCGTAGGCGTAATCACATTGTTAATTCTTACCTACATCGAGCTACGGCAATGATTTCTGATGTGCTGAAGTCAGAAAATATCTCCTCGCTGGTAATTGGTTTGAATCCAGACTGGAAAAATGAAGTTAAGTTAGGGAATATAAACAATCAGAATTTTGTGGGCATTCCATACGCCAAGTTCATTTCCATGTTGGAATATAAGCTGAGACTACTGGGAATTGAAGTAATAGTTAGGGAAGAATCCTACACCAGCAAGGCGAGTTTTCTAGATCTTGATGAGATTCCGACTTATGGAGAGAAGCCAGAGGGATGGAAGTCATCAGGCAGAAGGATTCATCGAGGGTTGTTTAAGTCCTCACTCGGCAGAATTATCAATGCCGATGTTAATGGTTCGTACAATATCCTTAGAAAAGAATTCCCCAACGCTTTTAGCAAGGGGATAGAGAGCGTCGTAGTTGCGCCGTGGAAGGTAAACGTAGTTGGCTTTGTGAGATTTTGCCGTCTTGCATCAAAATTACCATATCCTTCGCAAACCTAAACCTAGTCTATCTATATTTGACTATGCTAAGGGAAACTATCCACTCTTCTAGAGTCGCCAGTTCAACAGAACGTCCATAGAAAATAGAGACATCCACTGCCTCTCTCAAATCTTGTCGCGTGTAGACGATCGCATCCCGACGTAACTCAAAATCCTTCAAGTCTTTGCCATCCAGTCGGAGTGAGTCCAAAACCGCGAGTCGCGTTTTGGTTTTTGGATCATTAATTTACAGAGGTCAGGGGTCAGGGAAACCCATGGCTAAAGCCAGGGACTTGTAACATTTTAGAGGCTAGGGTCAAAACATTTTTGAATCGGCATTAACCGAAGTTTCGCAGTGAGAGATTTTGAGGTCTTTAGGTTATTGAAGGCTACTCGCTGGAGTCGCTGGTTGCACGCTCTGCTGCTCTTAGTGTGGCTAGCCATCGGTACTGGTTTACGCTTTACTCATCTGGCGTCGAAACCTCCTTGGAACGATGAATTTTCCACTCTCGTTTTTAGCTTAGGTAATAGTTTTCGTACGGTGCCACTGGATATTGCGATCACACTAGTGCAGGCTGGCAAAAGTAAGTTACCAGCTAGGCTATAGTGGTGTCATCAGCGTCACCCACTGGTAGAAGTAGTTATCCATGCCCAGCCCTCAAGCCATCCCGATTACCTTATCTGATAGA
>JAABUZ0100001684.1_pt1 | contig 25360 bp, 21 predicted proteins | sample 5562091 | NCBI WGS metagenome assembly JAABUZ01 (sample SAMN12813069, study PRJNA571459) | rock metagenome | isolation source: Antarctica rocks | place: Antarctica: Victoria Land, Linnaeus Terrace sud | collected 2015-12-21 | reverse complement strand
CGCGAGGGCCAGCACGCCCAGGCCGAAGCGCCCCACGAGCATGGCCACGATCGTCGTCAGGTTGTAGAAGGGGCTGTTCGCGGAGAGGCCGCCGAACGTCTGCCCGTTGTTGGCCGTATTACTTGTGTAGGCGAAGAGGATCTCGGTCAGGCCGTGCGGCCCGCTGTTGGTGGTCAGGCCCGCGCGGCCGGCGTCCGTCGCCACGGCCAGGGCCGCGAGGACGAGTAGGACAACAGGACCCGCCAATGTGTAGGTCATGATCACCTTCATGTGGCGTGGCTCGATCTTCTTACCCAGGTACTCGGGCGTGCGCCCGACCATCAGACCGGCGATGAACAGGCCCACCAGGGCGACCAGGACGATGCTGTAGAGACCCGTGCCGAGGCCGCCGAAGACGATCTCGCCCAGGGCCATGTTGACCAGAGGGACGAGACCGCCCAGCGGCGTGTAGCTGTCGGGGGCCGCGTTCACCGCGCCGGTCGCGCCGTTGGAGGTCGTGATCGCCGTCAGCGTCGTGTCCCCGATGCCGAAGCGCACCTCCTTGCCCTCCATGTTCCCGCCCGCCTGCGTCGCGCTTGCGGCCGTCGCGTAGTGGGCGCGGCCCGCGATCAGCGTGTTGCCGTGCTGCTCGGCCGCGCCAAAGGTCCCCAGGCCGACCGCGAACAGAAACGCCATGACCCAATAGAGTACCCAGCCCTGGCGCGGCCGCCCGACCATGCGCCCAAACGTGTAGGTCAGGGCGGCGGGCACGACGCCGATAGCCAGCATCTCCATAAAGTTCGCCAGGGGCGTGGGGTCCTGATAGGGGTGCGCGTTGTTGGCGTTGAAGAAGCCGCCGCCGTTCGTGCCGAGGCTCTCGATAAACTCCAGCGCGGCCACCGGCCCCTGCGCGATGGTCTGGACGCCGCCCTCAAGTGTGTGGACCGTGGTATACGGACTGACATTCATAGGCACGCCCTGCCAGACGAGCATCAGGCCGCCGACGAGCGCGGCGGGCAAGAGCACCCACAGCGTCGCTCGCACCAGATCGACCCAGAAGTTGCCCAGCCGGGACGCCTCCTCGCGGGCGAAGCCGCGGATAAAGGCCACGCCCACCGCGAGCCCCGCCGCCCCCGCCAGGAAGTTCTGCGCGGCGAGTCCGGCCATCTGGCTGATGTAGCTCATCGTGTTCTCGCCCGCGTAGGCCTGCCAGGTCGTGGTGGTGACGAAGCTGACCGCCGTGTTCAACGCGAGGTCGGGCGTCAGGGGCGTGGCGAGTGAGGGGCGGTTGTTCCAGGGGGCGAGCGGCTGCACGACCAGGATCAGAAACAGCACGACCGTTCCGACGACGCCAAACAGGACGAAGGAGAGCGCGTACATGCGCCAATCCATTTGTTGGCGCGGGTCGACGCGCGCGAACCGGTAGATCCCGCGCTCCAGCGGGCCGAGCGCCGGGTCCAGCCACGTCCTTTGTCCCGTGAAGACGCGCGTCAGGTAGCCGCCGACCGGCCGTACCAGCGCGGTCACGACGAGGAGGAAGAGAACGAACTCAGCGATAATTGGCAGGCTCACGGGACATCCTCTCGAGGTGTCGGCCAGGGCTGCGTTTCACGATGGCGCATCGCGGTCTCTGTCTTTCTCTTTATTCTTCTCTTTGCGCCGGTCGCCGCGGTCGGCGTAGACATGGATGTCGACGCCAGGCAGCCGGCGCAAGAGGTCGCGCGAGACCGAGCCGTGCAGGAACTCGTACCAGCGGCTGTGCGTGGGGTGGCCGATCACGACCTGCGTCACGTTGTGCGCCTGCGCGTAGGCGACCAACTCGTCGACGATGTGGCCGCGCAGCCGTACGACCGTGGCCCCCAGGTCGTCGGCCAACTGCAGGCCAGTGCGCAACTGGCGCTCCTCCTCGATCGTCTGGGCCTGGCGCGGCCCGCGCTCCGGCTCGACGGTCACGACGATGAACTCAGCCTTGAGGGCGGAGGCCAGCCGCCAGCCGCGCCGGATCAACGTCTTGTCGCTCGTGCGCGGGTCCACCGCCACCAGAACGCGGTCGGTCACAGCCATGGGCCCCTGGATCTGGCCCTCGCGCATGAAGCGGTCGAGATCCTCCTCGACTTCTTTGGCCGTCGCGCGCAGGGCCAACTCACGCAAGGCCGTCAGATTGCCGGGTGTGAAGAAGTTATCGAGCGCCCGTTGCGCCTGCGCGGGCGGATAGATGTTGCCGTGCTTCATGCGCTGGATCAGCGCCTCGGGCGTGATGTCGATGAGCTCGACCTGCGCGGCCTCGTTGAGCACCGTCTCGCGCACCGCGACGCCGCTGAACTGCTGCACGGTGTCGTTGAGGCTCTCGATGTGCTGGATGTTGAGCGTGGAGATCACGTCGATGCCCGCGTCGAGCAACTCCCGCACGTCTTCGTAGCGCTTCTCGTGCCGCGAACCCGGCGCGTTGGTGTGCGCCAGCTCGTCGACCAGCGCCACCCGTGGCCGCCGCCGCAGTACGGCGTCGGTGTCCATCTCGCGCAACGTGACCCCTTTGTAGAGAGTCTCGCGCGGCGGCACGACCTCCAGGTCGCCGATCTGCGCCGCCGTCTGGGGGCGTCCATGCGTCTCCACGAAGCCGACGACCACATCCGTGCCGCGTCCCTTGCGGCGGTGCGCCTCCCGCAACATTTCGTAGGTCTTGCCCACGCCGGGGGCCGACCCTAGGTAGATGCGCAGGCGCCCGGTCGCGGGCGTTTCCTGGGCTTTGATGCGCGCCAGCAGGACATCGGGGTCCGGTCGCTCGGGATCTCTCGTCATACGCCCTCCGCTACGTCCTTATGCCCGGCGCCACGCGGGCCAATCGTTGTCGTGGATGTATCCGGTTGCTGTGTCCCGGTCGTGCGCCGCGTACAGGTCGCCGAGGGCGGGGGCGTAGCACAGCAGCACGCGGCAGGGGGCACGGCGCACGACCGCCCAGGCAACCCGCGCGCCACGCCAGCGCCGCCAGATACCGCCCGAGGCGAGCGGCACGTAGATGGCGTCCGCCCCGGTCTCGCGGGCTTCCCCCACGACGGCGTCGGCGACGCGGCGCGCCCGCACGAGGCGCGTCTCGACGAGGCCGTCGTAGCGCCGCGTGACCCGCTCCGCGCGATCCAGCGCGTCGTTCCCCGCCGCGTCCATGTGGGCCGGGAGCGGGTCGAGGGGCAACGAGGGCGGCACGCGCGTCACGTAGAGGGCGACGACGCGTCCCCCATTCCCGACGTCCTGGCATGCCAGGTGCAGTAAATCGTCGGCCTGCGCGCTGCCGTCATAGGGGACGAGGATCGTCCTGAGCGCCATGGCTATCGCCTCGGTTACTTCTTGGTCTGGTCGAGGGCGAGGTTCAGTTCGAGCACGTTGACGCGCGGCGCGCCCAGCACGCCGAGGGTGCGGCCGACGGTGTGCTGGCCGACGAGGGCGCGCACAGTCGCCTGGCTCAGCCCGCGCGCCCTGGCCACGCGCGCGACCTGGAGGTCGGCGTAGGCGGGGCTAATGTCGGGGTCGAGCCCGCTGGCCGAGGTCGACACGGCGTCCGAGGGCAGTGGGTAGGCGGCGGGCAGCCCGTCTTCTTTGCGGATACTGTCGGCCAGCGCCACCGTGGTCGTCAGCAGCTTCGTGCTGGTCGGGCCGAGGTTGGTCCCGCCCGAACTGGCGCCGTCGTAGCCCGCGCCGGCGGCCGAGGCGCGCCCGTGGAAGTATTGCGGCTTGGTGAAGCTCTGTCCGATCAGACGCGAGCCGATGACCTGCCCGCGCGCGTTCGTGATGAGCGACCCGTTGGCCTGGTCGTGGAAGAAGACCTGGGCCAGGCCGGTCATCGCGAACGGATAGATGACGCCGAGCAGGACGGTCAGGACGAGGGTCATGAGGATGGACGTTCGTAACAGGCGCATTGTGGATAACCTCTCGTTGTTTGTAGCTAGTAGGTAGTAGCTAGAAAAGGTTCTAGCTACCACCTACTAGCAGCGAGCTACTACGATGTGAGATGCAACACGGCCAGGATGACGTCGATGATCTTGATGCCGATGAAGGGCACGATCACGCCGCCGAGGCCGTAGATGAGCAGGTTGCGGCGCAGGATCGCCGCCGCGCCCTCGGCGCGGTACTTCACGCCGCGCAGGGCCAGCGGGACCAGCGCCACGATGATCAAGGCGTTGAAGATGACGGCCGAGAGCACCGCCGAGTGCGGCGTCGAGAGCCGCATGACATTGAGCGCCCCCAGTTGCGGGAACTGGCGCGAGAACATGGCCGGCAGGATGGCGAAGTACTTGGCCACGTCGTTGGCGATGCTGAAGGTGGTCAGCGCGCCGCGCGTGATCAGCAGTTGCTTGCCGATCGCCACCACCTCGATCAGTTTGGTCGGGTCGCTGTCGAGGTCGACCATGTTGCCGGCCTCTTTGGCCGCTTGCGTGCCCGTATTCATGGCCATGCCCACGTCGGCCTGCGCCAGCGCCGGCGCGTCGTTGGTTCCATCCCCGGTCATCGCCACGAGCTTGCCCTCGCCCTGCTCGCGTCGGATCAGCGCGATTTTGTCTTCCGGCTTGGCCTGCGCCGCGAAGTCGTCGACGCCCGCCTCTTTGGCGATGGTCGCGGCGGTGAGCGGGTTGTCGCCGGTGACCATGATTGTCTTGATGCCCATGCGGCGCAGTTCGTCGAAGCGTTCGCGCATGCCCGGCTTGACCGTGTCCTTGAGGTAGATCACGCCGAGGGCCTCGCCGTCCTGTTCCACGGCCAATGGCGTCCCGCCCTCGCCGGAGATGCGGTCGGCCACCGTCGTGAGGTCGGCCGGGGCGTGGGGCACGATGCGCGCGACGGAGTCCACGGCCCCCTTCATGGTGCTGCGCCCATCCACGCGCACGCCGCTCATGCGCGTCTCAGCCGTGAAGGGCACGAGTTCGGCGCGATCGAGGAACGAGCGGTCGACGTGGACGCCCTTCTCCTCGGCCAGGGCGACGATGCTCTTACCCTCGGGCGTCTCGTCGGCCAGGCTCGAGCGCAGCGCCGCCTCGGTCACCTCGGCCTCGCTGTGGCCGCCCACGGGCACGAACTGGTAGGCCAGGCGGTTGCCGAAGGTGATGGTGCCGGTCTTATCGAGCAGGAGGGTGTCCACGTCGCCGGCGGCCTCGACGGCGCGCCCGCTCATGGCCAGCACGTTGAACTGCACCAGGCGGTCCATGCCCGCGATGCCGATGGCCGACAAGAGGCCGCCGATCGTCGTCGGGATCAGACAGACCAGCAGCGCCACCAGCGTGACCACCGAGACCGCGCCGCCGGAGTAGATGGCGAAGGGCTGCAGGGTGTAGACGGCCAGCAGGAAGATGATCGTGAGCGAGGCCAGCAGGATGTTCAGAGCGATCTCGTTCGGCGTCTTCTGGCGGCTGGCCCCCTCCACGAGCGCGATCATGCGGTCGATAAAGGTCTCGCCGGGATTGGCCGTGATGCGGATCTTGAGGTGGTCGCTCACGATGGTGGTGCCGCCGGTGACCGACGAGCGGATGTCGGTGCCGGGCTCCTTGATCACGGGGGCGCTCTCGCCGGTGATGGCGGCCTCGTTGACCGAGGCCACGCCCTCGACGACGTCGCCATCGCCGGGGATCAGGTCGCCGGCCTCGACCAGGACCATATCGCCGCGGCGCAGTTCGGTCGCCGAGACGACCTCGCTCTGTCCGTTGTCCCGCAGCCGCTTGGCCTGGGCGTCGGTGCGGGTGCGGCGCAAGGTATCGGCCTGCGCCTTGCCGCGCCCCTCGGCCATAGCCTCGGCGAAGTTGGCGAAGAGCACGGTGAGCCACAGCCAGACGGCGACCGCCCCGGTGAAGAAACGGTCGCCCGCCACCGACGTGTCCAGCAGCGTGCGCGCGAACTCGACCGTCGTGACGACCGCGCCGACGAGCACCACGAACATGACCGGGTTGCGGAGTTGGACGCGCGGGTCGAGCTTGCGGAACGCGTCGCCGACGGCGCGGCGCGTGATCGCGGGGTCGAAGATGGAGAGCGACCGGCTCGCGCGCCGCTGGGCGCCCAGCGGCGCGCGCGGCTGCCCCGGCTGCCCCGGCTGCCCCGGCTGCTCCGGCTGCTCCGGTTGCGGCTGCCGCTCTTGCGGTGTCGTGGCCATTAATTCCTCCAGGGGTGCGCGTGGCGAGTGATTAGCTACGCGTCACTTAAAACGTCTTGTGCGCGTTGAGCAGCAGTTGCTCGATGATCGGCCCAAGCGAGTAGGCCGGGAAGTAGGTCAGCGCGGCCACGATGATGATCACGAAGACGAGCAGGATGCTGAACGTGGCCCCCGTGGTGGGGAAGGTGCCCAGGCTAACCGCCACCGTCTTCTTGCGCGCCATCGAGCCCGCGATGGCGATCAGCGGCGTGACGAACAGGAAGCGCCCGATCAGCATCACGAAACCGCCGGTCAGGTTGTACCAGTTGGTGTTGGCGGATAGTCCACCGAAGGCCGAGCCGTTGTTGGCGTTCATCGAGGTGTAGGCGTACAGGATCTCGCTCAGCCCGTGCGGGCCGGCGTTAGCGATGGCGTTGGTGCCCCAACTCCCCGCCACGGCGACGGCCGCGAAGATCAGGATGTTGGCCGGCGAGATGAGCAACGAGAGGCTGGCCATCTTGACCTCGAAGCTCTCGATCTTCTTGCCCAGGTACTCGGGCGTGCGCCCGACCATTAGCCCGGCGATGAACACGGCGATGATGGCGTACATCAGCATGCCGTAGAGGCCGGCGCCGACGCCGCCGAAGATGACCTCACCCGTGGCCATATTGGTCAGCGGCACGAGCCCGCCGATCGGCGTGTATGAGTCGTGCCAGGAATTGATGCAGCCACAGGAGGCGTCGGTAGTGACGTCGGCGTAGAGGGCCGAGTCGGCGATGCCGAAGCGCACCTCCTTGCCCTCCATATTCCCGCCCGGCTGCGTCGCGCTCGCCGCCGTCGTGTAGTGCGCGCGTGCGGCGAGCAGCGCATTGCCGTTCTGCTCGGCGCCGACGGCCACAAAGTAGCCCAGGCTGAACAGGATGAACATGGCCGCCCAGATGCTCCAGCCCTGCTTGGTGGCGCCGACCCACTTGCCGAAGGTGTAGACCAGCGCCGCGGCTATCGCGAAGATCGAGAGGATCTGCACGACATTCGTGAGCGGCGTGGGGTTCTCATAGGGATGGGCCGAGTTGGCGTTGAAGAAACCCCCGCCGTTGGTGCCCAGCTCCTTGATGGCCTCCTGCGAGGCCACTGGCCCCTGCGCGATGTGCTGGATCGTACCTTCGACCGTGTGCACGACCGTATAGGGGTTGAAATTCTGCGGCGCGCCCTGCCACACCAGGAAGAGTGTGTAGACGATGCAGAGGGGCAGCAGCACATAGAGCGTAGCGCGCACCATGTCGACCCAGAAGGAGCCGATGCCGAAGGCGCTGCGCCGCGCCAGGCCACGGATCAGCGCCACGGCGAAGGCGATGCCCGTGGCCCCCGAGACGAAGTTGTGGAAGGCCAGGCCGGCCATCTGCGTGAAGTAACTCATGGTCGACTCGCCGCCGTAGTTCTGCCAGTTGGTGTTGGTCGTGAACGAGACGGCGGTGTTCCAACCCAGGAACTCCGACACATTGGGCAGGCCCTGCGGGTTGAAGAATGGGCCGTGGAACTGCTGCGTGCGCTCGAAGAGATAGGTCAGCAGCAGCCCGGCGACGCTGAAGGCGATCGCGGCCAGCAGGTAGACGTACCAGCTCATCTCCTCACCCTCGTCCGTGCCCGTCAAGCGGTAGAGGCCGGCCTCGATGGGACGCAGCACGGGGTGCAGAAACGTGCGGCCGCCGCTGAAAAGCGTGTATAGGTACGACCCGAGCGGCTTGGTGATGAGCAGCAGGATAACGCTGTAGACGGCCCAAAGGATGAGGGCGTCGGCGGTGAACATTTAGAAGACCTCCGGGCGCACCAGCGCCACGAACAAATAAACCAGGATCGCCAGCGAAACGACAGTGAGGATGATGTTCTCGATCATCGGCGTTCCCCTCCCAGCAGCCGGTCGCAGCCGGCGGCGAACGCGGCGGTGATGGCGAAGAAGCCGATCGTCGCCAGGACCATGATCACGTCAAGCACGCGTTTCCTCCCTCTTCTCCGTCTCTCGCCGCGCCGGTTCCGACGGGCGGCGTCCACTCGATCGTCGCGACCGGGCCGGCGTGAGCCGCGGCTCGGTCGAGAACGTGCCAAAAACCTTGTCGCATGCCATAGCGACCCCGAGGGCCAGGGCCGCGCTCGACAGGAGCCAGGTCGCGACCATCAACTGCGTCATGATGCGCGTCCCCTTTCAGTCCAGCGCCTAATCCGCGCTCATGGTGTCGGCGGGAGCCGGCGGCGCGAGCCGTCCGGTCGCTTGCGCGACCAGACGCAGCAACGACTCCATGGGAAACGGCTTCTCCAGCACTCCGATCGCATGTAAGTCGTGGCATAACCGCGGATTGGGCCGCAGCGCCGACATCACGATCACCGGCACGTCCGCCTCGCCGGCCGCGCGCAGCGCGCGCAACACGTCCCAGCCCGAGCCGTCGGGCAGGTCGATGTCGAGGAGGACCAGGGCCGGGCGCTCTCGCCGTAGCGCGGAGACGGCGTCCGCCATCGTCGATGCGCCGCGCGCGTCGTAGCCGCGCGCGGATAGGTTGCGGGTCATCGCCCGCACTAACGTGGGGTCATCCTCGACCACCAAAATCGCGTCGCCCACCCTATCACCATCCTTTAGCGCGTGTCTCGACTAGCGCGTGTCTCGACGCGCCACGGTATCAGGATACGAAGGGGGGTATAAATGACACGTAAACGGGGGAGGGCAAAGGGATAAACAGTTATAAACGGGTCGCCGCGAGGGGAGACCGTTCCTGCTCCGCGCGGCTCACGAACGAGGCTCTAGCGTTTCGGCAAGGGGAGCCACTTAATCCTGCTCTAGCGCCGCGCGTCACGCCATGACGAAACGATAGCCGACCCCCGGTTCAGTCAGAATGTAGCGCGGATGCGCGGGGTCATCCTCGATCTTACGCCGCAGACGGTTGATGAAGACGCGCAGGTACTGTGTCTCGCCGTCATAGCCCGGCCCCCACACCTCGGCCAGCAGCAGGCGGTGTGGGACCACCGCGTTGGCGTGGCGCATCACGTAGGAGAGCACATCGAACTCGCGCGGAGTGAGGTCGAGCGGCGCGTCGTCGCGCCACACGCGATGGGCCTGGGGGTCGAGGACAAGGGAACCCGCGCGTAGCGGGCCGGCGTCCTCGGCCGCGGAAACGCGCCGCCGCAACAGCGCGCGGACGCGCGCGAGCAGCTCGTCGATGCCGAAGGGCTTGGTCAGATAGTCGTCGGCCCCCAGATCGAGCGCCTGGACTTTGGCCCGCTCTTCACCGCGCGCGGAGAGCACCAGGATCGAGACCGCCGATACGGCGCGCAGCCCGCGGCAGACGTCCAGACCTGAGAGACCGGGCAGCATGAGGTCGAGGATGACCAGGGCCGGTTCGCGCGCCCCGGCCTCCTCCAGGGCGTCCTCGCCGGTCCCGACGGCGGCGACGTCGTATCCGCGCGCGACAAGGTTGGCGCGGAGCGTCCGGCGAATGGCCGGATCGTCGTCGACGACGAGGACGCGCGGTCCGCTCATCGTCGCGCGCCCTCCGCGGTCGTCGGAGGGCCGTCCAGCGGGGCGCCGGCGGGCCGGCGCCGTCCCTCCGACTCTTCGAGCGGTAGGACGACCGTGAACGTGGCGCCCTCTCCCGGCGCGCTCGCGACGGCGACCCGGCCGCCGTTGGCCTCGATCAGGCCCTTGACGATAGCCAGGCCCATGCCCGTACCCGCGGCGCGCCGGGCGGTTCCCGCCACCCGGTAGAACTTATCGAAAATCTTGGATTGCTCGGCGCGAGGGATGCCCGCGCCGTGGTCGGCGACGGCGATAGATACAGTCGCGCTTCCGTCCGCGCCGCGCTCCACACCCGCCCCGACCGCGATGGGCGCGCCGGGCGGCGAATACTTGGCGGCGTTCTCCAGTAGATTGGTCAAGACCTGCTCAATCTGGACCGCGTCGAGCCGGACGGGGGGCACATCCGCGGGGATATCGCGCTGAATCGGATGATCGATGAGTTGGGGCTCCAGGCGACGAATCACCCGATCGGCGAGCTCTCCCACGTCTTCCCACTCCTTGTCGGCCGTGATGGCTCCGGCCTCGATGCGTGACAGGTCGAGCAGGTTGGAGACGAGGCGGGTCAGACGGTCGGCCTCGCCGTCGATGTCCGCGAGGAAGGCGCGTCTATCCTCCTCGCCCCACTGGACATCCGTCTGTAGGAGTGAGCTTGCCGCGGCCTTGATGCCGGCCAGCGGCGTGCGCAGATCGTGCGAGACGGAGGAGAGCAGCGCGGTTCGGAGGCGGTCGGTCTCCCTGGCGACGGCCGCCGCCTGCTCTTCCCGCGCCAGTCGGGCCTGCTCCAGGGCCAGGGCGGCCCCGTTCGCGAACGTCTCCAGCAGGTGTTCGCGGTCGGCGTTGGGTCCAACGTCCGTCCTTTGCACGAGTTCCAACACGCCGACGGAGCGGGTTCCGACGCGTAACGGTAGGAATTGGGCCCGCGCCTGGCGGACGTGCGGGCGCGCCATGCGGCCGTCGCGCAAGCCCGTGCCCGCCATCTGTCCGACCCAGGACGCGCGCCCCGACGTATCGACCCACGAGGCGGTCGCGGCCATGTTGCGGCTCTGCTCGACGCTGAGATCTAGCGGGATGTGGCCGGCGACGGCGGCGACGCGCCACGCATTAGGGCGGTCGCCGGGGAGCAGGATGGCGCAGGCCTCCAGATCGAAGGTGGCGCGGAGACGCCCGGTCAGCGCGGTCAGCACATCGTCCGGATCGCGGCGCGCGATGAGGGCGAGGCTCAAACTGTAGAGGGCGTCGGAGCTTCGGGCCCGCCGTAGGGCCTCCTCGGTGCGGCGGCGTGTGAGGTTCGAGAGTTGGCCCACCAGGAGGGCCACGGCCAGGAAGACCAGGAGGGCGAGGACATCACGCGGGGATGCGATGGTGACGGTGTAGAGGGGTGGAATGAAGAACCAGTCCCACACGAGGATGGCGACGACGGCGACGAGGACGCCGACGCGTCGGCCGCCCGCCACGGAGGCGAGCAGGACGGGGACGAGGAAAAACAGCGGGGTACTGAGGTAAAGCGGCCCTCTGGGATCGGCGCCGTGCCATATATGGAGGAGGGGGACGAGCACGGCGACGAGAGCCAGCCCGACGAGAGTCCCCAGGCGAGGATGCGACGCCAGAGGGTCGAACGCGTCGCGCCAATGGATCGCGTGTCCCCAGCGCACACGCGGGACCGATGCCTCCCCTGACGACTCGTCCATCGTCTCCTCCCGCCGGCTCTGTCCCTCCAACATGCCTTCCTCCACGACGCAATCCGCCGGGTCACGCCTGGCGCGCGAAGAAGTAGGCGGTCATGACGAGGCCGACGACGATGACGAAGCGGCGGACGAGCCGCGGCTCGAGCCGCCGCGCGTAGTAGGCGCCGGCGTAGCCGCCCACGATCGCGCCGATGATCATCAGGATCGCCTGCGGCCATACGACAGCGTGGGCGATCACAAAGGTCAGGACGGCGACCCCGTTGATGCAACTCGCCAGGAGCGTCTTGAGCGCGTTCATGGTGTGGATGTTATCCAAGCCCATCAGTCCGAGCGTGGCGAGCATCAAAATACCGATCCCGCCGCCGAAAAAGCCGCCGTACGTCGCGATGACCAATTGGGCGAGCGTCAAGCCGGCGAGTGTTGGCATCGAGGTTCCCTTGTCCTGCCCCTGGGCCGGGACCTTGCGCGCGCGCAGCCGCGCGGTGAGGGACGGACTGAACGCGAAGAGGAGCGTGGCTAGCAAGAGGAGGTAGGGGATCAGGCGCTCGAAGACACCCGGAGGCGTGCGGAGCAACAGGACGGCGCCCCCTATGCCGCCGATGAGGCTCGCGACCGCGAGGAGCGCGCGGTGCGGCGCGGTGCGCAGTTCGACGCGGTAGGCCCCGACGCTGGCCACCGAGCCCGGCCACAGCGCGACCGTGTTCGTCGCGTTTGCCATAATGGGCGGAACCCCCGTGAACACCAGGGCCGGGAAGGCGATGAAGCTGCCTCCTCCCGCGACCGCGTTGAGCGCGCCGCCCAGCAGCGCGGCCACGAACAGGAGCGCCGGCTTCCAGTAGTCGGTAACCAGTAGCCAGTTGGCGATAACCGGTAGCCAGTTGCCGGGATGCGCGACAAGTATGACTGTCATGGGCGCGCGCGCGTTTCGCGACATACGAGAGAAGAGTCTTGCAAGCCTAACACTCCTGAACTATCCGGCGCCTAGCGCCTGGCGTCTGCTACCCGCAACCAGCGCCTGGCGTCTGCTACCCGCGATCGGCGCCTGGCGTCTGCTACCCGCGATCGGCGCCGGATGTCTGATCAAATAGCCTTGCGCTTGAAAGGAGAGACGCGTGGCGCGGCAGGCTCGGCGGTTTGTGTCACATGGTCGCCGCTGACGCCGCTGACGCGCCAGATGTGGGCGATGCGCTGGATCACGGTGAACCAGGTCGTGACGGCGAGCAGACCGAGCACCCACAGGGTGACGGTCGGCCCGAGGATGAGCCCGATCCCCAGGATAATCACGCGTTCGGGGCGGGCCATGAGCCCGACCTTGCATTCGAGCTCCAGCCCCTCGGCCCGCGCGCGCGCATATGAGATCATCAGCGAGCCGATGATGACGAGGTAGAGTAGGGTGGCGCCGCGCACGTCCTGGCGCGACGTGTAGTAGAGGAGCAGCCCGAGCCCAATCCCCGCCTCGGCGATGCGGTCGAGGGTCGAGTCGAAGAAAGCGCCAAAGGTCGAGGCCTTTCCCGTCACGCGCGCCAGCGCGCCGTCGAACGTGTCGAAGATCCCAGCGAAGAGCAGCAGGATGCCGCCAAGGCTGACGTGCCCCGTCGCGATCACGCCGGCCGTGAACAGGCTGAGCAGCAGCCCGATCACCGTCAGCATATTCGGCGTGATGCCCGACGCGGCGAACGGGGTCACGATCGCCGCGGCCACGCGCCGCCCCCAGTCCTGCATGCCTTTCGTGATCATGTGGTTCCTCCCTCGTTAGTAGGTGTCAGGTGTCGGTTTTGACGTGGTATCGAGTCTGCCAGACGTAGGCGGCCGTCGACATAACGGGATAACGGGCCGTTCTTCTAGCGCCTGTAACACCCGGCGCCTTGTATCTAGTCGGGGCTGAACGCCGATCGCTGATGGCCGACGCCTAATAAGTTGTCAAGGCGACGGTCGGTCGAGGCTTTGTCCTCCAGGATCTCCGTGTAGTAGGTGAGGACGCGGTCGGCCACGCGCTCCCACGAGTACTGTTGCGCCGCGCTACGGCCGTTGGCGCCCATGCGCTCGCGCTCGGCCGGGTTGTCGAGCAAACGGCACAGGGCGTCGGCAAGCGAGGCCTCGTCGCGCGGGGGGACGAGCACGCCATGCATGCCGTGGCCGACGACCTGACGGTAGCCTTCGATATCGGTCGTGACGACGGGCACGCCGCTGGCCATCGCCTCGGGCAGCACGATGCCGAAGCTCTCACCGCTCGTCGACGGGGCGCAGAACACGTCGGCGGCGCGGTAGTAGCGCGGCAGATCCTCATCGGAGACCTGGCCGATAAACTCGATGCCGCGCAGCCCATGGCGCTCGACGTAGGCGCGATACGCCTTACCGTGGCGTCCTTCCGGGCCGGCGACGAGCAGCCGCGATTGCGGGAAGTACTGTTGCACCTTCTCGTACGCGCGGATGAGATAGGATAAACCCTTGCGCTTCTCCCACCGCCCTACGAAGAGGATGTTGAGTCGGCCATCCCGGTAGCGCTCGATCGGCCGTACGTCGGCGTGGAAGCGGCTCAGGTCGACCCCGTTGGGGATGATGGCGTAGCTGCCGGGGAAGTACTGGCTGACGTAGCCGAGCGCGACGCGCGAGACGGCGATACGCCCGTGCAGTTTGTTGAAGACGAGGCGCAGCAGTGGGCGCCCATAATAGTAGCCGTAGTAGGAGTGCCGGAAGGCGTGGAAGGTTCCCACGTTGACCGTCTGCGAGTAGCGCAGCACGGCCAGGGGGAGCGCCGGCATCAGGGGTTCGTGGACGTGTATGACGTCGAATCGTTCGGCCGCCAGGAGCCGCTTGACGCGCGCGATCATGCGCAGAGATAGGGTGATGCGTGCGACCGATCCGTTGGCGGGTAACGGCACGACGCGGCCAATGCGGAAGATGCCGTCCTCCTCCTCGGCCTCCTGATCGCTCGTCCCAGGCACGATGATGGCGACCTGGTGCCCCGCCGCGCGGAAGTGCGCCGCGAGCGCCGCGATGTGCCGTCCCACTCCTCCCGGGTAGCCGTAGTCGTACGGCGAGACGAGCGCTATCTTCATGCCACTTCTCCCGCCTGGGGCCACACGGGCTCGAAGACGAGCCACTGCTCGGGCGTTTCCGCGATCCCCTCTTCGAGCAAGCGCGCGATCGTGCGCAATCCCTCCTGTAGGTCGGCGCGTAGATTGCGCGTGCGCTTCAGGTAAACGGGAGGGCGGACCGAGACGAACAGGCGGTTGTCGGGCAGGCGGCGGCCGAACGCGGCGACGAGCGGGGCCCCCGTGCGCAGGGCCAGTAGGGCCGGCCCGATCGGGAGGCGCGTCATGCGCCCGAAGAACTCGACGCGCTCGCCCGCTCCGGTGATGTCGCGGTCGGCGATCAGCGCCACCGTCGCGCCCTCGCGCAGCGCTGTCGTGAGCAGGCCCATCGCTTCAGGCCCGACGGGGTGCATGTGGATACCCAAACCCTCGCGCTTGCGGCACACGAACTGGAACAACTTCTCCGGCTTGAGCCGTTCCATCAGGGCGTGGACACGCACGTCGTGCAGCGCCAACCATTGCCCCACGTAATCCATGTTTCCGACGTGGGCCGAGATGATGATCGCCCCTTTCCCGGCGGCGACGACGTCCGTGAACGGGGTGAGGTCGCCGTGGACGACGGTGGCGTCATATTCGGCCGGCGTGATCTGGTCGAGCCGCAGGAGATCGACATAATTCAGGATCTGGCAGCGGAAAGCCTGGGTCGCGGCGCGGCGCACGGGGAGGCTATGCGCCTGTTGGCCGGTCGCCTGCGCGATGTTGGCGCGCACCGCGGCGCGCGCCCGTGACGGCACGAGACTCGCGAGCCGGGCGACGGGGCCGGCCAGCACATAGAGCGCGGAGAGGGGCACGAAGCGGCTCACCATCGACACGGCGCGCAGCAGGAAGTAAATCATCATCGCGCGGTCTCAACCCCCTCCGCGCGCTGCCCTTCCCGCTCCCGCGTCACCCGTTCAGGCGTGGGGGCCTGGCCGGACCGGGGAGGCGCCGATCCAGCCCACATGTCGCGGAACATATACCAGTGCCCCGGGGCGCGCCGGATCGCCCCTTCGAGCGTGTCGAGGGCCTGCTGGGTCATCCAGCGCACGTCGGCGTTCCGGTCCCCCGACCGCGGCGGCTCGATAGGTGGAAGGATCCGGCCGTCGAAGCCGCCGTCGTCGCGCTGCAGGAAGAATCCGGGCAAGAGCGCCGCGCCGGTCAGCGCGGCGAGCGTCGCCGCGCCGCCCGGGACGGTCGTGGGGCGGCCGAAGAACTCGACCGGCACGCCGTCGCCGTCGCTCGCCGGACGGTCGACGAGGATGGCCAGGATCCCGCCGCCGCGCAGGGTGCGGACCATGCGGCGCACCTCGGTCATGGGGATGATACCCGAGCCCTGCGCCGCGCGCTGGCCCTGGATCATCGTGTCGACCTTCGGAGAGGTGAACGGCTCCACGACGAGGTTCATGCGGCCGGGGTGGCGCGCCGCGATGACGACCGGCGCGTAGTCCCAACGGCCGAGATGGCCGGACACGAAGACGACGCCCTTGCCGGCCTCGACGGCGCGGTCGAGATGCTCCCATCCCTGGACATGGGTGCGCCGCGTAAGCTCTTGGGGCGACACGTTAGGCAGGTTGAAGAAGTCGACGATGTAGCCGCCGTAGTTGCGCCACGAGGCGCGGGCGGCGGCGTCGGCGCGCCGCCCGTCGGGCCGATCGCCCGTCACGACCGCCATCGTGCGCCGCGTCGCGCGCCGCTTCGCCGGCCACGCCAGGTACACAGCCTCGCAGCCCCGCTGAACGAGGCGGTAGCGCCACATGAGCGGGGTATGGCGTGAGAGGGCGAAGGCGGCGCGCAGGGCCCAGTACAGCATAAAACCTCTACGCTTCTAGGCGGTGGTCGGCGCGTGCGGCGCCTGCGTCAGGTGGGGCGTCTCGGTCTGGTCCGGCAGCGTCGCCCCCGCGATGAACTCCTGGACCATCTGGCGGGCGCGCTCGTCGCTGTGCTGCACGGGCGGTGACTTCATGAAGTAGGCCGCGGGCCCTTCGAGCGTGCCGCCGATGCCGCGGTCGAGCCCGAGCTTGGCGCAGCGCACGGCGTCGATCACCACGCCGGCCGAGTTCGGCGAATCCCATACTTCGAGCTTGAGTTCCATGTTGAGCGGCACATCGCCGAAGGTCTTGCCCTCCATCCGGATATAGGCCCACTTGCGATCCGAGAGCCAGGCCACGTAGTCGCTGGGGCCGATATGCACGTTCTCGGGCTCGATCGGGTAGTCGAGTTGGCTCGTCACGCTGTTCGTCTTGGAGATCTTCTTCGACTCCAGGCGCTCACGCTCGAGCATGTTCAAAAAGTCGGTGTTCCCACCGACGTTGAGCTGGCTCGTGCGCTCGACGACGACGCCGCGCTCGCGGAAGAGGCGCGTCAGCATGCGATGCACGATCGTCGCGCCGACCTGGCTCTTGATGTCGTCGCCGACGATCGGCAAGCCCTTCTCGCGGAAGCGGCGGTCCCAGTACTCCTCCCGCCCGATGAAGACGGGGATGCAGTTGACGAAGCCGCAACCGGCCTCCAGGATCTGCTCGACGTACCACTTCGTGGCCATCTCGCTGCCCACTGGCAGGTAGTTGACGACGACGTCGGTCCCCGTGTCCTTGAGGATTTGCGCGATGTTGGCCGTGGGGCCAGGGGCCTTGGTGATGATCTGCGAGAGATACTTGCCGAGGCCGTCGTGGGTCATCCCCCGGTAGACGGGTACGTCCAGGTTAGGCACGTCGGAGAAGCGGACCGTGTTATTGGGTTTCTGGAAGACCGCCTCGGAGAGGTCCTTGCCGACCTTATTGCTATCGACGTCGAACGCGGCCGAGAACTCGATGTCGCGGATGTGATAGCCGCCCAGGTTGACGTGCATCAGCCCGGGGATCATATCGGTTTCCTGGGCGTTTTGATAGTACCGCACGCCTTGCACGAGGGAGGAGGCGCAGTTGCCAACCCCGATGATCGCGACTCTAACCTTACCCATTCTTTATTCCTCTCCGATCCAGCTATCGGCTACTAGCCGTTAGCCTCTTTACAAAAAACTGACAGCCGGCTGTTGATGGCTAACCAGGCAGGGGCATTTTCTGGGGCGCCAGGGACTCAGGCAGGGGACCCCGGCCGGCGACGAGTTCGGCGAAGCGCGCCTCGTAATCCGTGATGCTCGCGCGGTCGAGCGAGCAGAACACCTGCCGCCCGTGTCGACGCGTGACCACGATTCCGATGCCGCGCAGCGCGCGAACGTGCCACGACATCAACGGCTGCGTCACGCCGAGACTGAGGCAAAGCTCGGTCACGGAGCACTCGCCCGTGCGGCCGAGTTCTTGCACGATCTCAAAGCGCGTTTTGTCGCCGAGAGCCTTGAAATAGCGTCGCAGCCGGTCGTCACGCATCAGGTTGCCTCGTCTCGCCAGGGCCATGCATCAATGGCGCTTTAATAAACGCTCCTTTATGTATACGTGGTGTAAGCGGTCTATGTCAACAGTCTCTCGGCGGATGACACCGACGCGACAGCGCCAACGCACGCGCCCCATCTCCCGATATAGTGTCGCGAGATCATGCCGCGCGCTTCGCGTGGAGGCGCCAGAGGGTGATGCGGATGATTTAATCCCAGGTGAACAGTTCGGATACGGGCAGGGCGAATCCTGGAATGATGGGCTACGCGGTGTTGGCTTTGCGCGCTTTTTCGCGTGAGACATCGACGACGCCGCGCACGCGTTCGATACGCGCGAAGACGCGTGAGAGTTGCTCAGTGTTCGCGACGCGCACGGTGATGCGGAGCGTGGCGCTGTGATCGGCCGTCAGCGTCGACGACGCCGTGATACTGACGCGTTCGTCGGCGATCGCCGTCGTCACGTCGCGCAGGAGCCCCTCGCGGTCCCAGGCGTTGACGACGATGGCGACCGGGTACGACGACTGCGAGACGGCCGGTCCCCAATCGACCTGCACCAGCCGCTCCGTTTCCTGCTCGGAGAGGATGCGTGGGCAACTCGCTCTGTGGACGGTGACGCCGCGGTTGCGCGTGATGTACCCGATGATGTCGTCGCCCGGCGCGGGGTTGCAGCACGGCGCGAGACGCGTCAGCAGGTCGCCCACCCCCATGACGCTGACCTGCCCTGACGACGGGGCGGCCGGCGGGGCCACCGTCGGGATCTCGGTCAGGGGCGGGTTCTCGTCGCGCAGCTTGAGCCGTCCGACCACGCGCTCGGGCTTGACGTCGCCGTAGCCGATCGCCGCGAAGAGGTCGTCGGGCGCCTTGAACTCGAGCGCGTTGGCGACGTTCGCCAGGAGGTCGGCCGGCAGGGTGTTGAGGGTGCGCTGCTCCAGGCGCAGCAATTCGTGTTCGAAGGCCTCGCGGCCGCGTGCGATGTTCTCGTCGCGGTCCTGGCGCTTGTACCACGTGCGGATCTTCGTGCGCGCCCCGGCCGAGGCCGCGAAGCTGAGCCAGTCGCGACTCGGGCCGTGCGGCGTGCGCGTGGTTAGGACCTCGACGAGATCGCCGTTGTGCAGTTGAGTGTCGAGCCCGACCATCTTGCCGTTGACCTTCGCGCCGATCGTACGGTTCCCGAGTTCGGTGTGGATGCGGTAGGCGAAATCGACCGGGGTCGAGCGCGCCGGCAGGTCGATGATGTCGCCCTTGGGGCTGCGGACGAACACCTGATCCTGGAACACGTCGACTTTGAGCGTGTTCATGAACTCGGTGCTGTCCTGCTGCATCTCCTCCTGCCAGCTCATCAGGGTCTCGATCCAGCCGGTGAGCGAGGGCGGGGCGGCCTTCGTCGAGCCCTCCTGCTTGTAGTAGAGGTGCGCCGCGACGCCGAACTCGGCCAACCGGTGCATCTCAAAGGTGCGGATCTGGACCTCGAGCTGGCGGCCGTCGGGTCCGATCACCGTCGTATGCAGCGACTGATAGCCGTTCGGCTTGGGGGTCGCGATGTAGTCTTTGAAGCGGCCGTTGACGGGGGTCCACAGGGCGTGGACCTGGCCGAGCGCCTGGTAGCACTCGGGCAGCGTGTCCACCAGCACGCGCACCGCGAAGAGGTCGAACACGCGCCCGAGGTCCATATTGATCTCAGGCCGCAGCAGCTTGCGGTAGATGCTGTAGAGATGTTTGGCCCGCCCCTTCACCTCGGCCGTCACGCCATGGATCTCCAGTTCCCGGCGCAGGGCTTCGCTCGCCCCCTGCACGTAGCGCTCACGCTGCGGGCGTTGCTCGGCGATCTGCTCGACGAGCCACCAGTAGGCGTCGCTCTCGAGGTATTTGAAGGCGAGGTCTTCGAGTTCCCATTTGATCTGCGCCATGCCCAGACGTCCGGCCAGGGGGGCGTAGATCTCACGCGTCTCCAGCGCCTTGCGTTGTTGCTTCTCCCCCGGCAGCGCGTCGAGCGTACGCATGTTGTGCAGGCGGTCGGCGAGCTTGACGATGACGACGCGCGGGTCTTCGGCCATAGCCATGAACATCTTCTTGACGTTCTCGGCCTGGCGGCGTTGGTGACTGTCGCCCCTGCGCTTCCCGTCGCTCTCGCCCTGACGCTGCTCGGCCGCCTCGATCTGCTGACGGCCGAGGTCGCCGACTTTCGTGACGCCGTCGACGAGGTGCGCCACGTCGTGGCCGAAGCGCGCCTCGACATCCTCCTTCGTGGCGGCGGTATCCTCGACGGTGTCGTGCAGCAGGCCGGCCATGATCGTCGTCGGGTCCATGTGCATGTCGGCCAGGAGGATAGCCGTCGTGAGCGGGTGCGTGATGTAGGGCTCGCCCGATTTGCGGCGCGCGCCCTCGTGCGCCTCGGCCGCGAACGTATAGGCGCTGGCTAATCCGGCGCGCGCCTCCTCGGAGAGGTCGCCCGCCGTCCGTTCGAACAGGGTGTCCAGCGTGGGGAGGGGCGCGGCCAGCGGCTCATGCGGTACGGGGTCGGAGGGGTGGGACGGGACGGCGGGGCTGCTCATGCGTGGATAGCGTATCCCTCTTTGGTGCGCTTTGGCACGGAGCGCCTGTGCGCCTAAGCTACGTCAGGCGGGGAGGCTTTGTAGAGAGCGCTCAAGGCCGCGGGCCGCGCCGCCTTTAACCGCGATGTCCTTGACACGCAATTCGATAGACGCATACCCGTTCCAGTCATTATACTGCAAACTGCATACGATGTCGAGCGCCGTGCCGTGCGGGAGCGCGCCGACGTCGTCGGCGCGGCCGAAGGCGATGGCCCCGACCGTCCCCGCGGGTGTGCCCAGGGTGAGCCGCAGGTGCCCTTTGCCGACAATCTTTGACGTGACGACGCGCAGGTTGCGCCACAGCAGCACGGGGGGATGATTGCCGACGCCGAACGGCTCCAACGCTTCGAGTTGCTCGTAGAGGGAGCGCACATCGTCGGCGCCGAAGTCGCGTCCGCCGATCTCGGCGTCGAGTTGGATCGACGGGACGAGGTCTTCGGGGCGCAGACGCGCCGCCGCGAGCGCGGCCATGCGCTCGCGCAACTGGGGGATCGCCTCCGTGCGCAGGCTGAACCCCGCCGCCTGGGCATGCCCGCCGTACTTCGTGAGCAGGTCCTGGCACTGGGTCAGGGCCTCGACCATGTTGAAGCCGGGGACCGAGCGGGCCGAGCCGCGGCTCTCGCCGGGCGTGCGCTCGACGATGAGGACCGGGCGACAGTACTCCTCGGCCAGCCGCCCCGCCACGAGCCCGACGACGCCCACCGGCCACGTGTCGTTGTCCACGAGCAGGGCGCGATCCACAGGATGCGGCCCCAGTATCTCTTGCGCTTCGGCGATGATGGCGGCGGTGAGGCGCTGACGCTCGCCGTTCTTCGCCTCTAGCGCCTCGGCCAGTCTGTCGGCCTCGTCGGGGTCGCGCGTCATGAGGAGCTCGCAGCCGACGTTGGCGTGGTCGATGCGCCCCGCCGCGTTGAGGCGTGGGCCCACGCGGAAGCCGATGTCGGCCGTCGTGAGGTCGGCGTGCGCGAGCCCGGCGAGGCGCAGCAGCGCCTGGAGGCCGGGCCGCGTCGTGTGCGACAGGACGGTGAGCCCGTACCGCACGAGTACGCGGTTCTCGCCGCGCAGCGGCACCATGTCCGAGACCGTGCCCACCACGACGAGGTCGAGCACCTCGCGGCGCAGGCGCTGCCCGTCCGGTACGCTCTCGGCCAGGGCGCTGCCCAGCTTGAAGGCGACGCCGACGCCGGCGAGATCCTTGAAGGGGTACGTGCAGAGGGGCTGGCGCGGATTGACGACGGCGACCGCGTCGGGGAGACGCTCGGGCGGCAGGTGGTGGTCGGTTACGATGACGTCGAGCCCGATACTCCGCGCGTATTGGACTTCGTCGGCGCAGGAGATGCCGCAGTCGACCGTGACGACGAGCCCGACCCCGGCGGCGCGCAGGCGGTCGAGGGCTCCGTTGTTGAGTCCGTAGCCCTCCGAGGCGCGGTGCGGCACATACACCTGGCAGGTCGCGCCGAGCGCGGTGAGGATCTGGTGCAGCAGGACCGTCCCGGTCACGCCGTCGACGTCGAAGTCTCCGTACACGGCGATACGCTCGTCCGCCGCGATGGCGGCGCGAATGCGGCGCACCGCCTCGGGTATACCGCGCATGAGCGACGGCGCGTGCATCGAGGCCGCCTCGGGGTGCAGAAAGCCGTCGATCTCATCAGGGGTGACGCCGCGGTTGTAGAGGATCTGCGCGATGACGGGCGAGAGCCCTTTGAGCGGCGCGTCGTACCCGCCCGGCATGGGGGTCGGCGCGATCCAACGTGCTTTGATGCCCTGCACGGCTAGCGACCTTTCAACTGTTATGGGTCTGTAGAGGAGGCGCCGGGATACCGATGGGCGCCGGAATACCGGTGAGGCGCGGGGCGCTGGCGCATGGGACGCCCAGTGTGCGCCGACGCACTAGACGCCCAGTGTACCATGAAAGGGTTCGCAAAGGGCAAACGGTGTCTCAATAATAGTGTAGCGTCGGGATAGAACCTATGACCAACAGCTTTTCGACGGCGTGCGGCCAGGTGGAGCAGGAAAGCGCGACCGTGCTGGAGAACCTCGGCCAAACCGAGTGGGCGGTCGGCGAACTCCAGGGCCACATCGCCACGCTCCCGTTCTTCGCGCGCGGCTTCATCTCATCCCAGGTATCGAGCGGCACGGGACAGGACATCCCGGCGTGGTCGCGCACGATCGCGGGCCTGACCGCGTCGTTGCGGGGCGCGCGCGCGGCCGCCGAGCGGGCGCGCGCCGCCGGCAAGGTGGACGACGAGGAGCGGGCGGTGCTGAACGGGGCGGTCGAGATCGTCGTGGCCGAGACGCCGCGGCTCGAAAGGCTCGCCGTGTTCATGGAGAAAGCGCCCGCCAAGATATCCGCTGTCCCCGCCGCCGTCTTGCCGGCCGACCAGCGCGCCGAGTTCCTCACGACCATCGGCGACCAGACGCGGGCCGTGCGCGCCGCTCTCGCCGCCATACCGGGGCTCACGACGGCGCTGCGGGCGTTAGTAGCCAGTAATCAGTAGCACGGCGACAGAAGGCAGTGGGGCGTCGTAGGTTAGACTATCGGCGGATTGTCTTTGTGGGAGGGATGACGTGACAACAAGAGCAGCGCTACCAACCCTTGGCCCGCGCCCCCGCGCCCCCTACCGGCGTCTGATACCTGATACCTGGCAACCGTCGTGAGGCCCGACGCCCCCTACTGGATCGCGTTTAGCCTGCTGCCGGGGATCGGACCGCAGCGCATCCGGCGCGCGGCCGAGGCGTTCGGCAACGACATGGAGCGGGCCTGGCGGGCCACGCCGTCCGAACTCGTGGCGGCGGGGATCGAGCCGAAGGTCGCGGGGGCGGCCGTCGCCGCGCGGCCGTCGATCCGCCTCGCCGAGACACTGGAGCGCATCGCGCGCGCCGGCGTCGACGTCCACACCCTTGCCGACCCGTCGTATCCCCCGCGTCTGGCCGATGTCTACGACGCGCCGGCGGTGCTCTACGCGCGGGGAGGGTTCGCGCCCGAGGACGAGTGGAGCGTGGCCGTGGTGGGGACGCGCACGGTGTCGCCCTACGGCCGGGAAGTGACGCACCGCCTCGTGACGGATCTCGTTCGCCACAACGTCACGATTGTTCGTCGGCAATCACGCGCGTGGGCCGCATAGACACCGCCCCTGTCGTCCCGCCGGCCGACCCGAACGCCACCGTCCGATCCCAGGGACCGATCGCCCCGCACAGCTCCGCGTAGCCCGCGTAGACGACGACCTCGCGCACGAAGTAACGCACGGCGCGCTGCCACTCCTCCTCCCCGAAGGTGTCGAGGCGCGCGTAGGTCGGCGAAGAGCCGCCGAATCTCGTCGGTCGGCGCCTGGCGGGCCGCCGCGGCGCCTGGCGGGCCGCCGCGGCGTGCAGGCGCGCGGTGATCTCGGCCGACCGGTCGAGGTGCTCCTGGCGTTCCGCCTGCAGCGCGGCATTTTTGGCGCCCCAGGCCGCGCGGTCGAGGCCGCCGTCGGCGTAGAGGTCCAGGAGCCGCTCCTGCTTGCGCGCGAGCGTCGCCAGCGCCCGCTCGCGCCGGGCCAGCTCCGCCCCCGCCTCCCGCGCGACGCGGCCGGCGTCCCGGTTGATCAGGTCCTGACTCTCCAGCACGCCGTCGCGCTCGACCACCAGGGCGCGCAGGGCGTCCTTGACCGCGCACTCGATCTTGCGCTGCCCCACGCGGTGGGGGATCGGCCGGCCCTGGGGCGTCTTGTGGTGGCACTGGTACGTGCGGGAGCCCCCAGTCATGGCCGTCGGCGGCGCGCAGAGGCCACAGCGGAGCACCCCGCGCAGGAGGTAGGTCACCCGCGCGTTGCGCCGGCTGAAATTGCGATTGGCCGCCATTGCGTCCTGCGCCGCGTGGGCCAGCGCCTCGTCGACCAGCGCGGGGATCGTCTCCCCGCTGATGGTGTGGATCGTGTCCGCGCGCGGGTTGGCGCGCCGCCGGCGCTCGATCACACGCCGGCCGTCGCGCTCCACGGGCGTCGGGACCACGGCGGTGCGCCCGAACGCGGCCTGACCGTAGTACACCGGGTTGTTGATGATGTAGCGGATCGTCGAGTGCGACCAGCGCCCGCCGCGCATCGTCGGGACGCCCTCGGTATTGAGGTCGACGCAGAGCTGCGTCGCCGACACGCCGCGCGCCAGGTCGCGAAAGATGCGGCGGGCGATCGCCGCCTCGGGCTCGTGGATCTCCAGCCGGCCCCGCACGCCCGCCTTTTTGTCGCCGGGGATGTAGCGGTAGCCGAAGACGTGGCGCGAGCGGACGACGTCGTTATTGCGCGCCTTGGCCTCGTGTCCGCTGCGCGTACGCTCCAGGATCATGTCGCGCTCAAGTTCGGCGACCGCCGCCAGCACCGTCCGCAGGAGGCGGCCGGTCGCGGTACTTGTGTCGATCCCGTCCTTGATGTAGACCCGCTCGACACCCATGCGCTCAAACTCGTCCTCGATCGCCAGGATGAGGGAGGCCTTGCGGCCGATGCGGTCGAGCTTGGTGCAGACGACGCGCGCCACGTGGCCGGCCCCGGCCTGGGCGCACGCGGCCAGCAGCGCGTTCAGGCCGGGGCGGTCGCGCAGCGTGCCCGAGATGCCCGGATCGACGAAGACGTCGCCGTCGCCGACCTCGGCCCAGTCGCCGTCGCCCATGGCCACGCGCGCCGCGACGTAGAGGCGGCCGGCGCGCTCCTGCTCGGCCAGGCTGTAGCCCTCCTGTGCCTGCTCATCCGTCGAGACCCGGATATAGAGCGCGGTGCGAGCAGGGTGGGGGCGCGGCGCAGGGGTGGGCATCGGCGCCCTATCCTTCATGGTGCGCGACGTAGGCGCGCAGTTTGGGATACAGCGCTTTCAACACGGTCCGCGTGATCCAGCGCGCCTTATAGTGGACCCATAAAACCGGACACGAACAGGGGGTGAGAACGTAAATCGATAGACTGACTACATGAGGAAACAGCACACCGCACAGTTCAAGGCGCAGGTGGTGCGCGAGGCGTTACGGGAA